>Ga0126371_10000573_pt1 | contig 30525 bp, 38 predicted proteins | sample PanSoiMetaPlot_4_FD_110145 | JGI IMG/M metagenome (GOLD analysis project Ga0126371, IMG submission 110145) | Tropical forest soil microbial communities from Panama - MetaG Plot_4 | ecosystem: Environmental > Terrestrial > Soil > Tropical forest > Bulk soil | place: Panama | collected 2016-02-17 | reverse complement strand
ACGAAACTGAGAAAGAGCATCCTCCGCGTTCTCCGCCTGACCGACAAGAAGCAAATCAGGCTGCGATCGGATGACCATACTCAACCCTTCGCGAAAAATCGGGTGGGCATCGACCAACAATATCCGTACAGGTTTCGGTGGCGGCATATCGCACTTCCAATCAATCCAAGCTATATTTCTCTCAATCGAACGACGGTAAACGACTCTACCGCACACTGAACCATCTTCGCGATGGCATCTGGTCACATCATGGCCGCAAAACGGCTCTCCTGGAGATCGAACTCACGCTCCCTTTATTCGCTGTGCCTATTACTCGGAGCATTCATGCTGTCGAAGTTAGTGTTGTTCGTGTTCGATTCAGGAGCTTGTCCAACGTGAATCTGTCAGGCTCCCAGAACGCCAGTAAGAAGGCTGCAGCGGCGGCCGAGAAGACCGAATAGTCGAATGGCTTCTTGATGCCAAGGCCTGTGATCATACCCAAAGCAAATGACAAAAGGAGAAGACCCGAGAGGACGGAGGCTATTCGTGTTTTGAAGCCTGCGATTAGCAATATCCCAAAGAGTGTCTCCGCGACGGTAGCTGCCCATGCAAACGACACCGTCAATGAACTGGGGAAGATAGACATCACCGCGCCCGTGTATTCCACGAAATGAGCGAAATCTCCCCAGGATACGTTCTTTGCTCCATATGGACCCCATAAGCCAAAACGGTCAGCCACAGCGGATAGAAAGGAAGCTCCCAGCGCAAACCGCGCGAACAGACCGACAATCTCTGTCCCATTCCCGGTGAGTTGCGCGGCTTTTGAATTCATACGTGCCTCCAGGGAAGGAGTAGGCCAGTTCCAAGAGAGATACCTAAGCTTTCGATGAACTTGCTTACGAAGCGCTCTAATCCGTGCCATTTTCAGATGTTCTCTGCTGGAATGATCGCCAAAGCTCAAATCCCGGCGGCGCTCTCGATCTTGGTATCGAATCTTCACCTAATCCGGGCCTCGTCACAGAAGAACATGCACGCAGATTGCCAATAATGGTTCCCTCATCTGGTGTATTTTTGCGTGCTGCATTCTCTAACCCTTGCGAGCAGAGCCATCACGTCAACTAGACCTTCGATCCACAAACGGTGAGGCGGACACCAGTTGGATTGCGATCGTCAGTTGGATATTCGTGTCGCGATCGTGACCCTTCCTGTCGCCATCGCGACAGGAAGAATGCCGTCCGCTGTTGTTCTTATCTTGGATCAACACTGTTGTAAGCCGATTCGGCCCTCATGAGTCAACGTGCGATCCGTCGAGGTGCGTTCGCAGCACGCGCCAGCCAACCGACATATTCACGATTCTTTAACGCTACCGTCGCAGCTTTTTTTTGTGTGGTCTAGGAGCGGCGAAAACGGCGTTTATAAACTTACCGGACAGTACTAACGCACCTCGTGACCTTACATTGGAATGATGTCGCTTTCAGCAACATCACGAGGTTTGTCCAGCCAGGCTACGACGTATCTCAGTGTTCTTCGGCCCCGCTGCTTTGTTGAAATGTCGACTGTTCGCGAGTTACTTGAACTCGTCGCCTCATCAAATCGCATGCGGGGACAGGGAATCGGCTTGTAAGGCGGGATACAACCAACTAAGTAAACAGCAATGCGGTGGCCATCTGGCCGCTAGAAATGGAGCAGGCACCAACGCATGTTACACAGATAGCCTTTCACGGCATTTACGGGGCCAGTGCTACAAGCCTCATCCGCCCCCAAGTGAGGTCGAGATTATATAGACAGAGCAGCGAGACGATCTCTAATCGACGGCGATTCGCCCGTCTTGTTCACTCGGATGTCGATCCAGGAAGTCGTCCAGATTTTCTTGGAAAGTCGGACGCGATATTCCGAGCTTCCTCATTTTGGTGATCAGGGTTGTCCGCTTCAATCCGAGCCGGGCGGCGGCGCCGTGAGGTCCGCCGATCACCCAACCTGTAGCCTCAAGTGCTCGCAGAATCAATGCACGTTGAGAATCAGTGAAGGTACCTAGTGAACGAGTCGCCGTCCCTATGGAGCACTCATCCTCAACTGGCAACGGGTTAGGAAACACCCCATCGTTGGACAAGATCACGGCACGCTCCACAAGATTCTGTAGTTCACGCACGTTGCCAGGCCATGAATATCCCATAAATGCCTCCAAGGTCTCTTTTGGGATATGGCGAATCTCCTTGTTCATTCGGCGTGAATAAATGTCTACAAAGTGTAGAGTCAGTTGCTCGATATCCTCTCGCCGTTTCCGAAGTGGCGGCAGGGCAATTGGGAATACATTAAGACGGTAAAAAAGATCGCTTCGAAACTCATTTCGACGCACCATCAAGTTCAGGTCACGGTGGGTGGCTGCCACTAGGCGCACATCGATTTGATGGGTTCGGCCACTTCCGAGGCGCTCAAACTGCTGTTCTTGCAGTACCCTAAGCAATTTGGGCTGAAGGGCTAGAGGAAGATCACCAATTTCATCAAGGAAGATGGTGCCCGTATGGGCCATTTCAAATCTCCCGACTTTTTGCGCGATCGCACTCGTAAACGCTCCCTTTTCGTGACCAAAGAGTTCACTCTCCAAAAGATCAAAGGGAATCGCTGCACAATTTAGCTTTATGAACGGCCGGCCGACCCGTGAACTAAGTTTGTGAATTGCGCGAGCGATTAATTCTTTGCCTGTCCCTGTCTCTCCAAGGATCAAAACGGTCGAATCCGTTGGAGCAACTCGTTCGACATTTGCAAGCATGAATTCCAGAGCCGGGCTATTGCCGATAATCTGCTCAAATCTTCGTTCCGCTTGGCCGCGTTCGATTACCGAAAGTTTGTCAACACATTCCACCGTTGACCCCACATACGCGTTTTCTCGATGGAGAGCAGAACTTAACACTCCAGCGCCGCTCGCACACTTTGGAGCAACTCCTCATCATCGAAGGGTTTCGTCAAAAACTCCACCGCTCCTGCCCGTAGAGCCTGCATACGTACTGTTTCGTCACCATGCGCAGTTATAAAGATGGTTGGAATCCTGTAGCGCTCGGCGTTTAGCTTCGATTGGAGTTCCAACCCCGACATGCCTGGCAGGCGGATGTCGACAATCAAACAGGCAGTGTCGTGTTTGCGGTCTGACGCCAGAAATTCCTCCGCATGCGCAAATGCGAGAGCTGGAAAGCCGACGGATTTCATCAAGCCCTCCAATGCGATTCTGACTAATTCGTTGTCGTCGATGATCGCAACGAGTTGCGGCTTTTCCTTAATAGCCATGGTCTCAGTATTAAATCGACGTGCGCGATGCCGCAATTGTCCTTTGGTATAACAGCCGCCGAATTTCTGCAAAATGGAATCAGCAGAACGAATGGCCCGGATGTCTCTCAACGGACGGCGGCTTCGGGCTGTGAAGTAGTGCTGAGAATCACTGTTTCGCGTGGACGTGCCGGAGCTTTTCTCGCATCAGGACGAGTTCGGCGAGAGAACCGGCTTGCATTTTGTGCATGACACGAGCGCGGTGGACCTTGATCGTAATTTCGGATATTCCTAGTTCTGCCGCTATCTGTTTATTGAGCATTCCCGAAACCACAAATTCCATTACCTCTTTCTCTCGGTGTGTCAGGTCACCGTATCGCTTCTCGAGAGCAGTGATCTCAGCATGTTCTCTCCGACTGATCGAGTCTCGGGCTAGAGCTTGTTCTACCGCATTCAGCAAATCCTGATCCCCGAAAGGCTTTGTGAGGAATTCCAAAGCACCGGATTTTATTGCCTTGACTGACATGGGAATATCCCCATGACCAGTGATGAATATGATGGGAATCGGCCGCCCCGCGCTGAGAAGTTGTTGCTGAAAATCGAGACCGCTGATGCCAGGCAGGCTCACATCGAGGATGAGACAACTGGGACCATCAGTAGCCTCTTCTCGCCAAAACTGTTCCGCCGTTTCAAATCCAATCGAGCGCAGACCGGCCGACTTAAGAAGTCCCTGGATCGATGCGCGAATACCGTCGTCGTCGTCGATGATGTAAACAGTTGGAACGCCAGCAAATGCCATTTGCGCCCTCTGGGAACCTCTCGACCACGTTGCAGGAGGAAGCGGCGGATCTACCCCGGTACGCCGTTAACTGTTTCTACGGCCTGCTCTCCCATTCACCTTGCGCCGAGTTCTGCAGCGATGGGCCGCCAGGGGACGCGCACTCCTTCATCAGCTTGCAAATTAGCATCATACCCTACGGGCCATATGACTTCGGCAATTGACCTGCAACGAACTGGTGACGCCGTCAAAGACGCAGTAAGACTCGATATAGGCGGTCGTACCAGAGTCGAAGAGGAGTTTCAAATCGTCATTGCCCCACCAAGGCTGGGCAACATGATGATTGGTGAGAAGCGTTTTATCATCGTGCACGAGAAATCCCGTCCTGAATACATCCATTCCGAGCGGGACACAAATTGGCGTCTCTCAAGGGATTTGATCTGTTCTGAACAAATCAGTCAAAACAAAACGAGGAAGTCTGGACGCTTCTAAATGAACTTCACGAGAACGTCTAAAGAGACGGACGCTGGAGATAATAACATTTTCAACGAGATGATCCTTGTCTTCCGAATGGGCTAGCTTGGCGCGTAGCGAGTTGAATGTCATCCTTCACAACTTCGCGATCTGAATTGTCCTGGTCATTCGAGGGCCGAAGTTGCTCTGCTCGTTGTTTCCCGTTTAGATGTGTCTCAGGCGCGGTGCCCTTGGTTGAAAGCACACGCGCCTGCTCTGAATTACGCGACAGGCCTTCTCGGTTAAGAACTTGGCCTGTGCGTCGCGTTGCCGCTGGCTGAGAGTTTCGGGAAACGAGGCTGGTGCCAGTCTAAGATCGCAGTTGAAAATGATTACTAATGCTGCGTTGGAGACCAAGACTCCGTGACAACTCCGAAGGTCTTCATCTCGGTGGCGTGGCTGGTCGATGCTTCCACCGTTTCTTCCACACTTCGGCCTCTCTCGAGAGTTTGTGCCGCTGGATCTTAGGGTATGCTTCAGACTCCTTCGTCCGAATTTAGGTTCTGATTCGCGCCGAGAATTCCGCTGTTCGATAGGGCTGACACAAGAGCATATGAGCCCCAATTTCAGTTCACGCTAACGTTCCACTGCGCTACGATAGACAATCAGCACGATCTTCGGAATTGATCTGTCGGAGATTGATTCCATCTGGTTAATCAGGCGACAGCAGCTGAGATCGGACGGCGTCGCTTCTGTAATCATTACCTGCCCCTGACGCGAGTTCCGTGAGGTATGGCAAGCGACGAACGCACGCTCCTTCCATCTGATGCTCCCTCAGTATGGCAAGAAGTCGTCTTTCTTCCCCGATTGCCTCCGAAAGAGACGGCGAGTAAGTTCTGATGGCTTCAAGCCGCTCGGACCAATAAAGGCATACTGAACAGTCGATGATTGAATCAGCCTGAAAATTCATTTCCATTTGAATCACCAAAGAATTCCGAGCAGTCTGCTCGCCTTCAAACCGGTCGTTGTGGTCCTTTCGATCGTCATCGTAATCCTACAAACGAGTTTCGGAAGAAGAACACGTATTAAACTCACTTGCAATGAATACTCATTGGCTGTCCATTGCGCCCTCATCCTCGTCGCTACGCTGTCGTGACGCCGTCGAGCCTCTGTGCGAACGTCACTTGCATTCTGCTTGCCAAATGGCGCGCCCGCGCAATGTGATGGTCAACTCATTGAGGACAAGTTGTCTCGCCTGAAATGCGATGTGTCATTAGAGCGGGCTAGTGTTGGAATAAAGACACCGTTGACTTGGCGCAGTCGTCGCTTGGCTTACCTCTGCTCAGACCCCACATGAAATCCTGATATCAGATGCAACTCGTGTCACGATCTGCTATACCGTAATTGACCCGCAGGTGAAGCGGTGGCACATGCAGATGAGGCCAGGGATGGCTGCTAGGTCCTTCACCGTACCGAATCGGGAGCATCATTCATTCGGATGAAGGAGACAATGCGGAATTGAAGCATTGCCTTTGGTCCCAACATTGCTTGTAACAGATGTCTTCTCGAGCAGAACCACATGAGAAGTGGGAGACGCGTGTGATGACTACCCCAGGCGGGGCAATCGCAATATTAATGGCGAGCATCATCTCCCTGATCTTTCCCACATTTGGGTATTCGCTCGATCGAGACCGAACTCTTGCCCAACTTCACTATACGTTCTGGAGTGAGAAGGACGGCGCACCGAGCGAAATCAGCGCGCTTGCGCAGACGGAGGATGGATATCTGTGGATCGGATCGGCGCGCGGCCTCTTCCGCTTCGACGGTGTCACCTTCGAAGAATATCGCCCACAACCCGGGGTAGAGATGCCGTCGCATAATATCTCCTCTCTGATGGCCACACCGGACGGCGGGCTTTGGATCGCTTTCGAGCCGAACGGACTGGGCTTCTACAAAGACGGGGCATTGACGGTCTTTACGCGACGCGACCAACTGCCGAGTTCCCCCGCGCATTGCTTCGCGCGCGACAACGACGGAAGAATCTGGGCCGGAACCGAAACGGGATTGGAGTTTCGCCAAGGCGACCGATGGGTCTCAGTGGGGCCCGAATGGAATTTCACGCCCGAGATGATTCGATACCTGTTCGTGGACCGAGAGGGAACGCTCTGGGTGGCGACGGTGAAGCGGATTCTTTACCTGAAGCGCGATTCCAAAACATTCAAGCTCGGCGGTCCTATCGGGACTGGCGTCACCACCCTGGGAGAGGGCGCCAAAGGAAGAGTGTGGCTTGCCGATGACGGCAGCTATGAAGTGCGTCCGGTACCGACCGAGGGACATAATCCAATGGCCCGCGGTCCATCCATCGCAGCCGACGGCCTGCATGAACTGCTCTTCGACAAAGATGGGGCATTGTGGATCACGCGCGAGGATTCGGGAATCGTGCGTATCACGGATCCCGGGAAGCTGGAGCCGCGCGTCTACGGTCCGAAAGACCGTGAAGTGGAGTCATACGGCCCCAAGGATGGATTTCCCGTCGGATATACTTACAAACTCCTCGAAGATCGCGAGGGCAACATATGGGTGGGATGTTCAAACGGACTCATCCGCATCCGGCAAAACCAGGTTGTGCCGGTGCGTTTGCCGCAACGCTATGAGCGGCTGACGCTGTTGGCGGGGATGCATGGGGAGCTCACCGTGGGAACCACCAACAGCAAACCGTTGCTGAAGATTCAGGGGAACTCCATTGTTGCGGAAAAGGGCGGCAGTACGGTATCGAGCGTTTTCCGCGACGCCGGCGGGGATGCCTGGTGGGGTTCGCGTGCCGGAATCTGGCGCCAGCGTGGCTCGGACTTCACCTTCTTTCATTTACCCAAAGATGCGGTGCCTGACTGGATGTGGGACATCATGGCGACCTCAGACAACCGCGGAATGTGGGTGAAGCTCGGAGATGTCGGACTGGTTCGCTTCAACCAGGGAGACTGGAACCTGCATGACTGGCCGGCGGGAGTTCCGTCGGTTGGAGGCACATTCAAGTATGGGCCAAGCGCGAGCTTTCGTGACGCATCCGGGCGCTTCTGGCTCGGTTACACATCGGGTCAGATTTTCCTGGTGGATGGACATCAAGCCACGGAGTATTCACAAAAGGATGGGCTCGACCTGGGCCGAATCAAGGTCATACGCGGCGAGGATAGTCATATCTGGGCTGGCGGCGAGCTGGGCCTGGCCTTGTTCAGCAAAGGCCGCTTCTGGAAAGTTCACACTGTGGATGGAGAGCCGTTCGGCGCGGTGTCCGGAATAATCGAGACTCCCGATTCCGGGCTATGGCTGAACGAGATGAAGGGAATTGTGCAGATTCCTCGGGAAGTAATGCGCCAAGTTCTCGTTGATCCCGGCCATCCCGTGTCGTACCGCAGGTTCGATTATTTGGACGGTTTGCCGGGCTCGCCGCAGATGAGCTTCACAAATTCGACCGCTGTGAGGACCACCGATGGAGGGTTGTGGTTTGCAACCGACAACGGGCTGGCGTGGATCGATCCAACGCACATGCTCAGGAATGAGAACCCGCCGCCGGTTTCGATTCTATCTATCAGCGGCGGAAATGGGCGAAAAGTTACCGCCGGTCCGGCCAAGTTTGCCGCTGGAACGCACACAGTTGAAATCGACTACGCTGGTTTGAGTCTTTCCATACCTGAACGCGTTAAGTTCCGTGTCAAGTTAGACGGTATAGATCCGGATTGGCAAGATGTTGGCACTCGGCGGCAGGCGTATTACAACAACCTGGGACCCGGCTCCTATCAATTCCGCGTCATTGCATGCAACAACGATGGCGTATGGAACGAAACCGGCGCATCTATCGAATTTTTCATCGCGCCTGCCTACTACCAGAGGGATTGGTTCCGGGTTGCCTGTAGCATTACTCTTCTAGCTCTGGTTTGGATGCTCCATCAATTGCGGTCGAGACATCTCACAAGGCGTTCGCAACAGCTGGCTGCAATCAACGCAAACCTAGCATTTCAAATCAATGAGCGAAAACGAGTCGAGGAGGCCCTTACGGAAGCGCAGATGGAACTCACGCGAGTCAACCAGGTTATCCTCGTGGGCGAGACAGCGGCCACCATTGCTCACGAAGTCAACCAGCCCCTCGCGGCTGCCGTCACCAATGCAAAAACAGGGCTGCGCTGGCTAGCAGCCCACCCGCCGGAAATTGAAGAAGCGCGCGAAGCCCTTGGTCGTATTGTCAGCGATAGCATGCGTGCGGCGGAGGTCATCCGTCGAATCCGCTCGCTCGTTGGGAGAGCTCCTCTACGCAAGGAACCACTCAACGTAAACGAAGCGATTCATGAAGCTATTTTGCTCGTGGATGGTGAAATTCGGAAGAACCAGGTTTCCTTGAAAACTCAACTAAGGGACCAGTTGCCGCAGATTCTTGCCGACCGCATCCAACTTCAGCAAGTACTGCTCAATCTGATTAGGAACGCCGTCGAAGCGATGTCTACAGAACGCCTGAGAGAGTTAGAGATCGAATCACAGCTAGCTGACTCTCAAGACGTACGCATCACGGTAAGAGATTCGGGCCCCGGTCTTGATCCGAAGGCGGCAGATAAGTTGTTCAATCACTTTTATACGACGAAAGCAGACGGCATGGGCATGGGCCTGACAATCTCCCGCTCCATTGTCGAAGCGCATGGTGGACAGCTTTGGGTGACCGCGAACCTTCCCCGCGGTGCGGTGTTCCACTTTACGCTGCCAATCGAGGAATAGCTTCGATCTCCAATCCGTAAATGGAGAGAACATATCACTAGCGTCGTCCACAATGCCAAATGGAATCTTCTCAGTTGAATCACTCACGAGGTTCTCCCATGTCCCGGGTTTGAGAACGGCGAATGAGATTACCACTCGTTTAGTTCCTGCCTTTCAATCAGTCCCGAATCGACTTCAATTTCGTCGACCAGCTTCATGCCCACCAAAATCCAAAGCGTCGCCTTTTACAGTTGGTGTCGCTAAATCGACATCCGTGACCTCCGAACGCCGACGCCTGGCACACGCAGCCTTTAACCGAATCAAACTTGGTTCGTGACTTAACTCTTTTCAGAACTGAAACGAAGAGGCCGAACCGGCATGCTAGAAGCAGGATTCCAGCCTCGGACGGGGTACGCGGTTCAAACGGAACATGGCGTGCTTTCCAGATCATCGTTCTGCAACGAAAGCAGTTTTTGAACAGAAGGATGACGGCCGCATGTTTTCTCTGAGTCCGTTTTTGAGGATGGGGAGCCTAAGTCGTTCGAACGAACACCTGAAATCTACTATCGTGGGGCCGTTAAACGGGCCGCCATACCGCGAGGCTTAGGAGGCATGACGATGCGTTGGGACATCATTTCAGCCGCCCTTACGTTCACCTCAATGCTGGCTGTTGGACAGAGGAAGTGGCAGGGCTGGGGACTAGCCTTCTTAAATAGTGTGGCGGTTTGCATTTTGGCCGTTCACGTTGCACCAAAGCAGTGGGCGCTGATACCAACGAACGTGTTCTGCCTCGTAATCTACACGCGCAACCTGATTAAGTGGCGGCGTGACGACCAGCAGCGGCTGGTTGCCCGGCCCACGCTTCGCAAGAGCGATCCACGTGCGTGGATAAAATTGTGGCCGAGGATACATCAACAAAAGCCTAGCATGAAGCTAGCGACGCGTTAGACTCAACCCCTCTATACGAAAGCTCATATTTGCTGAAGAACACCACTGTTCGCTATCTGCGAGATGCATTGGTTGTGATGGTTGGCGAACGAACACGCGAAGAATAGATGACGAGAAGAATATTGCTCGACGTTCGATTGATCGTCTCGGTTGGAATTTTAACTGTCACTGATCACAGCTTCGGCTTCGTTCGGCAGCGTAAACTGAAAAGTCGCGCCCGGTCCAGCATTCGAAGTAGCCCATAGACGGCCGCCGTGCCATTCGATGATGGACCGGCTGACGGCCAGTCCCATTCCAGTGCCCTGCGGCTTAGTAGTGAAGAATGCATTGAAGATTTGCTCCGCGTGTTCTGGCCGTAGTCCCACACCGGCATCGCGGACCGATACCAGGATTTGGCCATTGTCTCCTTTCTCCGACTTGATCGTAAGCTCACCACCAGAGCCTATGTCCTTCATGGCCTCAATACCATTGAGCATCAGATTCATGAGAACCTGTTGCACTTGGACGCGATCCGCATAGATGTTGGGGAGGCTGTTGGTCAGTTCGCTATGGATTGTAATGGAATACCGGGCCGCCTCAATGCGCAACAAGGCGATCATTTCTTGAATAATCTGATTCACTTCAATCAACTCCCGCTGAAGAGCGCCCTTCTTGAATAGCAAGCCAATCCGGCTGATGATCTCAGTTGCGCAGGTTGCGTCTTTGACGAGTCTTGATGCTGCTTCCTGTGCCTCTAGTACGTCGGGCTGATCGCGAGCAAGCCATCTAAGGCAGGTTTGAGCGTCGGTTAGCGCTGCCGAAATCGGCTGCTTTATTTCGTGTGCCAACGAGGCAGCGAGCTCTCCCATGGTACTGATTCGGTTCAGATGTGCGAGATGGGCGAGTTCTTCTCGCATTTTCTCGCGCTCTCGCAGCGCCGCCTGCAACTCGTCTTCGGCCTTCTGCCGCTTCAATTCGGCGGCAGCGCGGGAAGCAAAGATCTTAAGCAAGTCGATGGTGTGCAGGTCGGCCTCCATCGGTTTGTCATCCAAAATTCCTATGTGGCCGATGACGCGGTTGCTGAGGTCGAGCATGGGAACGCCGAGGTAGCTTTCCGCTTGCCAATCCGCCAGGAGCTTATCGAGAGGGAACAGACCCTGCAGACCTTGCCTGTGGTGACAAACGTTGCCATGAAGCACCTTTTGGCATGGCGTATCGGCGATGTCAAAATCGAAATTCTCCCCAAAATCGTCGCCCTTCCAGAAGGCCAGCGTGCGGGCATGCTTTTGGTCATCACAAGTTGTGACAAAGGCATAGCGGACGCGCAGCGCCTGCGCCATGTGCTGCACCAGACTCGGGAAAAATTCGCTGCCCGTCGTCGGCGCCGTGCCCGCTACGATAAGCCGGAATGTGTCCTCGGCTCGCTTTCTTTCAGTGATGTCCTCCGACAGCGCCATCACGAACCGAGGGGAGTCTTCCGTGCCCGGCACAAGCGACACGTTGTTTCTCACCCAGATGAGTCGCCCGTCCTTTCGTCGATATCGCTTCTCGATCTGAAATTGCGATCGCTTACCGTTGATCAAATCGGCCACGAGCGCCCAGTTTCCTTTGCGGTCATCCTCGAGAGTGAGCTCAAGAAACGCCAGCTTTGTCAGTTCTTCGTCGGAATATCCCAGCATCTGCTGATAGGCGGCATTGGTAGCGAGGAAACGTCCGGTCATGTCCGTGAGGGCCACGCCTATCGCTGAATTCTCGAAGACAGCCCGCCAACGTTGCTCGCTGCGTCGAAGGTCTTCTTCCACTCTCTTCCGTGCGCTGACATCCCGGAGGAAGCCCGTAAAAGTGTGCCCGTTTTCTGTGACGATTTCTCCGAACGAGACTTCCAGCGGAAACTCCTGTCCATTTTTGCGCAGTCCAGTGAACTCGGTACCTTGCCAGTTGATATGCCGCTGGCCAGTAGCCGGGTATCGTCTGAACGCATTTTCGTGCAGTTTCCGCATGAACTGCGGCATTAAGACGGTCAAAGGTTTTCCAATCAATTCAGCCGGGTCATAACCAAAGACTCTCGTGGTGGCAGGATTAGCAAATTGAATCGCACCATTCTCGTCCGCACTAACGACGGCGTCAGTAGCCGTCTCGACAACGACACGCAGGGCTTCTTCAGCCCGTTCCCGATCGTTGATGTCAGTGAGTAAGACGCACCAGTTCAGAATGCGTCCATCAGGATCTCGCAAAGGAAACCCGCGTACGCCGAACCAACGGTAGACGCCATCGAAGCGTCGCAAGCGCTGCTTAACGTCGTAGGGCTGGCCAGTCCTGATTGCTTCCGTCCATATCTCGATTGCGAAGGGAAGGTCATCTGGATGAACCGCGTCGCTGGTACCCCACTTTCTTAAATCCTCTAACGTCTTGCCGAAGTACTCAAGATTCGGCTTGTTGACGGTTTCGACTTCTCCGGATGGTGTCATAAGTGCAGCCGGAGCCGGAATGCTATCAAGGATTAAGCGTAGATTAAGCTCACGGGCTCCGAGCGCTCCCTCGGCCCGCTTGTGTTCCGTGATATCCATTACTGAACTCGATCCTCCAGCGCAAGAACCCTCTGGTCGTTGTACTGGGATAAGTCAAGGGGCCCGAACTGCTCAAGCTGCATCAAGTTCACTGCGCAACGAATACTCATGCTCCAATTTCTTGAGGCTCTCTCGCGCGGGACGAGATGAGACCGGTGTCAGCAGGAGAACTGACGATGTTTCCGGTCGTCTCGCGCGACCGCGGTACAGGGCGAATTCTTCATCTTTATTGGGGAGCGGTTCGAGCGCATACTCTGAGAGATCCATGACGGTTCTTCGCGCGCTTACGAGACCGGTTAAACACCAGGTTTCGGATCAATTAAACTCGACCACGATGCCGATGTAAACCGGTAAAAATGAGACGTCGTTTCGATGTTCTCGTATGCCTTTGGAGATTCAATGACTTCGGCTGGAATCATTATTCAGCCAGGGTGTTGGAATTGTCGCGGACCGTGCCGGCAGCACCAGGACCAGCCCGCATCGTTCTTCCAATTTCGGCCAGGCGGCATCGCCACGCGATCTCATCTTCGATCTGGCGGGCCCAAGTGGTGATTACACGCAAGACCTCAAGTCCGGTTACGGTGCTCACACGGAAGACGGGCCGGATCACGTAATATTTGCTGGGCGATACTCGAGCATGCTGACCGGCGAAATGATCGGCCGCTCTATGCGCGAAGACGATCGCATCGACGACAAACTAGTATTCTCTTATCAAGATTATCAACGCCTCCTATTAGCTAGGCAGAGACGCGTCTCGGGCCCCACGAGACTGAACGAGGCTTACAGAGATCTTTTGAAAAACGGCCCTTCTAACGACAGACTGCGGGGTTTTCATATATCACCAGACGAGACGTCACCTGCTTCGAAGATCTGCATCCAGAGTGGAATTCCCCGAAGAACTCTATTGGCCGTATGTGCACCCGCACAAAGACATTTTCAAACGTCGCGGCACCGACGCAGAGTCTCCGGTGCGACACAGATTGACCCGTCCGAGGGGAATGACAGACCGATCGTCATAGGTTGTATGCAGCCAATGGCGGGGCAATAAAGACTTACGCCGTGTGGTGAACTCGCACACTGATTTGGCAAGGCGCATGCACTCGAATCGGCGGAAATGAATATCTCATTTAGGGAAGCGTGAGGACACGATGTTCAACTTATTCTGCATCGCCATTTGGAGAGGTGAACCGCACTCTAGACACACGTCTCCACTCTCCGAGAGACATCCAACGGATTCGGCACGTCATCAACGGAGGCTTTGGGAGAATGAGAAAGGGAGTCAAACATTGAAAACATTCTTGCTACTGCTTTGCCTGGTGCCCAGCGCGCTCATGGCCCAGCAGACAAAAGTCACGTCGCTAATGTCGAAGGACTTGGCTGAATTCCACGGCAAGGAAGGAGTGATGCTCAAGGTGGGCTATCCTCCTGGGGCCTCAGATCCCGTCCATCGACACAACGCTTACGCGTTTGTCTACGTGCTCGAGGGCACTGTCGTGATGCAGGTCAAGGGCGGTGAACGCGTCACGCTGACACCCGGGCAGACCTTTTATGAGGGGCCAAACGATGTGCACATCGTTGGCCGCAATGCCAGCAATACCAAGCCGGCCAAGTTTCTCGTGTTCTTTATCAAGGATAAGGGCGCTCCAATACTGACGCCGGTGAAGTGAGGGTACCACCGGCGCGATCCTGGACTGATTCGCCAAACCATGCGAAAGGGCAATTCATGAAGATCGTCGTAATAGGTGGAAGCGGACTCATCGGAAGCAGACTGGTGAACGTGCTTCGCAAACACGGCCATGAAGTGGTATCGGCATCGCCATCTTCTGCTCGTTGACGGCAGCCTGACTAATCATCTCCGTGTAAGGTGACAAATTCTCTCTTCTCGGTTCCCAAAGTGCAGAGAACGGCGGGAAAAAATAGAAGGAGAATCGTCCTTGCAACATGGTGATGCTCCTGTCGAAAACGTCGTCAACCTATCCAGATGATATGCCGGAGAAGAGTGTAGGGTAATCCGAGCGTGAAGGATTCGTATAGGGCGGATTAGCGGCAACTCGGAAGTAATCCGGAACTCCAGGGCTGAGACGAGAGCGGACCGTCCTAAAAAATGGCGAACAGTTTCTTGAGCTGTGCGAATTGCTTGGAGCCAAGTTCGGCGGCCCACTCGCTCTCGATTTTGAGCAGGATGTTGTAGATGCCATATCACCGCCTCGGGGCGGTTATGGGACGGCCGGTTTTGCGTCACCCACAACCTTGTAATTCTTATATTCAATCTCCTCGACCGTTTGGCCTAAGAGAAAGTTATGCGCCTCTATCTTTTCGTGGGTGACCATTGCGAATCCATTGACGTTCGTAAAGTCGCGTGTGATCAAAGGTGTTCCAGCCCAGAGTGACGAGCTTTTGGATTGAGTTCCTTGAACGCGCACCAGGAGGTAGGTCTTGGCATCTACCCAAGCCCTACCGTTTATCAGATATACGCTTGATCTACGCGCCTTCACGTCCAACACTACGCAGTCTTGAATACCAATAGAATTCCTCGCTGGTTCAACGAGAATCTCATAATTATCGGTCGTGAGCATTACCTCACCATGTATTGTCAGACCGTATATCTGCTTTTCCGATGCTAGCGAAGGCTCGATCACCCGGTTCTGAAATATTGATGAACCGCTTTGTGAGATTGTCGTGTACTCAATGCCCTTGATCTTCTCGTATGTTGCCAGAACGGTCTTTTCAGCAGACGGCCTGGTCGAACCATTTCTGTAGACCGCGTAGTGTTCCGTAACTGTATATCCCTGAATATTTGCAAATCGCGCCCGGATTGCCGCTTCCGTTTTCGAGATCACGGCATCTTTCGATTGCCCCATAGCGCCATAATTCACCATGCAGGAAACCAACAGGGTGCTCATGACAGTCAGCCGGATCAAGGTCATAAGAGTATTTTCTCCCTTGAGCCTCCCACGTATGCTTCGATTCCGCAGCTTCACCGAGTCAATTTCTGATCGATCAGGTTCAATGGCGCCTCCTGACATAAACGACCACTCATTCTGGCTATTCTTTCCGCTAGCGCATGTCAGCCGGCAACGAGAAGCCTAAGAGGTTTTGTCAGTTGGCTACACGAATACGAATTTGCCCTCGCAGCGCTGTTACGGTAGAGGTCGCGGACTCGAGCGCCGCGTGCTGCCGATTTGAAATGGGTCTGCAAGAGCGTGACATAAAACGTGACGTGGAATGTGACGCACGTTCCTGTAAGCAATTGAAAGTAAAGCAAAAAGCTGCAACAAGTTTATCGGTCGTTCCGTGCGGGCTGCGCATCGGAACCGCCCCGGGCAGGATGCCCGTGGAGTGGCGGAGTGCGATCATGACGGGAAACATACCTCTCTCGAAAAGAGGGCAGATCGCTTGCCAATTCAGGTTCGGCAACGCCGATCAGCGTCGTCAGGAAGGGAACCTAGCGAGCATAGAAACTCCGGCACCAGTTGCACAGAAAGGGCAGGGAGGTGAGTTGGCTCGCGGAGCTCGTGAGGAGCAAAGAATTTACTATCCAGATTTACTATCCAAGGCTCTAAAAAGACCCTAAAACTGACAAATTTGCTCAAAGCTGTGAATGAATGCAACCGCATCTAAGTAGCTTATTTTCTGATTGTTAAGGGGACATCGTTGATTTTGCATCGGAAAGGCGTGAATAGCTTCAAGGAAGCTGACGTTCTGCCACTGAACTACGCCCGTTTAATTGTTGCGCGACGCAGCGAGTTGTCCACCGAACCTGCATTTGATAATTACTAAATATATCAATGCCTACATGGCTGCAGGACAAGACAAGGGGGTGGGTCAAGAGAAACCTAAAAAAGGAGCTCAAGAAGTCCACACGTTCAGTTGAAGGAAGCTTATAGCTGGAACGCATCTAAATGAACGCATCCTAAATGTCAGGCTTTTGTCAGGGAAGACCTAGAATATCGAGTAACAACATGGGCAATTATGACCTTCATTAGTGAGAATCCTTCCGTGCGGGCGCACAGTTGAAATCGTTGATAATAGGACTCCAAACGGCATGCTTTGGACGGAAATCCGACACCGGAAAAGCTGACTCTGGATCAGCATATCGGGGTTCGAATCCCTGGGGGGCAGCCAATCAAAGCCCAATAAAATCAGTGAAGTAACACGCCCTTCCAGGCGGGTTGCTAAACAGTACTCTGTCTGTGTCAACATGGTGTCAACAAATCTCCGAAACCCCAGTTCGGGCGCGGAAATTCCCCCAGCCAGGCGACACCGATCAGTACAACCTCCAGATTTGTAACCATTTCTGATACGTGTTTTTCTTGCCGTTTCCGGAATCCGTAAATGTACCCCAAAAATTACTGGATCGGAGAAGAACCATCGCCTCTGGATGGTCGGCGCCGGAAGCGCTCGACTTGGTCAACCGGGATGTACCCGTAGCGGCCGTTTGTGCATGACAGTGTGATCGCTCGGTATAACCACTTGTTGAGCTGGCAGTGACAGATGACGTTCCCGACGACCCCGGCGTCACAGTGGGCGATATCACATACATAGGTTGCACTTGCGGATCCTTCATTTCTGTTCGCAACAAAGGTATTGCCGGTTGATCCAAACGAAAGGCCATGGCCCGGCCGGATGATCTGAATCAGCGTGATAGCAACGTAGTGCTTTTGACCAACTGTTGACTCACCTTCAACAATCTGCGGGATGCACCAAGGCCGCGATAGCACTCAAAGGCTTCGAAGGCTTTGGAGGACTCGCCCGGCTGTCGCTCCCAGAGCTCGCGGGTATCTAAGCTGCACATTTGCCGGCCTTTTCTGACTGAGCAAGGGGGATTTTGCGGGGGGTCATTCGAGCTTCCTTCGCGAGGTTTTTTGCTCAATCCTTTTAAGGGACAGCACCGGCATTAAGTCGGTCACCGTCGGCATCGACTCCAGGAACTGTTTGGCCTCCTCCGATTCCAGTGAACCAGCTAAAAGGCGAACGCGGATTTCGCTCGCTAACAGCGAGATCTTTACCTTGGCATTCTTTCTTTGAGCGTCAATCTCCGCGTCTGCGGCCTTTCGCAATTCCGCTCGCCGCTCTTTGCTGGCGTTCTCCCACGGCCATACCAGTGGAGGTCCATTGCGGGAGCAAACTGTGGCGGAATCCCAAGCTTGTTGCATTGGTCAGCGATCGCGCGATTGGCCTGCTCGACGACCTCCGCGGAGGCTCGGTGAGCTTCTTCCCATACTGCGTCCTGATCGAACGAGTAAGTCGTAGATAGTTGTCGCTCTAAGTCCGCTTTTAGTTCTGCGGCTCGTACATCAACCGCAGCTTTTGCGATTCGCTCTCGGTCGCGACTGAGTCGTTCGAGATCGTCGCGTTCACGTCTGGGAATCATGGTGCACTCCTCCATCTCGGTTGCTCATGGTCTTGCAGCCTCTCATGCTGCTTCCTGTCGACGTCGCTCATCGCGCGTGGTTGCGAGAGGTAGGCTTTCAACCACTTGGTAGCCATCACTGCTCCTCCGTCAGAAAGAGGGTGAAGGTGAATGTGCAGAGATTTCATGGTCATCGTGGTCATTGGACCTCCTGCAGAATTCTTGTTCCCGCCCTTCCTCCACAGCTTCGGAACCGGGAACAGGAACCTGACTAGTATTTATGAGGGTTTCGCGGCTTTTCGGATTCTTGTTCCCTTGCTCCCGAGGTATGTTGGGAACAAGGGAACAAGCTTTTTTGAGAAGGGAATTTATAGACGTACGGATCGCCCTTTACACCGGCCCCGGAGCGCTCGATTTTCTTGTTGTTGAGCAGCGCCTTGAGTGCCGCGTGGAGTACCGAAGTTTTCCCTTCGACTTCTTCGCGGATCGCCTGCTCAGTTTGTGATCTTTCGACTGAAAGGTACTTGAGAATCCGCTGGCCGGCATCTTTCTGTTCCCGTTCTGGCGGCTGCCACCGGTGGTTAACAGCTTGGTTGGTTCGTCGAAATTAAGGACCGTCTCGGGAAAATCCTTCCCGATGCGCTGCACGGTCTGGATTGTGCGGTAGCCTTCCTGCATGCGCTTGAGGTAGATCACCGTGGCGGGGATGCCGCCGAAGGCCGTAGTCCAAAGCGGGGCATCCATAGCGTCAAGTTTGGGAGCCTTCCCGGAGTGGTGAAGCAGCAGCATGTGCGTCCCGGACTCGCGGGCCACATCGATGAGCGGGCCCCAGCGCCGCGTAGGTTTCGGCATAAGGTTTCTCGTCACGAATACGCACTAGTCGGATCAGCGGGTCAACCACAAGCAGGCAGGGGCGGCGTTGCTGAACCAGTGATATTAGTTCTGGCACGGCGGCTTCTGGTGCCGGTGCGGCGTGGATATGGATTGGTTCATTCCCGGTGGCTCCAAGGGCTTTGAAGTCGGCTTTGATTTCTTCCTCACGCTCCTCCAGCGCCAGATACACGACTTCGCCCTGCTTACATTGCATGCCCAGAAAAGACTCGCCGCGAGCCACAGCGAGGGCCAGATTGCGACCCAGCGTCCCTTTGCCTACTTTGGGTTTCGCCACGCAGCATGATAGCGTTCCGGCGACCAGACGCCCGTCCCAGACATCCTCGAAAGGCACATCGGGGCGGGATAGCAATTCACCGAGCGGGGTGAGAGAGTACCCGCTCGTAGCGTGCCCATTCGACTGTGGATAGCGGGTTGCGACGTCGCGGGCAAGTACGCGCGCCTCGTCATCGGTCAGCGGTGGCTCACACTTTTCCCGGTTCTCGGCGAGCAGCGCTGCTTCGAGCGCAGTCCGAGGCACGCCCATACGCTGATAGAGTCCAGCACGACGTAGGAGGTAGTCGTGGCGCCCGCCTTCGCCGACCTCTCTACCACGTTTGCCTTCTTCGGCTCACGGCCCGGCGGTGACTGGAGCAGGGTTAGCATCCAGTCAGGACACTCTACCGGAGCAATGGCAGTCTCGTTCAGCACGTAATGCCGGCCACTCTGATGCAAGGAGGGCGGTGCGACCACATAGCCGCCGTCTCCGCGAATGTCGATGCCAGGTGCGATCTTTTTCGCAGAGTTCCTGATCTTGAGGCCCCGCGGCCAGCGAAAGTAAAGATGGACACCACCACTGCCGGTGGTCACCGACCAGGTATCAGGCAGCTGCCCGTGTTGCTGCTCTAAAGCGCGCAGAGATTTCCGACCCTGTTCGCCGTCGATATCCAGAATCAACAGCCCGCTCACCGGACCGGTAACAATACCGACATTAGCATCGGGCCAATGTCGCCACCATTCGCGGATCACTGCCGGTTCCGTGCTCCCGCCTTCTTTCCATGGGATCCTCGGGTGTTTGCCCGGACTGGAGCAGGTAACGCCGTTCCTGCAGGAGCAGCGACCCTCGACCGGGTTGTGGAGGGGAATTACCTGCCAACCGCGCTGTGCATAGTCCAGCGCCGTTGTTAACAGGTTGTTTGTCGGTTGGGAACCTGCTACGCTGCGGATATTCAAGTACACCTCTTTTCCGAAGGCCCCCGTTCACAGCGGGGGTTTTCATTCGGCCTTAACTTCACCCCTGAGCTTTCTCCTCCTGAGCCTGGGCCTCGCGCTCGCTGCCAGGATGCGCGACACTTGACGCACGGCAATCGCGTTGCACGACGTAATGCCTTCTCTCTCGGATACCGTCGATCACGCAGCAGGTACAAAGCGCGTTTCCGCGCCTCACAAAGCGGACATGGCAGCAATCGCATAAATGCCCCTGTTTCTATTTGACCGCTGCCGTCAAGTTGTTATCGGCGATCCTTAACACGCGGCTGCTGCTCCTCCCGCGAGAGAAGCCATTCCCGCACCGACGCACGGCTGTAGAAAATTTTTCGTGATATCCGGATGCGGGGGGACCGCAGCGCTCCACATGCATCCTCGCCAGTGTCCGCCGGGAAATACCCAGGTCTTTGGCGATTACGCGCTCCTCCACAATGTCCATGCCGAAGACGCTGTCGATTTGTCCGAAGTCAGTCATTGTCAGTGATCTAGTGGTCATGGCCACAATTCTGCCATCGAAGATGCGGATAGTCAATAGTTAAATCATGTATTAATAATATGTTAGCAAGATACAGTTAAAGTTATTGTGGAGGTTATTAGCACTCTATAAGCATTGAAGCAGTAGACGCAGCGTTTGCTGACATGGTGGTGACATAGCGTGACCGTGGCATCGCTATCTGAGTAAAGAGCCACTCGTCTTATAGCCACTCGTCTTACGAGTCGTTCGACAGAGCTTGAAAATCGGTATTTCAAAATTAAGGATCGCATCGAGAACTACCTGGCCGATGCGGTAAGGTAAGGCCATGGAGGATTCCACTGGATGCGGCACAGCGAGGCATCGCCTCCGACTTTAAACCCTGCGGAACTGGACTGCTGCTGTGTGCTGGCAGCGACCTAATTCCCCAGCTTAGAGCGCCCGAATCCATTCCTTGAGCCGCTCGGCCTCTCTTGCGATGAGGGTTGGATCATGGAAGGTATGGGCGAGTACGGATACGCCTTGGGTTGCGGACAGAAGATGTACGGCGCAGCCTCGGGAATCGACTCCCTGGCCAAGCGCCTCGAATTGCTTCTCCATCCAGGCCAGGGCTTCGGCGAACAGCGCTCTGGATTTCTTTGCTGCGACGCCGCCATACTTTTGGAGTTCGGAACACAAGGTTCCGACAGGGCAGCCACCGCGTGCCAGCTTTTCACGGTTTTTGATCTTGATGTCCACAAATCCGCACAGCCGCTCCTTTGGGGAGTTCGTTTTATCAAGGTCCTGCAACAGCTTCTTGAATCGTGAAACGCGCAGTTCAACGACGGCGCTCCCGATCTCATCCTTTGTCTTGAAGTAGAAATAGACGTTACCCAAAGGAACGTTGGCTGCTTTCGCAATGTCGGCAATCGAAGCATTGGCGAACCCGTAGAGATAAGTGGTCTTCTCGGCGGCTTGTAAGAGCCGGGTACGACTGTCTGCATTTTTCTTCGACATTTTACTTCTTCTCTTATAGTCAGTTGACTGACTTATAGAGTATATTAGGGTCCGCTGGGCGTCAGCGGAATTGACGAGGGAGCAATGAATTCATGAACAAAAACGAGGAACGAATCTTGGCAGTTCGTAGCTGCCGGAAATTCCGGACGTTAATGGTTTACGCGACTGCATTGCTCTTTGCCGCCGAGCTGAAGTGTGAGCTCCTTGGCTCCACAGCTTCAGTGATCGCCTTGGGCGCCGATGCTGATCGGGATGCCAAACAGTGGGTGGGGACTTGGGCGACATCGGCGCAGCCGTTTGTGCCCGCGTCTCTCCAGGCTTATCGGAACCAAAGCCTGCGCCTCATCGTGCACACGAGCGTGGGTGGGCCGAAGGTCAGAATCAAGATTGGATACGTTTAGGAACGTTGGAAGTTACCCTGTAAACCAATGAAACTTCCGGTTTGCCGGTTACTCGGCCGCAACGAGGGCAGCCAGGCCTTGGCCACCCTCCGCTCGCGAGTGCTGCTAACCACAAATCGAGAAAACTAGAAGCGCTGCGGAGGATACTGGGGGATTCTGCGGATGAGCCGCGGTACATCGAGACTCTGGCCCCGCGTGGATATCGGCTCATGGTGGGCGTGTAATGGCTGGCTGTCGCCCAACATCGTCCAGCCTATCGTCGCCATGGCGTAGCTCTCCGCTCCTCAGATCGAGTTCAAAGGTTCTGAAACGAACAGGGGCTGGCTGCGTGCTCTTCATCAAAATCAAAGCTCGGAGGAAAAGCAATCCCAACATCTGCGCCATCTACGAATTTGGAGAACACGAAGGCAAGCCCTTCATCGTGATGCAGTTGCTGGAGGGGCAAACCCTGCGAGAATATCTGGGCGCAGTAACAGCCAAGCATGAACTGCTCCCGCTGGAACGCCTGCTGGAAATTGCCACGCATATCGCAGACCGCGAAGATCGAGCGTTACCAGCAGGAGATCGCGAACGAAGAAAGGTATTATCCGAGGATTGACCGGCCTGTGCGGAGCCACCAGGCGGGCGCACCGCGCCAGAGGTAAATCAGAAATACTTCGAAGATCATAATGAGCGGGAGGGCAACGAGATACACCCTGTGAATGCGCCGGTCCACAAGAAGGTCGCGTGCGACGCCGAGAAGAATGACCACATCGACGAACAGGAACCCGAGGTTGTGGTCGAAGATGTAGTCGATACGGTCGAACGGGGCGTCGAGCAGTGCACATGTGGCAATCAGAAGTAGCCGACGATGCAATTCGGGCTTTCTACGCCACGCGATCGCGAGCGCGACGAAGGTGCCGAAGATGATCATGTCACCGAACGGAACACTGAGAAATATGTCCGAATCGGCGATATTGAGCATGTGCTTGTCGAAGCGGCCCATGACGACCGCGATGGCGAAGCCGAGAGGCACCATGACTGCTGCAAGGCCAACGCCAAACCAGCCAACAGAGCGGTGCACATTGACCTTGCGGGTGCAGACGAGCGCGGATTGCAGGATGTAGAAGACTACCCAGCATGCGAATACGATGCTGTGGATCCAAAGAAGGAATGGGCGCGGGATTGCCGGATGAAAGAGGGCGTCGTTGATGGAGTGGCTGAAGCCCCAAACCACAATCGCGGCGACGAGCAGCGACATTGAGAAGTAGAAGTAGCGGTCGAGGAAACCGTTGCGCCCGAATACCCTGCTTGCCTGGGTTGAAACGATGCCCTGCGAAGACGAAACCAATTGAATACCTCGTTCTTGTTTTCAAGAGGCCTGCGTCGAAGTTTACACCTACCGTTCTGGGCGTATAGTCGCCGACTCGTCAGTTATATCTGAGTAAATAGCCACTCGTCTTACGAGTCGCCAACGAGTGCATTATCGCCGAGTCACTCATCTATCCCTTCCGGACGTATCACCGGCTACTCGTCAGTTACCACTTCATTACTGACGGTTAGCCGACAAACCAGACATTACCAACGCTGGCCCGTTTTCTCGGTATCTATCCTGATTCCGACTGATCGGCGGTGTTTGTTATAAGCCGAATCCGATAGCCAGCGTTTTCTCGCCGGCTAACGCTCGTAGCGCCATTCGTTAATGAAATGGAAGCCGCGCTCAAGGAGCGGGTAGTGGGAGGGTGTTGGAGTTCGGGTTAGGGTCAGAACAGCGGGGTTGAAGGGCGTGGAGGGTTTGCCGCCGGGTTTGGGTGGGTCGGGTGGAAGCGAGGTGAGAATCAGGTGATTGGAGTCGGAGAGCTGCCAGGCGTAGTTCGTCGGTGCGCCGATGAAGTAGCAGCTTATGCCGACCGTGTGTTTCTTGGCGTTGAGATTGAACACGGTGATCCAGAGCTGGCCGTCCGAAGAGCGGGTGTAGGCGCGAGCGGGGCCGACGTAAAGGTCCGTGATAGGAAGGCCCTTCGGGTCGACGAAGGCGCCCGCGGCTGGATGGTCGACGTCGATATGCCAGGCGCCGGCCAGCGGGGACGGCGTGCGGAGCTCGGCTTGAAAGTGGTGCCATCCGATGGTCATGAAGATGGGTCGGACGATGAGGAAGGCGACAGCGAAGACTATCTCGGTGACGAGGATGGCGATGCGCCCGGCCCGGCGGCTGACCTGCGGAACCCAGACGGCGGTGGGCGCGGCGGGTTTGTGGCTCCAGAAGAAGCGGCAGAGGGAGAGAGCGTCGGGCAGGGCGAGGAAGATGCAGCCGAGGAGCAGATTAACCGAAAACAGCTTGACGGGGACGTCGTAGCAGAAGTTGTAGAGGACGACGTTCGTCATCACGAAGGCGGAGACGATGGCTCCGGCGAGTGCGGTGCGGCGGTAAAGCAGGAGGATGCCACCGAGGACCTCGGCTGAGCCGCAGATGACCTCGTACACTGGATTGAGCCCGATAAGGTTCCAGAGCAGGGTCATGGGAGACAGGTTGCCAACGGGCTCGTTTAGAACGGCAACCGATGGAGAGGGCATCTGGAATGGAAAAACCTTGGCCAGACCGTAGCCGATCATGAACATGGCGCAGGTGAGGCGGAGCAGGAAGCGAAGCCAGGAGTTAAGGGTGTGGTACTCGCTGCGCGGGTTGTTGCGGAGGCGCGCGATCAAGGTCCAAAGGATACTGCCCGTCAGGGCGAAGGTGACGAAGAGGCCGTTCTGAATCCAGTTCATCGCGGTGTCGCCGGATTCGCTCGGGTGCCAGTGTGCGGCGATGCCGGTCAAATGGAACAGATGCTGGCCGGTGAACTCGGAGAGGTGGTTGAAGGGCCAATTGAGCTTGCCCTCAATCCAGCCGCCGACTACGGGGAAGGCGCCGAAGAGAGTTCCGTTCCCGAAGAGGAAGATGAAGCAAAAGAAGTAGAGGAAGGCGATGCGGAATCCGAAACGGGTGGCTGGGCTCCAGGGAGAGCGCGCAGTGGCGCCGGTTGTGGCGGAGACAGGCGCGGAAACGGGGGTGTCCGGTGCGTCGACGGATGTGGTGTTACCTGAAGACTCCAAACGAAACCTCGCGAGGGGATGATACGAATGTTGGACGCTTTGTAACCGGTAGCGGGTCACGGGTCAGGACAAAAAGTGTGAGGAGTTGGGAGAACCGATGGGGTGCAGGGTTCGTGATCCTCATGGCGAGGCTATCGTAAACCTGGGTTAGCTTTGTGGTTGGAAGGGCCAAGGGAAGACGCGCGCATCGACCTTAGGCGCCTGGATCGGCGGGAAATGGCCAATGCACGCACCGGGCTTCGGATGGGTATCGGCTTCTGGAACTGAACCGTAAGTCCCGAATAACCGCCAATTCGTCAATTACCACTTCGTTATCGAAGGGTAGCCGACAAACCGGGCATTCCCTACAAGCCTGCGCCATAGGCGGAGATTTGCCACGACCGGCGAAAACGCACCTCCGCCAGACATCACTATTTCTGATTATTCAGGCTCAAGCTCTACTACGCCGGCTTCGTGGGCACCTCAGCCTTAACATCAGCAGGCTCGGCTACCGGTTTGGTCTTTACAGCAACCGGTTTTGCCCCGTACGGACGGTCTATTTTGCGGTCTACTCGCGACCCGGTTGAAGTATGGCGATGCACATCGGACTTTTTCTTCAAGGTCATAAAAACCTCCATTCGTTGACGAATGCATTGAAGATGGCCAACAGTCTACACCCAGTTCAGTTTCTGCTATCGCTCCCCATCAGATAACTTCCGGATAACCGGCACACCACGCCATTCATCCTTCGACGCGGCAGAAGGAGATGAAAGGGTTCATGCAGCGGTGCATCAAAAAAACTGACAGCGGATCTCGCGCAATGACTTCAGCCACCTAAACCAGCCCCGGGCCGTGATTTCCGGCACACTGGTTCGTTGAGTTCAGGAAGGGAACACTGTATCGATCGCAAAGCAAATGATGTTAGCAGCCAAGGTCGCACCCAACTCTTAATAACATTAAGATTCGTGCTCGCTTCGGTGCAGTCCGCAGTTCTACTGCGAGTGATGACTGGTCTCGTAGTGCTGTTTGAGTAGGTCCTGGCCGAAGTCGTCGGTCACTTCACGCCAAACAGAATGGATATGATTGGCACCGTCCTGCGTATCGTCCAGTTCAATCAAGAAGGAGGGCGTCTGCACGCGATAATAGTGCGGGTCGCTACGATTGATTCCGCCAGACCAGGCGAAGTAGATATTCCGTCCCGCTTTATTGATCTGAGCTATTCGGCTTTCAGCGAGTTCGTCGGGCACGTTGCGTGCATATTCTTCTATTAGCGACATGAGTGCATCGAACTGCCTGGCGTTCATCGTGGAAGCAGATAGGCCGGATGGTTGGCCTTTAAGAGCCGCCGTGCGGCTGGCCCCGGTCAGTATCTCCCTGTAGGCGATTGGGTCTACGATTGCGACCTTCTGCTGCGGTTCGTTGAGAGCATGGATTAGTTCAAATCCAAGGTCATCCTCTCCGGCAGGGTGCGCAGCCCCTTGCGCGGTCCTTCCCGAATCTGTGCAGGGTTGGCTCCGAAGAAGCTCGGTCCGTCAACAACATTGCCATTCACCAGTGTGTAGTTCTGGCTCAGATGGTGGCCCTCGACGCGGTAGCCCCATGTACCAGTGTCAGTGGGAGTGCCGAACACGGAAAAGAAATAATTCTCCGGATTACGGACCTCACTGCTATCGTTCTCTATGATCTTGAGCACGTCTTCCAGGCTCATGATCGTCACAGCCTTGATGTACCCCTTCTGGCTCAATCCGGCTGCGAGGAGAGCGCTGGCAAGATGCTTCTGGTATGGTGTCATCTCTCGTAGTGGCACGCCCTTGCGCTCCCTCGGGATGTAGTGCCAATTCAAGCGCTCATCAGCATCGAATCGAAAGGTCGCTTTGGCACGCTGATTGACATCAAGCGCGGCTAGAAACCGATTGCCGCACTCTGTCATGAGCGATGCAGCTTGAACGTTATGAGAATGGGCACCGTCGGAATTGCTATCGCTCTGGCCGAGCATACTCACGCCCACAAGCGCGACAGACGACCAGAGAAACGATCGTCGTTTCATGCAGAAGACTCTCCTACCGCGCAATCCGCTTTGTCAACTGGAGTACGGAATGTGCTTATCGATGCCTTTCCTTTAATTCTCAGGAACGCTCATGCATTAAGTAATTTCGGCTGGTCAATGATAAGGACGTTTGCTGGATTTTATTAGCTTTCCGGAGCAATGCAGGTTCTTCGGAATTGGGTTCGTGCGACCAGACACAATGTAGATGATGGTCTTACCTTAATGTGACAACTTCGACATTTCGAATGACTATCTTCGTGCCTAAGTGATGGCAGGTTACTCCCTGATGAAAGAACGATAAGATTTCCTTCAAGAAAACTTGTGGCTGATGCCTAGTATAGAAACCGGCCTTGCAACTACTATGTACAGTGAGCCCCCAGTTTCCCTTCTGTGAACGAATCTTATCTTCCCTGGAATCGTTGCGCCCGTCCATCCCTTATCTGGGACTTCTTCAGCCCCTCGTTTCTTTGCCGAAAACTGCGGAGTTCTCGCCATCTGGGCTAACTAAGACCTCCAGAGCGGAAGCGCTGCATTCGCTTCACGAGCCGTGGCCTCGCATCCCACATGCCATGCACGCTCTCAGACTTGGATTCGTAGGTCGCGTTGATGTAGCAAGGGCCCTTACACGCGGATCCCAGGCCAAGCGAACATTTGCGGGCGACCCGTTCGTTATGGGAAATGTAGTCGACAAACCGACAAGATGGCCCTCTAAAGGTTGCTTCACCACCATACCTTGTACATTTCGAAATGGCGGGCCGATTTACCCACAAAGCGAGGCTTCGAACTTGGCTAGTCTTACCGGAAAACGGTCCTTACTCTCACTTAGTTCGGCTAGCCTTCTTGATAAGTGAAGCCGCCTTCTTTGCATCAGTGTCATTCGCAAAACCAATGACTGCGGAATACCTTCTGCCAATAGCAAGAGCGACAAAAAAGCTGAGGTCAGCTCCGGCTTCCGCAAGTGTTTGTGCAATCTTGTGCGCTAGCCCTTGCTTATTATCTCCCTCGACCAGGAGCGTCGGGATAGCCGAGTCGGAAAGCCCTGTTTCTCCGGCAGCACTCGTCACCCTTTTCCCAGAGACTGGATAGATTTCGATCGCTGCCTTGGCCTCGTTGCCAGGAAGCCGGTATCCCATCACCACACCGAGATCGGCCCCGGCCTCTGCAAGGGGCTCAAGCGTCTGGGCAAGGAGCCCTGTTTTGTTCTCATCCTCTTTTCTCCAAAGCGAAATCTTCTTCACTGTGACCGGCATAGCCTACCTCCTATCAGATTTTTTGCAGAGAGTATCTCACTTGGTCTGACACCAGTCCACCGCTGTCCTTAACGCTGGTCATCACAAATTAGCCAGATCGGCCACGGTTGCCAATCATTTCCAACAACTCGACTTTGCAGTAGGAATAATCTCAGGATTGCCGGGCCGCTGTCCCGGCATGCAGGCTCTTCAGCCAGATGCCCTAAAGCGTACATGGAATTGTGACCACCAATAGGTAGTGATCGGGGTGAGTCGTTCAGTGAGCCCATGCGAGCGGCTCAACTGAGACTTGACCCGTTCGCATCATTCGCCGGGCACACTGTTTAAAATGGGCTTCGATGATAGTCACAGGACGAAAAAACATGACACGCCGCCAATTCGTGTCTCGTTCCGCGCTTGTGGCTGGTGGCATTTCCATTAGCATGGATTCTACTGCCAGTAACGTGGTCGCCGAAACAGAGATTGCATTCTCCGCATATCAGGAGCGCAGGCGCGCCGCTCTCTGGGGCCTCCTCGGCGATCTGCCCTGGCAGCATGAACCCGCGCCACCCAAATTGGTCCGCACGGAGGAACACGAGCAGTACACTCTGAAGCGGCTTGTCCTCGACCTGAACGGGATTGAACCGGTTCATGCTCTTCTGTTGATCCCCAAGCAACTCAAGCGCCCTGCGCCCGGCCTCCTCTTCATTCACTGGCACGCGGGAATGTACGGCTTGGGCAAGGAACAACTTCTCAAAGGAACCGGCGTTCAACCCGCCTATGCTCCTGTGCTCGCTGAAATGGGGATGGTCACTCTGGCCATCGACAGTTGGTGTTTTGGTGAGCGCCAGCACGACACCAACGGCCACCGCGGAGAGGAGGACGCCTTCAAACTCATGCTCTGGAGCGGCCAGGTTCTCTGGGGATGATGATGTTCGACGAATTCAGAGCCTTCTCTTACCTCGCAAGCCGGCCGGAAGTGGATGCGCAAAGGCTAGGCGTGACCGGTATGTCGATGGGGGCCACAAAGACGTGGTGGCTGGCCGCGCTCGATCCCCGTATCAGATTGGCCATCGATCTTTGTTGCCTGACCGATTTCGATTCGCTCATCGCTGCGCACAATCTCAGCGGTCACAGCATTTTCTATTACGTTCCGTCGTTGCTGAAGGAATTCGATACCACTGCGATCAACGAGTTGATCGTTCCGCGGCCTCATCTCAGCGTCAACGGCCGCAAGGATCCTCTTACGCCGCCGGCCGGGGTCGAGAAGGTTCGCGATAATCTATTGCTGCTTTATCGGCAACACGGCCGCCAGGAGGATTGCCGTATCGAGCTGTTCGATTGCGCCCACGAGGAAACCTCCGAGATGCGCAGCCTGGTCATCGACTGGATGCGGAGATATCTGGCCACAGGCTAATCCCGATCTTCCGCTTGAGGAAAGAATGTCTCTCCGATGAATGTCCGTTGCTGGACAATTGACGCTCAATAGTGAACAGATCCTGGCTCCTTCGTTATGTGAACGAGTTGACGCGACTTCCTTTTAAAGTTGTTTCCCGTTTTAGAACTGACGGATCCGATCTGATCCAGAATGTGTCCGGATTTGGAGAAAGGTCAAACGCGCCCGCCGGGCACCGCATAAACGTCAGTCTGGATGACGCACTATCCTAGCGAGGATTGTTCTTTGCCCACTTGAAGCGTAGGTCACTTTCGGCGAACACATGATAGAGAGTGCCAACCCCAAAGCAGATCACAAATAGCGAAACCGTTGCGATCCCATGTCTCAGCAATTCGTAGAACCCACCAAACGTGAGCGGTAGGTATAGAAGAACGCCGACACCATTCCAAGCGAATATCTGAGAGTACGGAAGGATCCGAGGATGTGAAAGACTGTGTTACATGCGACTATCGACATCACGATTAGCCAGGTTGTGATTCCTCCGTGCCTCGGCCCCGTTATGGCGAAAGATGCGCAAGCAGCAAGGAGAATGCCATTCATCGTGATCAAGCGAAGACTATGTACTTCATCGGACTCGATGTACACAAGAAGACGATCATCTATTGCGTGAAGGATGCGGCTGGTCGTGTGCACCAGGAAGGCAAAATCGGATCGACCCGGCGTGAGTTGGATGTGT
>Ga0126371_10000570_pt1 | contig 30618 bp, 23 predicted proteins | sample PanSoiMetaPlot_4_FD_110145 | JGI IMG/M metagenome (GOLD analysis project Ga0126371, IMG submission 110145) | Tropical forest soil microbial communities from Panama - MetaG Plot_4 | ecosystem: Environmental > Terrestrial > Soil > Tropical forest > Bulk soil | place: Panama | collected 2016-02-17 | reverse complement strand
GCAAGCGGACGAATATCCAGGACAACAGCGTGCTGCACGTGATGAAAAACCAATGGCCCTTGATTCTAGGCGATGAAGTGACCGTGGGGCATTCTGTGACCCTGCATGGATGCACGATTCATTCGCGTGTGTTGATTGGGATGGGCTGCATTGTTTTGAATGGGGCGGTGGTCGGTGAGGGAAGTATTGTTGCGGCTGGAACACTGATCACGGAAAGAACCGTGATTCCCGCCGGGAGTCTGGTTATGGGCGCTCCGGGAAAAGTGAAGAGGCAGTTGACGGAAGAGGATTTGCTTTCGATCGGGCAGTACGCCGCCCGGTATGCGGGTTATCGTGAAGTTTATCGCGCCGAAGCGCTGGAAAGAGGCGAACGAATTGATTGGAGCGGATTGAAATAGAAGCACTCGAATTGGATCGGAGTGCTTTGCGTACGACAAGAAGGCGCAATGCCATCCCAACATCCAGACGACGACGAGGAAAACGCAAACGCGCATGGCGGAGAAGAAGAGATTTCAGGCGATTAAGGGAACGCGGGATCTGTTGCCACCCGATACGGAGTTGTGGAATCAAGTCGAGACGACCGCGCGCGAGGTGTTTGGGACGTTTGGGTTTGGGGAGATTCGGCCCCCTATTTTTGAGCCAACAGAACTGTTTGCGCGATCGATTGGCGCGGATACGGACGTTGTGGGGAAGGAGATGTACACGTTTGAGGACCGCGATGACAGCTCGGTCAGTTTGCGCCCGGAAGCGACGGCTTCGGTTTGCCGGGCTTACATTGAGCATGGGATGCACGCTTGGCCGCAGCCGGTGAAGCTGTACTACATGGGTCCGATGTTCCGGCGGGAACGTCCGCAGAAGGGTAGATACCGGCAATTTTATCAGATTGGCGCGGAAGTGCTGGAGACAGTGCAGCCGGGGCAGGGCGGAGCGAGGGATATTCCCAAGGATGCAGCCGTAGACGCGGAAGTCATTGAGATGGTCATGACGTTTTTTGCGCGGCTGGGCCTCGACGGCGCGCAGTTGGAGATTAATTCGATCGGGCACGCGGCCGAGAACTGCCGGCGCGGGTACGTGAAAACATTGAGGGCGGCGCTCGAGCAGGTCAAGGACAAACTGGGTCCGGACAGTCAGCGGCGGATTGAGACAAATCCGCTGCGCGTGCTGGATTCGAAGCTGGAGAGCGAGCAGGCGACGATTGCAGGGCTGCCGAAAATTGCGGAGCATTTGTGCGAAGAGTGCGCGAAGCAATACGCCGAGGTGAAGCGGCAGCTCGATTTGCGCGGTGTGAAGTATGCGGAGAATTGGCGGCTTGTGCGCGGTTTGGACTACTACATGCGGACGACGTTTGAGATTACCGCTAAGGGATTAGGCTCGCAGAATGCGGTGTGTGGCGGCGGACGGTATGATGGCCTAGTGGAGTTGCTTGGCGGACTGCCAACCAAGGGAATTGGATTTGCGATTGGGGAAGACCGTCTGATTCTTTCTCTGCAAGAAAGCGCTAAGAATGCAAAATCGCCGAGTAAGGGCGTATACATCGTGTGGATCGGCGAAAAAGCTCATTCCGCCGCCCTTTTAACTGCCGCAGACTTGCGGAACCAGGGCTTCCGAGTCGAAATGCCGCCGGTCGAGCAAAAAGTTGGCAAGGCCCTTAGCCAAGCCGACAGGCTCGGCATGAATTGCGCAGTAATCCTCGGTGAAGATGAAATCTCCGGTGGAGAATATACTGTCAAAGTGCTTAACACCGGCGCACAGGCAAAGGTACCGAAATCTCGGCTGGCCGAATATCTCAACCATCAATACCGATAGCTAGCAAGGAGCGAAGAACAAACCGTGCTTGACTTTCTTGGAAACCTGAAAAGGACACATTATTGCGGAGAGCTCCGAGCTTCTGATGCAGGGCGCGACGCGACGATCATGGGCTGGGTGCACCGGCGGCGCGACTTGGGAAACCTGTTGTTTCTCGACGTGCGGGATCGCGCGGGAATCGTGCAGGTCGTGTTTAACAAAGAGGCCCAGCCGGCAGCGCACGCGAAGGCGGAACAAGCGCGCAGCGAGTTTGTGGTAGCGGTAGAAGGGAAGATCGCCAAGCGCGAGAAGGCGAATCCTGATATCTCGACAGGTGAAGTGGAGCTGGTGGCGACCAAGCTGCACATTCTGAACAACGCGAAGACGCCGCCGTTTGCGATTGAAGAGGAAATCACGGCTTCGGAAGAAACGCGTATGAAGTACCGCTATCTGGATTTGCGGCGGCCGAAGCCGCATCGGAATCTCGCCCTGCGGCACAAGATTGTTCTGGAGATCCGCAAGACGATGGACGAGATGGGGTTCATCGAGGTGGAAACGCCGATGCTCACGCGGTCGACACCAGAGGGCGCTCGCGACTACCTGGTGCCAAGCCGCGTGCATCACGGGCATTTTTACGCGTTACCGCAATCGCCGCAGATTTTTAAGCAGATTTTGATGATTGGCGGACTGGACCGGTATTTTCAGATCGTGAAGTGTTTCCGCGACGAAGACTTGCGGGCCGACCGGCAGCCGGAGTTTACGCAATTGGATCTGGAGATGTCATTCCCGCGGCAGGAAGATATTTTCCAGGTGATTGAAAACGTGCTGGTGCGGGCTTGCGCGGTAGCCGGGATTAAGGCGGAGGCGCCGTTTCCGCACATGCTGTACAAAGATGCGATCCGCAAGTACGGAAGCGACAAGCCAGACATGCGGTTTGCGATGGAGTTGCACGAGGTGACCACTTGTTTTCCGACCGAGGCGAAAGAGAAGCTGCAGATTGGCGGGAGCGTGTTCGCGTTGGCGGCGCCCGGCGCGGCGAGCTATTCGCGGAAGCAACTCGATGAATTGACGGAAAAGGCGAAGTCGCTGGGGGCACGCGGAGCGTATTTTGCGAAGCTTACGGCGGAGGGAACGACTTCGACGGTGGAGAAGCTGATTGGTGCGGAGAACGTGAAGAAGCTCGCAGAAACCTGCGGCGCAAAGACGGGCGACCTGGTGGTGGCCGTGTCCGCAAAGGAAGAGATCAAGGGAACCGAAGCAGCGGCGCTTGTTGCGGGGCAGTTGCGCTTGCGGTTGGCCGAGACGCTGGGAGTCATTGACAGGTCGCAGTGGAAATTCTTGTGGCTGACGGGATTTCCGCTGTTTGAATGGAGCGAATCGGACAAGACCTGGGTAAGCGCGCAGCATCCGTTCACGGGAATAGTGGATGAGGATCTGGACAAGCTGGAGACGGCGCCCTGGGAGGTTCGGTCGAAGGGCTACGACCTGGTCCTGAACGGCGTGGAGCTGGGTTCGGGGAGTATCCGAATTCACCGTCAGGATATTCAGGAGCGATTGTTCCGTGCGCTGGGATTAACTGAAGAGCAGTTGCGTCGACGATTTGGATTTTTTCTGGACGCACTGACCTACGGGACGCCTCCACACGGTGGAATCGCACTGGGGCTCGATCGAGTGACGATGCTGCTTGCAGGGGAGAAGTCGATTCGCGAGGTGGTTGCGTTTGCCAAGACGACAGCGGCGGTGGACCTGATGGCGGAGTCGCCGAGCGAGGTGGACCAGGTGCAGCTGGAACAGTTGGGGATTCAGATTAAAGAAGCGAAGAAGAAAGAAGTGGGGACGTAAAAGAAGTAGTGCCCAGAAAACAGCAGATGTCGAGGATACGGATATTAGCGGAAGCGGTGGCGAACCGGATTGCGGCCGGAGAGGTTGTTGAGCGGCCTGCCTCGGTGGTGAAGGAATTGCTGGAGAATGCGCTGGATGCGGGTGCCAATTCGGTGCGGATCGAGACAGAGACAGGCGGAAAGCGCATGATCCGCGTGATTGACGACGGACACGGAATGACGCATGACGACGCGCTGCTGGCATTCGAACGGCATGCGACGAGCAAGCTGCGCACGGCAGACGATTTGATGACGATTTCGACCCTGGGATTCCGCGGCGAGGCGCTGCCGTCGATAGCGTCGGTGTCGCGGCTGGTGCTTGAAACGCGAGATGCGAGCGAGGCCGAAGGAACGCGCGTGGAGTTTGCTGGAGGCAAACTGGTCGGCGTAAAGCCAGCAGGGCTGCCGTCGGGCACAACGGCGAGCGTGGCGGATTTGTTTTATAGCGTCCCGGCGAGACGGAAATTTTTGAAGTCGGACACGACCGAGCTGGGGCATATCGCGTCCCTGGTGACGCACTACGCGCTGGCGAATCCTGCGAAGCGGTTTGTTTTGACGACGCCGACGCAGGAGATTATCAATTGTCCGCCGTCAGAGAAGCTCGCGGACCGCGTATACCAGTTGTTCGGACGGCAAGCTTTGGAGGAGCTGGTGGAAATCTGCAGTGTTTCCGCAGGGGCTCGCGCGGCGATCACCGAGCCCGAGACGGAAGCGCGAGAGGAGACGGGGACGCTCAAAATAAGCGGGTTTACTTCGCGGCCGGAGGTGCAACGCCCGAACCGCAATGGGATTTACGTGTTCGTGAACCGGCGGCTGGTGCGCGACCGGTTGATCCTACACGCCATTCACGAGGCGTACCGGAATATTCTGCCTCCGACGGTATTTCCCGCGACGCTGCTGTTTCTGGAGATGCCGTACGACGAGGTGGATGTGAATGTGCACCCGGCCAAGATCGAGGTGCGATTCCGGCGGTCGCAGTTTGTTCATGATTTCACGCGCGATGCCATCCGACATGCATTGATGAACGTGCGGCCGATCGCGAGCTTTGCGACGTCGGCGGCGGGGGTGGCGCCGAGTCCGGCGGCGCCAGCAGGTTCGTTTGTGGCCGGGGGGTTTGCAGAAGCGGCCAGCAATGGCGGAGTACCGCGGGCAACGACTCCGGGGATTGAAGAATTGGGCGTGGGGTCGGGAGTCGGCTCGGACTATTCAGCGGGGAATGGATTTGATTTGTCGGCTGGACCGGCACATCTGGCGCCGCAGCGATTTGCGTTTGAGCCTGGGGCGTCGTTTGGGGCACAACTTGTACCGAGTGCAATACCGGGTTTGGCGCGAGAACGCGAGCCGAACTGGGCGGAGAATTTCTCGCGGGGGAGCGGGGATGCACCCGCGACGTTGCCGCGGCCGGAGCAGATCGCAGATTTGAAGCCGCTGGGGCAGGTAAACGCGAGCTTTATTGTTGCCGTGAATGGCGAAGGTCTCTGGATCGTCGACCAGCACGTTGCGCACGAGCGCGTATTGTTCGAGCAGCATCTGGTAGCGCGACGGGCGGGGAAGGTCGAGGCGCAGAGGATGCTCATACCGCTGGTGTTCGAGCTGTCGCCACGGCAGATCGTGATTTACGAAAAGATTGCGGAAGAGCTGGCGGCGAACGGGTTTGAAATGGAACCGATGGGGCCGAAGAGCGTGGCGATCCAAGCAATACCCGCGGGCGTGGCAGCGACCGATGCGGAGCATTTGCTGACTGAGATTATTGATGGAGTCGAGCGGGAGAATGCCGTGATTTCGATTGATGCACTGCAGGCGAAGATTGCGGCTTCTACGGCCTGTCATGCAGCGATCAAGGTGAATATGCCGCTCGACAAGGCGAAGATGGAATGGCTGCTGTGCGAGTTGGCGAAGACGGATTGTCCGATGAGTTGTCCACACGGGAGGCCGGTTGTGTTGCGATACTCCGTAAAAGAGATTGAGAGAGCTTTCCACCGGATCTGACGAGGAAACGAAGAGAAGCGGTGCGCTGAAGACGTAACGAAGTAACAAAAAAACGAAGAGAACTGGCAAGAAGGGGAACAACGTGAGCGAGGGACAGAAGACGGCAGTGATCTTTGGGCTGGCGAACAAACGGAGTATTGCCTGGGCTATTGCACAGAAGATGGCCGAAGCCGGGTGGCGCCTGGCGATCACCTATCAGAACGAGCGGCTCGAGCAAGAGGCAAAGGACCTGATCGGCGACTTGTCGGGTGCGGAAGGGTTCATGTGCGATGTGTCGTCGGACGAACAGATTGCGGTTCTGTTTGAGAAGTTGCAGGCAAGATACGGAACGCTGGACGGGCTGGTGCACAGCGTAGCGTTCGCACCGGCGGAAGATTTGAAGGGGGATTTCGTCAATACATCGCGCGAGGGGTTCCGGACTGCACACGACATCAGCGTGTATTCCCTGATTGCGGTGGCGCGGGCGGCGGCTCCGATGATGACAAATGGCGGAGGGATTGTGACGCTGACCTACTACGGCGCGGAAAAGGTGGTGCCGAAGTATAACGTGATGGGCGTGGCGAAGGCGGCGCTGGAAGCGACGGTGCGGTACCTGGCGAATGATTTGGGGCCCAAGGGAATTCGAGTCAACGCGATTTCGGCCGGCCCGATCAAGACATTGGCGGCACGGGGGATTTCCCAGTTAGGCGAAATGTTGAAGTCGCATGCCGAGCGCGCGCCGCTCAAGCGCAATGTGGATCCAGCGGAAGTGGGAGGGGCAGCGGTGTTTTTGCTATCACCCGGGGGATCGGGGATTACCGGTGAGACGATTTATGTGGATTGCGGGTATAACATTATGGGATTTTGATTGTTGACCGTGGTCGAACCGGACCGGCCAAAGATCAGCAAGCAAGGGGAGTAACCGAAAGCGGCGAGCAGGAAGCACGGAACAGAAAATAGAAATCAGGAATGGAGTTTGGGAACGGCCGGGGCACGAGGGATCGTGCCTCGTTGAGTTTATCGGGGCGAATGAGGCCAAGTGGCGAAGCAATTGACGATTGCGATTGATGGGCCGGCGGGGTCGGGGAAGAGTACGGTGGCACGGCGCGTGGCGGCCATGCTGGGATATTTGTATCTGGACAGTGGTGCGATGTACCGGGCGGTGGCGCTTAAGGCGCTACGCAGCCGGACTTCGCTGGAGGACGATGCGCTGCTCGAGAAGTTGACACGGGAGACGCATATTGAATTGAGAGCTCCAACGGCGGACCAGGAATCGGCGGGGTTGAAGAACCGCGTGTTTCTGGACGGGCACGAGGTCACGACAGAGATTCGCACGGGAGAAGTCGCGCAGGCGGCTTCACGACTGGCAACAATTGCGGGAGTGCGCGCGGTGTTGGTGACCGAGCAACAGAGGGCCGGAACGGGCGGCGGAGTGGTGATGGAAGGACGGGACATCGGCACGGTGGTGTTTCCGCGCGCAGAGTTGAAGATTTTTCTCGAGGCTTCGCCTGAGACGCGGGCGCAGAGGCGATGGATGGAGCATCAAGAGAACGGCGAGATGCTGACGCTCGAGCAGGTGCTGGTGGAGGTGCATGAGCGGGACAAGCGGGATCGCGAGCGGAAGGTTTCTCCGCTGGTGCGCGCGGAAGATGCGGTGCTGGTCGATAACACTGCGATGGGGATTGAGGAGACGGCGAGGTTGGTTGTGATGTTGGCGAAGAAAGTAACGACGCAATGACGCTAGGCAGGAAAGCAAAAGAGAGTCAAAGAGAGAAGAGCTAGAGAAAGAATTGGCTTTGAGGCAGCTGGGTTGAGCGAAGGGAGCGGGGGGAGCTGGGCCAGTAAAGCCCGTACCGCTACAGCATTTGTTGCCCAGGAGCGGGCCTTGCAAGTCGGCAAATCAAAGAGCCTGCATAAAAATCGGAGGCACCTCCTCATCCTTAATCTAGTTACTTGAAAAACAACAAGTTACCGTTAAATCGGCAGTGTTTATGCGGGTTTTCAAAAAAACTGCTTGACAGATTTTGCGGCTCCGTTTACTTTCAAGATACCTCAGAAATTTTCTGCGAAAACGCAGGAACCTCACTGAGCGTAGAAGGCAGACGATGGGACAAGACAAACCAAGTCATGATCGAAAGCTGACACGGCGAACCGGTCCTGAAGTCTGCTGGCCTACGCGCCTTTAAGACCTTCCGCTAAGTCAACTCGATTCAACACGATCTGAATGGGGAAGTGTTTCCCGGAATGGTGAAGTTCACGCCTACTCCGATGGTCAGAGCCGAAAGGTTCGAAACCTAAGGACCGTTAGCGCCAATACCTTCTGGAAATGACCTCGGGAATTATGGGCGGATCGAGTTGGAGATCTACGGAAACGATGGAGGTGCGCGGGTTTTGAAGAGTTTGCGGCGTGGTGCAGTTACCGATTCCATCGTAATCCACCGCCGGTTCGATTCCGGCTGCCCGAGAAATCCGGCGTAGCTGAGTGGCAGAGCATTGGAACCCACATTCGCGACGAGGACTTCGGTCGCAAAGAGATCCGGCGTAGTGGAGGCACGCGTTACTTCGCGCTGATAGAACAGTCCGGCGCAGGAATACCGGAAAGATGCGTGAGCGAATCTCGCCTGCCTCGGAAGAGGCAGTAGTTTAAATCAACGCGCGCACGATCCCGCCGGGAAAAATACCGGGATGGTGGAGGGCAGAAATACTTCGTCTGTCAACGAAGCGGGGCCGTCAGCTCCGCGGTCTGTTCTATTTGTTCCTCCCGGTTTTTCAAAGAAGCAATGAAACAAGGAAGTGATGAAGTAAAGACCAAAGAGAAAACCAGCGGGCAGAACGCAGTCTGCCGAGAAGAGCACAGCCAGGAATTTTGTGCTGGATCGGGAGTTGGACGTGATGTGGGTCAGTGTTACTTCGCCTCGAAGCGTCAGGCCGTGAGTTCGAATCTCACCTGGCCAAAATATAGGCCAGCAGATCGGTGGATAGAGCGCCTAATGTCCCTGAGCGAAGATCCCGTCCAGCAGTTTTCATTTTTTCAGAAAGGAGGAAGGCACAGATGGCGAAGATGAATGTGTGGAAGCAGAAGTTCACGGCACAGACGCACGAGGGGACCGTAGCACAGCAGGTGAGCCCAAAGGCGGAACTGCGGCACGCGGTGCTGACATGCCTGCTCTGGGAAGAGACGTTCTACGAGAAGGGCAACGACATCGCACGGCGGATCGCGTCGCTGGTGCGCGCGAACAAGGCCGAAGACGTGGCCGCGCTGGCAGTCGAGGCGCGAAGCCAGATGCAGCTTCGCCACGTGCCCCTCTTGCTGGTGCGCGAACTGGCGCGGCGCGAGGGCGCGGGAGCGCTGGTGGCGGAAACGCTCGAGCGTGTGACCCAGCGTGCGGACGAACTAGGTGAATTCGTGGCGCTCTACTGGAAGGAAAAGAAGCAACCACTTTCGGCGGGCGTGAAGCGCGGCCTGGCGCGGGCCTTTGTGAAGTTCAACGCGCATCAGCTTGCAAAGTACAACCGCGAATCGGCGGTGAAGCTCCGCGACGTGTTGTTCCTGTGCCACGCGAAGCCTCGTAACGAGGAACAAGCGTCGGTCTGGAGGCAGCTTGTCGAGGGCACGCTCCAATCGCCGGATACGCGGGAAGTCGCTCTTTCTGCCCACCAGGGGAAGAAAGAGACCTTCGAACACCTACTCGAGGAAGGGAAACTCGAGGGAATCGCAGTGCTGCGCAACCTGCGGCTGATGACGGCCGCCGGGGTTTCGCCGAAGCTGATCCGCGAGCGGCTCGACAAGGGCGTGGCGCGCGCGCTGCCGTTCCGGTTCGTGACTGCCGCGCGGTACGCGCCAAAGCTCGAAGATGCGCTGGAAACGGCGATGTTGAAGGGAATTGCCGGGCTATCGAAGCTTGCGGGCTCGACGGGCCTGCTTGTGGACGTGTCGGGGTCGATGGACTATCGGCTCGCGGGCAACGGCGATGCCACGCGCATGGACGCGGCGGCGGGACTTGCCATCTTGCTGCGGGAAAAGGCCGAGGAGTTTCGGGTTGCGGCTTTTTCCGAGACTTGCCTCGAAATGCCGCCGCGGCGCGGATTCGCGCTGCGTGACGCAATCGTGAAGTCGCAGGCACACTCGAGCACGTACCTGAAGCGGGCGCTCGGACAGCTGCAGCAGACGCAGGAATGGCGGGCTCTCGACCGGCTGATCGTGGTGACCGACGAGCAGTCGCATGACGGCATTCTGCCGGCGTGGACGGTCAAGGCGTACGTCCTCAACGTGGCTCCGTACAAAAATGGGCTGAGTTACGGGAACGGGTGGACGCACATTGACGGCTGGTCGGAGCGGGTGGTGGATTACATCGCGGCGGTGGAAGAAGGCGAGTCTACGGTCGACAGCCATTAGCCAACAGCCGAATCAGGAGATAGCAACCTACTTCCAGGCGCCCTGACCAGCCGGGGCGCCTGCTTTTTGGGCGAAGTGATGAAGTAGGGAAGGGAAACAAGGACTAGCTCAAAAGACCAGCCGTGTGGAGAGACGGAAGCAACGTCATGTGCAGACTGCGGAGGCTTTTTGGAGGGCCGACTGGTACGCATCAGGGACCGTGTCTTCGGGGCAGCCGAGACGCTGAGTGAATGCGGAGAGCTTGGGCCATTCGGCGCGTTCGAGCGCGAGGAGGACTTCATAAAGATCGCGGTAACGATTCTCGCCGCCGCACAGGGCGGACTTGATCTCCGAGTCGATCGGAACGGCGTTGAGGATGTCGCGGATGGGCTTATCAAGCAGAGCATCGGAGACCGAGAGAAGTCCCATGAGGAAGAGGCTGGAGCGTTTCTCCTGGCAGCCGGCGGGGGCCGAGAACTCTTCGCAGAAATAGGCTCGAGTGAGCGCGGTGCGGATGAGTTCAGGAGGCTTGCCGGATGTCATTGTGACGATGGCGAAGGTGGAGACCCTGCGGCGGAATTCGTGTTCGCCGAGCAGAGTGATGGCGTGGCGGACGCTGTGAATTTCCGAGCGCGAGCCGAGCGTGGGGGCATTGAGGTAGCGAAGGAGACGGTAAAGCAGGGAAGGCTCCTGCTTTAGGAGAGTCTCGATGGCGTTGTAGTCGAGATTGCGAGCAGCGACGGCACTGATGAGCTGGAGCTGAATCAATTTGTTGCCTGGTATATTGCGAGTTTCGAGCATCGAGGGCTTGCAGAAGAAATAACCTTGGAAATAGGAGTAGCCGAGATTGCGGGCTTCGTCGAGATCGCGCTGCGTCTCAACTTTTTCGGCGAGCAAGGCGATGCCGTTGTCAGAGTATTTTTCAGCGACACGCCTGCGGCCCTCGGCGTCGAGGAGCGTGAAATCCACTTTGAGATAGCTGACTATTTCGATCAAAGGTTGAAGCGTTTCATCGCCGAGGAAGTCATCAAGGGCCAGCAAATACCCGTCGTGGCGAAGCTCGCGGCAGAGATTGACGATTTCGCGGGTGGGCTTGACGTTTTCGAGGATTTCAAGGACGACGCGATCCGGTGGCATCAAACGTGGGGCGCCGAGGCGCAGGGCCATTTCATCTACATTGACAAAGGCGCGGGCAGGACCGGTGAGCGTTTGCAGGTCGAAAATGGTGAGGGAATCGGCGATGACGCTGGAGGAGGCCTGATGGCGCGGTGAAAAGAAATTTTGCGGCCCGCTGCGAAACAGGAGTTCGTAGGCATGGACCCGCAGGCGTTTGTCGAAGATAGGCTGGCGAGCTATGAATTTTTCGTGCATGCGGACGCCTGGCCCGCAGGGGCGGGCCAGCCTAGAATTCTCCACCGGCGCACTCTCCGGAAGGAAGACTGGTTAGCAGCCGTGGCCAGAGAATCTTGAAGGACCAGCAACTCGGGATCACAGCCCCGGTCTCTTCAGAGAACAGAATGGTCGGTCGCGTACGCGCCGAGGCCATCGCGCTGCTGCCAATGTTGCCGTTACAGGGTCACGCCGGCGCGGACATGGAGTTGAGAAACTCCAGGTTGGCCTTGGTCTTGGACAGGCGGCTGAGCAAAAGCTCCATAGCCTCCACGGTCGAGAGCGGACTGAGCACCTTGCGGAGAACCCAGACACGACTGAGTTCATCGGGCGGAAGAAGCAGCTCGTCCTTACGGGTGCCGGAACGCTGGATATCGATCGCCGGGAAGACGCGTTTATCGGCGAGGCGACGGTCGAGATAAATTTCCATGTTGCCGGTGCCCTTGAATTCTTCGAAAATGACGTCGTCCATGCGGCTACCGGTGTCAATCAGCGCGGTTGCGATGATGGTTAGCGAGCCGCCTTCCTCCACATTGCGTGCGGCAGCAAAGAAACGGCGCGGGCGCTGCAAGGCGTTGGCGTCAATACCACCGGAGAGAACTTTGCCGGAGGGCGGAGTGACGGCATTGTAGGCGCGGGCAAGACGCGTGATGGAGTCAAGCAGCACGACAACGTCGCGCTTATGCTCGACCAGGCGCTTGGCCTTTTCGAGAACCATTTCGGCGACCTGAATGTGGCGTTGGGGCGGCTCATCGAAGGTGGAGCTGATAACTTCGCCCTTGACGGTCCGCTGCATGTCGGTTACTTCTTCGGGGCGCTCGTCGATGAGAAGGACGATCAGAGCCACTTCCGGATGATTGATGGTGATGGAATTGGCGATGGACTGCAGCATCATCGTCTTGCCGGTGCGTGGTGGCGCGTTGATCAGACCGCGCTGGCCTTTGCCGATGGGGCAGAGGAGATCGAGAACGCGCCCGGTGAGATTTTCCTTGTTCGTTTCCATCTTCAGGCGGCCCTGGGGATAGAGCGGCGTGAGATTGTCGAAGAAGATCTTGTTGCGGGCGACCTCGGGATCCTCGAAGTTGACCGCTTCGACTTTGATCAAAGCGAAGTAGCGCTCGCCGTCCTTGGGAGGACGCACCTGTCCCGAAACAGTATCGCCGGTGCGCAGGTCGAACTTGCGGATCTGCGAGGGCGAGACGTAGATGTCGTCGGGCCCGGGTAGGTAGTTATATTCGGGGGCACGGAGAAATCCGAAGCCGTCGGGGAGGCATTCGAGGACGCCTTCCGAGAAGATCAAGCCACTTTTCTCCGTCTGCGCGCGAAGGATCTGAAAGATCAACTCCTGCTTGCGCATGCCGCTGGCGCCAGGGATGTTGAGCTCTTTGGCGATTTTGGCGAGGTCGGTGATGTTCTTTTCTTTCAGCTCAGCAAGGCTGATGCTGATTTGGTTGTTACCTTCTGTACTGGTTTCTTTTGCCATAGTTCCTAACTTTTGGTTTTTTGGTTGATTGTTCCTTGACCCATGACCGGAACTGCACTGCGTGGTGGTGTACCTTCCGGCAGAAAAGAGATTCTGCCGGGGCGGGCAACCAAACTGTCTGCAACCGGAAGCGACCTGCAAATACCTCAGCACGAATCTTCCTTGCTTCAGGAGCTAAAGCCCACGGGCTGGGAGTGTCTTCCGCCCGGGCTGAAGCCCTCGCCTCCTAAGGAAGAACGGCCTGGAACTTTCAGGCACTAGTTGGTCAAACTCTTGTCTTTATCGGCGCCGGTGGTAAACGACTCCGCGACGGGCGCAACCCCACTGCCTACCAGTGGCACAATAGGCCGCTCCAGCGCAAGCTGCAACACTTCGTCCATGGTTTCCACGAAGTGAATCTTCAGGCCGGAGAGGATCTCCTGGGGAATTTCCGCTAGGTCCTTCTCATTATCCTTCGGAAGGATGATCGTACGCAAGCTCATTCGGTGGGCGGCCAGGAGCTTCTCCTTGACGCCGCCGATGGGGAGAACCTTGCCGCGTAGGGTGATTTCGCCGGTCATAGCGACATCGTGGCGCACCGGATTGCGAGTGAGAGCGCTGACGATGGAAGTGCAGATGGTGATGCCGGCGGAGGGCCCGTCCTTGGGAATGGCGCCTTCGGGCACGTGCACGTGGATATCGAGGTTGCGGTAGAAGTCCTTGTCGAGGCCGAGCGCAGCGGTGCGCGAACGGACGTAGCTCATGGCGGCCTGTGCGGATTCCTGCATGACTTCGCCTAGCTTGCCGGTGGGCGTCAGGCGGCCCTTACCTTCCATGGTTGTGGCTTCGACGGCCAGAACCGAACCGCCAACCTCAGTCCAGGCAAGGCCGGTGGTGAGGCCGACTTCGCTCTGCTTCTCCAGCCAAAGATCGCGGTATTTCAGGACGCCGAGCAGCTCGTTGACATTTTCCGCAGTTATCTGAACGTTGGTTTCAGGGCCGTCGGTGACGACGCGGCGGGCCATCTTGCGAGCGATGTTCTGGATTTCGCGCTCGAGGTTGCGGACTCCGGCTTCGTGCGTGTAATGACGAATGATGTGCAAGAGGCCTTCGTCGGTGAAACTAAGATTCTTGTCGGTGAGACCGGTGGCTTCCTGGGCGCGCTTGACGAGGAAGCGTTTGGCGATTTCGAGCTTTTCCTGTTCCGTGTACCCGGGAAGACGGAGAATCTCCATGCGATCCTGCAGCGGCTGGGGAATGGTGTGCAGGACGTTGGCAGTGCAGACGAACATGACCTTGGAGAGATCGTATTCAACGTCCAGGTAATGGTCGGTGAACGCGTGATTGAGCTCGGGATCCAGGACCTCCATGAGCGCCGCCGACGGATCGCCGCGGAAGTCGGTGGACATTTTGTCCACTTCATCGAGAACGAAAATCGGATTGGTAGTGCCAGCCTTTTTCATCATTTGGATGATCTGGCCGGGAAGGGCACCGATGTAGGTTCGACGATGGCCGCGGATTTCAGCCTCATCTCGGACGCCACCGAGAGAGACGCGCACGAATTTGCGGCCGGTGGCGTGGCCGATGGACATAGCCAAAGAAGTTTTGCCGACGCCTGGAGGTCCGACGAAGCACAGGATGGAGCCCTTGGGATTCTTGACGAGCTGGCGGACAGCAAGAAATTCGAGGATGCGGTCTTTGACCTTGTCAAGGCCGTAGTGCTCGGCGTTGAGAATCTTCTCGGCCGACTTGATGTCGCGAATTTCCTTGGAGCGCTTTTTCCAGGGCACGGCGAGCAGCCAATCAATGTAATTGCGGCTGACGGTGGATTCCGCGGACATAGGCGGCATGAGCTCGAGGCGCTTCAGCTCGGTGACGGCCTTTTCGTAGACATCCTTGGGCATTCCGGCGGTGTCGATTTTTTTCTTGAGTTCCTCGATTTCGTTCTTTTCGCCGCGGCCGAGTTCCTTCTGGATGGCCTTGAGCTTTTCGTTGAGGTAGTACTCTTTTTGAGCACGTTCCATCTGCCGCTTGACACGCGTGTTGATGTTGCGGTCGACGTTGAGTTTTTCGAGTTCGATCTCGAGAATGTCGGAGATGCGATTGAGGCGCTCAAGTGGATCCGCGGTTTCAAGAAGATCCTGCTTTTCATCGACAGGGAGCTGGAGATTGGCGGCGATGGTGTCCGAGAGGCGGGAGGGATCGTCAACGCGGGCTGCAGCGATCATGGTGTCGTAGTTCAAACTCTGGGAGAGCTTGATGAACTGCTCGTAGAGGCTGGTGACTTTCTGGACGAGCTGCTCGACCTGGGGCGTGGATTCAATTTTCGCGGGGAGGAGGCGAATGGTGGCGCGGAAGAATCCTTCCTCGGAACTGATAGAAAGGGAACGCGCGCGCTCGACGCCTTCGACTAGGACCTTGATATTGCCATCGGGGAGCTTGACGCTCTGGACGATGTTGGCGAGGGTGCCGACAGCGTAGATCTCCTCTGGCTTCGGATCGTCAATCGAAGCGTCGTGCTGGGTGGACAAAAAAATCTTCTTGTCGCCGGCGAGCGCCTCTTCGAGCGCGCGGACGCTGGCTTCGCGGCCGACGATGAATGGGGTCATCTGTTGTGGAAAGATGACCATATCACGTACCGGCATCATCGGTACGCGCTTCATTTCTTGCTTCTCACGATTGAACATGCGGGCCCCTGAACCTTCCAAAAGCGGCCCACTTTTTCTCCTGCACTAGCCTCAGGAAAAAAGTGGCCCCACATTTCCCCAGCTCAAGCGGCGGTGGTTAGCCGGCCTTCTCGAGCAAACTCCAATGGATTTCGTGGCCGCGGACCATGTCGGCAGTCACCACGAAATCGCGCACACGCTTCTGCATTGGCAGGTGGTACATCAACTCCAGCATGAGGTCTTCGAGGATCATACGCAAGCCGCGTGCGCCGACCTTGCGCTGAAGAGCCAACTCGGCGACGGTCTCCAGGGCGTCGTCGGTAAAACGAAGCCGAACATTTTCGAACTCGAATAGGCGTTGGTATTGCTTGAGGAGGGCATTTTTCGGTTCGGTCAAAATCTTCACCAAGGCACCTTTGTCGAGGTCGCTCATGACCCCAGCCACAGGCAGACGGCCGACGAATTCGGGGATCAGGCCGTAGCGGATCAGGTCGCCCGGCTGGACCTGTTCGAGCAATTCGGTGTTGCGGCGTTGTGGCGTTGCGGCAGCCTGAGCGTCGGTGTGGAACCCGAGCGAACGGCGGCCGACACGCTTTTCGATAAGCTTTTCGAGACCGACAAACGCGCCACCACAGATGAATAAGATGTTTGTGGTGTCTACCGGCGTGAATTCCTGGTGGGGATGCTTGCGGCCACCCTGGGGAGGCACGTTGGCGACCGTACCCTCGAGAATCTTGAGCAATGCTTGTTGAACGCCTTCACCGCTGACATCGCGCGTGATGGAGGGGTTTTCGTCCTTCTTGGCGATCTTGTCGATTTCGTCGATATAGATAATGCCTTGCTGGGCCTTCTGGACATCACCATCGGCTGCCTGGAGCAGCTTGAGGATGATGTTTTCGACGTCTTCCCCAACGTAGCCGGCCTCGGTCAGCGTCGTGGCATCCACGATGGCGAAAGGCACATCGAGCATGCGGGAAAGCGTCTGGGCCAGCAGGGTTTTGCCGGTGCCCGTGGGGCCGATCAGAAGGATGTTGGACTTGCTGAGCTCGACTTCGCCGGGCTGCTTGTTGAGGAAAATGCGCTTGTAGTGGTTGTAAACGGCGACAGCGAGTTTTTTCTTGGTGCGGTCCTGGCCGATAACGTAGCTGTCCAGGAACTGCTTAATCTCGGGAGGGCGGGGAAGGCGGCGCGCCGGAGCGGTAGCCTGTTCCCGCTTTTCGTCTTCGAGGATAGTTTGGCAAACGCCGACGCACTCGTTGCAGATGTACGCCCGGGGATAGTCGGAAGGCGAACTGATGAGCTTCTCTACCTGTTCCTGGGTCTTATGACAGAAGGAACAGCGAAGCGGTTCATCTGGGCTGTATTTTTTCACGTGTACGAGGGCCTCTCCCCAGGCTCAGGTTCCGGTTCCGAAGACACTACCCACCATTCTAGGCCGATTTTTCTCCTGCGCGAAACAGAAACTACACACATTGGTGTCAAACGGAAAACTTATTGGAAACCGATGTAGAGCCAAAATCAAGTGGCTGCCGGCTTTCTTTTTCGCTGGTCAAAAACCCGGCCATTCGACAAGCTCCTAGCGATGCTTGAAGATGATCTCGTCGATCATCCCGTATTCCTTGGCCTGCTCCGGATTCATGATGTAGTCGCGCTCGACGTCTTTTTCGATGCGTTCGACGGGCTGGCCCGAGTGTTTCGAAAGAATGGCATTGATCGTCGAGCGCATACGCAGGATTTCCTTGGCGTGCAGATCAATGTCGGTGGCCTGCCCGCCGAGCCCGCTCATCCAAGGCTGGTGAATCAGGATGCGCGCATTCGGCAGAGCGAAACGCTTTTTTGGCGCACCGCCGGCCAGCAGGACAGCGGCGATAGAAGCCGCCTGGCCGACGCAGGTGGTGACCACGTCCGGCTTCACAAACTGCATGGTGTCGTAGATAGCGAAACCGGCGGTGATGGAGCCGCCCGGGGAATTGATATAAAGCTGAATGTCTTTTTCGGGATCTTCGGCCTGGAGAAAGAGCATCTGGGCAGTGGCTAGGTTGGCGACATGGTCGTCAATCGGTGTGCCGATAAAGATGATGTGTTCCTTCAGGAGCCTTGAATAGATGTCGTAGGCGCGTTCGCCCCGGCTGGTCTGTTCCACAACCATCGGAACCAGAGTGGTGGCGCGATACGAAGGATCGTCGTAGTTTTTCATGTGAAAAATCAGCTCGCAGAAGGGGGTTGGATTATTTGGCGCTGGCTGCGGCCACCGTCTTGACGCTGGCATTCTGCGCCAGCCAGTCGATAGTCTTGTCGCTCCGCAGCTTAGCTTTCATCCTATCGAGCGCTCCTTGCTTTGTCAAACGAGCGCGAATTGCCTCAGCAGATTCACCGGAATGACTGGCCATGTGTTCGAGCTCGTGGTCCACTTCTTCCTCGGTAACGTCGATTTTTTCCTCGGTGGCAATGCGATCAATGATGAGTTCAGCCTTGACGTCATCCTTGGCACGGTCTTCTTGACGGCGGCGGAGACTGACCCAGTCCACATTGACGGCGCGGGGATCGACACCCTGTTGCGCCAGGGAGCGAACCACACGCTCCAGGCGCACATCCATTTGATGCTCGACGAGGGATTCGGGCACAGGAAAGTCGTGGGCCTTGACAAGTTCGGCAATGATTTTCTCGCGCTGCAGGTCCTTTTGGCGATGATCGCGCTCGTGCTCCAGGCCTTCGCGGATCCTGGTCTCGAGCGCAACAAGTGAGGTTGCGTCGCTGACGTCCTTGGCGAACTCGTCGTTGAGTTCAGGGAGTTTCTTGGTCTTGACGCCGAGCACGTCGACCGCATAGTGAAAGAGCTTGCCGGCGAGCTTGGCGTCGGGATAGTCAGCGGGGTAATTGACGTCAAAATCCTTGTGATCGCCGACGTTGGCGCCGCGGAGGTTTTCGTTGAACGGCTCCATGGTCTCTTCTGCACCAATGTGGCATAGAACGCTATCGGCCCGTAACGGGTCGCCGCCGCCCTCGGGCGTGCCGTGGAGTTTCACCTGGACGAAGTCGTCGTTCTGCACGGCGCGGCCTTCGACAGGAGCGAAGGTGGCGGCGCGCTGCTGCATCTCGCCCAGGGCCTTGGTGACGTCCTCGTCCGTGACGGTCATTTCGGGCATTTCGATTTGGAGACTCTTATAGTTGGAAAGGACGAACTCCGGGAGAACGTCGAAGGAGGCGCGAAACTTCACGGGCTGCCCCTCGTGGAACTCGAGTTTGTCTACCTGGGGCTGCGAGATTGGAGTAAGTTTCTGGTCGGTGACGGCCTTTTCCACGGTTTCGGGAACGAGATTCTGGAGGACTTCACTCTTAATCTCCTCGGCGAAGCGGCGCTTGATGAGGGAAATCGGGGCTTTCCCAGGGCGGAAGCCGGGGACGCGCGCGACCTTTCCAAACTCCTTGGCGACTCTCTCGGAGGCCTTAGAGACCTCATCGGCTGGAATCTCGAGCTCCAGCTCTCTACGACAAGTACTGGCGTCGGCCATGCATCTTCTCCCTTGAGCTATCTACCCTATATATTAAGGTTGCGCCGCGCAGGCCGGGGGCGTTGGCCAAAAACACACCTACAGGTTCGTGGCGATCCTCGCGTGCATCTCCGGTGGCACCGGAGTCCAAAGAACGGACCTGCGGAAATTTCTTGGATTGCAGTGCGGAGCCCGGCGGAATCCCTGCCAACGACAAGTATAGAGGAGGGGCGAGTTGGGGTCAACGAGATGGCTATTTATGGCTATTAGGCGAGAAAGTGCTAACCGGGAATCGGTAGTTCCAAGGCGAAGAAGAAGGGATTTTACATGGTTCTACCGATTTTACCTTAGGGCAATTACCGGTATGTTCTCTGGCCTGATGATTCGCGCCATCATTGCTGATGACCATGCTCTGGTCAGGATTTCTGTTCGTACAATATTGCAGAAGAGGGGAGATGTAGAAGTACACGAGGCTTCGGACGGCGCCGAGGCCGTTGCCAAGGCCCTTAAATTAAAACCGGATGTAGTGATTCTGGACTTAAACATGCCGGTCATGAGCGGGTATGAGGCCGCCGCCGAACTTCGCCGACTTTTGCCGGAGGTTCCCATTCTTTTCTTCTCCACGCAGAGCCAGACACAGATGGCAGCAGATGCCAGGGCAATTGGTGTTCAAGGTTTTGTCAACAAAGCTGATGCAAACAAAGCCCTGCTACAAGCCATTGATGACGTGGTCGTGAACAAGGGCACCTTCTTCCCAGCTTCGAGCGAAAAAGAGGTGCTCACGCCGTAATTCTTCAATACATGGAGTAAATTGCATTCACGCATAACGACTGTCAGTCCGTCATTGCCGGGGAGCCTTGGATAATTGGAGCCTGCGCCTCGAGAATCCAAACAGAAATGCGGGCGCACTAGAATTGTTTCTCGGGCAACTGATCAACCAGGAGCTGTCAGGAACCGGTGTCCGACGATAGTCGTCGAGAATCTCTGCCGCCTCAGCCACCAGGCGAATTAGCGAGTGGAAGGCGTGGAAGCTTCGCGGGTTGCGATGGAGCGAGCAAAGCTGTCCCCGCCAACCGCCAACGTAGGCAGATCATTGCACGCCCTGGATCTTCGACCAAGGATCTTCCATCAAATCCCAGAAAACATTAAGGCGCACTGCATTGGCACGGGCACGCCGCGCATCACGTCAACCGGACCACGTTCGGGTCAAGGGCCGACATCGGTTACCCAAGCACGTTTGCGATAGCACCTAGTTGCCGGTTGGCTGTAAAACAGATGTCGGCTAAAGCTGCGACGAAAAACTCATCGCTTGACTTAAGCCCTCGCCGTTTGCAACCTCTTTAATTCAAACGACGTTAATCTCAGACTGGAAAGGAGAACGACTGTGAAAAGACTTTTGATCGCAGTAGCTTTCGCGGGAGCGTGTATCGCCTGTGCGACAACGACGAATGCTCAAGCAGCGCCCCCTCAGGAGAGCAATCCGCACGTGATAAAGAACCAGGATTTGGACATGCTTCGGAAGGATCTTCGCTCGAAGAGAAAGCAATTAATTGCCGCGAACTTGAAACTGACCGACGCGGAAGCGACAAAATTCTGGCCAGTCTACGATCAGTACATCACGGACTTGATTGCGATCAACGACAAGAAGTTCGGTCTGATTCAAGAATATGCTGATAACTGGGGAAAAATGACAAACGAGCAGTCCCTCTCATTCATCCGGCAGTGGTTGGACGCCGATATTGCCACAACGCAGCTGCGACAGAAGTACGTGCCAATCGTTTCCAAAATATTGGATGGAAAGAAGTCGGCAACTTTTTTCCAATTGGACCGGCGCATTGCCATGATGATCGAGTTGCAAGTGTCGTCGCAGATGCCTCTCGTGCAAGCTCAAGAATAAGAAGACATCGCCCTGGAAGCCGAAGCATTTGGCGCGTAAACTGCCGCCGACCACAAAGCCGCCGTCTCAGAGCTAAAGGATGCGGTTGCGATTGAGGATTCCGCCGCTCGTGCCGCCACCAGTACCCGTGTGTGGGGCAAGGCGATTTACCAAACACCACAATGATTTGCCATGACCCCAGGCACGGTTGCAATAAGTGCCTTACCTCAAGGATTGCCATTGTCTCCATGCATCTGCAGCCAGGGTCACAGATAAGAGCAACATGATGGTAACAATGGCCGCATCAATCACGCGCCACACTTCCGGGCGCGATAGAAAAAGCGCAAGGGACTGGCCCGCCCAGGCGACAGTAAAAAACCAACTCGCTGAGGCCAGGATTGCTCCCAGCATGAAGATGCCTTTCGTTAACCCTTGAAACTGCAGAGCCGTCGCCCCCACGAGTATAATAGTGTCAAAGATTGCGTGCGGATTGAGAAAGGTGACCGCCAGAGCTCCGAGGACAACACTGTTTTCCCCTGATGCCGCATTCACCACGAGAGCTTTAGGACGGAGCGTTTGGCGAAATACGCCAACTCCAAACCACAGAATGTACAGGGCACCCAGAGAAGTGAGCAAAAGTTTCGCCAAACGCCAACGTCCCAAGAAGTGCCCTATACCAAAACCCCCAAGCAGCACCATGGTCACGTCGCCGAACAAGAAAATGCTAGCTGTTAGCCAGGCTTGCTTCCGCCGCACCGCTTGCCGAAGCAGAAGAGCGTTCTGCGGGCCGATCGCAACGATCGCGGATAGCATGAGAAGGTATCCCTTGATTGCGGGCAAAAAAGTCATAGTCCATCCTTGGCAAAAGAACCAGCAAACGGGTAACCGGACAATCGTAGGCTAGCAGCCGCTCGCTGCAGAGTTATTGGCTCAATCCACGTTTCTCTGCTCTGTGCTTTTGGAAGAAACCGACGATAGTATCCTACAAAAAGGTCTGCCTTATGCGTCGACCGTCGCGGCCGTGCGGCCGCTGCCTTTATCATGCGCGTCCGGCGTAGCGTCTCGATTGCTTGCTCAGGATGTTCGGTTCAGACCAGCCTCAAGGGAAATTGCAGAGCCACGACCGGGCAAATATGCTGACAACGACAATCAGCGAGAGATAACACTCAAGCACTTGTTTGCTGAAACGAGTTGCGACGACCACCGTCTTTTCGAACAGACAGTCAAAGGGTCGAAATTGCCCAAATTGATTGCATCCCGAATCCAAAATCTCCTCACGAAATCGAAATTTTGTTTGCCCTAACGCAACGACGGACGCCATCCCTCCAGCACATAATGTTGGTGTTGAGCGAGGAGCCTTCCGTCCGATTCTAGTCTGTCGACCGGCACCAGGGGCGGCGGTGGATCGGCTCCATCTTGATGCGCCCAACTGCCAGATCAACCTAAAAAGCACACACCGACGAACATGATTTCCTTCTTTCTTATAATCGCCACCATGGCCGCACAGATTGTGTATCGAGCTTTGTTACAGCCAGTCACAGACGGGATGGATCACGAGACTTGGGAAGCTTGTGTGTATCCCGGTGGCTGCCGGTAGTTCTTTTAGTTGGCGATAGGCTAGCTCGTGCCCACGAGGCGCTCAAAGGCGAGTGCCTACGGACGCGATGATTGCCCAGGGCGATAATATGCGTCCGGATGGAATGGGATTCTCGAAGGAAAAGGGCAATGGAACAAAACTTGTCCGATCGTTTGCGGACGAGAGCGGAACAACGCGTGTGCAGTTCGTGCGGCCCGGCTGATACGGACCTGGTTGTCGCTGCTATCTGTAACATCGAAACTGAAGTTAGTTCTTTGGATATGCCAGACTCAACCAGAGAAGCCGTTATGGCCGCGATCCTCAAGGTGTTAGGCCGTTGACCGATAAAGGGCCACCCGCGCTCGAAACCGACGAACCTGATCATGCCGCGCCCAACTCCACGTTGACGTTGCTCCAGAGATCTTTCCCCTGAGCGGCGACGGATCTTGACACAACAGGGGTTATTTTTTCCTCTCTTTGCAATCAAACGGGCCGCCAGACAGCGAAAAATCGGCATAGCTGTGTTTTGAGCAGACGCATCTAAGCCGTGAGTGTGGGTACTAGCGACCTGCGGACGACCAGCCTGGACTATTCGGAAGAGCAACCCCTGCGCATCGACGAGCGAGTGGAGTTGACTCGATTGCCTGGAGGACCAGTGACCAGGCAGTGCGAAAGGATTCCTGGGCCGTGGCTCGACTTCTATCAGTAAACGTCGGGCTTCCGCGCGACATCGTGTGGAAAGGGCGAACTGTGCACACCGGCATCTGGAAGAATCCAGTGACTGGTTGCTGTCGCGTCGGCCGGTTGAATCTCGAGGGAGACGGTCAAGGGGACCTGGCTGGACACGGGGGTGAACATCGAGCCGTTTTCGTGTATCAGTTGGAATCGTATCGTTATTGGCAGGAGCAATTGAAGAGGACCGATTTTGTCTATGGACAGTTCGGTGAGAACTTTACGATAGAAGGGCTGGCTGATGCTGCCGTCTGCATCGGCGATCGATTTCAGATCGGCACCGCGGTCTTCGAGGTTACTCAACCTCGCGTGACATGCTTTCGCGTCGGCATTCGGATGAACGAACCCCGGATGGCGGCATTGCTGACATCGAGCGGTCGACCGGGCTTCTATTTCCGGGTTCTCCGTGAAGGTGAGGTGACTGCCGGCGATGAAATCGTGAAGGTTGGAGAGGCGGGAGAGCGCATGACTGTCGATGAGATCAACGCGCTCCTCTATTTGCCTGATCACGCACGCGATCGTCTGGAGCGCGCGTTGAGGATCAAAGCGCTTTCGAGAGGATGGCGTGGCTCCTTTGAAGCGCTGCTCCTGAGTCAGCAAAACGGGGCGGAAACCGGAAATGCGGGACTGGTGCCCGCCGCAGCGGCCCATCCGGCCCCGCCAGGATTTCAATCGCTGGTCGTGGCCTCAATTGACCGCGAGTCCGCGGACGTTCTTTCGTTTGCCGTGCAGAGAGCTGACAGCCATCCGCTTCAAATGGCTCTGCCGGGGCAGTACGTGGTTCTACGTCTGAAACCCACCGCCAATGGCCCGACAATTTTTCGCAGCTATTCACTTTCGGGTCCACCGTCGACGGAATGCTACCGAATTAGCGTGAAGATCGAGCCAAATGGAGCTGCCGGGAATTACTTGCGAGAGCACGCTCATGTGGGGGACACGCTCGAGTTCAGCTCACCGCGCGGAAGTTTTGTCCTGAAGCCGGGAGAGCAACCGATCGTACTGCTCAGCGCTGGCATCGGAGCAACACCCGTTCTCGCGATGCTGCACGCACTCGCCGCGGCATCCTCTGCACGCCAGGTCATGTGGTTGCACACAGCGCGTGATGGACAGCATCATCCGTTTGCCCGCGAAGTGCGCCGCCTCATCCGCGCGCTAACGAACGCCCGCTGCTACGTCTGTTACACGAGAGTAGGCTCAATCGACAAAACGAGTGAGGATTTCAACGCGGCAGGTCGCTTCTCGCGATCGGTTCTGGATGAACTCGGATTGCCGCGGGACGCGGATGTCTACCTTTGTGGGCCAACGCGATTCATGGGGGACATGAAAGAGGCGCTGGTGGCCTTAGGTGTGGCGCCAGAGCGCGTTCACCTCGAGATCTTCAAGGGGGGCGAATCCATGACCCCTGGCGTCGTCGGCGGAGTGACGCGAGCTCCGCATCCGCCTGGCGACGAGCCAAGCACTGGCCCGTCGGTATCGTTCGCGCGCAGCGGCATTTCCGCACACTGGGACGCGCCACGCTACGGGAGCATCCTGGAAATGGCCGAAGCGTGTGATGTTCCGGTTCGTTGGGCTTGTCGAACCGGAGTTTGTCATAACTGTGAGAGTGGTTTGCTTTCAGGGACGGTCGACTACGAACCGCAGCCACTCGACAAGCCGGCCGATGGGAACCTTCTCGTCTGCTGTTCACAGCCGACTAGCGATGTCGTCATCGACTTGTGAAGCGGTCCAGCTCAGGAAAAAACGGGCTTCCCACGGAGATGGCCCTTTTCTTGCCTCCCGATTCCAGCCGCCCAAGGAAATAGCTCTGGGATTGTCGGCAAACCAGCGTTGATCGCTTGACTCCTGGAAAGGAGCCGGCTCAGACAGCCGCCACAACACTCGCAGGAGTAGGGAATCGTAGAGTGTTTCTCGGCCCACCATAAGGAGCGCCCTCACTGAGACTTTAAGCTTGCCGACTTGTGATTTCGCGAACAGAGGGTAACATAGGCCGGGCACCACCAGTTGACAGCCCCAGCCAGCCAGCGCCTCCTGGCGACACAGAATGTCGTTAGCAGAACTGCTGGGATTGCTTGCATCAAGCACATCGAGGGGTGAAGTTATGAAAACGTTTCTCGGCAAACTTCGTGACATAACAATCTCGGGTATTTTAGCCTTGCTGCCTTTGTATGTGTTCCTCATTGTCGTAAGCAAAGCATGGAAGTCTCTCACTTCGATTGGCGCCGGCATTGCTCAAATGCTTGGCATGAAATCCATTTTGGGCGTCGGCGGAGCCGCGGTGTTTTCTGGACTTTTGGTCATCGTTATTTGGCTGGTGACCGGCTTGCTAGTGCGGTATTCATTTCTGGGCGCTGTGAGCCAAGCTGCGGAGAGGCAACTGTCAAAATACGTCCCCGACTATGACAGCTATAAAGCGAAGGCTGAGGCGAAATTGCAAAACAAAGTCAGGATTCTCCCGTATACAAGTGCATTGGTCAGATGGGAGGACTACTGGCAGCCAGGCTACCTCGTCGAACAAGATGAGGAGGGAAACTGCGTCGTATTTCTTCCCGAAATACCCGAGACAAATAAGGGCCATGTTCTGCTGGTTCGACGAGACCAAATGAGAGTTGTGGAATCCATGACCGCCAATCAGCTCGACGCGTCGCTCAAGAAAATCGGTAAGGGTCTGTTGAGTGACTATGGCATTCGCGTTCCGCCAAATCGCCGTGCTGTTGCTGGAGAACGCTAATGCCCAGCAGACGGTAGAGGGAGAAGGCCCGTTCACGTCGGTATTGGCACGAACTTTCCGGTTCGGGCGGTGACCGTGCTAGTTATTGGGGATATCCGTACACACTCTTGCTGAGTTTTATTGCCGTTGGCATGCTTTTGCTGCCTGCAGGTTTCAGCGCTGCGTATTGCGCCGGTTCCATGGGGCGCGGCCACGCTGAGCACGCACGACCTGCCCTTTCAATACGTTTTGGTGTTCCATCGACCCGTAGAGTTGACCGGTCTAATCGTAAAAGACCGATCCAGCGGCGAAGGGCCGTGTTCATGCGGGTCTTATGGGCCAAAAGGGAGAAGGTATGAATTCAACCAAAAAGACGGCGCGCATCGCAGGTGTGCTGTACTTCGTGAACGCAGTGACCGGCTTCTTCAGTATCATCTATGTTCCCAGCAAGTTGTTCGTGCCTGGAAACGCGGCGGCGACCGCCCACAACATTCTCGCTTCCGAGCGACTCTTGCGTCTTGGCATCGCCGCCGAAGTCATTTGCGCGGTCGAATATATCTATCTGCTTTGGGTTCTTTACCGATTGCTCAGCGGGGTGAGCAAGGCGCACGCTTCGCTGATGGTCATCTTCGGTGTGGCCTTCGTTCCTGTTATGTGCATGAATGCGGTAAGCCAGACCACTGCCCTGATGCTCTTGCGTGGCGCGGATTTCCTGCCGGTGTTTAGTCAACCTCAACGCGAATCCCTGACCATGCTCTTCCTGGGTGTGCGCCGCTCCGGGTATGACGTCGGCTGGATCTTTGGCCTTTGGCTTTTCCACTTCGGTGTGTGCGTGTGGAAGTCGGGTTTTCTGCCGCGCTTCCTGGGCGCGCTGCTGATTGCTGCATGCTTCGGCTATCTGTCCGTAAGCCTTGCAACGTTTCTTCTGCCGAGTTATGTGGCTATCGTGAGTCGATTGGCAAACATTCCGTTAACGTTGGGCGAGCCCACGGCTATCTTGTGGCTTCTGATTCGGGGAGCAGAGGACCGGCCGTTGCAGGCTGGAGCATAAATTGAGATGCACTCCCGGCGTTTGGCTTCACGCTCAGCGGATTCCCGGCGGGTAGTCATTAGCTCGGCGACCATCTTGAAATGAGAAATCATCTGTGGGTCCTGGGTAAACGGTCTTACTCTCCATCTGCATACTTGAGCTCTCGGGTTTACCGACTCGGGCCCCAAAACCAGCGTGATGAGTTTTCGAGTTTCTCGCTACAGAGGGACGTAGGGTGCCGACTACTCAGAGTCGGGGTCTTAGAGGTTATATGCCGCTTTTGGCACTATGCCACTCAGCGTGTAGCTTTTCGTCGCCATCAAGTTTCTTGATAATCACTGGAACCACGCCGAGTTGCTGAAGAAGACTCAAGGTATCCCAATTTACCCATCCCTCTACGATCTTTCCGTCGGCGAGCTTGGCGAACGTCATACCCGAAACACTAACTTTCTTGCCCGAGGGGGCGATGACGCTCAGCGGCCCTTGATGCGTACCGGTGCTGGACCACCGGCAAGTCACTCTGTCACCCTCGGCAGTCATGTCCTCGATTGTAAATTGAAGGTCTGGGAACGCCGTACGGTAAAACATCACTCTCTTCTTTTCGCCTTCCGGGCCTTGTCCAAACTCCAGTGTTGAGGGGTCATGGTGGGTGTAGTTTTCGGAAAAGAGCTCATCCGCCAGCGACAAGTTTCCTTTTGTCCAAAGTTGTTCGATCGAATGCCTCACGATCGCTTTGTTCTCCTCTGACATCGAATGTCCTCCTTTTTGAATTCGGTGGTTCTGCTGCCTGCGGAGATTCAAGGCCAGGGATTTTAGCGGAAAAAGGGGAAAGTTGGGTCAAAGCCCGATAAAAGCACTGCTAGGCTCTATTCCTGTATCCTTGAACAATTCCGGCCCACGTTTCGAAGATCTACAGGCTCGAGAGACGCGCCGATGAGCATGTATAGCCCGCCGTCAATCTCGCGAAAGTACTTGTTGCATTGGGACACAACGCGGCGTTTTCGGGGCACCGGTCGTCAACCCTGAGAGCAATTGCATTGACCTGGCATGCAAACTGGATTGTTTCATCCTAAAAACGGTGAGCTATCGCATGTCGCTCTCTTGAAAACGATTGAATGAAGAAGGATGGTTGGCGTGGGCACCCCGCGCGGAGAATTTTGAATCTGCACGTTGTCTGAACGAATCAAGAGATCGAGAGCGGCGTTCGCGATGGCAAACACGATCAGCGCACCAACTCCGGCGCTGCGACCACGACAGCTCGAGCCATTTTATCCGTGTGTAGCAGGCCTAAGCGTTGGCTGTCGAAAGACATCTTCCAAAAACTGTATGACCGTTGACTCGTACAACTGCGGAGCAGTTTGAAAAGTGGCGTCGTGCTCGGCATTTGGCACCACGAGCAATCGCGTTCCCGGATTGCGAGCCGCCTCCAACATGAGTCTGGCATTCTGTGGCGGGCAGATTTGATCCCTTTCTCCTGAAATGAACAAAACGGGGCACTTACAAAGGTGAGAAATTGGCACCAGGGTATCTGTGTTTTTTGCGCTCAACCAAATACCCGTTCTAAGGTAATACACCGGTTTTACAATCCATTCCGCAACGCGGAAGCCCGCCAACCGCAATCCCAAGCGCTCCCAAAACGACCGCTCAGGGTCCTTCGAAAGTAGAACCGTCGATCGACTAACCATGTCATCGAACGAGATGAACGCACCGTCGGCAACTACCGCCACGAAATCCGGTGATTGTGCGGCCGCATAGAGCGCGGCGACGGCCCCATAGGAATGGCCCATAGCTACGAAAGGTCCATTTTGTCCTCGGTTCTTCAAATATTTGAGGGCGCCGAGAACATCTCGCGATTCTACATAGCCGGGACCGGCGTAATTTCCGCCGCTCTGGCCGTGATCGCGCAGGTCGATCAATAGAACGTTATATTTATGGCGCACCAAGATTGCTGCACGGGACAGCATGTCCGATCGATTCCCATCCACCCCGTGTGCGAGAATCACCGTCCCCTTCGGCTCACCGTGCGCTTGAATGTACCAGCCCTTCAGTGGAATGCCGTCTTCTGACGAGAAAGATACGTCTTCGGCGCTCAGACCGAAGTCTCCAGGCCGCGCTCTAAACTGCCTCCAGTAACTATGGTTTCCGGTGACTGGGATAGTTGCGAGAAATCCGGCGATCGCCCAAAGGGTAGTAATCAACAGACAGATGAGAAAAATATTTCGGAATCCAACTTTGCGGGTTGTGGTGGCTGCTGGTGAACGGAGACTAGTCACTCCTGGAGCTTATCATTCAACCTTGGTCTCGCCCTAAAGTAAGGGCTTGGTTCAGGCGTTTAATCTCAATTTAAGGATGTAAAAGTTTGGGGAACTGTGGCTCGGAACAGGTAGGGAAATGCACATTCGTCTCGCGCGGTGAGAATCTTGACGCCTGGCTCCGCGAGGTCTACGTATTCAGACTAGTTAGACCATCCTCGGAGCACATGTTCAGTTTCAGGAATGGGAGGAAACGCGCAACCGCAGCAGCGAAACCTAAAGCCATATCGGAGTGCGCTTGGTTACTCGCCGAAATCCTAGCGTCGGAGTCAGCCTAAGGCCTGGAAGTCAGGTTTCTTGACGCTCAGCGGCGGGAACTGCCAAACCCTTGGGGATCTTCGTCGGAGGCATCAAGTTTGTCTTGAGCGTCGCTGTAAGTGCGGTCGACTGTGGATTGAAGCCGATCTTGCCAGTGGTGCAAAGCAGGTAACCGTTCCTGAGGGAGAAGACGCATCGACTGATTCAATAAAGCCTTCATGCGACGCATGACTTGCATGCTCGTGGCACCATAGAGACGAATCTCGTCAAAGGCCAAGCGAAGAAAGTCCTCCCAAGCCGGAAACCGCATCAACAGTCGTAAATTGTTTTGCGCATCGCGAAACGCGCCAATTTCCAGACGCCGCCGGCCCAGGCGCACGACGAGGTCTTCGATCTGGTCAAGAGCCTGCACTGCAGTGGTTGGATCATTGACTGCGGGAGACAAGGCCTTGATGGCGATATCCACGAGCAAACGAATGGCGTATTTGGGATCTTGCTCGAAGGTACGCTCACTACCCAACTCTACGGCGGACCTCAGGACTTCCTCGGGAAGATTGGGGGCGGTACCATAAACGCGAAGAATTGGGGCCGTATCCAGGACAGTATCGCCGACCGTCACGAGCAACTCGATGATGCACCCAGATTTGCTAGCCAAGTCGACCAACATCGATATGTTCGCGGCTTGAACGACCCGTGGATGGCCATGGTGTTGGAATGTCTGAGAGCACGGAGCCGCAGGTAGCTCTGCCGGGCCTAGAGAAGGCGGAGTATCGATCGGCGGGTACAGATTCTCAATGACACCGCGGCCCTGATCGCCGGTGAAAATCAACATGCGGGTGACCTGCAGCATGCCAACCCGCTGGATCAGGGCAATGAACATCATGACACTGATGATCAGAAGCAGGCCCACCACCAGTATACCTGCCAGGGGAACCCGCCCGGAGCCGCCTCTGTCGACCCAAACCAGCGCTGCCAAGGCATATAGGAACGTGGCGGTGAAGACACCGATGGCGTGAGAGATCACAGGGTCACGCGAAACCCAGAGAACAAGCCGAGGGGAATAGGCCGTAGCACTGAATTGCACCATGACGAAGGTAAGCGAGAAGACGAT
>Ga0126371_10000568_pt1 | contig 30660 bp, 27 predicted proteins | sample PanSoiMetaPlot_4_FD_110145 | JGI IMG/M metagenome (GOLD analysis project Ga0126371, IMG submission 110145) | Tropical forest soil microbial communities from Panama - MetaG Plot_4 | ecosystem: Environmental > Terrestrial > Soil > Tropical forest > Bulk soil | place: Panama | collected 2016-02-17 | reverse complement strand
TTCTCCTTTGGCGTGCAGGTAATAGCGGAAAAAAGGAGCTTCCAGATTCTCGCGGAACTCCACCGAGGTATTGTGCCCGCCAAAGCCGATCAGGCCGATGCTGTCCGCCTTCGCACCCTGCCACTGCCCGTGAAACCACGGCCCGGCAACGATGAAATTGGTGTGATCGGGATCGTGTTCCGCGGCATGCCGAAAAATCTGCCAGGGTCCCCAGGGATCTTCCTGATCCCAGAATCCGGCGACGTTCAAATTGGGCACGGTCGAGGCGTGCAGTTGCCGCACCCAAGCTTCTTTCTTCCAGAAATCGTCATAGTCGGGATGCTCCACGCTGAGGTTCCAGTAGGGGATGGAACCATGCAGATATTTGTCGTTGATGTTGGAGAGCGGCCCGAGATTGAGATACCACTCGTAGGTGTCGTAAGTCTCGAAAACAAAATTGGTGTTCTTGTTTTTGTCGGCTTGCTCCAGCACCGCATATTCGAAATCGTAGCTTTCGCGCAGCGCGCCGTAGCGGTGATCGTCGTCGTTCATCCACTGATCTACTGGAGACGCCTGTTCGCTGATCGCCTTCAAGGCAGGGTGCGGCTTCAATAAGGTAAGCGCAGCGGTTAGGCCGTCGTAAGAAACGCCGAAAATGCCCGCCTTGCCGTTGTTGTTCGGAACATTCTTTACCAGCCATTCAATGGTGTCGTATGCATCGGTGGTTTCGCTGGTGGCTTTGGGATCGCTCAGGTCCACCTGGGAAGTCAGGTTGAAGACGCCTTCGGATTTGAATCTGCCGCGCAAGTTTTGCAAAACGAAGATGTAGCCGTCCTGCGAGAGTTCCTTCCAACTTGCAGGCATTTCGGCCGGCGCTTTTTCCGGCACACCGTAGGGAGTGCGCTCCAACAGGATGGGCAGCGGCTCTTTTGCATTCACTGGGGCGAGGATCACCGTTTGCAGGTGCACGCCATCACGCACCGGGATCATCACTTCCTGAAAAGTGAAAGGCGGCGCAGGGGCAGGTTGCTGGGCCGCGGCGGGAAAGGCAAAACGCAAAAATACAGCAAGAATAGAAAGGGTGGCGTGCAAGAAGGACCTCCAGGATTTCGCTGGCGGCATCTTAGTTTGCGAGCGAGAAGCGAGTCAACCAAACTCGCGATGTTCAATACGGGCAAAGCGAGGATGAGACGAACTATTTCAGGAGTTCCGGAGCACGGGAAACGAGCGCTTTTTTGAGGTCGTCCTGAACGGGTTTATCGCCGAGCCAGATTCCCAAGACAGATGAGGCGAAGGCCTTGTCGTTGATAGCGGGCTTATTGTCGCCGGCCACTTTTGTCTGCAGGCCAGTACCGGGCACCCAGGCAATTACAATTTCCTGGCTAGAACGAATCTCTCCGAAGTAGTTGATCCACTCATCGGCCTTGGGTCCTGCATTGCCTAGGGATTCGCGAAAGGCGTCGCGAATCTGGCTGGTGCTGACGTCGCGGACAAACTTCATAACAACTTTCTTTGGAAAGTCACCGGCGACGAGTTCGCGGTAGAGCTCGGGCGACGCGGCTTTGCCTTGGAGCGAGCCGGCGACGGCGGAATCGGCAACGTAGAGGCCGATAGCGTACGCCTTGACTTTGAGCATGGTTTTGGTGCGCAGGCCGACACCGAGGAGAGAAGCATCCTGGTCCTTGGCGGCGAATTTCGCCCCGGTTTTTGGCTCGGAGATTTCCTGGGTGAAAGCTACAGGGGCAATAGCAAAGAGAAAAAGTAGAAAAACGATGAGACGTTGCATGAACGTCTCCTTTCAAGAGCGAAGCATCGGGTTAACCCGGATACTTTCGGGAAAGATGATCGGCGGTGAAAATGGCTAGACGGCGGAAGAGGGATTCGGCTTGCGCTTCTTTCTCCGCGGCGGGAAGCTTCAGCAGCCGGTCTACCTCCGATTCGAATTCCTGCAATTCCGGGGCTGGCACGATTTGCGCTAAATGCTGCATGAGCATTTTGTGCGCTTGCTTGCGTTCCATCACTTCCAGGCCGTCGAGAATCTGGCGATGCGAAGTGCCTTCCCAGATGGCCAGGATCATGGCTTCGCGGAGCCAGCGCTCGACACTGAATTCGGCGAGCACACCGAGGCCGCCGTGGACTTCCATGGCCCACTTGGCGGTGTCCACGGCGAATTCCGCGGTCCAGTATTTCGCAAGATGCGCGACCAGGCGAAAGAGGTGGTAGCGGTCGGAATACGGCGGGCGCTGCATCCAGACTTCATCGAGGAGCTGGACCGATTCCCAGGCCAGCGCAAAAGCGGAGCGCAGCGCTTTCATGCGCGATTCGAATTGATGATGGAGCAAAGGGTGATCGAGTATGCGTTTGCCGAAGGCGGTGCGGCCTTCAGAGTAGGTGAGCGCACCGGCCATGGCGCGCTGGGCCAGCGCGACGCTGACGACGCTGTTGGCCACGCGGGAAAGATTGAGCACCTCGAGGATGAGATAAATTCCCGCGTCGGCGGAACCGAGCAGGTAGCCTTCAGAGTCGCGGAGTTCGATTTCGCCGGTGGGTACGGAGCGCGTGGCGATTTTGTCTTTCAGGCGGCGGATGAAGCAGTTGAGAGAGCCGTCTTCGCGATAACGCGGAACGAGAAAAAGGGCGAGGCCGCGAACGCCGTCCGGGGCGCCTTCGGGACGCGCAGCAGCAACGGCGAGTTCCGCGTTCGCGTTGCTGGTGAAATATTTGTCGCCCGTGAGACGCCAGGCGTTTCCTGCGGCTCGCGCGATCGTTTTCACCGCGGCCCCGAGGTCGGAACCGCCGGCAACTTCCGTCATCCAGGTAGCTCCTTGCCAGACGGAATCGTCCTTGCGCAAGAGATGCGGAAGAAAGCGCGCCTGTAATTCCGGCGAGCCATATTTCGCGAGCGGAACAGCCGTGCCGAGCGAGACGGTGTACGGGCAGCAGACGCCAGGATCGTAAAACGAAATCGTGTACATCAATTGATAGGTGGAGACGAGGGACTTTTCTTCCAGGGCGCGCCACACGGTGCCGGCGCGGTAGCCTTTGCGCAAGATGGTCTGGTATTCGGGAGGATAGAGAACTTCGTCGACGCGCTTGCCGAAGCGGTCGAACATGCGCACCCAGGGCGTACCGGCACGATCGACGTTGCTCGAGATGGGCACGCCCACCGATTGCCACCAATGCTGTTCGGCTTCGAGAAGGGCGTGATGCGGGATCTCTGCCAATCTGCCTTGCAGAAAGCCTAGAGGCGAGCGGAGCGGATCGAGAATGGCCATGGGCGGATGCTAGGGGAACTGCCGAGACGCGTCAAGTTCAGCGGATGCATAGGCTTGTGACGTGAGCAGCCGGGCTTTGCACAGCGATTCACATTTTTCCACAGCGGGGCGGGTTACCTGGGCCGAGGCGCGATTTGTAGAATAGCGCTTGCTTGGCGTATTCCGGAGGTGAGCGATGTTGTTTGCCATCGTGGCGCGGGGAAGGCATGCGGGGAGGCGGTTGGTGCCGCATCGCTTCAAGGACGAGCGCTACCACGTGCACTTGGGAAAGCGCGGGCCGTGCATCCCAATTACGGATTATCGCGATATTCCTTCCTATCTTGCAAACGGTTATTCCCTGCAGATGAGCGACGGCAGAACCCCGAGTTTGATCCGGCCGGAGTCGATTCGCGGATGGAGCGCGGAACCGAAGGACATTTTCTGGAAGGCGCTGTAGACCGTCGCGTGAAAGCGGAAAGAAGGATCGTGTCGCGCCTCCGCCATTCTAGAAAGCGTCCAATTCGTCATTCCGAGGACGTGTTGTCCGAGGAATCTGCTTTTTCCTGAATTTTGACGAAAAGCAGAGTCCTCACTTCGCTCGGAATGACAGTTCGCAGCATTTTTCCTCAAGTTGTAAGTCACCCCCTGCCTGTTCCCTTTTCTTACCTTCTAAGCAGCTGAAAACTCACGTTCGGAATGTCGGGTGCGGCAAGGTGTCGATTTCGGCGTTTTCCGTTCGTCTAACCCTTAGAACGGCAGCAAGATTGGGGAGGCGGTCATGGCAAGGCAGCAAATCACGGCATTGGGTCAGGGACGCGTAGCAATCAGGCCGGTTTTGATGGGATTCGCGATGCTTGGTTTTTGGAGCGGGTTGGCACAGAAGGCCGCGGATACCATGTGCTACATCACGTGCGCCTTGACGGGTATGGCGCTGCAGGCGCTGCCAGGCATGGTCCTTTCGCTGGGGCGCGGACTGGAATCGTTCGCGCTCGAGCATGGCCGGCTGTTGTTTCTTGCGCATTTGCTGGGGACTGTGGCTCCGTTGCTGCACTGGCTGGCGGGCCGAATCTAGACGTCGATTTTGTGGCAGGCCGTTCGACTAGTTTGTGGAAGTTGTTAATCCAACCAAGGGAGAGTGGGAAGATGCGATTCATGATGATGGTGAAGCACGCGGAAAATCAAGGCGCGCCGCCGAAGGAATTGATGGACGCGATTGGCGCACTGAGCGAGGAAGCAGTGAAGAAGGGCGCGATGGTGCTGAGCGGAGGCTTGGCGCCCCTGGCGGCGAGCGCGCGGGTGCGTGTTTCGCAGGGAAAATTGATCACGACGGACGGGCCGTTCCCAGAGACCAAGGAAGTGGTCGGCGGCTTCGCCATCATTGAATACAATTCGCGGCAGGAGGCCCTCGAGGGCGCGCGGGAGTTCATGGAGTTACACCGGAAGTTTTGGCCCGGTTGGGAAGGCGAGACCGAGGTGCGGCAGCTCTTCAATCCGGAAGATTACACGTGCGAAGCGGAGAGCATGAGGTTGAAGGCGGAGGTATTGGCGAAGAAGTAGAAAGAATAAATCCCCACGAGAGTAGGAACGCACAAAAGCAAAATCCCCACACGCAGATGGATTAAGGTTTGGATTTGAGGAAAGTGCCGCGGTCGAGTTCGTCGAAGGCTTGGCGGAGTTCGGATTGCGTATTCATCACGATAGGACCGTACCAGGCCACGGGCTCCTGCAGCGGCTTACCGGAAACGAGTAGGAAGCGCAGGCCGTCGTCGCCGGCCTGCACCATCACTTCGTCGCCGCTATCGAACAAAACAAGCGAACGATTGTCGGCTTCAGAGGGCGGCTTGGTATCGAGCCAGCCGACGGGTTCGGTGGGCACATCGAGAGGCTCAGAAGCGTTGCAGAACTTCCCTGCCCCGGAGAAAACGTAGGCAAAAGCATGGCGCACGGTTTCGACGGGAAGGACTTTCCGCTTGCCGGGTGGCACGGTGATGTCGAGATAGATCGGATCGGCGGCGACGCCTTCGACGGGACCTTTTTTGCCCCAGAAGCTTCCGCAGACGACGCGCACGGCGGTGCCATCGTCGTCGGTGACTTCGGGAATTTCCTGCGAGTTCACTTCCTGATAGCGTGGCGCGGTCATTTTAAGAGAAGACGGCAGATTGGCCCAAAGCTGGAAGCCGTGCATGCGGCCGACTTCGTCGCCCTTAGGCATTTCCTGATGAATGATGCCGCGGCCGGCGGTCATCCACTGCACATCGCCGGGAGCGATGGCGCCGTGGTTGCCGAGACTGTCCTTGTGCTCAACCGTGCCGGCGAGGACGTACGTGATAGTTTCGATGCCGCGATGCGGGTGCCAGGGAAAGCCGGCGAGATAATCTTCGGGAACGTCGTTGCGAAAATCGTCGAGGAGCAGGAAGGGATCGTAGTCGGTGGTGTCGCCGAAGCCGAAGGCACGACGGAGATGGACGCCGGCACCTTCGCGAGTGGGTTTGGATTTGATGAGTTTTCGTACGGGGCGGATGGACATGGGCACCTCCAACTGGCAGATGAGACTTCTGAGATTAGAACATGCAAGGTTTCGATGGAATAGATGAGGAATGAGGTGGAATGGATATACGCGGGCAGAATTGTCCCGCGGATCGACCGCACAGGCCCTTCGTTTCACTCAGGGTAAACCGGAGTGCCTGTAGCACATCATTTGCACGCGATTACTGAGGGTTCGCTGCACGAGCGTTTGTGGACTGGGCTTGGAGTTGTTGACGTTGCTCGAGAAGTGGGAGCCATTGATCGCGGACGGCAGCGAATTCGGGCCAATTCTTTTTGCTGACGGGATCGGAAGGCGGCAACCCGAGGCTTTCGAAATTCCGGAACTGGCCTTTTTGCGCGATGCGGAAATCGAGGTGCGGGCCGGTGGCGAGACCGGTCATGCCGACAAGGCCAATGGTCTTGCCAATTTCCACGCGTTCGCCGGCGGTGACGAATATGCGGGACAAATGGAGATAGTAGGTTTCGTAGCCGTTGCTGTGGGCAATGTGCACCATGTTGCCGTCGCCGCCTTTGCGCCCGGCGAAAACCACGCGGCCGCTGCCGATGGTTTGCACGGGCGTGCCCGTGGGCGCGCCGTAATCGGTTCCGAGATGCGGACGGTAAGTTTTGAGGATCGGGTGAAAGCGGGCTTTGCTGAAATGCGAAGTCACCGGCGCGCCGAATTTCAGTGGTGAACGCAGAAACGCTTTCTGCAGCGATTTGCCGTCCGCGGTGTAATAGGCAGGGCGGCCGTCGGGATCGTGGAAAAGCAGAGCCTGATATTTTCTTGAGCCGTTGACGTATTCGGCGGCGAGGATGCGTCCGTAGCCAGCGGTTTCCCCGTGGTCATATTTTTTCTCTTCAAGAACTACGCGAAACGTGTCACCACGGCGCGGGTCGGTGTAAAAGTCGAGGTCATAGCCGAAGATCTGCGCCAGGCGCAAGGCGATTTCAGGAGATTCACCGGCGTCCTCGACAGCGTTGAAAAGTGAATCTTCAAGCTGGCCGCTTATGATCACGGTTTCTGTGTGCGTGGGAATCGCCTGCACTTCGGCAGAAAAGCCTTGCGCCTGCGGCACGATGTGCAGCATGCGCTCGGCGTCGATCTTGTAATCGATCAGGCGGAGCTTGCCTTCGACCGAACGCCCGACGGTGATGGAGTTGCCGGCGCGAAGCTGGCGGAGGTTCCAGGCACGCTGCGCGGCATCGGTGGCGTCACTGGCCTCGGCGGGGGTGAGGCCGAAGCGCTGGAGTTCACCGGCAAAATTTTCGCGCGGGGGCATCTTCGAGGTGCTGGGTAGAACGACCTCTGCACGAATGCGCGCGCCTTCTTCATTGGCGAGAACCACCTGGCGCTGATATTCGCGCTCGGCAGCCCACCGTTTTTGCAGCGCGAAGCCGTCAACGAAAGTGCCAACAACAAGCAATACCGCAGCAATGACCCAAAAGCTACGCTTCACGAGCCCCCCAGAGGAAAAAAGAAATGCACGGCGCTGCCTCGGAAAAAGAGTGGCGATTTCTGCGAACGGACAGAATAGCGCACGGTAACGTTTTGGCTCAAACCGCGCCGGAGGTCAAAGCGATTGTGGAGAGGATGCGACTAATGCGCAAAGGGTAGACGGCGGAACCGCCCCTGCAAGGTCCTCCAGGGCTTGGGGCATCTGGCGAAAAACTGAGGAAATTGACGCAGAAAGGGAGGCGATTCGCAGGATAAGTCTTTTCGTTTCAGCGAGACACTGCGTCCCGAACTGGCGCGGCGCGTGCACTTTCTTGTTCGGGGGGAGTACACCATGATCACCTTAGAAGCCCATCCAGAGATTCATGTAGAAGAACAGCGGCAGCGACCGGAATTCTCGACCTGCTACGAATGCCACCGGACGTTTCGCGCCAAGTGTGAAGACCAGTTGAGCCTGCAGCTTTGCGACTGCTGCTTTGAAGACCTTCGCTCGCTGCGCGAACCGATCATCAGCGTGCACGTAAAGCCGCGTCCAGGAATGGAAGCGCGGTAAAGAAAAAGAAGAAGAGAAGAGCCACCCTTAAAAACCACTCTTCGGCAAGCTCACGGCAAGGAGAGTGGGGCACCCGCCGCCGCGTCCAATAAGAATTGCCGCAAGAAAAAAAGCGCTGGCTTAAGAGCCAGCGCTTTTTGATTGAATTCTTAACCGTTACTTGCCGGTGGTAATGGGCTTGACGGAATTGCTGTTGGCAGTCGCAGTGGGCACGAAATAATTTTCCTGGCGCAGCCTGCGGTAGATGTGGCCAGCGACTTGCGCCGCGGTGGGGCCCTTTACGCGGCGAGTATTGCCGCGCAGCAGAACCGCGAGAGCGATTCGCGGATGAGTTTCGTCGGCGTAGCTCAGGAACCAGCCGATGCGCGAAGGATTGGTGCGATCGTCGCAGGTGCCGGTTTTACCAAGCGGCGTTTCGTCGCCGCCGGGATCCGCGCTGAGGCGGCCGGTGCCATAAAGAACCGCAGCCAGCATGCCTTCACGGACTTGCGGCAAAATATCGCCGATATTCAGATCGCGCTTCACGCGCGGCTGGAAGCTATCCACTTCTTCCTGCGAGTGCGGATACTGCAAATAATAAAGCGTTCCGCCGTTGGCAAACGCCGCGGCCAGCGCTGCGAGTTGCAGCGGCGTCACCTGAATCCCTTCGCCGAAGCTGGACATGCGCGCCACTCCGCCAAACGCCGGTGGCTGCGTGGGGAACGAGCCGGGATGCTCGTCGGGGAGATTGTAGCCGGCGAGTTCGCCAAGACCGAGCAAGCGGCCATAGCGGGAAACGGTGTCAAAGCCCATGCGGCGGCCGAGTTCCTCGAAGAACGGATTGTTGGAGTGCGCGAGGGCTTCAGTCAAATTCATGTACTTGCGGCGGCCCACCTTGATCATGGTGTCGCTGGTGATGACGTTTTCCTCGAGCGCGGCAACGGCGATCGTGGGCTTGATGGTGGAGCAAGGAATATAACCGTCGCTGAAAGCAATTTTCTGATTGACGACGGCGAGAATGCGTCCGGTGTTTGGATCAACGGCGACGACCGAACCATTGTAGCGGCCGAGCGCGTCCACGACGGCCTGGCGGACGACGGGATCGTCATACGTGGGATCGTCTGCGCTGATCGAATCGGCATAGGTTGGAGCGTAGCCGCGATAACGCGAAGGCGCGAGGCGCTTGCGCGAAGATCTTACAGACTTTACCGACGATTTACCCGAAGTGATCGCGGACGAATCCGCGGCAGGCAAAGGTATGGCGAGGTTCGCCATCAACAAGCCCGCAAGAACAGTTTTTCCGAGTTCCTTAAACATGTAGTCCCGATCCGGAGCGTTTCCCAGTAGTCCCAGTATGGAAAAAGTGGAAATCTACTCTAATTCCAACGCTTGGTCAAACTTCCGCACATCCATCGCATTGCGGCAGCCAAGTGTTCCAAGTGCGATTACAAACCACTTAGATGCATCTTAGTGCCGTTTTCTTGCCTGCAAACTCGTGAGGGTTTGCAGATTGAGACGTAGTCTACGCGGGGAGGGGATGCCATGGCAATAGATAACAAGGCCCAGTACGAGCTTATGTGCTTTGTTTTGAACGTTGGACGGCGGGGCAGGAAAGACGCGGGAATTGCCCATTGGGGCAGAGGGCAAGACCATGTACGGCGAATGGGAGCTTCCCCAGAATTCACAATTTGAGACATACAAAAGCCGGGCGATCGACGCAGCAGTGCCTCGCCCGGCTAGGAATTGTCGTGAAATTGATTACCGCACGGGGCGCGCTTTGTTGTCAGCGGAGGCAACGGCGGCCGCGGCCTTTAAGGGCGGCTTGTCCGCAGGAATGTGCGCGTGGCCATTGGGGCCGGGCGCGGAAGCGCTTTGATTGGACGCGGGGATTTCGAGCTTCTTGCGCAAGGCGTGCTCGAGTTTTTGGCGAATGTCCTTGTTTTCCTTGAGGAAAAGTCGCGCATTTTCGCGGCCCTGGCCCATGCGCTCGCCGCCAAAGCTGAGCCATGTGCCGGACTTTTCGACAACACCCTTGTCCACGCCGAGGTCGAGCAGATCACCTTCGCTGGAGATGCCTTCACCGTAGAGAATGTCGAATTCTGCTTCGCGGAAGGGCGCGGCGACTTTGTTCTTCACGATTTTGGCGCGAGTGCGCGAGCCGACGACCCGGTCGCCGTCCTTGATGGCTTGGATGCGGCGAATGTCCACTCGCATGGAGGCATAGAATTTCAGCGCGCGGCCGCCGGTGGTGGTTTCCGGATTGCCGAACATCACGCCGATTTTTTCGCGAATCTGGTTGATGAAGATGAGGCAGGTCTTCGATTTCGAAACAATGGCGGTGAGCTTACGTAGCGCCTGCGACATCAAGCGCGCCTGCAAACCCATCGAGGGATCGCCCATTTCGCCTTCGAGTTCGGCCTTCGGAACAAGAGCGGCCACTGAGTCAACGACCACGATATCCACGCCGCCGGAGCGGATCAGGGTTTCCGCGATTTCGAGAGCTTGTTCGCCGTGGTCGGGCTGCGAGACAAGGAGATTATCCACATCGACGCCAAGCTTGCGCGCATAGACGGGATCGAGCGCGTGTTCCGCGTCGATGAACGCGGCCTGGCCGCCGAGTTTCTGTGCCTCGGCAATCACATGCAGGGTAAGCGTGGTCTTACCGCCGGATTCCGGGCCGTAGATTTCAATCACTCGGCCGCGGGGAAAACCGCCGACGCCGAGTGCCGCATCAATTGAGAGGCACCCCGAAGGAATCACATTCACCGGGACCAGCACATCCTTGCTGCCCAGCCGCATGATCGAGCCCTTGCCATAGGACTTTTCGATCTGCGAAATCGCCGCTTCCAGCAACTTGCTACGTTCATCTGCCATTGCACACCTCGGTCGAGGAAATTAGGAAATCGCACACGGGCCGGCGGAGAACATCGTCAGGCGGGCGGCGGGAACGGCCGCCACGGCTCCAGGTACGTAACGATACGGGAATATTACCATTTCGTACCTGTCAATGCTACCCCTGACCTGCCTTCCGCAACTGCCCAGGCTTTCAACGGGCGCAGCCATGCTCGAGCTCGTGGTCCACCAACTCGGCCAGCGCCTGGCGCTCCCGGCGGTCGAGTTGGGCCCGTTCCTCACCGGTCAGGGCGCGGAGGCGGGTGAGGTACTGGACGCGGGTGCGAACCTCCAGAAGCTCAAAAGCGAGTCTCTCATGTTCGAGGCAGCTGGCGACAGTGGAGCGCGAGTCGTTCATGGGCATCTGTTGAAAACCTGCAGGAGGGAGAATAAGACAGTGGCGAATAAAAGGCAAACATTATTTTTCGCTTTGTGTTCGCCGTGGAGGCGGTTCAAGAGTCCAGGTTCAAGAGTTCAAAGCTGGGAGGCAAACCTCAGTTCAACAAGGGAGGCAGGCGCGTACCTCATTCGGCACGTCAGGGTCGGGGATCACGCTGCTTTAACCTCCTCCTCTGCTAGGCTCGGAACTGATAGACCTTCCACAAAGGAGATGCGAGATGAAACCCACCCTGCCCCTTGCAGCAATCGTTCTATTGTCCGCCTCTGCGCAGCCGGTATTGGCAACGTCGTGCGACGAAGTGAAGTCCGAGATCGCAAAGAAATTGGAAGCCAAAGGGGTCACGTCGTACACGTTGGAAGCCGTGGCGAAAGACCAGGAAGTGACGGACGGGAAGGTAGTGGGCGCCTGTGAAGCCGGCGCAAAGAAGATCGTCTACAAGCGGGGCGCGGCGGCACCTGCGGCGGCGGAACCCAGCAAGCCCTAACCTTCGCACCATTTTGGCGTTAAACCCGACTAATAAATCATCAGTGCCGTCCAGTGTCGCGACAATTCCGCTTCTTTTCACACGGACAATTCCTGGCTGCCGTTACCCAAACTATGAAATGCCAGCTTTAGTTTTTCCAAATGTGACGGTTCAACGAGCCGGAACAATAATGCAGGACCGTCCGAAGACTGATAAAAATATAGCGTTGATGGTGACCCGTGTTTCGCTCATTTCTAGAACATTCCTAGGGACTATGCATAGGTGTAGAAGCCGCGGCCAGATTTGCGGCCGAGCCAGCCGGCGGCGACGTATTTTTTGAGGAGGGGGCAGGCGCGGTATTTCGGATCGCCGAGGCCGTCAAGCAGGACGTGCATGATGTCCACACAGACATCGAGGCCGATGAAGTCGGCAAGTTCGAGCGGGCCCATGGGATGGTTCATGCCGAGCTTCATTACGGCGTCCACGGCTTCCGGCGTGGCGACGCCCTCCATGACCGCGTAAGCGGCTTCATTGATCAGCGGCATCAACACGCGGTTGGAGGCGAAGCCAGGGGCGTCGTTTACGGCGACCGGCGTTTTGCCGAGGTTTTTGGCAAGTTCCATGGTGGTATGAAACGGCGCGTCGTGGGTTTGCAGGGCTCGAATCACTTCAACCAGCGCCATCATGGGCACGGGATTCATGAAGTGCATGCCGACGAAACGCTCTGGTCGCTTGGTCATCGCCGCCAGCGTGGTGATGGCGATCGAAGAGGTGTTGCTGGCGAGGATGACTTCGGGGCTAAGGAGTTTGTCAGCTTCGGTAAGGACGACGCGTTTGATTTCGAGTTTTTCGGGGACGGCCTCGACTACGAAATCGGCGGCGGCAATGGCCGCCATGTCGGTTACGGGCTTCAGGCGGGCCAGGACTTGCGGCTTCTCCGCTTCAGTCAGTTTTCCCTTCTTCACTTCCCTGTCGAGGTTTTTGCCAATGGTTTCCATGCCGCGCTGAAGAAAGATGTCTTGCACGTCGCGCAGGATGACGTTGTAGCCGGCCCGCGCAAAAACGTGCGCGATGCCGTTGCCCATAGTGCCCGCGCCAAGTACAGCTACGGTTTTGATCGAGTCAAGATTCACAGAGCCTCCAGACACATTTATGCCAAATGAAAAGGAAACATCAGAAGGAGACGCGGGTCAAGCCGAGCTTGGAGGCATGCGCAGGCGAACTGCAACCGCGAGACGCCGGACGCCCGCCCGTTTGGAGGATCGTTCATCCAGCGTGGTCTCTTCTGGCTCCGTGTCCGGCAGTTCTTCCAGGATTTTTCGCGCGGTCGAGACATCGCTGCTCTGCACGCAGACCGCAATTCCGAACCGCGGCTCTCGTCGGATGCCCGGGGCATCGCCGGAATTACGGAATAAAATGTCACGAGAAACGCCAACGGCCCCGATCTGCGCGCGTTCCAATTCGGCTCGGCATTTCGGGCAATACATAACCGGCAGTGTGCTACGCATGAACTTCAGAGTTCATTCACTCGGGGGGAGTCGCTTCGACAATTTCGCGGATGATTTCGCGGGCGCGGGAGGCGTCGTGGGGCAGGACATAGAGCTTCGCGCTGGTTCCCTGCTGGTCCAGACGGCAGTGGATGCCGTTTTCATGTAGCGCAGCTACGAGAAATTCGCTGGGCTCGTCAGAATCGGTGGACCACACGTTGATGGTGGCATCTTCGGGGAACCAATCAGCGTCTTCGCCCACGGTTGACGGGCCGGGAACTTCCTCTGGTAGCAAGGTTACGCTCTCCGGAAGGATGGGGATGCTGCCGGGAGGTTTTTTGACGAGGCTGGGAAATCCCTGCTCCTCGACGTCGTTCGTATTGTCTTCTCTGCCGTAGGCCTCCTGCACGGCTTTTTCCGCTTTTTCAAATAGAGAAAAGGGAATGCCGACTTCGAAGGCGGGGTAACTGTTCATGTGAAAAAGATGGTCGCGGCGGAAGACGGTTTTGTGGGGGATTCCGCCTTCTTCGAGGACCTGGCAGAGTTCCGCGTGCACGCGCTGATCTTCTCCTTTCCAGAAGGAGCAAAAGGGATCGTCGTTGGGGTCGCCGGGATCTGCAGGAGGCTGGTTCGCCAGGGCGAAATGCGTGGGATCCTGCACCAGGTCGACGCCGCAATCGGAGCAGCGGGTGAAGCCGGGGCGATATTCGGCATTGCATTGCGGGCAGAACATGCGTTGGAAGTCTACAACAGGGCGAGAGCCCATGTGTGTCATGGGGCACCGGCGAGCTTGCCGGCCATCTTTTTGCGATAGCCTAAATAAGATCAATCCAGGGGAAACAGACTCACCATCGAAATCGTAAAGTACGACCGGGTGCGGGAAGCGTCGCCTTCGCAGACGGGAAGGAACGAGCAGAAAGGGCCGCAAGCTGGAGGCTCGACGAACTGGTTTGCGCGGGGCGCGCTGCCGCTCGATTCCGGCGAAGTGAAGACCCACCACGAACTGTTTGTCCTGCTGAACAAAATCTATGACAAAAGGACACTGCCTGTGGGCCGTATCCTCCTGAAGAACCGTCCTTTTGAGTGCTTCTAATATTTGGGCATGACGCCAAGGTTGTAAAAAAGGAAAGAGTAGACGTCAGTGGTCAGGTCAATGGTTTTGGCGGTGCTGCTGGCCGCGTGGCCGGACTTAGTTTCAATGCGGATGAGAACGGGATTCTCGTGACTGGCGGCCGCCTGCAGGGTCGCCGCGTATTTGAAGGAATGCGCGGGAACGACGCGATCGTCGTGGTCGGCCGTGGTGATGAGCGTGGCGGGATATTTCACGCCGGCCTTGATGTTGTGGAGCGGCGAATAGGCGTAGATAGCCTTGAACTGCTCAGCGTCGTCGCTTGAGCCATAGTCGTCGATCCAATGCGCGCCGATGGTGAATTTCTGGAAGCGCAGCATGTCCATTACGCCAACCTGGGGAACAGCAGCTCGGCAAAGGTCCGGATGCTGGTTCATCACCGCGCCAATGAGCAAGCCGCCGTTGGATCCGCCGGTGATGGCCAGCTTTTGCGGAGACGTATATTTGTTGACGATCAGCCATTCCGCCGCGGCGGTGAAATCGTCGAAGACATTCTGCTTTTTCAGCTTGGTGCCAGCGTCGTGCCACTTTTCGCCGTACTCCCCGCCGCCGCGAAGATTTGCGGAAGCGTAGACAAGGCCCTGCTCGAGCAGCGCCAGGCGCAGAGGATTGAACCCCGGCGGAACGGTGATGTTGAATCCACCGTAAGCGAAGAGCAGCGTGGGATTCGCGCCATCGAGCTTTAGCCCTTTTTTGTAAACCAGAAACATCGGAACGCGCGTGCCGTCCTTGCTGCTGTAAAAGACCTGCTTGGTTTCGAAATTATCGGGACGAAAGCCGGGAATTTCTGGGGCGCGATAGACGGCGGACTTTCGTGAGGCGAATTCGTAACGGAAGACGGTGGGCGGGTAGTTGAAGGAAGTGTAGAGATAGAAGGCGTCGGGGTCTGAGGGATTGCCGCGGAAGCCGGCGGCGCTGCCCGCGCCGGGAAGAGTGATCTCATTTTCCAGGCTGCCGGAAAGGCTGTAGACGCCAATGCGGCTGGCCACGTCTTTGAGATAAGCGGCCACGAGCTTTCCACCCACGGGGTGAACGCTTTGCAGGGCTTCGGGCTTTTCGGGGATGACGTCTTTCCAGGGTGATTTGGGATTGGCGGGATCGTAAAGCGCGACGCGCGTGTTGGGAGCATTCTGGTTGGTGGCGATCAGGAACTTATCGCCAAGGTTGTCCACAACGTTGAAAGAATCGTCGGTGATATCGGCGACGATGGGCGTAAAGGTTCTTTCTTTTTTGGAGAGTTCGCGGAAATAAACGGCGTTGCCGCGCTTGCCTTGGCTCTGGTCAGAGACTTCCAGAATCGCGAAGCGCTCGTCATTGGTGGTATATACGTGCTTGAAGCGGTGAGGATTTTCCTTGTCGTCATAAACGAGTTCATCGGTGGACTGCGGCGCGCCGAGAACGTGATAGTAGACGCGCTGGATGTCGTTTTTCGAAGAGAGTTCGTGTCCGGGAACGGGTACGTCGAAAGCGCTATAGAAAAAGCCATTGCCGGCCCACGAATAGCCGGTGAACTTGATCCATTTCAGATCGTCGGTGAGGACTTTCTTGGTGGCGACTTCGATGACGTGGGCTTCCTGCCAGTCTGAGCCGCCGACGGAAACGCCATAGGCGGCGTAGCGGCCGTCGCCGGAAACATCGAAGGTGATGAGGCGCGAGGTGCCGTCGGCGGACAATTTGTTCGGGTCGATCAGGACCTCGGGCGCGCCGCCCAGGCCTTTTTGCACGTAGACGACGTTCTGGTTCTGCAAGCCGTCATTCTTGGTGAAAAAGAAATATTCGCCCTTGCGAAAGGGCGCGGTGTATTTCGGGAAATCGAAGAGCTGTTCGAGCCGCGCCCGCACTTGCGCGCGGTAGGGAATTTTCTCGAGATAACCGATAGTGACTTTGTTTTCGGCCTCGACCCATTTGGCAGTCTCCGCGGAGTTGTCGTCCTCCAGCCAACGGTAAGGATCAGCAACCTTGGTACCGTGATAATCGTCAATCTGGTCGTCCTTGCGCGTTTGCGGGTAGTCGACATTTTGCCCGAGAGACACGGTGGTGAAAAGTACACAACAGAGTATGGGGAAAACCGAGCGCAGATTAAACAAGAGGTGGGAAGTCGTCACGGAACTAACCTTTCCAGGAAATGGGGCGCGGCAGCCAACAGAGCAGTCTTGGCCGTAAGACGGCTTGCGACAGGAAAAGTATACAACTATTCCTCTTGCTCTAAGTACTTACAATTAAATAGCTTATCGCGAAACAAGGACCGGCTAAAGGGTGCGTCTTTTTGCCCGCCAGGCTCGTATACAAGGTAGTATGAGCGCACGGGCTTTTACCTTGACGGCTACATCGACACCGCTGCTGTTCGCGGGCTTCATGAGCGACGACACGTACGCCATCGCCACCGGATTGCGCCAGCACGATCCCGAATTTCTGGACCGTCTGATCGAGCAACACCAGCACCGGCTGTACCGCTACTTATTATTTCTCACCGGAAATCCGGCACTGGCCGAGGATTTCTTTCAGGAAACGTGGATTCGCGTGCTCGAGCGCGGGGGGCAATACAACGGGAAATCAAAATTCGAGTCCTGGCTGTTTGCAATTGCACGCAACCTGGTGATCGATGCTTCGCGGCGCAAGAAGCTATCCAGCCTGGAGGAACTCGGCGATCCCGAAACGCAGGCCCCCTATGATCCACCGGATGAGCGCTCGGCTTCCGTGTTGCAGCTTCTGGTGAACCGCGAGAGTGCGCAGGTGGTACAACTCTCGCTGCTAAAAATCCCCGCCTACTATCGCGAGGTGTTGCTGCTGCGCTTTAGCGAGGATTTGGGACTTGAGGAGATCGCTGCGTTGACGGCTATTCCGGTCTCCACGGTGAAGTCGCGGCTCTATCGTGGGCTGGCGGCGCTGAAAAATGCGATGACGGAAGGTGCGGCATGAACGAAAATCCGCATGTGCGTGCGCAACGTTTGATGGCTGAATCAGCCGTGGAAGTCCTGGGCAAGGTGGAGGAAGCATGGCTTCGGGAGCATTTGGCAGATTGCGTGGATTGTGCGCGCGAAGCGGCAACCGCTCGGGAACTTTTGCACGCGTTGCGCAACGCTCCGGTGAGCGTGCCGCGCGATCTAGCGGCTCGGACACAACTTCGCGTGCGGCTGCGGGCTCAAGAAGTTTCCGAAGCGGCAAATGGGAGTTTGTGGCTGTGGGTAGTGACGGCGGCGAGTTGGTTTCTTGGCGTCTTCAGCGCTCCGTTAGTTTGGAAAGTGTTTTCGTGGCTGGGCAGCAGCGTGGGGGTGCCCAAGCTGGTGCTGGAGATCGGATTTGTCCTCTGGTGGACAGTACCGGCATTGGTCGCGGTGGGTGTGGTGCTGCAGCAACGGGCCCTGAACGCAGGGACCAAAGGTATTTAGAATTTAAGCGTTACGCGGATCGACAGAGCAAGAGAGGAACACCGTATGTCCGATGCCTGGAATGAACGCTTGCGCCTGATTCGATTTCGCCGGAAACGGGAGCGCTCCACGTTCCGCGAAGAATTGCGGATCTTGCCGAAGTGGCTGGTGTGGACCTGCGTTGCACTCGCTGCCCTGGCGATTTTTATCGGCATGGCCGTGAATTTGAGCAACTTTAAGACCGGCGGCCCGGTTTTTCCTGGCGATGAATCGCTACGGCACGATCCCCTGCTATCCACACTTGCACTGACCGGAGTGATTCTCGTTAGCGGATTTGTTGTATCGGTGTTTATTCTCACCCTGGGCTACGTATCTCGCGATGCCAGGCGGCGAGGAATGAACAGCACGTTGTGGACGCTCCTGGTTCTGATTCTGTCGCCGGCGAATCTGTTCATCGGATTGATCATTTATTTGCTGATCCGCGAGCCGTTGCCGTACGCGTGCCCGCAATGCTCGGCCACGGTATCGGCGCGGTTCAACTTCTGCCCGAACTGTAAATACAATTTGCATCCTTCTTGCCCGCAGTGCCAAAGGGAAATGTCGGACAGGGACAAGTTTTGCCCGTATTGCGCGACGCAATTGAAGCCGGCGGGATCAGAGGCGACCAGCGGGTCAACATCCGCGTAAGAGTTTCGTCACAGAAAGTGAAATCAGGACAAGGCACCGTTCTAACCCTCATTCCAAGAACAACATAGAGCTTAATCAATGCTTGTCCTTTTCTTGACTCGCAAACCCAAAAATTCCGTGCATCTTAGTTAACGCGCATGGGGATGTGTCCCACAGCTTTTGCGTCTTGCGTGCGTGCGTCCCAGCGGCCGGCGCCAAACCGATCTTCGTTTCTTGGAGGCTCCCATGAAGTACCGCTTTTCTTGTGTGCTCGTGCTGGGCACCGCGTTAGGATTGTTTCCCACCCCCGGTGCGGCGCAAAAGTATGTCCAGAAGAATCTGGTTTCCGATCTGGCGCTGCCCAACAACGCCGATGGGTCGAAGGTGCTCCAGGATCCTGCTTTTCGGAATCCCTGGGGAATCACACGTTCCGCGAACAGCCCCTGGTGGATCAATCTGAATAATTTCGGATGGTCCTCGATTTACACCGGGGCAGGAGAGCCGGCCAGTTTCATCAACGAGGCGGATGGAACCGTAGGGAACTTTGTGGTCGTGCCGACGTCGCCGAGTTTTCCCGCAGGGACAATCTCCAATCCCACGGGAATCGTTTTCAATGGCAGCGGCACCGATTTCCTGATGCCCAGGGGCACACCCGCCAACCAACAGGCCATTTTTATCTTCGTGGGCGAAGACGGAACGATTTCCGGGTGGAATCCGTTCGTAAACGTTCCGGCCGGGAAAAACCCGCCCTCGCCGAATCCCGCGCTGCAGGTGGACAACTCGCAAGGCGGCGCCATCACTGGGGCCGTCTATAAGGGCGCAACATCGGCCCTGCTGAACGGAAAGCACTATTTGTACGTGACGAATTTCCGGAGCGGGCACGTCGAAGTGTATGACACGAATTTCAACCGCGTGAGGCTTTCCGAAGATGCTTTCAACCCAAATGGAGGCGGTGAAGGCGAGGACTTTAACCATGGTGGCGAGCACGTTCCGCAGGGATTCGCGCCATTCAACATCCAGAACATCGGCGGGAACCTGTTTGTGACCTATGCCAAGCAAAATGCGCAGAAGCACGACGATGTGGCCGGAGACGGCAATGGATACGTGGTGATTTATACGCCCGCTGGCAAGCGTGTTGCGCACCTCGAGCACGGCCCATGGATGAATTCCCCGTGGGGCGTGGCGTGGACACCGCGGGATTTCGGGCGCTTCAGCAATTCGCTTCTGGTGGGGAACTTCGGGAGCGGGTGGATCGCGGCGTTCAACGGATTCACCTACAAGTTCGAGGGATTCCTGAGAAGCAGCACCGACAATTCGCTGCTTTTCATTGACGGGCTATGGTCGCTGACCTTCGGTAACGACGGCGCAGCAGGCCCGGCGACGACACTTTTCTTCACCGCCGGACTGAACGGCGAAGCGGACGGCCTTTTTGGAACTCTGGTGCCTGCCCCTGGCGAAAGTGACGGCAGCATCGAATAGGATCGTCTACCTTCAAGGGCGCGGATAGGTAGGCGTACGCGCGACGGGCACAAAAGCCCGTCGCGCGTTTCTATTTTGGGCGTGGAAATAAGGAACGCTTGACATGCAACCCTTTGGTTGCATATTATTCCGCCCGTGGTAATGGACAAGGTTTTCAAGGCCCTTGCCGATCCCAGCCGCAGAAAACTGCTCGACGTTTTGCGGACAGACAACGGCCAGACGTTGGGCGAGCTTTGCCAGCACCTGGACATGAGCCGGCAAGCCGCCACCAAGCACCTGAAACTGCTGGAGGCCGCCAACCTGGTGGTCACCGTATGGCGAGGCCGCGAAAAGCTCCATTACCTGAATCCCGTGCCCATTCATGAAATCTACGAGCGATGGATCGGAAAATTCGAGCGGCAGCGCTTACGGGCGCTTTATGATTTGAAAGAAGGGTTGGAGAAAAATTATGAAAAATAAGGCCGAGTTCGTGTACGTCACCTACATCCATTCAACAGTGGAGAAGGTTTTTGACGCGTTGACGGCGCCGGAGATGACGCGGAAATATTGGGCGCACCTGAACGTTTCGGACTGGAAGGTTGGCTCGCCGTGGAAGCACGAGGATGCGAATGACGGTCAGCTTCGCCTGGTGGGAAAAGTGCTGGAGAAGGATCCACCGAAGCGACTGGTGATCAGCTGGGCGTTTCCAGCGGATAAGGACAACGAAGCGAAACACACGCGGGTGACATTTCTGGTGGAACCAGGGCCGAATGCCGTGCGCCTGACGGTGACCCACGAAGAACTCGAGCCGGGATCGGATATGGACAAGGGAATCCGGCGCGGCTGGCCCGTGGTGCTGTCGAACCTCAAGACGCTGCTCGAGACAGGCAGCGCGATGGACACGAAGACGCTTTTTGCGTTTTCAAAGAAGTAGGATTTCCGGATCGGCTGTGCTCTCAAATTCCGGCTTCGTCTGACGGCAGGGAACGTGACTATGGGAATATCCTAGCGTCCTCGTATCCCGTGGCGAATGCTATTGCCCTGAACATGCGAATCCAAGATTCCATTCTAGATTCTGCCAGTCCTCTCGGGAATGATTTCAGCGATTTAACAGCGCTGCTTTTTGTGTGGCAGCTCCCGTGGCACTTTCCATCGGCTGGGCTACCTCCGGGAATCACGCACAGCTATCTTCTCAGTAGCGCTCGACGGCCAAGGCGACGGCATTGCCGCCGCCGAGGCAGAGAGCGGCGATGCCGCGCTTGAGGTTGCGGCGCTGGAGTTCATAGAGCAGCGTAACGAGGATGCGCGCGCCGGAAGCGCCGATGGGATGGCCGAGGGCGACCGCGCCGCCGTTGACGTTGACCTTATCGGGATTGAGGCGGAGCTGGCGCGTAACGGCAATGGCGGCGACGGCGAAGGCTTCGTTCAGTTCCACGAGATCGACATCCTTGTCGCGGTCCCAGCCGGTCTTGGCGAGAAGTTTTTCCACCGCGTCTACCGGGGCCATCATCACCCACTTGGGTTCCACACCGCTGACAGCCTGCGCAACGATGCGCGCGATGGGCTGCTTGCCGAGGCGCGCGGCATTGCGTTCGCTGGTGACCACGAGCGCGGCAGCGCCGTCATTGGTGCCAGGAGCGTTGCCGGCGGTGACGGTGCCGTCTTTTTTAAAAGCAGGTTTCAGTTTGGCCAGGGCTTCGATCGTGGTGTCCTCGCGCGGCGATTCGTCGTACTTGATGACCATGGGCTCGCCTTTTTTCTGAGGAACGTCGATGGGAAGAATCTGCGCTTCGAAGAAGCAGGATTTGCGAGCGCGAATGGCCTTCTGATGGCTCTCAAAGGCGAACTTGTCCTGCTCCTCACGCGAGATGCCGTATTTTTCGGCGACCAGTTCCCCAGTGTTGCCGATGTGGAAGTTTTCGTAGGCGTCCCAGAGGCCGTCCCAGATCATGGAGTCCACGAGTTTGCCGTCGCCGAGACGGTAGCCGGTGCGGGCCTGCGGAAGAAGATAGGGGCAGTTGGACATGGATTCCATGCCGCCGGCAACGACGATTTCGCTTTCGCCGAGTTGCACGGCTTGCGCGGCTAGAGCCACGGCTTTCAGGCCGGAGCCGCAGACTTTGTTGATGGTGAGCGCGGCGACGCGAGGATCACAGCCGGCCTTGAGCGCAGCCTGACGTGCGGGATTCTGGCCGAGCCCGGCTTGCACGACGTTGCCGAGAATGGCTTCGTCAATTTGTTCGAGTTCGATGCCGGCACGGCGCACGGTTTCGGCCACTGCTTTCCCGCCGAGTGCCGGCGCGGTGAAGCTGGAGAGGCCGCCTTGGAATTTGCCGATGGGCGTGCGAACGGCGGAGAGAATGACGGGAGTTTCCATGGAGCACCTCGGAATGGAAGTGAAATTACATTATACAACCGAGGGCGCGTGGATGCCGAAGCGGGAGAGATGCGGAAAAATCCCGTCGTTCGATCGTAAGAGCCCATCCTTCGCGCAGAAACCGCGCGAAGGATGGGACACCCTCAAGTTCAGGCAATTAATGGCGCAACAAAAAACGCAGACTGAAGCCTGTGCTACCGGAGCCGATCTAAAGATCGGCCACCGCGCAAGCGTCTGCAGCGTGTGCTGCGGCTAGTTCGCCGCGGCGGAGGATTCGGCTTCGTCGGCGCTGGGGCCGTAGAGGCCGGGGACGGGGATGCCGAGCAGACGGTAGTAGACCGTGAGCTGCGCGCGGTGGTGGATGATGTGGTTCATCACCATGGAGCGCAGGCAGGCGACGCGGGGCATGGTGAAGATCTTGTGGCCGCCGGAGAGCAGGGTCCAATCCTTCATCATGTCGGCATCGCTGGCGCTGGCGAGGGCGGCGCGCGCTCCGGCTACGCCCTTGTCGAGTTCCGCAAGGACTTGCTGACGGTTTTCGATTTTGGGTGGCTCATAAGCGGGGCCATCAACGGGCGCGTAGTCGAGTTGGTCGGTTTGCAGGGTCACGGTGATCCAGCCGGGCATGGTGGCGATGTGACTGGCAAGCCAGCCGACGGTGCCGGACTTGGCGTGCGGCTTCCAACCCCACTGCGCGTCGTCAATGCGCTCGAGAACCTTGCGCGTGTTTTTCATTTCCTCTTCGAATTCCATGAGCATCGATTGTCCAATCGTCATGTGCGTCTCCTTCCAATTTGCGCCTATTCAGGCGCCAGCAGCATATGCGAACAAAAAGCGAAAAGTCAAGTCTTGACTCGCGCCCTTCCCCGCCCCACAATTTCCCCTCAGGACCGCTCGTATGTCCCGCGCTGCGCACCATACTCTTTAGCGCTGCGGATTGCTACCTCTGCGCGGGGAAATTTTCGTGGCTTCCTGGAAGGGACAAACCGCCCATGGCACACCAGTTCTCCACCTCTTATATCCGTGATTCGATCAGCTTGTTCCGCATGTACAAAAACCTGGCGGAACGCGCGCTGGCGCAGTGTCCAGACGAGGGCTTGCTGGCAACATTGGATGACGAATCAAATTGCATCGCCGTGATCGTGAAGCACATGGCTGGGAACATGCGTTCGCGATGGCGCGATTTCCTGACCACGGACGGGGAAAAGCCGGACCGCAACCGCGACACGGAGTTCGAAACGCCCCCCCGGACACGCGCGGAAATCATGGCTCTGTGGGAGAGCGGCTGGAAATATCTGTTCGACGCGCTGGAACCGCTGGGCGATGAAGCGCTCGCGCAGACGGTGACGATACGGACCGAGCCGCACTCGGTGATGCAGGCGATCAACCGGCAGGTGGGGCATTATTCGTATCACGTGGGGCAGATCGTATACCTGGCGAAGCATTTTGCGGCGCAAGGCGAAAAGTGGACGGCGGTGACCGTGCCGAAGAAGAAGTCCGCGGAATTCAACGCACGGGTGGCAGCGGGCGCAGCCTCGCAAAGGTAGGAAACCGCCAGGAGATCTCAGCGGCCGAGAGCTAGCCAATCTTTTGTGCCGCAATTGGGACTGTGAGGTCAATCATTCCGGGAGTCACATTACTCTTCAGACGGAAACTCCGGGCCATCAGCCGTATTCCAATCCCGGCTCACAAGGCACTGCGAATCGGGACGCTAAATGCGATATTGAGAATGGTGGCAACTCATAAGGGCGTTTCGCGCGAGAAAATTCTTGAGTCCATTCTCTAATTTTTCGTTCATTTCCTCTTCTTCAATAAACGCGCTAACCTTCAAAGGTGATGGCTACTCTTTTTGAACTGGGGAAGCCGGAAAGTGCCGCAGGGCTGCAACTGAACACGGCGCAGCGGCGGGCGATTACGCACGGGGAAGGCCCGCTGCTGGTGATCGCCGGGGCTGGCACGGGGAAAACGCGTGTGATTACCGAGCGCATCCGGCACCTGCTCGAATCGGACAGTTCCCTGCTCGGGGAAAACATCCTGGGGCTGACGTTCACGAAAAAGGCCGCGGGTGAAATGAAGACGCGCGTGGTGAAGGCGGCCGGCGAGCGCGGCAAGGACGTTATGCTGGCAACGTTTCACTCGTTTTGCGAAACATTGCTAAAGGAAACGGACCCCAACCGCCTCGTGCTGGAGCAGGTGGACCACTGGATCCTGCTGCGACGCAACCTGGCGCGACTAAAGCTGGACAAATACCGGCGACTGGCGGAGCCCGGGCAGTTTTTGAGCGACTTCATCGCGTTTTTTTCGCGCTGCCAGGACGAACTGGTGTCCAGCGAAGACTACCAGCGCTTTGCCGATCTCTTGGCCGAGGAACTGGAATGCGACAAGCCGCAACTCGACGAAGACACTTGCAAGGAACGCATCGAGCATGTGGCGCTGCAACAGGAGATCGCGCGGGCGTACCGGGCCAGCGAAGAGATTTTGCGCGAAAAGAGAGCCGTGGCGCTAAACGGCTTGATTGCAGAAGCCGTGACCCTGCTGAAAAGCGATTCGCGACGCAGGCGACAACTGCAGGAGCGCTTTCGCCACATCCTGGTGGACGAGTTTCAGGACACAAACATCGCGCAATTGGAATTACTGCACCTGCTGGCGGCGAAACCCCGGAACCTTGTGGTAGTGGGCGACAACGATCAGGCCATTTACCGCTTTCGTGGAGCTTCCTTCGGCAGCTTCAAAATATTTCTGCGACGATTCGCGAATTGGAAAGAGGGGGAAGACTCCGCGCCATACCGTGTGGCGCTGACCGAGAATTATCGTTCGACGCCGAACATTTTGCGCGTGGCCACACAGGCCATCGGCATGAACGAAGTGAGCCCCGAATTCCCGAAGAAGCTACTACAGGCGAACAAGGCCGAGGGCGAAAAAATCCGCATTGTGGAAATGGAAACACCTGAAGACGAGGCGGCGTGGGTGGCAGATGAACTGGAGCGGCTGCACGCCGCCGCCCGCCGCTGGCGGGATTTTGCGGTGCTTTACCGGCAGCACGCGCACCGCGACGGTCTAGTGGAGCAGCTTTCGCAGCGCGGGATTCCGTTTGTGATCAGCCGGCTTTCGATTCTGGAGCATCCCCTGGTGCGGGATGTGCTCGCCTACCTGCGGCTGATTGCCAAGCCGTTTGACGACATCGCGTGTGCCCGAGTGCTTTCCGCGCCGGCGTGGCAACTGATGGCTGCGGACCTGGTGCGCCTGGCGGAGCGCGCGGCCAAGAAGCGCGGCACGGCCATTTACGATGTTTTGCAACTGCCGCAGGGCGAATTGCCGTTTGATCCTTCGCATGGTGCAATGCGGGTGTTGCTGGAATTCCTGGGCGGGCAGCGCAAGACGATGCGGCGCCGTTCGGCGCGCGAAATTCTGGGCGATCTGATCGAATGGCTGGAAGTGCCGCAACGGGCCAACAAGCAAAGCCGCAAATATGTGAACCAGCTTGCACAGTTCCTGAGGGATTGGGAGCCGAAGAGCGAAACGCGCGGCCTGCCCGAATTTCTGGAATACCTGGATTATTACGAGCAGGCCGGCGGCGTCTTGTGCCTGGAAGACAACGCGCCGGGCGACGCCGTGCAACTGATGACCGTGCACGGCGCAAAGGGGCTGGAGTTTTCGCATGTGTTCGTGCTGCGGGTGAATTCGAGCGCGTTCCCGGCAAAGCCGCGTTCGCCGTTGTTTCATTTTCCCGAACGTCTCATGAAGGAAGAACTTCCTGAGGGCGATTTTCACATCCAGGAGGAACGGCGGCTGTTTTATGTGGCGCTGACGCGGGCCGAGGACCGGCTGACACTCACCACGTTGCGGGAGAAAAAGGGACGGGTGCCGGTGTTCATCGAGGACATCGTGATGGAGCCGGCCATCAAGCGGCGCGACGTTTTGCAGATCGCCCCGAAGCCCAAGCCTGCGAAGGAAGAAAAATTGTGGGAAGAGGAAGAGGCAAGCGGCGAGTTGTTTCCTGCCGGGGAGGCGCCACCGAAGATTTTTTCGCGCATCGCGAAGTGGGCGGAAGAGTTTTATCCGCCTTCGCCGGAGCCTCTGAAGCTGAGCTCGTCGGCGGTTGAGAACTACCGCAAATGCCCGCAGCGCTACCTGTTCGGCTATTTGTGGTCGTTGAAGGAAGGCCCGCGGGCGATGCTGAGCTTCGGGAGCGTGATTCATACGACCATTAAGCGCTTCCTGGAGCAACTGAAAAAGGGCGTGAAGCTGCCGTTCGACGACGTACAACGGATCTACGAGACGGAATGGACCAACGCGGGCTACGAGGATGAATACCAGGAAGCGGAGTACAAGAAAGACGGACTGGAACAACTGCAAGTGTTCCATGCAGCGATGCTGCAGAATCCGCCGCAGATTCTGGAACAGGAAAAGGGATTCGAACTGCCGCTGGAGAACAACGTGATCCTGACCGGTCGCATGGACCAGGTGAATTCGCTGGGGCGCAAAGACGTTGAGATCGTGGACTACAAGACGGGCAAGGCGAAAAAGGAAGCGGATGCCCGGAAGGATTTGCAACTAAGCATTTACGCGCTGGCGGCGAAAGAGATTTTCGAATGGAACCCGGTGCGGCTGGTATTTCACTACCTGCAAAACAACCAGCGGCAGGAAACCACACGCGACACCAAGCAGATTGCCGATGCCGAAGCCACGGTGCAGGAAACCGCAGCCGAGATTCGCGCAGCGAACTTCCCCGCCGAGCCAGGATTTTTCTGCCGCGGTTGCGCGTACAAGCCAATATGCCCGGCGCATGAGGAAATGTTGTAGCGGGCATTGGCAAAAGGGCGAGCGGTCCGGTAGCACAGGCTTGTGCCAGCAGAAATGTAAACGTCATTGTTTGGACTGGCCTGGCTGGGATCGATCTTGCAGGCTTGAGCGCAACAGTGCTGCGCCCCTACAAAGACGGTACAAAAAAAAGCGCCGCGGAGGACCGCGGCGCCTTCAGGAACGAAAATTGGAAAACAGGCCCGGGTTTACTTGCCCTTCTTGGTGACTTTCTTCTCTGCCTTCTTGGCTTTCTTTGCCATGAAGTTCTCCTTCTGACTCTCGTCGTTTGGTGCTGAGGCGCGGGAAGCGTCCCACATGCATCCGCGCCTATTGACACCCGTATACGGGTGGAAGCAGCGAGTGTCAAGAAAATTTCGCACGGATTAGGAAAAAATCTCACGCGTGGGTGCAAGTGCTCAGCGCGGAGGTTCGATGATGGTGCCGCCGTAGTAGCCTTCGCGGGCCAGGATGGTCAGGCCTTCGCGGCGCACGCGCACTTCGATGGTGTGGTAGTCCACCTTGCGTTCGCCGCTGGGCGAATAGGTGAGCGTGTACTGGTTGCGGGCTTCTTCAGCAATTCGCGAGTAAAACTCAGAGAGGGCTTGTTGCTTGGCGCCATAGTAGATATCCCCGCCGGTGTCGTGCGAATAGTTGACCAGGCGGTTGAACTTGCGCTCGAAGTAAGAGCTTCCCGTGGCCACGCAATAGACGGTAATGCCCTGGCGGAGCAACTCGGCGCGGGTTTCATCGTAACTGTGGTTATTGAACTTCGGCCCGTTCTGCCCGTCGGAGATCACCAGGATGACCTTGCGACGGCTGCGGGAATCGCGATCTTTCAGCAACCGCGCAGATTCAAAGACGGCGTCGTCGAGGGCCTTGGTGGATTGCGACTTGATGGCCTGGAGGCCGGCCGTGTTGGGCTGCGTTCCAGGGGCGGGTTCGTTGTTGACGGTGGGTCCGCTGAAAGGACCGCCGGGAGCGGCGATGGAAGGCCTGGATTCCAGATCCACGCGCTTGAGTTCAGTAATCAGGCGATCCTGATCGCGCGTGAAGCCTTTGCCCTCGTGAAAAAACTGGTCGAAACGGCAGATAAAGGCTTCGTCGCGGGCACTGAGGCCCCCAACGATAGAAACCAGGCTGGGCTCGACCTGCTGTTCGTCCTTGCGCTTGAGGTCGTTGTCAATGAGCACCACAAGGGAAAGCGGAACCGCGTCGACCGAGAGGCTGGTGATGCGCTGCTCGATATTGTCCTCAAAGACGCGAAACTCATCCTTGCGGAGATCGGCGACAAGGTTGCCGCCGCGGTCTTTGACGGTGACTGGCACGACGACAACATTCGTAACCGAGATAATCGGTTTCTGCGCTTTTTCCTGCGCCTCTTGCTCCTGGTCAGGCGAAGGCGGAGCCTGTGGCGGCGTGGAATCTTGCGCGAAGAGCGGAGCAGCGAGCAGGCCAAGTAAGCCGAGCGCAGGGAAAAAAGCGGTTTTTCGTAGACAATTCATAGGGTTCAGGCCAAACTCTCCAGGGCTAGAATCTGCGGGCAGGTGTCGAGCATTCGACGCATCCCAAGGGGCGGCGGTTGCATCGTAACGAAGTGACGCTACCTCGGCATAGGGCAGAGGCCACAAGGACGCAGGGCCCCAGCCATATCAATACCTTAGCAAGGATAACGGCAAACCGTGAAATCCGTGAGTGTGAAGAGGCGATTCTGGAAGAAACTGGCGCTGCCGGCGGCGGCTTGCGCTTCGGCGTTGGCGATGGCAGCTCCGGCGCTGCCGCAGGGGCAGAACCAACAAGGCCTGGGACAGGCTCCGACGATCAAGGCCGAGGTTAACCTGGTGAACCTGTTCGCCACGGTGCGCGACAAAAACAAGCGCGTGATTACCGACCTGAAGCAGGACGATTTCAAGATTTTCGAGGATGGCCACGAGGAGAAGATTTCCTTCTTCTCCAAGGAAATGACCATGCCCATCACCATGGGCCTGCTGCTGGACACTTCGGGCAGCGAGCAGAATATGCTGGGAGCGATTCAGGGTGCGGGAAGCCGCTTTTTGCGCCGTGTGTTGCGCAAAGGCGATGAGGCCATGATCATGTCGTTCGATTCAGATGTGGACCTGCTTTCCGATTTCACGGATGACCGCGGGATTCTGGACCGCGCCATTAACAAAGCCCGCATCAACATTCCGGGAGGCGGAACTATCGCCGGGAATCCCGGTCCGATCGGCTCCGGGAACATTACTGGAACAGCGCTATACGACGCGGTGTATCTGGCCTGCGGCGAAAAATTGAACGGCGAAGCGGGACGCAAGGCCATTGTGATTGTGACCGACGCGCAGGACGAGGGTAGCAAAGTAAGGCTGGAGGAAGCCATCGAAGCCGCGCAGCGCACCGATACGGTGATTCACATTTTGCTGGTGGCAGATCCCCGATTTGGAGGAAACGGCGGTGTGGCGCGGAAGATGACCGACGAAACGGGAGGGCGCGTCATCTACGTGAATTCCGAGAAGAAACTGGAAGAGGCGTTTGACCAGATTTCCGAGGAACTGCGCAGCCAGTACACACTGGGCTACTACCCGACGAACAAAGCCAGAGACGGAAAGTTCCGCAAGATTCGCCTAGACGTGGACAAGGACCTGAAGGCGCTGACGCGCCGGGGGTATTACGCTCCTCGGGGATAAGAGAAACGTTTCAGAGAGGCTGGTTGCAACAACTGAGCACTACGTGGTGTGAAGCGATTGACCGGACGGGAGTGCTTGGCTACCATCACAGGGCGGGACAACTTTTCTCTCAACCGCCCCGATGAACCTGGAAAACATTGCTCATTACCGGATTATCCGCAAGCTCGGCAGCGGCGGAATGGGCCTGGTGTATGAGGCGGAAGACACCAAGCTGGGCCGGCGGGTGGCGCTGAAATTCCTGAAAGATACGTCCAACCACAACGCCGCGGCCATGGAACGCTTTCTGCGCGAGGCGCGCGCGGCCTCGGCGCTGAACCACCCCGGCATCTCGACCATTTACGCCATTGAGGAATGCGACGGTCACACGTTCATCGCCATGGAACTTCTCGAAGGCGAGTCGTTGGACAAGGCTCTACATCGTGGAACCACGCCCGTCGCGCGCAGCGTGGAGATTTGTGTTGATGTGGCCGATGCCCTTTCCGCCGCGCACAAAAAAGGTATTGTGCACCGGGACATCAAACCCGCCAATATTTTCCTGACCAACGAAGGGGCCACGAAAATCCTGGATTTCGGGCTGGCCAAGCTTCTGGAAATGGAAGAGGGCGACGCGGGCGTCACCGTGGGAGATTCGGAAACCGTTTTTCAGACCAATCCCGGAACGACCGTGGGGACCGTGGTGTATATGTCGCCGGAGCAGGCGCGCGGCGAGGCGCTGGACCCGCGGACGGACCTGTTTTCGCTGGGCACGGTGCTCTATGGAATGGTGACGGGGCGGCATCCATTTGGCGGCTCGACGAGCGCCGTGATCCTGGGAAACATCCTGCACACGACGCAGGTTTCGCCGGTGCAGCTCAACAGCGACGTCTCGCCGGAGCTCGAACGCATCATCAACAAGCTATTGGAGAAGGACCGCGAGATGCGTTACCAGTTCGCCGCGGAGTTGCGCGCAGACCTGAAGCGGCTGCTGCGGGAACTGGAGCCGATGCGGCCGAGTTCCGATTCCCATGTAACGGCGTCGCGTTCGGGTGTGAGCGCGGCGCAGCCGGGAACGCCGAGCGGCGCCGCGCGAATCAGCAGCGGGTCGGTACTGGTGGAGGCGGCGCAACAGCACAAGCTGGGCACGGGCGCGATTATCGCGGGAATCCTGGTGGTGCTGATGGCCGCCGGATACGGCATATATTCCCTGGTGCAG
>Ga0126371_10000567_pt1 | contig 30690 bp, 28 predicted proteins | sample PanSoiMetaPlot_4_FD_110145 | JGI IMG/M metagenome (GOLD analysis project Ga0126371, IMG submission 110145) | Tropical forest soil microbial communities from Panama - MetaG Plot_4 | ecosystem: Environmental > Terrestrial > Soil > Tropical forest > Bulk soil | place: Panama | collected 2016-02-17 | reverse complement strand
TTAGTGAGCGCAGATCGTAGTGTGCTCGGTTCCGTCATTCCCTTTTGCACCTGCCCAAATGTTTCGCTCCGTCTCGGCTCACTTTAGTCACAAATAAAAAACGGTCCGCCGATTCTTCTTGAGAAAGGGCGAACCGCGTTCGAGTCTTAAGCTGTCAACTAGCCGCCATTCTGACAGACAGTCAGATGTTGACCCTGGAAGGTGAAGAAGCTGTTCACTGAGGTGGTCGGCGGTGCGCCGAAATAGGGCATCGTCACCAGGTCCTGCGGATGGAATGTGAATCCGTTTACGGTGTACGGGAAGTCTCCGAAAGTTGGACCGCCCTCGAGCGGGTCACCGTTTTCCAACAGTGAATTGCCACGCAACGCGCATAGGTTTGGAGCAATATTGTCGACGAAGGGATCAAGCAGCCACTCCCCAAGTTCGTGTGACAGAGCGCTGATGTCCTGCGAGAAGACCGGTGCCACTCCCTGTGAAATCGTGGTGGTGTAGGAGTAAGTCTGACCGTTGGGCTGCAGGCCGTTCGCGCTGTGATATCCACCGATGCAGCATTCTGCATTGGACGTCAGGTACACGTTGTACGTGAGGAAAATGGGCAAAACATTCGGCGTAATCTGTGGGAACTTCCGCATGATGGTCTGCAGCTGCGCGTCAAAAGCATTGATATCCATGATGCCGGTCGGAATACCGCTCCACGGATTGGAGATCACATTACCCTGTGCCGGGGTAACGTTGATCGTCTGCTCGGGTGCGATAATCGGCTTGGCAAACAGGAGATGGTAGTTGGTGTTCGTCGAAACGCTGCCCCAGAAGTTGGCGCGCTCGTACGCATCCTCGTATTGAGTCTTGCCAATGTCCACCCCGCCTTGAACATAGTCAACGGAGGAAACGAAAATCGGCGAGCCGGCGATCATCTGCGTCGCAGTCTTGCCTCCGGAATAAAGCGTGTTGGGATCGAACGTCATGTTGCCGTTGCTCGATCCATAGACCATCTTGATCGGGATGATTCCAACCTTGATGGTTGTCGGGGCATTGGTCTTTGAAGGATCAGTACCAACGATCGTGGCGGTCAGGTTTTGGCCTTTATACGTCCACTTGTAAGTCCATTGAGTTAGCGGTGTAACCGGCGCGTTGCGCTCGACGGCAGGACCGGGCGTACGTACAACAAACATCGGTTTAGCCGTAGGATCATAAACGGGTTCCTGGGCAGAAACGGTGGCAGTCAGGCAGAGCGCGCAGACGATGGCCAGTAGGGCAAGCACACCGAGAGCACGGCAGCAATAATTCATGGGATCTCCTTGTGTTGGAAACTTTGATTGACCCACAGAAGCAGGTCGGCATTTTAGCATGAGCTCTCGGTGCAATCTCGTCAAACATCTGCAAAAAAAGACGGTTAGAGAAATTCTGGTGTGGACCATTTACTCACACGCGCGATAGCTCAAATCAACCGTAGGAGGTGCTTTGAGAGTTCCTCCCTAAGCCCAACAAGCGTGCCCTAATCCCTCCGGTTTTCGAAAACAGGACAAATCCAAGGTTTTGTGCTTTTCACAGTGACCGGCGTTCTACTCCCTCTAGACAATCTGGACCCGAACTCGCAGGGTTGGGATTTCATCTCGATCTCAACTGAGGTTTTCACAGACGGGTTCGTCCATGGCCACTCGGTTGAAAGCAACTCCCCAAGGAGAGAAGATGACGCTCCATCCACGAACGCGACCGCGACAGTCACGACTTACATCATCCCGGTGAAGATCGTGATCACCAATCGCAACGGCACGAAGAGCACTTACGATCCGGCGCATGTCCTTTCGGATGGGAATACCGTGACGACGAATACAGTCGATTCCCCGCTTTTCGATTCCACAACGACCTACAGACAGGGTGGGGTTGATGTGGGAATCACCCAATACATCGACGCCTACCAGGGCGCGAATTTCTGGGGAACGCTGCAATCAAACCTGAATTGGCACCTGTTGCTAAACCCCACTGTTCTAGCCGAGCAGACCCTGAGTCCCACGCGTACCAAGGGCAAGACCGGATCGGTGTTTGGATTCACAGCCGCACTGGTCAACATCAACTGGTTCGATGCGCAAGTTCCAAATCTGATCAACAAGTTGGGAATTCAGCCCAATCAATTCCCGGCCTTTTTGCTCGATGACACTTATTTGACCCAAGGAGGCCAGTGTTGCATTGGCGGCTATCACAGCTCCGAAGGGATTCTGGAAAACGGCGATCCCCTGGAGGGCAACGCCAACTTCGGAGGGTTCCCGTACTCCTTACATGGATTCACGTACAATCTGCAGGACCTCGTTACTCTTCCCTATTTCGGCGCGCCGACCAGTACATCGGTCAACGGATGGCTAAGTTTTCAGGGTGAGTCTTTGGGAGTGTGCTCGAACGGATCATAGGACGCTCTTTATCCTCCCCCAATCGCGAGCCCGCTCCTGGCCGGAGCGGGCATTTTTGTGTGGTAACAATCCGCGACCAGCTTTCGCCGTTGGGCCTTTTGGGAACTTCGTCTGCGGAATTGACGTCTAACAGTTCATACCCAGGGTTCGATCGAACGTCGCATTTGCAGGAGTTGGATATGAAGCTATGGTTCGGTGCCCCGGCCCTTGTGGCCAGTATTATTTTTCTGGCATTCGCACACACGAATGCTCAACCCTCCGCAGCAATCCCAAGCGAAGATGATTTCCGAAAGATGGAACAGGCATGGCTGGACGCAGCCTCGGTTCCTGATTTGCCCGCACTGCAGAAGATGTTCTCAGACGATTTCATGGGAACCTCGTTTGGAGGAGGCGTGCTTAGCAAGAGCGACGTCGTTCCGCCGGAGGCGAGCGCGAACCACCTGCCGAAATCTACCTTGAAAGATTCGACTGTCCGGATCTTCGGCGACACCGCAGTCTTGATGGGACATGTTGAGATGGCGGTCCCGCAGAAACCTGAAGATATCCGTATGACCACGGTCTTTCAAAAGCACGGAGACGACTGGCAGGTAATCGCGGTACATATGTCGAAAGCCCAATAGCCCGCGTTACATTCCATCCGCCTGGAGTGTATGGCGAGCGTTCATCTGTGGTGATGCGGGCCTCTGCCTCTAGGGGATAGTCTGCTCCTGCCCTTCCTTATCTAATGCGTTCCCAACCATTGATCGGGTAAGATACTCCGGCTGTGAAGAGCCGCAACCGGGTGCGTCTCTACAGGTCTCTGTCACGCCGCCACGATGAATCGCGAATATCACAAAACCTACAGCCAGGAACTGCATCGCGACATGGAGGCCCTTGTCTTCGGTCATGCAGGGACGCCAGTTATCGTCTTTCCAACCTCCATGGGTAAGTTTTTCGAGTACGAAGACCGCGGCATGATCGGCGTTCTGGCCCCGAAAATCGAACGCGGGGAACTGCAGATCTTCTGCCTTGATGGAGTCGACACCGAGAGCTGGTACAACAAAAGCGTCCATCCGCGCGTGCGCGTACTTCGGCACCTTCAATACGAGCGCTATATCCTGAACGAGTTTTTGCCCTTCATTCGCTGGAAAAACCAGGCCTGGCAATTGGGCGTGACGGGCTGTAGCTTCGGTGGCTACCATTGCGTCAACTTCGCCCTCAAGCACCCCGACGTGGTGACCCACTGCATCAGCATGAGCGGGGCGTTCAACATCCACCAGTTTCTGGACGGCTACTACGACAACGATTGCTACTTCAATAATCCCCTGGACTTCATACCCAATCTGACGGATGACTGGTTCCTGAGCCGTTACCGCCAAATGAAGATCGTGCTGGGCTCGGCCAACTGGGATATATGCCTGGATCAGAACATCAAGTTCTCGGCAGTCCTGAATGGAAAAGCAATCCCACATTGGCTCGACGTGTGGAACGACAATTCCAAACACGATTGGCCGCTATGGCTCAGAATGGTGGGAAAGTACTTTTGAGCGAGGATTCGCAGTTCTGGGTACGCTTAGTTCGAGGCGCTAGACTTCAATGACTATTTTTGCCCATCCTTCGGGTCTGTTGCCCGTTGTTCTCTTCGCGCTGACATGCAAGTTTGCGCAGGCCCAAGGGGTTGCGGTTCCTGGCGGTGTATGCAAGCCGTTGAGTCAGAGAACTCAGGCGGTCGGATGCTGGATTATGTCTGACGACCCCATTGGTCGGCTTTCGCAATCCTCGGCCTACTGGCATCTCGACGCCTATTCAACTCGGGTGGCAGCGGAGACCGACAAAGGACCCCATAGCGTCGTTATCGAATCATTGGGCCGGGTATGGTTGATGACGATTGAGCGCGAAACGTGGAAGCCTGTGCATGGAACGCGCGTCGCCCAAATTGGTCCGCTCCCGATCGTCGCAGACGAAGAGTACTCGGCACAGTACATGGAAGCAATCTTCACGCCGGGCATGACAGCACCGGCACATATTCATTCTGGTCCCGAGGCGTGGTACACGGTATCCGGTGAAACGTGCCTGGAAACCTCGGATGGTCGCGTCCAGGTCGGACGTACGGGCGGCCTTCCCGTGATCGTTCACAGCGGCTTGTCGATGCACCTTACGGCCACTGGGACAGAACAGCGCCGCGCCCTCGTGCTTATCCTTCATGAAACATCAAAACCAGCAACAACGCTCGTCCATGATTGGACTCCGAAGGGGCTGTGCCGTAAGCAATGAGAGCCCATAGGGCTAAGAAGCAGATATGGAGATGAAGTCCGTGAAGAAAATCGGAATCTTATTTGGCATGGAAAACACGTTCCCTCCTGCCCTCGTCGACAAGATCAATTCGATGAACATTGACGGCCTCACCGCCGAGTTTGTGAAGATCGGCGGCATCCGGATGGATGAACCGAAGAAGTACGACGTCATCATTGACCGGATTTCTCAGGATATCCAGTTCTACCGCGCGTACCTGAAAAATGCCGAACTGCACGGCACGATCGTGGTAAACAACCCGTTCTGGTGGACGGCGGACGACAAATTCTTCAACTATTCCCTGGCGCACAAGCTCGGCGTGGCGATTCCGCCGACCGTCATTCTGCCGCACAATAAGCCTCCCGAAGGTACTACCGATCAGTCGATGCGAAACTTGATATTTCCACTCAACTGGCAGGAGATCTTCGACTATGTGGGCTTCCCTGCCTTCCTGAAACCTTATTCCGGCGGGGGCTGGAAACACGTGTACAAAGTGCATTCGCCAGAAGAATTTTTCCACCACTACAACCAGACCGGCGATTTGTGCATGACCCTGCAGCGCGGAGTGGAATTTGAAGAGTATTACCGTTGCTACGTCGTTGGTCAGGAAAAAGTCCACATCATGAAGTACGATCCGAAAGCGCCGCATCACGAGCGCTATGTGAAGGGCAATCCTCCACCATCGACTCCGGCTCTGCGCCACCGGATCGAGAAAGACGCTCTGACTCTCTGCCGCGCTCTAGGCTACGATCTGAATACTGTCGAATTCGCCGTTGAGAAAGGCGTGCCGTACGCGATCGACTTCCTAAACCCGGCACCCGATGCCGACGTAAATTCGGTGGGCAAAGAGAATTTCGAGTGGATTGTGAACGCCGTGGCGGAAGTGGCCATCAGAATGGCGCAGAGTGGGACTAACGCCGTTAAGGAACTGCGTTGGGCCGGTTTTTTGGAAGGGTTTGAAGTTCCGAAGGCGGTTACGCGGAAAAAATCCAAGGCATAGGCCGTCATGAAGAAATCTATAACTAGTGCCAAAGCACCAAGAACTCCTGATGAATACCTCGCCGGCACTCCCCAACCTGCCCGCAGCACTCTCGAACACATCCGCAAGGTGATCTGGTCCGTGGTACCAAAGGAAACCACCGAGGTCATCAGCTACCGCATCCCAATGTTTAAGTTCAGAGGCATGCTTGTGGGTTACGCGGCCTTCGCCAAGCATTGCAGCCTCTTTCCGACCGGCTCCGGCGTGATCGAGAAATTTTCCAAGGAACTCAAGAACTACTCTACGAACAAAGGAACGATCCGCTTCCCTGCCGATAAGCCTCTTCCTGACGCTCTGATCAAGAAAATCGTCAAGGCCCGCGTCGCCGAAAACCGGGAGTGGGACTAACCAGCGTAACCGGCATGTCGCCTGAATCGCTTGTCTAACGTTGCTATACTGTTGCGGGGTATTTTCCGGGGCATCCGGTAAGGCTGGGCGCTCGATTCTCATATCTCGATCAGATTCGCGGACTCCCGTCCGCGCCCTACGCATATGTTGCCGACGTTCACTATCGGGATCGAAGAAGAGTATCAGACAGTTGATCCGGTCACGCGCGATCTGCGCTCGCACATCCAGGTGGAACTTCTGGAAAAGGGCAAGCTGCGCTTGCAGGAACGCGTCAAGGCGGAGATGCACCAATCCGTCGTTGAAGTCGGCACCAGCGTCTGCAAAAACATCAAGGACGCGAAGGCAGAGGTGAAAGCCCTACGCCGGGAGATTATTCGACTGGCGAACGAGAATGGGCTTCGTGTCGCCTCAGTCGCTACGCACCCATTCTCCGACTGGCGAACCCAGGAAATTCACCCAGACGAGCGCTATAAGAACATCGTCGAAGACATGCAACTGGTCGCGCGAGCCAATCTCATCTTCGGTTTACATGTCCATATAGGCATCGAAGATCGCGAAACCGCGATTCACATGATGAATCATGCGCGGTACTTTCTGCCGCACATTCTCGCGCTCTCGACGAATTCGCCTTTCTGGCTGGGAATGAATACCGGCCTGAAGTCCTATCGCTGCAAGGTATTCGACAAGTTCCCGCGCACCAATATTCCCGACTACTTCCCCAGCTGGGGTGAGTACGAGAACTTCATCAAGCTGCTCATCAAGACCAACTGCATCGATAACGCGAAGAAGATCTGGTGGGACATTCGCCCGCATCCGTTTTTCAATACCATCGAGTTTCGCGTGTGCGACATCCCGATGCGCGCCGACGAAACCATTGCGCTGGCTGCATTGATCCAAGCCACGGTGGCAAAGCTTTACAAGCTGTATGCCGCAAATCAAGGATTCCGCCTCTATCGCCGCGCCCTTATTATGGAAAACAAGTGGCGGGCGGCGCGCTATGGTCTCGACGGCAAGCTCATCGATTTCGGCAAACAGAAGGAAGTCCCGGCTCGCGATCTGGTCCGCGAATACCTTGATTTTGTCGACGACGTGGTCGACGAATTAGATTCGCGAGAGGAGCTCGAATACATCCACAAAATCGTCGATCAGGGCAGCGGAGCCGATCGCCAATTGCGCGTCTTCCAGGAGACAGGCGACCTGAAGAGAGTCGTTGACTACATTATTGAGGAGACAGAAGCGGGACTGGCCGAGCAAGACGAGCCTGTCGCCGCAACCAAAATCGTTTGATGACCACCTCTGTAGGTTCCACCCAAACACAACTCAACAAAATTCCCTTCGATGTTGAATTCGCTCCCGGCGCATACAACGCCGTGAATGTCTGCCTGCGCATTCAGCCGCGGGAAAAAGTCTGCGTCATTACCGACCACGCCACCCTCGAAATCGCAGCCGCCGTGGTCGCTGAGTTAGAAAAGATCGGCGCCCCATATCACGCTTGGATTCTCGAAGAACTTTCTCCGCGGCCGCTGGTTGATCTACCTCGGCAGATTCTCGACGACCTCGAAACCAGCCAGGTGTCGATTTTCGCTGTGCAAGCGCAAAAGAACGAATTGCGCTCGCGCATTCAGATGACCGATGTCGTCAACCGGCGCAAGATTCGCCACGCGCACATGGTCAACATCAACCGTCAGATCATGCTCGAAGGCATGCGCGCTGACTTCCAACGCGTCGACCGCTTAAGCCAGAAGGTCGTCGAGATGGTGCGCAAGGCCTCGCAGATCCGCGCCCACACCGCCGCCGGTACCGATCTAACCGCCGACCTGAACCCGCATTACAAATGGCTGAAGACCAGCGGCATTATCTCTCCGGAAAAATGGGGCAACCTGCCGGGCGGAGAGATTTTCACCACTCCCGGCGAAGTGAACGGGACTCTCGTTATTGATGGCGTCGTAGGCGATTATCTCTGCGCCAAGTTTGGAAGCCTGAAAGAGACCCCCCTCACGATTCACATGAAAGGCAACCGCCTGACCGCAGCTCACTCCGAGAATCGCGAACTCGAAAACGACTTCTGGAAGTACACCCACACTGATGCCAACAGCGACCGCGTCGGCGAGTTCGCCATCGGTACCAACATCGATCTAAAGGATGTCATCGGCCAGATTCTGCAAGATGAAAAGTATCCCGGAGTCCACATCGCATTCGGCAACCCCTACGGCGCGCATACCGGCGCCGATTGGGATTCCACCACTCACATCGACGTCGTCGGCCGCAAGTTCAACATCTGGGTCGATGACCAGCAGATCATGTGCGAAGGCAAATTCTTGGTGGAGGCATAAGTTAAGTATGGTCGTAGCTGCATCGGCATCAGGAGTCGAACTGCTCAAAAAAGCCTACTCAGCTTTCAACGCCCGCGACCTAGACGGCGCGCTAGCAACAATGCGAACTGATGTAGTTTGGCCCAATGGTATGGAAGGTGGCACCGTACACGGCCACGACGGAGTTCGTGCCTACTGGACGCGTCAGTGGGGCATGATCGATCCGCACGTCGAACCCAAGACGTTTACCCCCGATGCTTCCGGCCGGATCGTTGTCGAAGTTCACCAGGTCGTACGCGATCTCTCGGGCAGAGTCCTGCTCGATCGCATGGTCGACCACGTCTATACCTTGAAGGACGGCCTGATCGAGACAATGGACATCCGCGAGTAGCGGCTTCATACTGCCTGACTATGATTCCGTCGCTTCGCCGGCAGTTCAACGCGAGTTTCACGGCCGACAAATATCAGAAATTTCTTCGCCGAATTGACCAAGTCAGCGGAACCCACGTCCAGTTCCGCCTGTGTGAAACTCCCTGCTTTTTTCCGAAGGAACTGATCGACCGCATGTCTTGTGCTGGCGAGGAACTCATTCGCCAACTGGTTGACAATCCGAAATACCGCGCGAAATCCGATGATGCTGTTCCCACAGAGTTCAAGGTTCCCAACGAGGCGCCGCATCCGATGTTCGTGCAGGTTGACTTTGGCGTGACTCGCGATGCTGAAGGGGAATTACAGGCGAAACTGGTTGAACTGCAGGCCTTCCCTTCTCTCTACGCCTACCAGGGCCCGCTGGCACAAGCGTACATCGATGTCTACGGACTCGAACAACTGGCCTCGGACCTCGGACCTCAGACCTCGGGATCGAACTCACGATTGAAATACCTGCTCTCCGGCCTCGACACAAGTTCGTATCGGGAACTTCTTCGCCAAGCGATCGTGGGCTCTCACGATCCCGAGAACGTCATCCTGATGGAAATCGATCCGACGCATCAGAAGACGCTCCCCGACTTTCTGATGACCGAGAAACTGCTAGGCATTCGCACCGTCGATATCGTCGACATCAAAAAGGAAGGCTCTCGTCTCTGTTACGAACGGGACGGAAAGCGCATCCCCATCCGCCGCATTTACAACCGCGCCATCATCGACGAACTCGAGCGTAAGAACATCAAACTCGCCTTCGACTGGCGTGACGATTTGGAGGTCGAATGGGCTGGACACCCCAACTGGTATTTCCGCATCAGCAAATTCTCGATTCCATACCTCAAGCACGACTCGGTGCCCAAGACCTGGTTTCTCGATCAACTCCCCGAGATTCCGCGCGATCTAGACAACTTCGCACTGAAACCCCTCTTTTCATTCGCCGGACTGGGGGTGATCATCGCTCCCAAGAAAGAAGACATCAGCGCCATCCCGGCGGACAAACGACCGTATTACATCCTGCAGGAGCGCCTGAACTTCGAGCCGGTGATCGAAACTCCTTTTGGAGGCACGAAAGCCGAGATTCGAGTGATGTACATCTGGCTCGACGAGCTGCAACCCGTGCTCACCATCATCCGCACCGGCCGCGGCCTCATGATGGGCGTCGATCACAACAAGAATATGGAGTGGGTGGGAGCCTCAGCGGGACTCTATCTCGACGAAAACTAGCTTCTCTATCCGCGTTTGAGAACTGCCTCGGCGGGCACAGATTCCAGTCGGCGGCTCGCCAAGATTCCCCCAACGATCAGAATAATCGTCAAGCCAATGAACAGTGCCAACCATCCCCAGTGCTGCAGCGGATGTCGCAACACACGCAAGAAACGCCGTCCGTAGTGACTCGCAAGATAAGCGATACCAAAATAGCGTGCGCCTCGAGACGCACCGACAATGACCAGAAATCTCCCTTGAGGATAGTCACCGGCCCCGGCCGCAGCAAAGAACATACTCGTCGGTGATGGGATCGGAATCGCCGTCGAAGCAATCAGGGTTCCGGTCGCCCAGTGGCGAAATACCTTCAGAAACTTCGACAGTTTCCCTTTCTTGAATTTCTGGTCGAGATAAGCAGAACCCGCGGTCCGCGCCACACGGAACGTCAGATAGGCTCCTACGACCGACCCAGCGGTTGCCGACGCTGCATACTCGTACCACAGCGGTCGGTGGCTGGCCGCAAGAATCGCCGTGAGGATATCGGGGCCTCCAAAGGTTGGAATTGGAGAGCTATCAAGAATGGCGAGAAAAAACAGGCCAGCCGCGCCCAGGTGCCGAAGAGTGGTAAACATCGTCTCGTGGCCATGCGGTCGTGGCCTTGGTTTCGGCTTTGGAGCGAGCAGGTCGAACATCTCTGCAATATATCAACACCGCAGCGCGCACAACTCCTCGGCCCGCGCACCACTCAATCGATCTGCTTCACGATCCTGGTTTCCAGTACCTTTCCGTTTGGCCGTCTTATAAACATTCTGTCGCCGGGCAAGCGAACGGGAACGGGCACTCCCGGCTTGAATTCTCCGGGAGCATAACCATCAGGGTGGTCACGACTGTATGCGCCCACATGCGGCACTCCGCTGACCCGGACGATGATGGCCGTTCGGCGCGATGCCCCCTCCAACTCCGCCCGAACCTGCTATTCTGCCTGCGTCCAATTCTCGATGTCACGCCCTGGAATTCTCCCATTTCGTATGTAGATCTCTTCCGCGCGTCGCCGGGTCAATTCGTGCAAATCAACGGCAGACGAAGAACCCGTGACAACCGCATCCTGCCCATGGTGCATAACGACTACCTCTCTGGCGATCAAGTGATCACCAAGCATCCGTTACCTCGATGTCAGTCCTCTCCAAACCGTAGATGACATGCTTGCATCTCACTGAGGGACGTACCGGATACTGTTTTGGGAAGAACATTTCCCGCGATTTCAAACCGGAACTCAGGCGGTGTCGCTTACCTCTCCCAATTCGCGCTCCTTGTTGATCCTAAGGCAGTTGACCGGAGTCGGCGAGCGGCCTAACATTACCGCGACTACCGCCTGGAAGCGTCTCGGTTCCTTATGATCGGCCATCAAGTTTCCCATTACCGCATCCTCGGCAAGTTGGGAGGCGGAGGTATGGGTGTGGTCTACGAAGCAGAAGACCTCAAGCTGGGCCGCCATGTCGCACTGAAGTTCATCCCCGAAAACCTGGCCGGCGACCCCAAATCTCTGGAACGTTTTACCCGCGAAGCTCGGGCCGCCTCGCTGCTGAACCACTCCAACATCTGTACGATTCACGGCATTGAGGACAACAACGGGCACCCCTTCATCGTGATGGAGCGCCTGGAAGGCGAGAGCCTCAAACAGGCGATTGCCGGCCACCCGATGGAGATCGAGAAGATCCTCGACATCGGCGTACAAGTCGCAGACGCCCTGGTCGCGTCGCACGCCAAAAATATCGTCCACCGCGACATCAAGCCGGCCAACATCTTCATCACCCCCACCGGACAGGTCAAGGTCCTCGACTTCGGACTCGCTAAACTCGTCCACAATCTAGGTAGCGAAGACGATGCGGGCGCCGACAATTCCCTGACGGCCCTCGGTGTCATCCCGGGTACTGCGGTCTACATGTCTCCTGAGCAGGCACGCAGTGAAATCGTCGACGCTCGCAGCGATCTTTTCTCTTTTGGCGTTGTCTTATACGAAATGGCCACGGGGAAGAAGCCGTTCACCGGAGCCAACTCGCTCGTCACTCTGGATGCTGTTCTGCATTCCAAGCCCATACCTCCAAGGGAAATCAACCCGAAAATTCCCGTCGAACTGCAGGGCATCATCGGAAAGGCGATGGAGAAGGACCGCGACCATCGCTATCAGAGCGCGGCTGAGATCAAGTCGGACATGGCGCTGCTCAAGCGTGAGAATGAATCCGGCCAACTCAAGAGCGGAAGTCATACGGCCAAGCTGCGCGCGGCGAGCAAGACCTTCGGACATCCAACTCGGATACAGACCTACCTGCTCATTGGGACCGCAGCTCTTCTGGTGACTGTGCTCTCAGCCGTGGGCGCATGGTGGTACAAACATCGCACACTCGCCAACGCTGAGCAGCGGAATGCCATCGCTGTACTTCCTCTGCAGAACATTAGTGGAGATTCCAGTCTCGATTATCTCCGCTTTGCCTTGGCCGACGAGTTGACCAGCGTCCTCACCTACTCGCGAACACTGGAAGTCCGCCCCTCCTCGATCACCCGCCAGTCTGCAAATGATCCCGACCCGACAAAAGTCGGACGCGACCTGCGCGTCGGACGCGTCCTAACCGGCTCCTTCAATAAGCTGGGTAATCAATTGCTGGTCACACTGGAGGCGATTGATGTCCCCACGAATCGCCTTCTGTGGCAAACCACCGTCGCCGAAAGGGCAGACAACTTTATCGGGCTGCAAGAACAGTTGACCACACAGGTCCAGCATGGCCTGCTGCCGATTCTCTCCGGAGGAGCGGGAAGCGTCGACGCTTCAGCCTCCCGCCCCAAGAATCAGCAGGCCTACGATTTCTACCTGCGAAGCATCGCCGTCCCACACGACCCGGCGCCAAACAAAGAAGCCATCAAGATGCTGGAGTGGGCCGTCGGCATCGATTCAACCTATGCGCCGGCGTGGGAAGCTCTCGGACAACGTTATTACTTCGACTCCCTCTATGGCGGCGGTGGTGAAGAGATGTTCCAGCGTTCTAACGCCGCGTATGAACGCGCGGTTTCCCTCGATCCCAACCGCGTCATGGCAGCCAGTAGCCTGATCACCAACCGCGTGGAGCGCGGTGAACTCGGCCGCGCCTACAATGCAGCCACCGATCTTGTAAAACGCCGCCCGCAAAGTGCCGACGCGCACTTCGCGCTCGCCTACGTGCTGCGCTACGCGGGCATGCTCGATCAATCTACGCAGGAGTGCAACACCGCCCGTCATCTCGACCCCGGAAATTTCACCTTCCGCTCTTGCGCGTGGTCCTTCCTCGAAATGGGCAAAACCGATCGCGCCATGGATTTCGTCCACCTCGATGCCGGTTCGGAGTGGGCCGCTTGGGTTACTCCTTATATTTATCTGGCGGAAGGCAATCTAGCGGATGCACGTGAAGCGGCGAAGAGTATGGGCAAGGCCTCTTCTTATCATCGTGAGCTGATGGAAGCCTGTACGGCCTCGCAAAAGCCCCCGGACTTCGACAAGATCGTACGCGAGTCCGAATCCTCGGTCATGATGGAACTGGACGCCGAAGCCTGGTACCACGTCGGAGCACTAATGGCCGCGTGCGGACAGACTCAACCAGCGATGCGCCTATTGAAAGCGGCAGTTCAGCAGAATTATTGTGCCTACGCTGCCCTGCTCGATGATCCACTGCTGAAAGCTCTGCGGAAGGAAACGGCATTCAACGAAGTGCTGACCGCAGCGAGCAATTGCCAGGCTGTGTTCAAAGAGGGCCGTCAATAGATGTCTTGATGTACCATTTCCCATGCCTAATCCCACCCGTCGCGATTTACTGAAGGCTTCCATTGCAGGAGTAGTTGTCTCTCAACTGCCAACTGCCGCAACTTCGGCAAGCGCCCGCAAAGGCCGTATTCAACAGTCCGTCTGCCAATGGTGCTACTCGAAAATTCCAGTCGAACAGCTAGCTGAATCCGCAGCCAAGATAGGTCTCAAGGGAGTTGACCTGTTAGAACCGGACCAATACGAACTTCCCCGCCAGTTCGGCCTGTTGTGCACCATGGGTTACGCCGGAGGCGGAGATATCAAGAGCGCCCTGAATCGAGTGGAGAATCATTCCGCCATCGAGCAGGCCTTTCGCACGAACATTCCTCGAGCAGCGAAAGCAGGAGTCCCGAATGTCATCACCTTCTCTGGAAACCGCGCCGGAATGTCAGACGACGAAGGCGCACGAAATACTATCGGCGGTCTGAATCGCGTCAAGAAGATTGCCGAAGACAATGGCGTAACCATCTGCCTGGAATTGCTGAACAGCAAGCACGATCATCATGACTACATGTGTGACCACACCGCCTGGGGCGTGCGAGTCGTGCAGGAAGTGAACTCGCCCAGCGTTAAACTGCTCTACGACATCTACCACATGCAGATCATGGAGGGCGATCTGATCGACACCATTCGTCAAAACATCCAGTGGATTGGTCACTTCCATACCGGCGGCGTCCCCGGACGGCATGAACTCGACAACACGCAAGAGGTGCAATGGGATGGAGTCATGCGCGCCATCGCCGATAGCGGATTCCGGGGATACGTCGCTCACGAATTCGTGCCGAAAGGCGATCCGCTCACTTCTTTGCGTAGCGCCGTCGACCTGTGTGACGTCTGACATCCGCCGACCCTCCCCATATCAGCAGCTGGCTAACCATCGATGCCGTCGGAAGTCTAAATGCTCTTACCGCCGAGATCGCGGAGAACAGCCGCAGAGTCCGCGGAGCGACCAGATTTGATGTTGATTTCCTTAGCGCTCTCGGCGGATGTTCTCAGCGTACTCAGCGGTGAAAAACTGGCGTCTGCCAAAGATGAAAGAATTTGCGTCGGAGCGGGGTTAGGCCCCATCCTTGTAGCGTGAGACATCCCGGACCCGCTAGCTTGCCGCGCCCCGTCGACCGCGGCTTCTCAAAAACCATTCGCGGCCTGTACCTTTTGGGGTTAAAGTTTGCCTGTTTGCTGATGATTTGCGCTTTGGTTGCGCCAGCACAAGCTCCGTCGTATGGTGACAACGTCAGCCACCCCGAACGCCCCTCGGCCGCCTCGCCTCAACCGAATGTCGATCCGCCCGGGCTCCTCTATCAGGGCGTTCCTGCGCCTATCCCGCAGGACGAAGGCATTGCCGGACTTCGCCTCGAACTATTGCGCCTCGGTACCCCGGCGCGCCTGATGCAGGTTGTGGCTCATCCCGATGACGAAGACGGCGGCCTGCTGACTCTCGAGGCTCGCGGCCACGGCGTCAGCACGTTACTGATGACGCTCAACCGTGGCGAGGGCGGTCAGAACAAAATCGGCAGCAACCTGTCGGACGTGCTCGGCGTTTTGCGGACTGAAGAACTGCTCGCCTCCGATCAACATTATGGCGTCCAAGACCGCTTTTCCCGCGTCGCCGATTTTGGATTTTCCAAGAACGCACCTGAGACTTTCCAGAAATGGGGAGGACACGACCTAGCGCTCGCCGACATGGTGCGGGTGATCCGCACCTTCCGCCCCGATGTTCTGGTAGCGCGTTTTTCCGGCACCGACCGCGACGGGCACGGAAACCACCAGGCCTCGAGCATTCTCACCCGCGAGGCCTTCCGGGCCGCGGCCGATCCCAAGCGTTTCCCCGAGCAGATCGAGCAAGGCCTCGAGCCCTGGCAGCCCAAAAAGTTCTATATCGGTAATGTCTGTCCCTGGGGATCCTCGACATGCCCCGATAACGACTGGACCGTGAAATTCAATACGGGCCAGCACGATTCGAGTCTGGGAATGTCCTACGTCCAGTTCGCGATGGAAGGACTTCGCCATCAAATGTCGCAAGGCGCCGCCAACTGGACGGTGGACGATGGCGACCGCTTCACGTTTTACCGCCTGGAAGACGCCGTTCCTCCCCTAAAGGTCGAGAAGGGCAAGCACGAAACCAGCTTTTTCGACGGGATCGACACCACATGGGCCGGACTTGCCGCACGGTTCGATGAAGCGGACACAAAAATTCCGGAGCTTCAATCGAAATTCATAGAAATCGGGAAACTCGTTGCCGAAGCCTCGGCCGCAGCCAAAGGAAACGACGGATCAGCCGCCGCAGCTCCCTTGATGAAAGTCGTTAGCGGACTGAATCTCATCGCCGCACAGATTCGCGCCAGCAGGCTCAGCCCCGAAACGAAACTCGATCTGCTCACGCGCATTGCAGAGAAGCAACAGCAAGCTGAGACTGCGCTGAATCTCGCTCTCGGAGTCAGCTTAAATGCGAGGGTCAATTCCAACGATGGCCGCGTCAAGGAACTCCCGAAAGAGTCCGACGCTCTCACCTCAGTTTCACCGGGCGAGGAGTTCGTCATTGCCGTGACCTTTCACAACGGATCGAAGCTGCCTTTGACCGTCGATCAGATCAAGCTTGAGGTCCCTGCGGGATGGAACACCATCAACGGCAAAACACGATCGGAGACGGTTCCACCGGGCAAGGACCTGCATGCGGATTTTCGTTTGCGTGTGCCCAGAAATACGCCCTACACCCGCCCGTACTGGCATCGTGATGATCCCGATACCGAGAGCATCCATCACATCGATGACGAGAAATATGCGACGTTGCCCTTCCCTCCGCCGGCGCTGCGCGCCCGCATCGAGTACGCGGCCAAAGAAGCAAACGCAACCCCAGTGCGAAACGCTATCACCGCCCCGGTAGTGACACCTTATCTGGATGCTTCGGGCAAGGAGCATTCGCGGACCCTGGCGATTGTGCCCGACTTCTCGGTTGCACTTGAACCTGGCACTCAAGTGATTTCCACACACAACGGCGCATTTTCCACCGTCACCGTCGGTGTTACAAGCAATCTCGGTCGCGCCGTCACTGGGAATCTGCGTCTGGAATTGCCTCAGGGCTGGCGATCCGAACCCAATCAAATTCCTGTTCATCTAGAGCGTCGTGGAGAGAAACAGGACTTTGAATTCAAAGTATTTCCCGCCGAATTCCAGCAGATGCGCACCACGATCCGCGCCGTTCTCGATTCCGAAGGCGCCAAGTATAGCGAAGGCTACACACTGGTCACGCAAGATGATCTTGGGAGCATCTACTACTATCAGCCGGCGCGGCAACGCGTCAGCATCGTCGACGTCAAAATGCCGCATGATCTGCAGGTCGGCTACATCATGGGTGCCGGTGACGACATTCCGACCATCCTGAAACAAGTCGGGATGGCCGTCACCACAATTCCAGCCGATCAACTGGCCAGTACCGATCTCGGCAAGTTCGGAACAATCGTCCTCGGCATCCGTGCCTACGACACACAAAAAGCCGTTGTCTCCAACAACAAGAAGCTCCTCGATTTTGTCTCCGCGGGCGGAACGCTCGTCGTGCAATACGACACCGGCGTGGGCGACTTCAACAGCGGCAAATTCACGCCGTATTCCGCAGACTTAAGTCGTGCCCGCGTATCTGTGGAAGAAGCACCTGTCGAAATTCTGGCGCCTCAAAATCCGGTCTTTCACTATCCCAACACCATCAGCGAAGCAGATTTCAACGGGTGGGTGCAGGAACGCGGTTTGTACTTCATGAGCAAATGGGACGATCGCTTCACTCCGCTGTTGGCCTGCCACGACCCGGGAGAAGATCCGCAGAAAGGCGGCTTGCTGCTCGCTAAGTATGGCAAAGGCACTTACATCTACGCCGCCTATGCTTTTTTCCGTCAGTTGCCCGCGGGAGTCCCGGGCGCCGTTCGGCTTTACGTGAATCTGTTGAGTGCGGGACATGAGAAGCAATGAGAGGCTGCTGAGCCTACAGACGAATGCCATCCTCCGACGATTCCAAATCAGGCTCTCCGACACTGATCCGCGGCATGGGCCTCGGCAGTGCAACCGCGCTCAACATGATCGACATGATCGGCGTCGGCCCGTTCATCACCATGCCACTTGTGTTGAGCGCAATGGGTGGTCCCCAGGCGCTGCTGGGATGGGTGCTCGGCGCGATGCTTGCTGTTTGTGACGGACTCGTAACCGCTGAGCTGAGTGCGAGCCTTCCCGGATCAGGCGGATCATATCGCTATTTACGCGAAAGCTATGGCGCCCAGAAATGGGGACGCCTGATTTCCTTTCTCTTCATCTGGCAGGTGTCGTTCAGTGCGCCACTCTCGATTGCAAGCGGTTGCATCGGTCTGGCCGGGTACGCCGCGTACTATTGGCCGGAACTCGAAACCGTGTACGCCCACCACGAGGCCGGCTTCCATATTCCGGGAGCGGGAACACTCCAGGTCAGCTGGATCGTCACTCCCGGAACTGCTCTTGCTGTCGTCATCTGCCTTTTCACAGTCCTGTTACTTTACCGCCGCATCACGGCGATCGGGCGTCTTTCAAAGATTCTCTGGTTCGGAGTGATGGGAACAATCGGCTGGATCATCTTCGCTGGCCTGACCCACTTCAACCGCGCTCAGGTCTTCGACTTCCCTCCCGGAGCATTCAGCCTGTCCCGCTCTTTCTGGGCCGGCCTCGGCGGAGCAATGCTCGTAGCCACTTACGATTACTGGGGTTACTACAACGTCGCCTTTCTCGGCGACGAGATCAAAGAGCCGGAAAAGAATATTCCTCGGGCGCTGCTGCTTTCCATTCTGCTTGTCGCCTGTCTATATCTACTGATGAACCTGTGCATTCTGGCCGTCGTGCCGTGGCGCGAGATGTTGAAAATCGGTCAGAACAATACAGGGTTGTACGTTGTTTCGCTGTTTATGGAAAGACTTTATGGCGCGTGGGCGGCACGGTTGGTCACCGGACTGGTGATCGCAACCGCGTTTGCTTCAGTCTTTTCTCTCATGTTGGGATATTCGCGAGTTCCCTACGCCGCGGCCAAAGACGGCAACTACTTCAAGGCGTTCGCAAAAATCCATTCCGTGTACCGCTTCCCCCACGTCTCGCTTCTGACCCTTGGAGTTGTTGCTGCTGCTTTTTGCTTTCTTCGACTGAAAGATGCAATCGCCGCTCTCGTCGTGATCCGCCTGATCCTGCAGTTTCTGGTGCAAGCGGTGGGGCTGATAGTCCTGCGAATCCGCCGTCCCGATCTGCCTCGCCCTTTCCGCATGTGGCTCTACCCGGTGCCGGTTCTACTGGCCAGCGCAGGATTTCTTTACATTCTTTTCGGCCGCGCCAACTGGCAAAAGGAAATCCGGTACGCAGCTGTGATCTTGCTGACTGGAGTGATCATCTTCATGGTGCGCGCCTGGAAGCATTCGGAGTGGCCGTTCAAAACTGTGCCGGAAACGGTTCTTAGCAAGCCCTAGGGCATAGAGATAGAAATGGCGGACCACATCACAGTCCCATCGGTAACCAGCGCGAGCGGCCGCCGCGTAGACTCCGCCTGGGCTCCTTTGCGGGAACCGTTATTCCGCTCCTTGTGGATCGCCGCCGTAGTTTCCTATACCGGCACGTGGATGCAGAATGTCGGCGCGGGCTGGCTGATGACCCAGCTCACGGCCTCTCCTTTAATCGTCAGCTTGGTGCAAGCCGCCTCTGCCATCCCGGTGTTTCTCGTCGTTCTACCCGCAGGTGCGCTGGCTGACATGGTAGACCGACGTCGTCTTTTGCTGTTCACGCAAAGTTGGATGGTCGTGGCCGCCGCTGCTCTCGGGATTCTCACTCAACTGGGTGCTGTCAATCCTTGGATGCTTCTCGTGTTTACTTTTCTCATGGGCGTCGGCGCAGTGATGAACGATCCTGCGTGGCAGGCGATTACGCCCGATGTTATTTCTCCCGAGAGACATGCTTCTGCGGTCGCGCTCAATTCAGCAGGGTTTAACGTCGCTCGCGCAGTCGGCCCCGCCGTTGGTGGCTTGGTGGTCGCAGCCGCCGGAGCAGGATGGTCGTTCCTGCTAAATGCCGCGTCGTTCTTTGGCGTGATTGTTTTCCTGTACACCTGGAAGCAATCTCCCAGCGATCCGCGTCCCACGTGCACCGTCCGCGACTCTATCTTCGAAGGATTCCGCTACGTACGCGGTGCTCCCCAAGTGCGATCCGTATTAATTCGCACTGGTGCCTTTAGCATCGGAGCAGCTTCGCTCCTCGCCCTCCTGCCAGTTGTGTGCCAACCGCATGGAGCTCAAGGCTACGGCTTTTTGCTGACGTGTTTCGGACTGGGCGCTCTCGCCGGAGCAGCGGTGCTTCCGCGGCTTCGTATTCAGTATTCGGTGGACGGACTTGTAGCAGGCGCTACGGTCGTGTTTGCACTTATGACTTTCGCCGCCGGACAAGTTCATATCTTTGAATGGCTGTGTCTGGTATTGTTTACCGCGGGTGCGGCGTGGATCGGCATCCTCGCATGCTTCAACGTTGTGGCACAAACCATGTGCCCTTCCTGGATGCGAGCCCGCGCGCTTTCCATGTATCTGCTGGTTCTTCAGGGAGGCATGGCCGTCGGCAGCGCTATTTGGGGCGAGGTCGCGTCGCGGCAAGGGGTTCCTGAAGCCCTTGCATGGTCGGCCCTGGCAATGGTATTAGGATTGGCGACGATCCGTCGCCATCGTTTGACGGCGACAGAATTGGAGATGGCCCCGGCGGTAGTCAGGGATTAATGAATCAGGGGGAGTTATGACGAAGAAGACGTGCGCACTTGCGTTGCTGCTGCTGACCACGATTGCAGCAGCGCAAATGCCAAAACCCAAAGAGGAACGCCGCACCGTCACTCAGATTTTGGATCACAGCGTCAGCAATCTCGAAAGCGAATTCGTCCCCCTCGCGGAAGCCATGCCGGAAGATAAATATGGATTCGCTCCCACAAATGGCGAGTTCAAAAATGTCCGCACATTTGCTCAGCAAATCAAGCACGTGGCCGCTGTGAACTATGAACTCGGTGCCGCTCTTCTCGAGCAGAAACCTCCCGTGGATATTGGTGATGAATCCGGTCCAGTCTCGGTGACCTCCAAAACCGACGTTCTCAAGTACCTCAAAGACTCATTCGCATACGCTCACAAGGCTGTTGCCACCATCAACGAAAGCAATCTCACCGGAACCGTACGAAGCCCCTTCGGAGAAGGATGGGTCTCGCGTTTGGGTCTGGCCACGTCGATGACCTGGCATGGCTACGACCACTACGGCCAGATGGTCGTATATGTCCGCATGAACGGAATCATTCCGCCGGCTAGCAAATAGGTGTAGCAGCCGCTCTAAACCATCGGCCCTATGGCCATCGACTGGCAAACCTTTCGCCTGACCTTCGAACTGGCATTCACCGTGTCAGCCGCTCTTTTTCTGCTTGGCCTGCCGATCGCGTACTGGATCGCATTCTCCCGCTGGCGCTGGAAGTTCCTGATTGAAGCGTTGGTGGGCTTGCCAATCGTGCTTCCTCCTACTGTGCTCGGATTTTACGTCTTGGTGGCATTGGGTCCACGCAGCCCGCTCGGTCGTTGGTGGATTTCACTCACCGGCCATACTCTTGCCTTTACATTCTGGGGCCTTGTCGTTGGATCGATCCTTTACAGCCTTCCCTTCGCCGTGCAGCCGTTCGCCGCGTCATTCTCCTCGGTGGACTCCAAGCTGATCTCGGCGTCGGCGACACTCGGCGCATCTCCGCTGCGCACCTTCATTCGCGTGATCGCTCCACTCTCTTCCGCCGGGTTGATCACGGGCACGGTTCTATGCTTCGCCCATACGATGGGCGAATTCGGTGTCGTCCTCATGGTGGGCGGCAATATCCCCGGTGTTACCCGCACAGTTTCAATCGACATCTATGATCGGGTTCAGGCCTCCGACTATGCGGGCGCCAATCAGACGTCGCTGGTTCTGCTCGCGCTCTGTTTTGTGTTATTGATGTCGGTTTACGGGCTGAACCGCCGTACGTGGAGGGTCAATCCCATAAAATAGCATGTGATGAAGCAGACGCGGACTGCCGCCGAGGAACCGACAACCCAGACCCCGCTATCTCACTGCGATGCCCGTCTCCAGTGCATTATTCGCAAGGCTCATCGCGGAAGCACAAATAATTTTCTGCTGGACGTCGCATTCGATGCTCCCTTTGGCTTCACCATTCTTTTCGGCTCCTCGGGAGCAGGAAAGACGACTCTGCTCGACTGCCTCGCCGGACTGACCGCGCCTGACTCCGGAAGAATCTCCATCGGCGATCGAGTCCTGTTCGATTCATCGCAGGGTATCAACATTCCCCTTTCCCGCCGTCGTACCGGCTATGTTCTGCAAAGTCTCGCTCTGTTCCCGCACATGACGGTGACGCAGAACGTCGTCTACGGACTCGCGCATCTCTCCGACAGAGAACGAAAGCAACGCACCACGTCGATGCTTGAGGCCTTCCACATTGCGCACCTTGCCCAGCGCAGTGCCCGCGAGATCTCCGGCGGAGAAGCTCAACGGGTAGCCTTGGCCCGGACCTTGGTGACCGAACCCGAACTTCTTCTTCTCGATGAGCCGTTGGCTGCGATCGACTTTCCAACAAAATCGCAGATTATCGATGACCTGCGCGAGTGGAACCGAACTCATCGCGTCCCGATTCTCTACGTCACGCACAGTCGCGAGGAAGTCTTCGCCTTAGGCGAGCGAGTCCTAGCTCTCGACTGCGGACATATCCTCGACAAGGGAACACCGCACGAGGTGTTGAGCGCTCCACAGTTGGAAACCGTCGCGCAACTTGCCGGATTCGAAAACATCTTCGAGGCGGAAGTCGAAACAGTCCGTCCTGAGCGCGGAACGATGACGTGCCGCGTCGCTGGAGAAGCGGGAGGAATTGTCCTTGAAACTCCGCTGGTGCGAGGAGGCGTAGGTTCCGCGCTGAAGGTAGGAATCCGTGCTGGAGACATCCTCCTGGCCACCTCACCGCCGACTGGCCTCAGCGCCCGCAACGTGATCCCGGGACGCATTCACTCGCTGGAACAGCATGACGTGATCGTCTCCGCGCGCGTGAAATGCAGGATCGAAATGGAAGTTCACCTCACCCTAGCCGCCCGCGACTCCCTCGAACTGAAACCGGGCAAGGAAGTGTGGCTGGTAATCAAAACGCATTCATGCCATCTGATGCGCCGTTAGCTGCGTCATTTCGCTTGTACGAATTCTTTGCATTAAACACCTGCGGCTGCTCCATCTCCATCACCGCAACCCGCTGCCCGTGCCGCTCCTCGGAAAATACAATGCGGCCGCCCAGAATCTGCGCCGCCGCAGCCGATGGCAAATCCCGCTCATATCCAAAGAACCGCCGTTTGAGTTGGATCCACGTGTCCCACCGATCCAGCAGCGCATGCCTGGGCTCGTATTTGGTCGAGAAGACGAACGCGACATCAAAATGTGATCGAAACTCCGCCGCCGAGAGCACTTGCTCCAATGAGAAGTCTTCGATGCGCACCACCTGCAGCGGTCGCGTCGTGTAGCCAAGCCATGGCCGCGTCAGTTCGTCGGATGCGGGCCACGCCGTCAACGCCTTCGCCATCGGGTATCGCGCCTCCAGAAAACGCTCCGCATCCTGATGGAGTACGACGTAATCGCGGTAGGCCAGATTGTCCTCCGGTGAAAATCCATAGGGAGGATTCCAGAACCATGCCGTCACAAACGCGACGACCACAAACGCAATCACAATCTTCCAGTAGCGCATCCGGCGTCGCAGCGTCGAAACCGCCAGAATAATCACCAGCGGAACCACGGGCAGCAGATAACGCGCCAGCACCGCACCACCGATCACGGCCATTGCCGTCACGTACGCAGAGATGATCACAAAAAACACAATCTGCGCCGGAATCGCAATCCGCGCACGCTCCACGCCCTCGTCGCTTACCGGAGGGTCCGTCATCGCCAGCGCCATGGCTCCGGTCAGAACCCAGAGGTGTAAATAGCCGAAGCTTTGCCAAAGCCGCAGAGCGAGAGCCAGAACAAATCGAAGCGGATTCAGCGTAGCGGCAACGTTATAGCGAAAAAATTCCGGGTTGCCGAACACATATCCCGTCCGCGAGTAGTGATAGCCGTACCACAGCGCCAGCGGCACAATCGGAACGAAGAGTGCGACAACTCTCCATCCGGCCTCGCGGCCGAACTCTGTACCCGCACTCCATGGCTGAATTCGTTTTCTCACGCGCAGAATTCTGCACACGACTTCCCAGACCGCCAACGCGAGCGGCGCGACAATCGCCGTCTCCTTCGCCAAGGCCGCCAACGAGAACCAGATCGCGACCGATACCCAACGCTGATCGAAATACGCCCGCAATCCCCAGAAGATGAGCCCGGCTGCCGCCAGATCCACCTGCGCCAGAGAACTCTGTGAGAAAAACACCGGATACACGGCCGTGCACGCAGTCGTCGCGATCGCAACTTCGGTGTTGGCAACTCGTTCTGCCAGTCGGAAAACTCCCAGGAGCGAGAACGCAGCGACCACGATCATGGCCGAACGCGCCACCACCGGCGCATATCCCACCAACTTCCACCACAGCGCAACCCACGCGAGCACCAGTGGGGGATGCGCATTTGAAACTGTCGTATGAGGGATCAGGCTTCCGGTAAGCAGCAGATCGCGCGCCGCCGGCACGTAGTACCCTGCTTCGTCCCAGAAGTACGGCAACGAAAGCAGCGGTACATGCAGCAGAAAAATGACAACGAAGATCACCACCAACACGACTGCCGGGTGAAGTTTCGATCGCATGAAGAATTCAGTCTATGCAGGAAACCAGGCAACATGAGCAGAGTGATTTCGGGCTAATGTACGGGCCCCGTTGGAGACATACGCGGATCGAGTTTGATTTCACCAAATGCTCCCTCGTAGCTCGACACATTCTGTTGAAGAAGTCCCAGCAACGCCTTCGCCTGCTGCGGACTCAGATAGATGCCCTGAAAATTGCGGATCTCCACGTTCGTCTCGCTCTGCTGCTGCAATGTGCCAAAAGCAAGAAAAAAGTCCCAGATATTGACCCGCATCTGCACGCTGTTCGCGTAGTTCTCGCGATAGTTCGAATCATTCGTTAATTTCACGTTAGGCTGCATCGGATTATTCATGGCAGAAAGTGTAACCGACTCTCCGCAGCGTAAGTGCGCCACAACCCAAACTCAGTGACAAAAACTGTCACTGGTGATTGTTTGCGGCGGGTAACCATTCGCAGAAAACTGTGCATTGCCAGCCCTCGGCACACCATTTTCTTTGAAAACAAAGGGGTTACTTAGGCGCGCTGGGTTACTTTGGGAAGTATCTTATGGCGTTGAAAATGCGATACAGTCGGTGTGCCCCCTTGGAAAAAGGGGCTGTGGGATTACCTATGACTCAAAATAACGACCCCGCAATGATGGAAGAAGTCGTTCTTCCTGAGCATCTTCTCCCCTTGGGATCTGTTCTGGGCCAGGGAGTTTCGGCGCTGGACCTTTGCATGGTTCTGGCCAAGATTTTCCGCGTGCAGTACACCGAAGTCGCCTTGCTGCGCCTCGAAGGTGGACTCTTGCGCTTCATCTTTCCTGAGCATCTGCGCACCACAGGTGCAATTCCGCTCTCGAGCAAGGCGGTCGCCGCGCACACCGCCCTCAGCAAGAAGGCAGAGATCTTCAACAACTTTGCGCGTGTCAAACACGCCAGTATCTTTGAAACGATCAAGCCCGAAGAGGGTCAGGACATCGCCGCACCCGCTCCCATTCAAAAGCTGATGTCCGTTCCCATCATGGACCGCGATTCGGCCGTCGTGGGTGTGATTCAGATTTCGCGCAAGGGCCTCGACCCGAAGTTGGCGCAAGATTTCAGCCGCGAAGATCTGCACGATCTGGAGCTCGCCGCGGGATTATTGGCAACAGCTCCAGCGCTGATGTCCAACTAATACAGAATCTCGAGATCGAGTCGGGGACGCCGCTTGGGCGTCCCCGGTCTGTCTATCGTGAAGTTTTTCCAAACACTCGCAAATCCGTTCCCGTCATCTCTTTGGGCTCATCCACACCCAGCATCCCCAGAACTGTCGGCGAAATATCTCGCAGCGAGCCTCCGGACTTCAACGTGAACTGCTTCGCATTCTCCGAGATCACGATGAATGGCACCGGATTCGTCGTGTGTGCCGTGTGCGGCCCGCCCGTCGCCGGATCGATCATCATCTCTGCATTGCCATGATCGGCGGTGATCAGCATCGCGCCACCCTTCGCCTTCACCGCGGTTTCAATCCGCGCCAGACAGGCATCGACCGTTTCCACCGCCTTCACCGTAGGCTCGATCTTGCCCGAATGCCCCACCATGTCAGCGTTGGCGAAGTTCACGATCATCACGTCAAATGTCCCGTCTTCCGTGGCTTTGACCACGGCGTCGGCGATCCCGCAGGCGCTCATCTCCGGCTTCAAATCGTAGGTCGCCACCTTGGGAGAGGGCACCAGCACCCGGTCTTCTCCCGGAAAGGGCTGCTCCACGCCGCCGTTGAAGAAGTAAGTCACGTGCGCATATTTCTCGGTTTCGGCCACGCGCAGGTTTCGCATGTTCATGCCGGCCATGACATTCGCCAGAATGTTCGCCATCGACTCCGGAGGAATCACCACCGGCAGGCTGAAATTCTTGTCATATTGCGTCATGCACACGTAATGCAGATTCTTCGGAACGCGGTCGCGCGGGATCGTGACATCGAGATGGGATGCTCCCGGCAGGTCGCTCCCATCCTTGTCGTTGAGCCCACTGTTCCGTGTAAGCGCCCGGGTAATCTGCCGGACACGATCGGCGCGGAAGTTGAAACAGATGCAAGAATCGTCCTCGCGAATCGTTGCCAGGCCCTGGCCACGGCTGTCGGTACATACAAACGGAATGACGAATTCATCCGTCACACCCTTGTTGTACGACTCCTTCATCCCCTGCACGGGATCAGCTTGCTGACCGCCCTCGGCATCCGCATACACCATCGCGTTATACGCCTTCGCAATGCGCTCCCAGCGCCGGTCGCGGTCCATCGCGTAGTAGCGTCCGTTGACGGTCGCGATCTTGCCGCAGTTATACTCGCGCATCTTCTGCTGCAGTTGCTCAAGATACCCCGCGCCGTTGGTAGGCAACGTGTCGCGCCCGTCCATGAACGCATGCACGAAGACGCGGTCCAGCCCATTCTGCTTGGCCATCTTTAACAACGCATACAGATGCGCCTGCTGCGAATGCACTCCGCCGTCAGAAACAAGCCCGAACAGGTGCAGCCGCCGATCTCCAGCGCGGGCATGCTTCATTGCCTCCAGCAGCACGGGGTGTGAAAACAACTCGCCGCTCTGGATCAGCAAATCAATCCGGGTGATGTCCATATGCACAATCCGTCCGGCGCCGATGTTCAGATGCCCCACTTCACTGTTCCCCATCTGGCCTTCGGGCAGCCCAACATAAGGCCCGCTGGTATGAATGAGCGTATACGGATATTCGCGGAGCAACCGATCATAGGTCGGCTTGCGGGCTAGCGCGATCGCATTGGCTTTGGTTTCGGCTCGATATCCCCAGCCGTCAAGAATGATCAAAATAAGCGGTTTAGGACGGGACATTATGCTTGCAGCTCCTTGCTATATTTTCGACGCGGAAAAAATCACCAGATCAAGTGAACTGAGTATTTTTGGAAAAGAGGATCAGCTGTTACCACCGGAAGTTTCTCTTCCATGCTTTGCGCGATGAGGATTCGGTCAAACGGATCCCGGTGATGCAAGGGGATCTCTTCCAGCCTTTTGACATGTGCAAATGTCAGTGGCAGAACAGAAACTCCATTCGCGGTGAGTTTCTCGGTGAGATACTCGCCGACTGGTCTTGGGAGCGCTAACTTTCCCACCTGTACCTTCGCCAATATCTCGCAGAGGCTCGCCACACTGATCCAAACGTCCTCCACTGGTAAGAGATTCCGAACGCGGTCAGAGAGTCTGCCTTCGTCTAGGAGACCCCAAAGTAGGACGTGCGTGTCGATAAGAATCCGCATCACCAGAACAAGTCTTCAATTTCTTTGGGGAGAGGATCGTTGAAGTCATCCGGAACCACGAATTCACCTTTGGCCGAGCCTAGCTTGAACCGAGGCCGGGCGCTCCTTATCGCTACCAGCTTGGCAACTGGTTTACCCGCCTTTGCGATGACGACCTCTTCCCCAAGCGCCACCCGTTCCAGCAGTTTGGATAGGTTCGTTTTCGCGTCATGAATATTGACTTCCATGATTCGAATTATAGACTAAGTCCTTAGCTAAGTCTCCGGCATGGGGCCACTTCAGCTAATCCTACTTCTGGATCGTGCCGGTCTTCTGGTCCACGCGCTTCAGCGCTGCATCCACCGTCGCCTGAATACGCGGCATCGCCGCCTGCATCGTTTCTGCAGTCACGGCCGGCATCTCGTGCAAGAACTTCTGCCCGACCGGAGAAGAGTAGAAGGCCGTCAAACCATCAATGTCCGTCTTCGTGAAATGCCGCTGATACACCGGCACCATATCGCTCAGCATTTCATCGATGGGGAAATTTCGGATCAACTCCTGCGAGCCGCGCTCGGCACGCGCGATTTCTTCTTCGGTAATATCGGGATACTTTTTCTTCATCTCCTGCCGGTTTATCGCCCGCATCTGGGAAAACATCTGCTCCATAAGCTGACGCACCTGCTCCCGGCTTGCCATCACGTCGAACAGCTTCTGGACGTCCTCTTTCGACGCGGCATCGGGCGCGATCGACACGGTCGTCTGCGCACAAACGTAGGCAGAGACCCAGACTACGAGGATGCAAAGCAAAACCCTGGCTTTCATAGAGCCTCCAGAATGTGGGCAATTTCGACTACCCGTGGTAGTTCAGGGCCTTCAGACCGAGGAACCGCGCCGTGCCCCCCAATTCCTCTTGGATGCGCAGCAACTGGTTGTACTTCGCAATGCGATCCGTACGCGACGCCGACCCGGTCTTGATCTGTCCCGCGCCGGTCGCCACAGCCAGATCGGCGATGAACGTGTCCTCTGTCTCACCGGAGCGGTGCGAGATCACCGATGTATATCCGTTGCGCCGCGCCAGGTCGATGGCATCGAGCGTCTCGCTCACGGTGCCAATCTGATTGACCTTGATCAGAATCGAATTGGCAACGTTCTTATCGATTCCCTTCTGCAGGAATTGCACGTTCGTGACGAACAAGTCGTCCCCGACCAACTGAATCTTCCTCCCGACTTCCTTGGTTAGATTGTGCCAGCCCTCCCAATCGTTCTCCGCCAAGCCGTCCTCGAGAGAGACGATCGGGTAATCTTCCACCCACTTCGCCCAGAACTTCACCATCTCAGCAGAGCTCTTCGCTGACTTGTCAGACTTTTTGAAAACATATTTGCCATCCTGAAAAAACTCGCTCGCCGCCGGATCCAGTGCAATGGCGATCTCCTCAGCGGGCTTGTAGCCGGCCTTCATAATCGCTTCCAGCACGACCTCAATCGCTTCCACGTTTGACTTCACCGACGGTGCAAATCCGCCTTCATCTCCCACCGCAGTGTTATAGCCGCGTTTCTTCAGCACACCCTTGAGTGTATGAAACACTTCCACGCCCCAGCGCAGTGCTTCAGAAAAGCTCGGGGCTCCAACCGGCATCACCATGAATTCCTGGAAGTCGACGTTGTTATCGGCGTGCGCTCCGCCGTTCAAGATATTCATCATCGGAGTCGGCAAGGTGTTCGCTCCCGCTCCGCCCAGATAGCGATACAACGGAATGTCCAGACTCCGCGCCGACGCCCTCGCAGCCGCCATCGAAACCGCCAGGATCGCGTTCGCGCCTAACCGTCCCTTATTCTCGGTTCCATCCAATTCGATCATGCGGGCATCGAGTCCCCGCTGATCGAATCCATCCCAGTTTGCGAGCACTTCAGCAATCTCGCGATTTACGTTCTCAACTGCCTTTGACACACCTTTGCCGACGTATCGCTTGTTGTCGTCATCGCGCAACTCGACAGCCTCGTGCTCGCCGGTGGAGGCGCCACTCGGGACAATCGCCCGGCCCATCGAGCCATCTGCCAGAAATACTTCGGCTTCTACCGTCGGGTTTCCACGTGAGTCCAGAACTTCTCGTGCATGAATTCCTGCAATATTCGACATAGCTATTCCTTTATTGGGATGAGTTCAACCGCGGTTCACATGCGCAGACTGAATTCGATCTCGCGCCGATGCGTCCACGACAGGGGGGAACCACATCAACCTCACGCTGCGCGTTACGAAACCCTCGATTATATCGGATGGACGCGCGCACTTTGTGACGCCCGACACACCAACGTGCTCGAATTTCATTTTTGGGACTGTCCATTCGGCCATCCTGCAGTCCCTCTTATCTCCATTGGTTCCCCATGTACTGTTCGCCGCTTGTCCGCTACTTTCCGCCTCATCTAGAGTTAAAAGAACAAAGGATTCTGGAGGTACCCATGAAACGCTCGATGTTCCTACCCTGCCTATTCCTGGCGCCATTGCTCGCCGCTCAGACCAATGCACCCGTTCCCGCCGGCACAGCCTTGATGGTTCGCCTCGAAACAACACTGGCCACGTTCAGCAACCACGTCGGAGATCCATTCCGCGGAAGCCTTACGCAGCCAGTCGTCGTTGATGGCAAGACCCTTCTTCCTGCTGGAGCCGTGGTCGAAGGCCGCGTCATCAAGCTCAATGAACCGCGCCGCATCTCAGGCAAGCCCACGATCGGCATCTTGCCCGAAGCAGTCATCCTACCCAGTGGCGAGCGCTACTATCTCGACGCAACTCTGACTGACACAAACATTCCCGGCAGTGATGTCAACAATGAAG
>Ga0126371_10000566_pt1 | contig 30753 bp, 20 predicted proteins | sample PanSoiMetaPlot_4_FD_110145 | JGI IMG/M metagenome (GOLD analysis project Ga0126371, IMG submission 110145) | Tropical forest soil microbial communities from Panama - MetaG Plot_4 | ecosystem: Environmental > Terrestrial > Soil > Tropical forest > Bulk soil | place: Panama | collected 2016-02-17 | reverse complement strand
GGGGGAGCCATCCCACTATAGCTCAAGTTTTCAATTACTTATCTCAATCATCTGAAAATAACTTCGAAATCACACGCAGACAATTGCCAAGTTAAACGGTTAGCGCGATGCTCTTCGACGTCCCGGTGGTGTATTTGCCGGATTAATTTGTCTGGACCTGAGTGGGGTGCTTTGTCTGCAATCCCTGACTGAAATCACATAAAAGACTTACCGAATCCTCATTCTGTCAGGATACGTCGCCGTCATGCTCTAACCATTGCATTCGGTGCGGGCAGGTGGAGCAAAGGACCCGGCTATGCTCGAGCCGAAAACTGTGCTTGAAGCCGGGAGTAAGGCATACTGCTTCCCCCGCAGTAAGGATGAGACGGAGGATCTATGCATAGATTTCTCGGGATCAATTCGGTTCTTGCAGTGCTCTTCCCCTTCTTTGCCGATGCCATGAGCATGACTTCCTCGCCGAACCAGAAACTTCTCTCTCTAGTCCCTCCCGGAGCTCAGGTTGTGGCCGGAATAAGCGCCCCCTCTCGCCGGGACCAGCCGAGCAATTTTCTTCTCATCACTCACGACAACAACCTGGACCTCACTGATTTCTATACATTGTCAGGAGCCGACAGTTCGCGAAGCATCCATCAGATCATTTTGGTGGCGATGGTTGGGATGAGTGGACTGGACGAGCACAGCATCCTGGTGAGCGGGCATTTCGACCAGCCACTCATTTACAGATCAGCGGTGAATGGCGGCGCCGATATCACTCGGTACCGCGGAATTCCTGTCCTTGTGGTTCAGCCTTTTGCTCGTGAACGTGCAAATTTCAATAGCGTGCGCTGGCTTGCCGTTCTCGACGCGGATGTTCTTCTATTTGGAACGGTCTCAAGCGTCCAACAGCAACTCGACCGTTATTTGGCTGGCGGCGCGGCGGATGCTTCTCTGCTCCGCAGGCTGACTCACCTGCGCCATGATAATCAAACCTGGTGCGTGCTGTCTGCGCCCGCCGAGAACGCCGAAGTACAGGCCGCCTTCGCCGTGCTCGATCCTAAGCTGGCGACGCTCATCCAGGATGCGGATGCGTTCCAGTTCGGCATCCGCTATTCGAGACAGGTTGAATTTGAGTACGAAGTCACAGCAGCTTCCATTACATCCGCTCGCTCCATATCAGGCGCGTTCGCGCAATCTCTGGCAGGCGGCATTCATGGATTATCGATGTTTTCTCCTCCTGAATTGAATGGAGACAACACCGCTCGCGGCGTCATCAAGCTTTCGATTCGTCGGTATAACGCATGGCTTGCTGAACTCACCGCACGCGGTCTAAGCCGGGGCGTTTCCCCATGAACATCGGCGCTGTTCGTCTGCGATTCAAAGAAGACCTCAATGGGTCGTAGCTATCAAGGGCCGTGCCAAATGGAAGGATAGACAATGAACGTCAAGATCGTAAATTCTAATGCTCCCGAGTTAGGGTACCGCGACAAACAATCTTCCCTAACACCCGAATCCTGGGCAAGGATTCGAGCTGGTTCAAAGAAAGAAGTTATGGAGCGGAGGAGGCGAGAGTTGACTGCCGTCCTGCCTCTATGCGTGCTGCTGCTCGCACTAGCAGGTATCGTAGTCCTCACACAAAAACTGGAAGCTCAGGTCACCACCGGGCAGGTCGCGGGGGCCGCGGTAGGAATCGCGGCAACTGGCGCAGCGATCGGGATCGGTGTGTTTTATGCGGCTCACCATGGCCACAGCTTGACCGGCTGCGCAGCATCCGGTTCCAGCGGACTCCAACTTCTCAGCGATCACCAGACATGGGCGCTTGTGGGCGAAGTGAACGACATCAAGCCTGGGGAGCGGATTCGAGTAGCGGGCAAGAAAGAGTCGAAGAATTCGGCCAACACCCGACGATTCCTGGTGGAGAAAGTCTCCAAAAACTTTGGCCCATGTGACGGTGGCCGCTCACCCCATTGAATGAAGCAGTACGCAAGTAGGCCCGTTCCGAAAGAGCGGTTCTCATTCCACGCCGCCCTCGCCGCACGCACCCAAACCGTTTTTGCAGGAACTGAAGAAAGAATCTCCTTCCCCCTATTTTCGACGGCTTCCAGGGACAGAAGCTGACGAGTGAACGATGTTTCAACCAAAGGACAGGAGCAATCTCATGCGCAAGTGTTTGGGGGTTCTCACAGTAGTTGCAAGCATCGGCCTGGCATCGATGGCTGCCCAGGCTGCGACGCCAACCTATGACAACCTATACGTCTTCGGAGACAGCTACTGCGACGTGGGGAACATCTTTGCCGCGACCGGTGGGACGTTCCCACCCGCGCCCTATTACAACGGCAGGTTCTCGAACGGACCAATATGGCTCGATCATGTGGCCGGATTTCTGGGTGTGCCGTTCAAGGCATCGCTGCTGGGCGGAACCGATTATGCCTTTGGGGGTGCGTGGGTGACGGCTCCGCAGCCGATTGCGGGCGGATTCATTCCCAGCGTTCCACAGCAGGTAGAACTCTACTTGAGCCAGCACGGCGGCAAAGCTGATCCGAATGCTCTCTACATTATCGAGGGCGGCGGGAACGACATCCTGGGCACGACAACCGGCAGCCCCAGCGCACTTGCCTACCAGATTGCCGTTGGCATAGCAGAGAGCGAATTGTTGCTGCGGCAGGCGGGCGCGAAACACTTTGTGATTCCGAACCTCTTCAATGTTGGCCTCCTTCCAGCGGCTACCGGGAATAGCGGATTCGCTGCAGCGGCCAGCGCGGCAACAAACAGATATGTAAATGAACTGCTGGCCGCCGAGCAATTCGTTGAAGGGATTCACATCCTGCGGATGGATGTGTTCAGCCTGATAAACGCGGTGGAGACAGCCCCGACGCATTTCGGATTCACGGACCTGACGGACCCGTGCCTGACCACAACTTTGTGCGCGGACCCGGATCATACGCTCTTCTGGGACACGCACCACCCAACCGAGTTTGGCCATGCGTTCTTCGCGGTAACGCTCGAGAACGTGCTGGCCCGGCGAGATCAATAGATTCCAATAGTTCCCTTTGCCATCGCCTCGATTCGGGTTCTGGTGGCGAATCGGTTTCAAGGCTGACACCGTTCACGAGCATAACCAGCGGCTTTGCCGCAGGAGGAAGTTATGAGAAATCCGAACCGAAATACCGAATATCACCGTATGCCTCAAAGGCGGCTTGCTCTGGCTGTGCTGACGATGTTGACGATCGGCGCTATGTCGTGCGTAGCACAAAGTGCAAACACGCCGAATGTTCAGCCGGTAAAGAGTTTCGGGCCAATATCGGTGCCGGCCTACTCCGTGATTTTCGACCCCGATAATGTACTCACGGCTGCGGAGCTTGCCGCCCTGAGCTCTTGTTGCGGGGGCTTAAGCCAGGCCGTGCCGGCGGTAAAAGCCATGAGTTTTTCTGCGGCGTCAGGGCAGTTTTTCGAATTCTCCGCAAACGGACTCGTGGGTTGCTGCAGTTCCGCGAATGTGGGGCCTGACGGCTACAATGGACTGCTCGTCCCACAGAATATTTTTTCGCTGAAAAGCATTTCCGGATACGAGGGACCTTTCTTTCCGCTCGTCGGAGTATTTACCAACGGCCACCTGAGCGGATCTCCTCCCGCCGACTACCGCTACCTCGGAGGCACGGAGCCAACGTTTTTTACACCGCAGCTTAATCAGGTTTTTTTCATTGGCGATGGCCTGACAGGCATAAACAGTAACTCGGGGTCGCCGCAGAGGTTTTTTGTCCCGACCGGTGCGACAGAACTGTGGCTGGGCTTTGCGGATGCGGACGGTGGCGGCCCGCCCGGATACTATGGGGACAATCTGGGCAGTCTGAATGTATCGGGCACACTCTATCAGGGCGGGTCTTTGCCAGCAGCCGACCTGTTCCTGCGGATCACACCTACTCTTACGACAGTCCATCAGGGCGACCTGCTCACTTATGCCTTCCCGGTCTGGAATCTGGGTCCAGATAATGCCGATTTCGAAGTGCTGAACACGCAGGTGCCGGCGGGTACCACCTTTGACTACATCCGCATCTCCGGCACGTCGGGGCTGGGCACATGCACCATTCCGCCCTATGGAGGCACTGGACAAATCATCTGTCACGAAAACAGCAGCATGGCTCCAAACACCACATGGACCGTGCGCTTGACAGTGAAGGTGACAGCGCCTGCAGGCACAGTGATCACTGCGAATGCAGCCACGATGGCGGATACGCCTGATCCAAACATGGCCAATAACACCGCGACGGTGAGCCTCACGGTGCAGTAGCCAGGAGCGCGGTCCCGCTGGATGGGATGCTTTCCGGGAGGCGGAAACCGACCGCCTCCTATCCACTCCGCCGGCCGCTATGACCAACAACCGGGCCTCTGGAGGTTACGTCATGAAATCGCTCATAAACATCGCTAATAGGAAGCGGACCGCTTCTTCCAGGATCGCAGGCTCGATGCTTGCGATCATACCCCTGTGGCTGATGCTGGCCGCGGGCAACACATCTGCGCATGCTCAGACATCCGATGATGTTTCCAACTTAACAGCCACCACGTCCTCACCCGCTGACTGGGCGCAATTTCACCGCGATAATATGCAGCGCTGGAATCCATATGAGACTGCGCTTGGCGTTATCAATGCTGGAAGCATGCAGTTGAAGTGGAAGAATCGCATAGGCGGCGCATATTCTTCGCCCGCCGTGGCGAATGGAGTGGTCTATGTCGGCTCGGACGACCATAACGTCTATGCGCTGAACGCCAGCACCGGCGCAACACTATGGATGTTTACCACTAGAGGTGATGTGTTTTCCACACCCGCAGTGACGAATGGTGTGGTCTATATCGGTTCGGGGGATGGCAATCTGTATGCACTGAACGCAAGTAGCGGTGCCAAGCTGTGGAGCTATACCACCGGAGCTAATATCCGATCCTCCCCGGCGCTGGCGAATGGTGTGGTTTATGTCGGATCCGATGACAATAACTTGTACGCGCTGAACGCCAACACCGGCGCCAAGCTGTGGAGCTATAACACCGGAGGCGAGGAGGATTCTTCGCCCGCTGTGGCGAATGGAGTGGTCTATGTCGGCTCGGACGACTACAACGTATATGCGCTGAACGCCAGCACCGGCGCCAAGCTGTGGAGCTATACCACGGGCTATTTCGATGTTTCTTCCTCGCCCGCAGTAGCGAATGGGGTAGTCTATGTCGGGTCGGGAGACCACAATGTATATGCGCTGAACGCCAGCACCGGCGCCAAGCTGTGGAGCTATACCACCGGAGATGGGGTTTCTTCCTCGCCCGCAGTAGCGAATGGGGTAGTCTATGTCGGGTCGGGAGACCACAATGTATATGCGCTGAACGCCAGCACCGGCGCCAAGCTGTGGAGCTATACCACCGGAGACCGGGTTATTTCCTCGCCCGCAGTAGCGAATGGTGTGGTTTATATCGGCTCAATCAACGGGAACTGGTACGCGCTGAACGCCAGCACCGGCGCCAAGCTGTGGAGCTATAACACCGGAGCCGTCGTTTATACCTCGCCCGCCGTTGTGGATGGCTTGCTGTACTTCTTTGACGGAAGTCCATTCGGCTATGGTAATCCGAGTCAAGTCTTCGCGTTTTCTGTGGGCGTAGAAGCCGATCTCTTCCTGCGGATATTCCCATCTGCGACGACAGTCCATCAGGGCGACCTGCTCACCTATGCCTTCCCGGTGTGGAACCTCGGACCAGACGACGCTGTTCACGAAGTGCTGAACACGCAAGTCCCAGCGGGCACAACCTTCGACTACCTCCGCATTTCAGGAACGCCGGGGCTGGGCACGTGCACTCGTCCGCCATACGGTGGCACAGGACAGATCGTCTGCCACGAAAACGGCGCCATGGCTCCGAACACCACATGGACAGTGCGCCTGACGGTAAAGGTAACAGCTCCCGCTGGCACGGTGATCACCGAAAATGCGGCCACCATGGCAGATACGTTTGATCCCAACCTTGCCAATAACACGGCGACGGTGAGCCTCACGGTGCAGTAAGGGCGGGATGCTGCGGAGAGCCAACTCAAGGCGCGAGCCGGATTGTTGTTTCTGAGGTGGCAGAAAACCACCACCTCCATCCGACGGCGTACCACTTGAGAAGTCGGCTATCAGAGGAGGTGATGTAACTGGACGGTTTACCGGGAACCCGGAAGAATCGAAGCGAATGTTCCGCGTAGCCGACGACACACTCACAACCGCGATCTTTCGAAGTTAATCGCCCGTCATAGGCTTGCAGGTGTCTAAGAACTACCGGAATGGGCTAACGGATTTACTGTCCTGGGGGATCCGTGCCTGACCACAATTTTGGGTGCGAACCCGGATCATACGTTCTTCTGGGACACGCACCATCCACAAGCATATCCAGCGGCATGCCGCAGGAGGAAAGTTATGAGAAAGCTTCTTGTGTTGAGCCTGGCAGTGTTTAGCCTGGCCGCATCAGCGCAATCACAGTCAACATCCAACTCAACGACGCAGCCCGCCAGTGATTCAGCCGCAGTCAAGGGCAGTGGCGTTGTTAACTTCATTCCGAAGTGGACCAGCACGCGATCGCAGGGCAATTCGGTGCTCTACCAGAGTGGCGACAACCTCGGAGTGGGGACGACAAATCCGCAGGCAATGTTGGATGTAGTCAACACCGACCCAATCGCGGTTCAGGGTACGACTACCAGCAACGCGGACGGTTCAGTTGGCTTATACGGTCATGCGCGTTCAACCGCGACCAATGTGTATGGCGTAGCGGGTGATACCGGGAGTACTGGATTCGGCGCCGGAGTGATTGGCAGTGCATACGCCACTACTGGGACCGCTTTCGGAGGATTTTTCTCAGAGGCCAGCCCGGACGGAACCGGTATGTTTGCTTACAGTTCCGCAACCTCCGGCTACCCCGCGGCAGTCACCGGACAGGTTGAAAGCCCCAACGGTGTAGCAGCAGTATTCAAGACTCACGCTGGCTCCGGTCTTATTCTGCTGGGGCAATCCGGTCCGAATTTTAACAACGTCTTTTCCGTCGATGCCATCGGCAATGGATTCTATGCTGGCAACCTCACGGTGAACGGTACCGTGAGCAAGGGTGGCGGATCGTTCAAGATCGACGATCCCCTCGATCCTGCGAATAAGACCCTTTCCCACTCCTTCGTCGAGAGCCCGGACATGATGAACATCTACAACGGCAACGTAGTCACAGATGGTCACGGCCACGCTACGGTTGAGATGCCTGCTTACTTCGAAGCCTTGAACCGCGATTTCCGCTACCAGCTCACAGTGATTGGCCAATTCGCGCAGGCGATAGTGGTAGAGAAGGTCCACGACAACAGGTTCGTAATTAAGACCAACAAGCCGGGTGTTGAAGTCTCCTGGCAAGTGACAGGAATCCGTCACGACGCCTATGCCAACGCCCATCGCATTCCTGTGGAGGAAGTCAAACCCCCGGAAGATCAGGGTCATTATCTGCATCCCCAGCTTTTCGGGACCAGCGAGGAGAAGAGTCAGTAAGAGACGCGGCCCGCTCCAGCGATGGGAGTGGTTGTGCCTTCAATACTGATGTTTGTGCTAAGCGGCTCTCTCTCGCCGCTGGAGAAACTTATGAGGAAGCTTCCGCTGCTGATGCCGATGCGCCGTTGATCCCTGAGGCGCCGACGTTTCTGGCGCAGGTAATGTGGGTGGATTTCGCGTGCCGGACTCGAATCCATTCATGCGGCTCATCTGAGAATTACCAGGAACGGGCCGGTTTTATGAGTGTGTGAGTGACGGATCAGCTACGTCTAATTCCACGTCCCGTTCCAGGATGCGGCGTAGTCTCCGTCGCAACTTTTCCAGGAGAGATAGCTATGAGACGAAACAGACTTCTTCTGGGTTTATTCGCAGTATCGTTGATTGCTCCACCCCCAAGTCTCCTCCCGCAATCTGCGATTCCCAGTTCTTCATCGACACTTACAGCCGCAAGTCCATCTTCATCCGCGCCACCCGCACCAACGGTCGCGATGGTGAAGGTGGTCACGGACGAGTACTACGGAACCAAGGTCTCAGACCCGTATCGGTACATGGAGAATCTGAAAGATTCCCAGGTACAGTCGTGGTTCAAGGCCCAGAACAATTACACGCGTGCAGTGCTCGAAAGGATTCCCGGCAGAACGAATCTGCTCGCGCGCATCAAGGAACTGGATGAGTCGGAGCCGGCATTCATCGTGGCAGTGCGCGTGCTGCCGAACTACCGTATTTTCTATTCGAAAAGGCTTGCCAGCGAAGAAGTCGCCAAGCTCTACATGCGGGAAGGATGGAACGGCGACGAGAATCTGCTTCTAGACCCGAAGAAGTATGAGAAAGCCGGCGGCCAGCATTACTCGATCAATTACTTCGTACCGAGCACGTGTAGATAAGTGCGGCTGTAAAGCTCGCGGTCAGTTGGGGCCGACTTGGGACCGAGTTTCTGCATGCGGTTATACACAAATGAGTGACCGTCGGGCAGCCACGATGGATTGCCGAACCAGGTTTGTTCGATCGCATCGCCGGTTTCCTTGCCGGTTGCGGTATCCAACACCCGCAGGACCGCGTCTTCTGAACCTCCCTGCGAGACGCCGACGGCAGCGTAGCGCCCGTCCAGGGAAGAAACGAGTAGCGCTGGGGGAATTACGATCGGCCGCTCGATCACGGAACGGCCCGACCTATTTGCAGCGGCCATCGATGAAGTGCCTATGTCGGATCCAACGCTTGGCGAGGCTTGTTTATTCAATCGTCGGAGCCGCCTGGGCTACGAACACTCGACGAAAATCACTAACCCTTGCACCGCCGTTTCTAGTGGCTGTCAGCTTATAAATCTAGTTAGTTTGCGGCATGTCGAAAGTGCTCTCACTCGGACCAGTCTGCGCACCCGGCGGATCAAGTACTACTTCATCTGCATTTTCCACGTCCCAGCGAATCGTCACGGTATCTCCACTTTTGATCTCGGGAGGGTATACATTAAAAGCTCTATGTTCTACATAGACGTTAACAACAATGTGCATGAGCTCTATCGATCCGGTAACTCATGGGGGTCAAGAGTCGTTTGCGCGCTATACCGCATTCTAACTAGCAGAGCCACGTCCTTGCCTGCAAGAGAGTATCAGTGGAGTAATCCATGCCAAAGCTGTTGAAGAGCTTGATCCAAAGTGATTTCCGGAGTGGTAGTCACGGCAACTTTGAGGCGGTCATTGTGCCGGTCCCTCGAGAAAGTGGTCCTCTCCAACTCTGGCATTACTGGCACGACAATTCGGATGTAAATAGTCCGTGGCGGGAGGGCCAGTGCATAGTCACGGGAGTTGGCGCAGCGGGCAGTATCATTCAAAGCGACTTCCGTTCTGGTGATCATGGCAACTTCGAGGTGGTTGTTCCTTTGTTAGTAAGTGACGGAAAGATGGAGCTATGGCATTTTTGGCGCGACAATTCGGATGTAAACAAACAATGGCAGCGTGGCCAGCTCATTGCTAGAAATGTCGTGGGCGCCGCCTGCATTATTCAGAGCGATTTTGTAAGTAGCGGTCACGGAAACTTCGAGGTGGTCGTGCCCATTCTTGGAGCCGATGGGAAGATGGATCTTTGGCACTACTGGCACGATAACTCGGATGTGAACAAGCCTTGGCAGCAGGGGCAGATCGTGGCGCCCAATATTTCCGGCCCGGGTACTATTATCCAGAGCGATTTTCGCAGCAACGGGCACGGCAACTTCGAGGTTGTGGTGCCGGTTCCGGCTGGTGCTGGAAGCTGCGACTTGTGGCATTTCTGGCACGATAATTCGGACGTGAACAAGCCTTGGCAGCGAGGCCAGCGCGTCGCTCAGAATGTTAATGGCTCAGCTGTTATCATCCAGAGTGATTTCCGCGCTTCCGATCATGGCAATTTCGAGGTGGTCGTGCCCCAAGCGGGATCACTGGTTCACTACTGGCATGACAACTCAGATGTGAACAAGCCTTGGCAGAGGGGACAAACGATCACTGACGTCGCGCGCGGATGGGGAACCATGATTCAGAGCGATTTCATCAACGACGGGCACGGCAATTTCGAAGTCCTGGCCCCCGAATGCTCACAATCGGTTGTCCATTACTGGCATCCCAACCAGAATGTTACTTACCCTTGGCTACGCGGGCTGGTCGTTATCGGCGAGCCAAAACCTAACCGACTTACTGGAGCAATGAAGGTAGTTCAGCTCACCGGTGAATACGACCGGGAGGGCTGGAGCGGGCAAGGCGTTCCTCCGCCGGCATTCAATCGGACCGAATCGCATTTTGGAATTCGCGGATGCGATCTGGGTAGTTCCTTTGAGCACAACAATCGCATCATTTTTCTGTTCGGTGACACGTGGCGCGTAAGTCAAACACCGGCGCAATTGAATCTGGATAGTGTCGCTTTCACCTCAGATACCGATCCAAGTAATGGAATTCATCTGACGTTTAACAGCCAGCCTCCTCTCGTGGTGGCGCCCCCCATAGACCAGGGGGGATTTAATGTTCCTGTTGAAGGCACCAGTTGGAACGGAGCTATGTACGTCTTTTTCACGACTGGGTCGTACGAGATCGGCAACGACACCCTCATGGGCTGGTCCGTTCTGGGCAGATCCACCGACGAGGGGTATAACTTCGCGAATCTTGGCGTGTTTTCGCGTAACAAGTTCATCAATGTCTCGGTAGAACAAGCTAGGACCGACGACCGCACTTCATCGATGCTCGGGTTGCCGGCAGGGACGCCAGTGCTTTGGATATGGGGGAGTGGACGATACCGCGCAAGCGCGGTCTATTTGGCGGTGGTTCCCCTGGCGCAACTCGGCGCGCTGCAGGGGATCCGCTACTACGCTGGTGCGAGGCGGTGGAGCGCTAATGAGGATGATGCAGTTGCTCTGCTCTGCGAAGGGGATGTTGGCGAGCTTTCGGTCCGCTGGAATCCCTTCCTAGAGCGGTGGCTCCTGCTATTCAACAGCGGAAACCCGAGAGGCATCCTCATGCACAGCGCACCTGCACCTTGGGGCCCCTGGTCGACGGCGCCAGTCATGATATTTGATCCAACCGTTCCTCCTGGAGCGAGTCCGTGTACCGCCCATGGATATGGAAAATTCATGCACGTGGATTACCAGGTTGCGCATTGCGATCACGTGCAGGACGACATGTTCCAGCCGCACACGTTTCGTGATAACGAATGGGGTGGCGAGTACGGTCCATACCAGATTGCTCGCTTCGCCAGAAGTTCCCGCGATACCGTGGAAATATGGTTCACCATGTCCACTTGGAATCCGTATCAATCGATGTTGATGAAAGCGTCGATTCCGAAGAATTTTGTTTGAAGCATACGACCATTGTGCGGACGACGACCGATAGATTGGGTCAAAGGGTCCCGGTCCGAACGGTTTTGGGACTATCCGACTGAGCACGGTCTTGTCGAAACTTGATGATGCTAGCCGGTGGCCATCTTTGCTGAAGGCCGGTATAATTTACCGCCATTCCGTACATTCGCGGAGGCGTGGCATGGACTCCAAAGAAAACACTTATGAAGTACAAGGTGTTGTAACTGGCCGTAAGGGGCACCCACTCCATCATGCCCGTTTGGTGGTCTGGTGGCAACAAATTCGTGAGCGCCGGGAGCTCGCAACGGGAGAGACCTCGGAGGATGGCCGCTATCATCTCCGGTACAGAGTTCCGGAGGACCTTACGCAGCCGATGCTGCTGGTGGTTGAGGCCTCATCGAAATACCTTGACGCGCCGCTCTCCTCGCCCCTGACGCGGGCCGCGCCTCAGTTAAAGATCGACCTTCATTTCGAGCCGAAGGACCAATCGGAGTGGGCCACGCTGGTGCGCGCCATGGAGCCGGTACTTGAGGGCCTCAAGCTCGGCGAGCTAGTGGAAGACAGCACGCATCAGGACATCACATTTCTGGCGCAGGAGCTAGGCAAGGACCCAGAGACGGTGATGCGCGTGGCGGTAGCGGCGCGTCTGGAGGCCGCCTTCAGAGTCCCCGCTCAGGCTTTCTATGCCTTCCTTCGTCAGCATGTCCCTGCGGCGCTACCCAGCCCGTTGCTCGATGCCAGCCAGAATTTCACGCTGATTGGGCCGCTGATCCAACGCATCGGCTCGCTGATATTTGCTCTTTCGGCTGACGCGCAGACCAAAACGCTGACTGCGGCCTTGGCCCTCGACCTCATCGGACCACAATTCACCACGGAGATCCCCGCGTGGGTCAGCCAGCTCCAGTCGCTCCGCACCACGGACTTCCTCAATCAGCCGTATCTGGTCGGGAATATGACCCTAGGGCAGCTTCTGGAGCTGGCGGCGCTGCCCGTCGCCAAGCAGCAAGCCTTCGCCCAGGCGCTCGCCACCAGCGCGCAATCCATGCGCAACTTCTGGCGCTCGCTGGGTGATGGTAAGCACGGGTTCACCACGGCGGAAGCCTCAGCCATCGAGCGCACATTGTCGGTGGGTGCTTTCGTAAAGAATTTCGTCCCGCTCGTCCAGGTGCTCCTTCAGCGATTCACCGCCGGAACCTACAGTACGCTTGCTGACCTGGCCAAGTTGAGCTTGCAAGATTGGGTTCAACTCGTTAATCAGACTGGGCCGCCACCGGGGATCGATGCTGCGGGTGCGGCTACTCCCGCACAGGTCTTCGCCGCGGTTGTCTATACGCGCCTCACCCGCGCCTATCCGACCGCCGCGCTTTCAAGCCGAATACTGATTGGCAATTTTGTGACTTCGCCGCAGCAGAAGCCGCTGGTTCAGTTCTTCCAGAATAATCCCGCTCTCGAGCTGATCAAGGACAACCTGTCGGCGTATCTCAAGGCTCAAGGCGAGAAGGCATTCACCGGGATCGATGCGGCGGATCAGCCGGCGGTGATTGCCAATGCCCGGAGCTTCCAGCGTGTGTTGCGGGTAGCCCCGCGCGTGGATGTGGCGGAGAACCTGCTCAGCCACGGGATTAAGTCAGCGACTCAAATCGCCATGCTCGGCGAACAGCAGTTCTTCCTTAAAGCCACCGCTGCCGGCCTGACCAAGCCGGAAGCAAACCAGGTGTATCGAGTCGCGGCCCAGCGTTATGCCCAACTTGTCTCGTTGTATCTAAAATTCAACACGGACTCCGTTGGCATTTTGCCGAAGGCGCTGGGTCAAGTCTCCGACCTGACCGGGTTGGCGCAGCACGCAATCCAGCGGGACCAGTCCCTGGCTACGCTGTTTGGCTCGCAGGATTATTGTGAAACCGATGATTGCACGTCGATCCTGAGCCCGGCCGCCTACCTTTGCGATCTGCTTCTCTGGCTCCGCAACCATCGACAGGCCGGTTATACCGTCCTGGATGTCCTCGATTCTCGCCGGCCTGACATCCGTCACCTGCTGCTCAACTGCCCCAATACAGACACGGAGTTGCCGTACGTCGATTTGGTCAATGAGCTGCTCACCGATAAGATCAGCCCGCCGGTCGATGGCATTTCCACGTCGTTTACGCAGAAGGCGCTGATCGACGGCACCAGTTACTACTACATCGTTACCGCCGTCAACGCCATGGGCGAAAGCGCGGCGTCATCTCAGGTTTCGGCAACGCCCACGGCGCCGAGCGCGGTTCCGGCCGCGCCGACAGGAGTTGCCGCGGCGCTAGGCGATGACCAGGTCACGATTAGCTGGAATGCAGTGACTGGAGCAGCGAGCTACAACATTTACTGGGCCACAGCGCCAGGAGTGACCACCGCCAACGGGACGCACATCTCCGGGGCGGTAAGTCCGTACACCCAGACCGGGCTGACGAACGGCACCACTTACTACTACATCGTCACTGCCGTGAACGCGGTGGGCGAAAGCGCGGCGTCACCCCAGGTGTCGGCAACCCCGGCGGCGCCGGCCAACGCCCCTGCCACGCCCACAGGCGTAACCGCGGTAGCGGGCGATAGCCAGGTCACATTGAGCTGGAACACGGCATCCGGAGCAACAAGCTACAACCTCTACTGGTCAACGACCTCGGGGGTGACCACGGCGAATGGGACTCGGATTCCGGGCGCGACGAATCCGTACATCCAGACAGCCTTGGTGGATGGCACCCCTTATTTCTACATCGTGACTGCGGTCAATGCAGTGGGTGAAAGCGCAGCATCTCCTCAGGTTTCGGCGACCCCGGTGGTGCCGGTCAGCGTGCCTTCAGCGCCGGCAGGCGTGACGGCCGTAGCGTGCGACAGCCAGGTCACGATTAGCTGGAACGCGGTGGCCGGAGCGACCAGCTACAACATCTATTGGGCAACCGCTCCGGGGGTGACCACGACGAACGGGACGGAGATCACGGGCGCCCGCAATCCCAAATGGAAGCAGACGTCAGCGAACAAAACGGCCACGGAGCTGGCGGCGGCGCCCGAATATTTCAACCAGGGCGCGTACGCTACGTTATTTGGGGCCAGCTACCCCTTCATGCTGCCCTACAGCGCCGGCCTGGATGAATTGCGAACCTACTTGCGCCAGTGGAAGCTACCGCTGTGGCAACTTCGCCAGGCGCTCCTCCCGCTCTCCGGCGCCACGGTCGTCCAGCGCGCGGCCGTCGCTGCTGAGCGATTTGGCATTCCGCCACACGGGCAGGACCTGATCACCAACGCCAACCTTGTTCTCGACGCAGTCGCATGGAATATCGCTAACCCGGCCACTAGCCTCGCTCCGGTGGACGCTTTTCTCGCGGCTGCGTCGATTACCTACGAGCAACTGCTTGAGTTGGTGCAGGTGGCGTGGGTCGAAGGCAGTGCAAACGTTGTGATCCAGGGCATTAATGATGCCTGCATGACCAGCCAGGAGTCTCTGGCTCCCTCGCCGCTTGATGCGGGATTCCTCGATCGCGCGCATCGGTTCCTCAGGCTTTGGAACAGCACGGGCTACAAGATGTGGGAGCTGGATCTGCTCTTGCAATCAGCGGCCGTGGCCAACGGCACGCTGGACGCCAATGGCCTCAGCGCTTCTTGCCTTCCGCCAGCTTCAGGACGCGACCGGGCTGGCTGTGAACCAGCAGCTCACCTTCTACCAGAACATTGACACCGCAACGCACCGCGATCCCGATGGCACGACGACGGTTTCTCTGTATGCGCAAATCTTTTTGAACCCGACCGTCACTTCCGTCGCTCCGGATGCGGACTTGAACGTGCTCCATGTCGGCGGCACCATTGCCGACCCGAATTTGAGCCACCACCTGCCCGCTCTCCAGGCGGCGCTTGGCGTCTCAGCCGCCGACGCCATCACGCTCTTTAGCCTTACAGATAACCAGTTGACCCTGGCCAATCTCAGCCTTCTCTACCGCATTACGATTTTGGCGCTTGCTGCGAAGCTGAAGATTTCCGACCTCATTGCAATGGCGCACCTCCTCGATCCGGGACCAGCCAACGCCGCCGCGGCGCTCGCGCCGCTGTTCGCGTCGCCGTCAGCCACGCTCACATTCCTTTCGCAGGCGAAGGCGGTTCAGCAGCCGAGCCTGAGCCTTGATGCCCTCACGTACCTCCTCACCGCGCCCATCGCCACCACCCTCGCTGCGCCCATTACCGCTGCCGCAACCGCCCTGACCGTGGCGAGCGATGCGGGCTTCCCGTCGCCGAATTTCTCCATCTCGATTGGCTCGGAGATATTGCAGGTGACGGCGGTCAGCGGGGCCGGCAACACTACCTGGACGGTGGCGCGCGGTCAGCAGGGCACCACCGCGGCCGCCGCTGCAGCCGCCACACCCGTTGGCCTCACAGACGGCTGGGCCACCACCACCCAGATGACCCAGGCGAATATCGCCGCTACGCTGGCCGCCGTGCAGCAGGCCGTTCAGAGCCTGCCCACCACGCTGACGTCGGCCATTACGGCCGCCACCACCACGATCACCGTGGCGAGCAACGCGCAGTTCCCGCCGCCCAATTTCTACGTTTCTATGGGTTCGGAGATGTTACTGGTAACGGCGGTCGGCGGGACGAACAATACCAGCTGGACGGTGGCGCGCGGCCAGCAAGGCACCACCGCGGCCGCCGCTGCAAGCGGCGCACCCGTGATGCCGGTCTCGGCCACCACCACGCTTGCCGCGCCCCTCACCGCAGCCGCCACGACACTGACCGTGGTCAACGACGCAGGATTCCCGCCGCCGAATTTCTACATCTCCATCGGCTCCGAGATTCTCCAGGTTACTGCGGTGGGTGGCGTCGGCAACACCACCTGGACGGTGGTCCGCGGCCAGCAAAATACCACTGCCGCAGCCGCCCCGAGCGGCGCCACCGTCACGCCCACCGGCGCCAACTTGAACGGCGGCATCATCTCTACAGTGGCGGCGAACGCTCACATCGCCGGCAATTCCGGCCTCGCCAATGACGTTACTTCCGTCATCCTGAATACTCTTCAGGCGCCCGGTACTACCCAGACACTGTTGGCAATCCTCGCCGATCCCGCCTTCAGCGGCTCCGTGAAACCGATGACGCCTACAAATTTCCCCAATCAGTTTCTGGCCATCCGGTTGTTCGACAAGGTGGGCGTGGCGGTGCGCAGCGTTCGGCTGGTGGCGAGCGATCTCACATGGTTGCTGACCAACGCTGCCACTTATGGCGGGCTGGATTTCACCCAACTACCCGTCAGTCCGAGTCAGCCGGAATTGAATTTGTCACCCCTCTTGACCACCTTGCTGCTGATCAAGCTGGTGCGCTTGTGGACGGCCGCGCCGCCTTCGTCCTCCGTGCAGACTCTCTATGACGTCATCGGTGGAGTGAGTTCGGGCGCTCTCGGCAGCGAAGCGGCCACACAAGCGGCGCTCGCCACGATCACGGGCTGGCCACTCGCTGACGTTGCGGCGTTTGCCTCCGCCCTCGGCTTCACCTTTCCAGCCAATTACACGCAGCCGGCTGCTTACGACGCGCTCCGGACGCTCGAAGCCATGACCGCGGCCGCCAGCGCCAATGGCACCCAGATGGTAGCCTGGGCCGCGGTGCCGCCCGATGAACCCACGGCGGAGGCCATCGCCGCCGGCGCCCTTGGCGTGCTTAAAGGCCAGCAACCCTCCAACGACGCCTGGCTCGCGCTCGCTCCCAGCATCATGAATTCCATCCGCGACCGCCGCGCCGCTGCCCTGCAGGCCTATCTGATCGGCCAGCGCGATGGTTCTGGCAACCTGATCTATGGCGACGCCAATGGCCTGTTCGACTACTTCCTCATCGACACCCAGATGAGTTCGTGCCAAGTAACTTCGCGCGTCGTCCAGGCTTATATCGCCGTGCAAATCTTCGTGGAGCGCTGCATGATGAACCTGGAAGCTCCCAAGGTGGTTATCGATCCCAACGACTCTACGTGGAAAGAATGGGAGTGGAGGAGCCGGTATCGCATCTGGGAGGCCAACCGCGAAGTGTTTCTGTATCCCGAAAACTGGCTGATCGAATCCCAACGTCATAACCGCACGGAGATTTACCAGAAGCTCGAACAAGAGGTCCGCCAAGGACAGAGCACCACGGACTACCTCGAGACTGTGGTGCTCAACTACATCGACCGCCTGGACGGGCTGGCGCACCTGCTCGTGACCGGTACCTGTGAAGATCCATCGAGCGGCGACATCTACGTGGTGGCGCGCACAGTGGCCGATCCACCCGTTTTTTATTTACGCTCCTATGTAAGCGGGGCCTGGACTGGCTGGGCGCAAATCCAGCTGGACATCAAAGCGCACCAGGCGGTTCCAGCGCTCTACCGGGGCCGTATATGTCTTTTCTGGGTTCAGGTCAGCGTGTCCAATGAGCCGCAACAGCGGCTGCCCGCAGCGCAGGCATCCACCACTCCGCCAACCCAGGAAACCGCCCGATACGTTTCGCTCGGGGTCAACTTCAGTATCTTTCGCAATGGCGCCTGGGCGCCGGTGCAGGCCGGCAAGGGCAAACTCTTCGATAAGCCCATCCCGCTGTTCGGAGACCTCACGTCACCTACGCCGCCTTCGGCAGGCGACAGCCGCTCAATCGAGGCCCTTTACACACTCAAGGTGCAGGCTCCGACTCCGGCGCCGGGGCTGGGGGCCTCGTTGTTTGTCGATGTGTTCCGCCTCGGAGCTTTGCAGACTCACAACGCGTTTGGCATCGACGTTGTCGATAGCGTGGATTCCACAGTTGCCATCCACCTGGGCCGCGCTGTGTTCGATGGGCGCTTCAGCGATCTTGAGCTTCGCAACGTTCTTGTCCAAGACGGCTTCCTCAGCTTCTTGGGCGTCCAGATACCTGTTGCGGATGGACTCCTGCAGCATGCCCAGAGTACTTTTGGCCCGGACTCTCAACCCTTGTTGCCGTTGCCTGACGCCCAGGCGGATAATCCTCTGGTCCGTGACTCGGGGCTGCTTCCGGAAGCCGGCGCGCTGGCCACGGTGCCTGCCGATCCCAGCCAGGGTTCGAATCAGACCCTCGTGCTCGACTTCACTTCCGTGAGCGCTTTGGAACAGAATGTGGGACCGCTATTGAATACCGCGCAGGTTCCGCTTCGCGTCGTGGCGCCGATCACGGACCTCGCCTTTGATCCAGCCTCTTCATTCTTCTTCCAGGACAACCGGCGCGCTTATTGGGTGGAAAGCCAAAAGTTCTACTGGACGGGGAGCATGTGGTCTCCGGTGGTGCCGTCCAACCCCGCGAGCGCCCCTTATGAAGTGCGCTACTGGTTCCACGTTTTCTATCATCCCTTCACGCGCTTGTTCTGGAACCAACTGGCGGGCGGTGGATTTGACTTGCTCTACGATCCCAATCTTCAGCAACATCCGGACCAGATCGATCCCAGCGGCGCCGACGTCTTCAGCTTCAATAGCAACTATCAGCCTACATGGCGGGTCAAGTGGGATCATGATGACGTCACCGGCGCGGATCGCCAGTTTCTGGATTTCAGCCGGAACGCCAGTTTCTCCGTTTACAACTGGGAGCTCTTTTACCATATCCCTCTCTATATCGCGCAGTTACTGAGTCAGAACCAGCAGTTTGAGGACGCGCAAACCTGGTTCCACTACATTTTCAATCCGACGCGCCAAGGCAACGATCCCGTGCCACAGCGTTTCTGGATTCCCAAACCGTTGCACAATCTCACCGCCGCGCAGATTCTCGGACAACAGATCAATGTGATACTCCAGGCCGTCAACCAGGGTGATCAAGCCGCGATTCAGCAGGTTGGCGAATGGCAGGCCGATCCGTTCGATCCGTTCCTGCTGGCTGACCTGCGTCTCGGCGTTCCCTATATGAAATACACCGTGATGTCTTACCTCGATAACCTCATTGCCTGGGCCGACAATCTGTTTTCTACTCAATCGCGCGAGGCACTGAGCGAGGCGACACTTCTCTACGTGATTGCCTCCGAGATCCTCGGTCCAACCCCAATTGCCGTAACCCCGCCACAGCACGCTGACGAATCGTTCGATCAACTCGAGCCGGCACTGGACGCCTTCGCCAACGCTTTGGTGGAAATCGAGAACGCCATCGGCGGGGCCGGGGGCGCGGGAGGCGGAGGAGGTAAAGGCGGTGTACCCCTGCCCCAAACCTTTTACTTCAAGATTCCGTCCAATGACAAACTCTTGGGTTACTGGAAAACGGTCGCTGACCGCCTGTTCAAGATGCGGCATTGCCAGACCATCACCGGCGCTCCGCTCCAGCTTGCTTTGTTCGATGCGCCCATCGATCCCGGCCTGCTGATCGCGGCCCAGGCCGCGGGAGTGGATCTCTCGAGCGTGCTCAGCAATGTCTTCGCTCCGCTGCCCAATTACCGCTTTACGTCGCTTTACCCGGTGGCGCTGGATTTTGTGAACGCCGTGCGCGCTTACGGAGCATCCTTGCAGGCTGCCCTGGAGAAGATCGACGCTGGCGCGCTCGCCCTGCTGCAGCAAACCACCCAGCAGCAACTTCTCAGCGACGGGAACGATATTCTGGACTGGCAAATCCAGCAGGCGCAGAGCAACATTGACGCTCTCAACGATACCCTCGCTCTGGCCCAGCAGAAATATACTTTCAACACCACGCAGCCCTATGAGAATTCTGGCGAGTCAACAGTTGACTCCATCAACACCGTCATGCTCGGCTTGCAAGAGTCCATGGCGGCGCTCTATGCCGTCGCCGGAATTACATCCGGGGTCCCGGATTTTATTCTCGGCGCCTCAGGGTTCGGCGGTTCGCCCACAGCGCAAGCCAAGGAGGGTGGCTCAAACTTCGCCTCGGCAGGAGCGTTAGGAGCAGCGGCAATCAAATCAGCGGCCGCGGCTATCGATACGAAGGTTAAACTGGCGACCGCACAGGGCAGCTATTCCCGCCGCCAGGACACCTGGAAGGAAAATGCGGCGGAAGCCAAGATTCAGATCGATCAGGCCAACATCCAGATCGCCGGCGCCCAGCTTGCGCTCCAGATTGCGCAGCAGAATCAAGCGCTGCACCAGGAGCAGATTGACAACATCCAGAAACAGATCGATTTCCTCAACGACAAATCTACCAGCAACAGTCTCTATGACTGGATGGCCGCCTCGCTTGCCGCGACCTATTTCCAGAGCTACCAGCTTGCTTACCAGATGTGTAAGGCGGTGGAGCGTTGCTACCAGTTCGAACTTGGAATCCAGAATGCTTCTTTCATTCAGTTCGGTTACTGGGACAGTCTGTACAAAGGGCTGCTTGCTGGTGAAACTCTGAACCACGATCTGCGCCGCATGGAGGCTTCTTACTTGCAAGAGAATGCGCGGCGATACGAAATTAGCCGTTTTATCTCGCTGAGTAAGCTCAATCCAAATCCCTTGCCGCAACTGCTGGGGACTGGAGCCTGCGACTTCAGCCTTCCCGAATCGCTTTTCGACGGCGATTATCCGGGTCATTACAATCGCCGCGCCGTTCGCGCCAGTGTGACCGTCGTTTACCCCAATCCCGGCAAATTCGATAACATTAAAGCCACTCTGACGCTAGTGACGAACAAGGTTCGAATCTCGACCGATACCACCTCGGGCTACCCGGAGAATCCCGTCGGCTCTGACCCACGGTTCGCTTACAATTACGCCGCCGTGCCGCAGAAGATCGCCTTGGGCAACGCGCAGGACGACCCCGGACTCTTCCTGACCTCCATCAGCAACAACTTAAGCGACCAGCGCTATCTGCCTTTTGAGAACGCCGGAGTCATAAGCTCGTGGCATCTCGAAATGCCGCAGCAGAAGAATGAGATCAACTTGTCAAACGTCGGAGATGTTGTGCTGCACTTGTACTACACCGCTCTGGATGGCGGCGCGGCGTTCCAAGGCGCCGTGTAGGGGTAGGGTCGTGGCTTGCCCCGGCCTTCGATGGCCTGAATGGTACACCGTTTGCAGGGTGGGTGCCTGGGCCGGCCTGCTGCCCAGAGGATGAGGAAAGCTCTGATGTCACCCACGTTGCCCCCTCTTGTCGAGCGCACCATCCAGCGCCTGATCCGCGCCTTCGCCCCGGAGCGGATCATACTCTTTGGATCCTACGCCAAGGGCACGACGAACGACGCAAGCGATGTCGATCTTCTCGTGATCACCCGCCTCGGAGGCAATCCCTTCTTTCACCAGCGCAGGGCCCGCCAACTCGCTGCCGATTGCTTCCCACGCGTGGATGTCGTCTTCGCAACTCCAGAAGAAGTTGCAGAAGCACCGATCGCTCATTCGCCCTTCCTGCACTCCATCCTCGGTAGCAGCATTACGCTCTACACGCGCCCTACTGACCGCTCGCCTATGGATGGCGTCGGCGAAAGGGTCCGAATTTATTGTTGATCGGTGTCAGCCATCGGACGAAAACTGTGGTTAGTTGACGACTGCCGTCACGTCGAGTTACGCCGGCTTGCCGAAAGGTCACACAGCAGCATCTATTTTCAAAAAGCCAGACGGACAACTTTCATCACGAAATTCTGAAGAGACGTAGCGCACTACTGGGCAAGTTTGTGATTCCTCTTGGGCGGCACTCAGACTCTCCCCTGAAACTGCACGTTGGTCCGGGAACCCATTGCAAGGCAGGAAGTAGGGGTGCGCGGGCGCTGACCAGCGGTTGAGATCCCCAACAGCACCAAGCGCGATTCATACGAAGCGCAAGCAAGAGTGCTTGGACAATCCCTCCCGCTTCGAGACCTCAGTGCTCGAGACGGGGAATCACATGGCGCGGACCACGCCATACGTTCTGCTCATGGCTCAAAACGATCGAAATCAAAGGGCCCGCCGGGCAGAAGACGATGAGTCAAGCCGCCCGCCCGGATACGCGCACCTCTCTCCTAAACACAAGCAGTCTGTAGTTGACCGGATCGCTGTCACTATCACTGATCGGAAGATCGCAGGATGTCGCAGGTGTCACCACGCCCAACATTCACCAGCTCTCCAAGAGCAAGAAAGGAGTAAGGTGGAATGACAGAAATAAAACGGCATAAGTTATTGGACTTAAGGGATCTTAGATGATGATGCCGGGAGGGGGAATCGAACCCCCATGAGAGTGAACTCGGCGGGTTTTGTTTTGAGTCCAAATCTCGAGATGTTGCAGCAAGTCGCACGTCACCGCACGGATTCGCATAAAGCACACATCATAAAAGACCTGCGCTCCATTCCGATTTTGCAGAATGTCGCAGTACATGGCAGTATCGTCCGAGGCGAGCATGCACCAAAACATGCACTGAATCTCGACGTTCCGATGCCGATTTGAACCCGCGGAATCGCCGTGAAAGGCGCTCCCAACACCACTGCGGAGAACCAGAACGCATTGATGAGAATCCTGGCAACCTACCGAACAGCCTCAAATCCTCCGCAACTGCACCATAGCCCGGTTCCCGGGGCGAGCGCTCATGAGAAGGCCCGGAGGACAGGGATGCCGAGGAGGTACCAGCCGCGTAGGCCAGTCCTTCTCCACGGGAGGTTGGCACCGTGGGTTTTGATCTGATCCTTCCATTTCTTCGCCTGATCGCGCCGCCGTGCTTGACGAGAGCGGGAGCGAAATGCCCGTCCTTGCGTCAGCAAAATCAAAGCTCCGGGCTTTCCCTCAAGGCGATCGTGGGAGCACGAGGGGAACTACTGCGTCACTCTTTGCAGTTCCCTCGTCAGCGATTCGATGCCCACTGGATGACCATCGCATGGCGATGTCCAGTTGGTGTCTTGTTCATAGAAAAGTGTTGAGCCCCGCAAGGTCATTGTGAAAACGTTGGTGCCAGGACTCGAATAGTCGTAACCCTTTTGCTGGAACAAGGAAGCGCAACTCTGGGGGAGCGTAGCCGTGGCTCGGTCTTTATTGATGACGGCTTCGATTAAAGCTTTGTCGCCGAACACCTGAGTGTAGCTGATATATATATGGCTCTTCGGTCTCCTTGCTTTTCAATCTTTAGGCGCATCGGAGATGTCTGATCTTTAGGCATTGTCTCTGCCCAGACGCCACCAAAGTCGACGGCGGGGATTTGCGAAGCAGGTGGGGTTGGTTTTTTTACCGGACCAGATGTTGTACGGGCAGAATTTACACCGAACGGGCCTCCGAATATCCCGGAGTTCGGTACGGTGAAGACGCAGGACGGATTCAAGGGGCTTTACGAAATGAGCGCGTACGCTCATGTGAAGGATGGCACGCCGTACCCGGCAGTGATGATCACAACAGGGTTCAATGATCCGCGTGTGGCGTCGTGGCAGCCGGGGAAAATGGCGGCGCGTCTGCAGGCCGCGACCACCAGCGGTAGACCGGTGCTGTTGCGAGTGGATTATGACGCTGGACACGGGTTCGGCAACATCAAGTCGCAAAGGCAACTTGAGCTGGCCGACCAGTGGAGCTTTGAGCTTTGGCAATTCGGGGTGCCGGCATTTCAGCAGCCGAAATGATCCTCGGAGGCTGTTCTACGGCACTGCTTTTGCCATCTGTGGTTCGGAGTGCACTATCGTCGCACTCATCCGGTCATGCCTGACCTTACTGTGTGACTTAATGAGTACGAGCCAGAAGCTGGGAACTGTTCTGGTGATTTTTTTTGATTGATCTGTCCGTTGGGCCGGGGCACGGCCTCGCAGGCGTGAGCGTAATGGTGTCCCGCTACCCTTGAGGGCGGGTTGCTACATTTGTGCAGGTCTTCGGATCGATCGGACACAATCTGATCCGATTGCTCATCCTGTCGTTTAGGATTCAGACAGCATTCCTACTCGGCTCGGTCATGATGATTGTTCTTGGGCTCGATCTATGGTTTTTCACCGCGCTCGCTATCCCGATTTTATGACCGAGCATATTGGGATTGTGCGAGCAGTTCACCGGAGTCTACGCTTGAGCCTGTCAAGGCCTGACCTGACCCCGTTTTGGGTCCAGTCGATCATACGAGATTCATAGTCGTCGTAGGGCGGTGGGAAACGCTGTAGGCTTTTTCCAAGCGGGCAGCAGCCCGCGTCTTTCCCACCGCCCTGTTGCCGGAATCGCCACGCAAATTCGTCCGGGGTGAGATGAGTCCAGCGAGATATGCGGGCGGCAGGAGTTATAATTCCGTTTTCCACGCCGATATCTTCGTCGCACATCGAACAGGTTCCAGAACCAGCTCACGTTCAGGCACTAGTCGCGCAGCTATTCGTTGAAGCTTTCCATACCTCCGTTCTGGGTCGGTTTGCCCGGGTGAATGTGAACCAGATCGATCTTCCACTCGTTGCATTTGTCGAAGAGACGTCGCGTGTCAAAAATTCACAACCGACGTGGTCGTTCCATTTGACGATCATCTCTCCTTGGTCCATGGTTTGAAGTTCCTATCGGAGATGTTAAACGATCGGCCGCTGGCGTATTGGAAGCCTGCGACGTTTGCTGGTTGCGCAGGCGGCCATTACTTGGGTGTAGCCGCGAACTGAGTGGCTTCTGCCGGCGCGGTCTCAAAAGGAAGTGTATGCACTTTCTGGTCGGCCGTCAAAACAAGGACACTCTTCGTTGCTGGCTGAAATGCAGCGAAGCGTACTGGCGAGTCGAAGTTGTAGTGGCGCTGTTCTTTTGCGGTTGCCGCGTCGTAAATCGTGAGCTCGTTTTCGCGATTACGAACGCAAAAGAGGCGTAGATCGCTGTTCTGGGCGATCGGTGTGCCGAAGACCTCACCGATCCGTGTCGCATCAGCGGCGCGATAGATCACAGTGTTGTCGCTTTCTCCTTGCATCAGGACAAAGTCCCCCATGGTCTGGCCGCGACGCGTGTCGTACCAGCCCCGGCTGATGTCGCGCTCGGGAACAACCAGCTCGTGCAGATGCTGACCGGTGCGCTTGTCGACGATTTCAAGGAAAAGGCCTTTCTTCTTGTCCTTGAGTGCCGCGATCTGTGGCGCCAATCCGGACAAACCCTTGATCTCCGACCGTGCCCCCGCAGTATCGAGATCCCAGGCGAGGATCATCCCTGGATCGTCGACAGTAGTCCAGATGGCGGGTGTTTCCTGCGAATAGTTGCGGCTCCACAGGAGCGAGTCGTCCTTGACACTGTGAATTTCAAGAGCAGCGTTCCGATTGATGGTTTTGCTCCTGCCTTGTAGCATGTATTGAACGATCAGGTCACCGAACTGCCAAGCATGTTCGGGTAGCTTGAAATTGAGCGTCTGGGCGTTGTGATTGTCCAAGTCATAGCGGCCCATCACCGGATCTGCTCCACGAAATTTCGGATAGCTGGCATACAACTGGTTGCTGGAATCAATGAAAGCTCCGGAGATGGGGCGGATGAGATAGGCGCGCTGCCCGGTGGACAGGTTCCACACTGCGGATCGCGTACGACCCGAAACGATGAGGTATTTCCCATCTGGTGAAACTGCCGAGGCCTTTAGCCTGCCGAGTGAACTTATGGGCAGATCCAGCATCTGGGAAGAAGCTCCCATCGCATCTAGTTCGATGCCGCCCCTTGGGCTTTCCGACGCAGACTCGTCATCGTAGTAATCGAGCGGATCGGTCTTGGAAACGCCGATGAACTTATTGCTGTGAAGATCAACGATGCCGGCCGCGTAGTCCTTGAGCGGCCGAACTATGACCGCGTCACCGTGAGATACGCTGTCGAGATACGCCTGTCCTATCGAAAAGGTTTGAGTACGCGAGCCGCCAGGAAAGCTGTAAACGCCGGATTTCAAGGGCTCGGCCGTGTTTACCAGGGCGACCCGGTCCGATCCCACAAATGTAAATGGGGCAGCATAAAGATGCTGGAGGCTGCCACCCAGGGCGATGGCGCGACGCGCGATGACGTCATAACCCATCGTGGTGCTCCCTGCGGAAACGAGCATGTATCGGCCGTCGGCGGAAAAGGCGAGATTCACCACATCTGTTCCCAACAGGCTTTCGGCATAGAGCTTCCAGAAGTCAAAGTCCGAAGACAGCGCACCCGGTGCGTAGAAAGACTTGTTTTCGTACACAGGGAAGCCGTTATCGACATTGAGGATGTCGAGATAAACCCTGGGGAAATCTCCGGCAGTCTCAATGCCGGCGCACAGGAGGAGCTTCCCGTCCAGAGAGAGAGCAGTTTGCTGGCACCCTTTTGGAAAGATGACCTCGTGAACCGAAATTCGTTTCTGTTCGGCGATGCTCCACTCCTCGACACGAAGACCCGAGTCGTGAAAGACAATGCGCTGCGAGTCAGGTGTGAACTGGGCGGGCTCTGCCTCGAGGGCGTCAATCTTGAATAGAAACTTAAGCGGAGATTTCGAAGAGAGGAAGATGGTCGACTCGTCCTGGGCGAGGATATATTTTCCGTCCTGACTGAAACGGATGCGATCGAGATCGGGGCGCAGCGGTGGATCGAGGGCCATCGCCTTTTCACCGGACGCGAGGCCTGACGCATCGGACGATTTTCGCTCGATCACGCTCTGCCTCCAGGCAGTGAAAGCGGGAGACGAGCTGGGCGATTGCGGCACGCAATGAGCTGGCATATCAGCGGCAAGTTTAAGCGCAGCTCGGTAGCGTTTGGAGTCGGCTTTGGTGATGCCGAAGAAATCGGAAAGGGCGCCGCCGGTCTTTCCATGGTTATTGGAAAGCATGTCGAAAAATGTCGCGAACGAGCGAGGTTGATACCCGGCATGCGCCATGGCATAGATGCCGACCTGATCGGCGATGTCCTGATTACGGTCCTCCGCCCTGGAGTCGTCCGCAGGGTGATCTTTGGGCGGTGTGGCGAGGACTTGATGAAAGCGCGCGAAGATATCGGCACGGTCTGTCACTGAGGTGATACCTAGCTGCTTGCGGAAGACCTCCGTCATTTCGATAGCCGTCTGGTGGGTGAACAGGTGGCCCAGTTCGTGGGCAATTACCCCTGCGATATCATCCTCATTCTGTGCGGCAGTTACGAGCTTGCGGCTGATGTAGACGCGGCCGCCGCCGACACTGAAGGCATTAAGTTCTCCGGAGTCGTAAAGCCGGAATTGAAAATGAATGCCGCTGGGCGGCAGCGCCGCAAGTAGCTTCTGTCCGATGGAGGCGAGATAGTCGTTCTCGCCCGAGTGCGGGATGAGCCTGAGATCAGGCTCAAGGTACTCGGCGATGGCGTCGCCCAGATGTTGTTCCTGCTGTTCGTTGAACATGTTCGTGCCTGCAGGCGTAAGAATGACAGGCGGTCCGGGGCATCGCGCGGCATCAGTGGCGGACTGGGCGATGCACGTCGCCGTGAGGAATACGAGGCAGAAGGTGCCAGAAAGGCAGATCTTGCAGACTTTCATCTTCCTGGTTCCCAGGTTGATGGTGGAGACGATAGCACCGACATTGCCATTTGCTCAAGCGAAATCGCATCACAGGGGGATAACGGCTACAGTTCGTCGTAATTGGGTAGACTAACCTCATTCCAGCCCGCGCTAATAAGAGCTATGCGTGCAGTCCCGCCTCGCGAGGTGGTCGGATGACGCTCTAGCTTTCAATAATCGTTGCTTCGACCGGGCCATCATTGGTGAGCTTCAGTCCGCTCGGGCTGACCGTAATGAGTCGCTTCGCCTTGAGAGCAAGGATAAGAACACACTCGACAGCCGCGCCTTTGTCTACCTCAAGTTGGGATACGCAGCAGCGGCCATCGCAGACTATGACGCCGCGCTGGCAATTGACCCGAAGATGGCCAGTTCTCTCTATGGCCGCGCGTTCGTCGAACGCATGAAGGGCGACTCGGCCGGATCGGATGCGGACATTGCGGTTGCGAAGAAAATTGATCCGACAATCGGAGAGCAGTTTGTGAAGTAGGGCCTGCGTTTACCGAGCAACTGAAGAGTTCATCCTTCGCCGAGGATAAAGTCGCGGCTGGCGACGGTTTGAGTCCAGCGACAGCGCACAGCACCTACTCTAAAGGCTATATGTTCAATGTGAATATAAATGAGATAAATAGTGCCAGGAGGGGAGTTGAATCCGGCGAAGTACGCTTCGACGGATTTTGAGTTCTAAAGAATATCGTAAGTCCATGTAAAGTGCGCGAAATGAAGGGTAGTGTCGCAGTGAGGCAAAAGACTTATTGTCAGGGGTTTCGCAAAACTGACCCTGCATAAGCCAACCTGATGTCTGTACCCGAAACTGTACCCGAGCAATGCACTGGCACAGCCTGTAAATGATAATACGCGATGTCCTAAGGCCCTGCTTTGTATATCTGTCTTTCGCCTCGACTGGCATCCTCCGCCCCACCTTATTTTCGTGCCTATCTGGCCAGCTGCCGAGCGAAGCTCCATCAACATGAAATCGATAACTATTTCTCTACTGCAGCTTCGCATATTCGGCTTTAGCCTGTTTGTAGATGGGAATGTCCGGGTCGGCGTCTCTCCAGAGACGAAGAAATTCCCTGTAAGCTGCGAGGGCGCGGACGCGCGCGGCATCGGCATCGGCACCTTGCGAACCTTTCATTTGTAAAGCATTTGCGCGCGCCACTCCGAGATGCGCCAAGGCTCCTGTCCAGCAGTTCCAGACGATACCGCTATGGTCTAGGATTCTCTGGAATTCAGCTGCCGCTGACCTGCCCTGACCAGCCGCAAGGTATGCTTCACCGCGAATGTAGGTTGGATACAGACAGGACAAATTGGCAACGAACGAGATCGTCCCGAATTCAACTCGGGAAGCGGATTGCAAGGTATCAAGTGCGAGAACTGGATTCCTTCGATCAAGCGCCATTTGCGAATGAATCGCAGTCAACCACAGAGACTGCATTTGAGTATCCTCTGGGAATCGCTCGTTCAGGTCATGTGCCAGCGATTCGGCACGTGTGGCATCGCCTGCCAGGGCAAATGCTAATGCGGCTTCGGCGGCGATACCCGGACTCGGGGGAACAAGTCTTAGACCATTAGCCGCTGCTCGTTTAGCACTCGTGATGTTGCCAAAGGCGGCTTCGCGTAAAGCCGAATTCTCCAGCCAGAGCGCTCCGCTCTCCTTGCTGTCAGCGCGGATCGAAGATTCTACCGACCGTTTGGTAAGTTCCCGAGCACTGGCCAAATGGCCCGAGTAAGCCTCCGTATCAGATGCGAGCGAGAGCCCAAAGAATTCAGAGGCTGGCTGGCTTGCGAACCACTTTTGCTGTTCTGCCATGTCCGACGAGTCTTCTCGAAGAAAGGCCAAAGCATAGAGGGTGCTGTGAAATGCAAAATCATCCAGATTTAGCGCTCTGGCTCGCGCGATAGTTTGTCGCGCCTCATCGAAACGTTGCAGGCCCAGCAGGGTGATGGCGAGATCCTCGCGCGCACCCACACTTTCAGGGGCGAGGCGCAGGCATTCGACGTACGAGTCTCTTGCTTTCTCCAACTGCCCTTGTTTAAGGTAGATATCGCCGAGACGCATTTGTGGTTCGAACCATTTCGGGTAGGTAGCAATCCACTTCTGATAGGTTTGTGCAGCCTGCTCCAAATTCCCGGTCACAAAGTCGTAGTAGGTTGTGGTAATCGCGAACTTCTCCTGCTCGCTAGCGTGATCCCGCAACTGGAATGCCCTGCGATAGTATTCACTGGCGCGACCCGGCTCAAGCGAGCTGAAGTAGTAATTCCCCGTAGACCAATAACCCATAGCAAAAGTCGGGTCGAGTTCGATTGCGCGCTGGCTATGGGGCAGAGCGGCTGCTGCGCCGCCTTGGTCAAAGGCCTTCGCGGCAAGGCTGTATTCTTTCAAGGCTTCGAGGGAAGACGTGGTGGCTTCAAACAGCGGAACATTGCTTTTCTGCACCGAAGCCAGCGACTCACCCAGTTGGCCACGGAGCGCGGATGCTTCTTTGCCCAGCGCATCCAATACCTTCTCCTTGGAAGCGACTGTGACCTCTCCCTTTGCCAGCGTGTCTCCGTTCCAGCAATTCACAGCTTTCAGCCCGAGAATGTATTCGTTGGCCAGGATAGCGATGTCCCCTGCAATGTAAGCCTTGCTACCGGCTCGCTGGCAAAGCTGACGTGACACTTCGGGCGTGAGTTTGGTGTCCGATGTGCGCGCCATCTGCTTTAATGTCGAGTTGACCTTATTATCCGGAAGGACATTGAGGAAAGGCGATTGGTTCAGTGCTATCGTGAGCGCCGTCTTCAGCGCGTCATCAAATACAACATCGCCGGTCTTGTTATCGAAATCGGTAACGACTATGGTGTCTTTCTCCGTAAGCTGCCGATTCGTATGGGAACGCAGCCAGGAGAACAGGGCAGAGATGACACCTAGCGCGCAGGCCGTGCCCACGATCCATTGCCAAATCCGCGCTCTTGACCTGGCAACGGAAGAGGGTGAGATCTTTTCGGAGGGCAGGACTCTCGACGAATCAGTACCCTGTTTCAGGTGTGACAGGGCATCCCTAAGTTGTGAAGCGTGCTGGTAGCGATGATTCCGGTCCTTTTCCAGGCACTTGGCGATGATGCGGACTAGTTCAGTCGGCACCGAGGGGTTCAGCTGC
>Ga0126371_10000565_pt1 | contig 30783 bp, 29 predicted proteins | sample PanSoiMetaPlot_4_FD_110145 | JGI IMG/M metagenome (GOLD analysis project Ga0126371, IMG submission 110145) | Tropical forest soil microbial communities from Panama - MetaG Plot_4 | ecosystem: Environmental > Terrestrial > Soil > Tropical forest > Bulk soil | place: Panama | collected 2016-02-17 | reverse complement strand
GGCGCCGGCGCCGTGGTGCGCACCTCGACCGTGCCGATGTGGATGCGCGGCGCCGGCGCCGCGCCGCTCGCGGGCGTGGCCGGTGGCGCGGGCGACGGCGTGATGACCGGCGCGATGCTGACCGAAGCGGGGCGCGATGATGCCGGCGCCGCGAGCTCGGACGTCCTCGGATCAGGCGCGGCTGCGTCGGGCGCGGACGGCATTGCAGTCCGCAATGATGCCGCATGGCGCGAGGCGGCCGGGCGGCTTGCCGGAGCCGTCGGAGACGCAAGGCTTCGCGCAGCCGCGTGGCTGTTCGGCGCAACCGCGGCAGGCTGCATCTGCGGTTCGACCGGCACCGGCGGCACAGCCGGTGCGCGGTGGGTCGCGCCTGTATCGTCGGCTGCGGCGGCGATGCGCGACGTCGGCGCAGCGGATGGCGCCGGCATGCGCGCGTCCGGAACGGACGTGTGCGCGGGCGCGTTGGGTGCTGTGCTTGCGCTGATCGCGGCGGCGGTTACGTCGGGCGTGGCGGGGCTCGCGGCGCGGCGCCGCAGCGTCGGCGCGCGCATCGGCTCAGCCGCGTCCCGGCTGATGGTCAGCGTCTCGACCGGTACGCGCGTCTCCGCGGGCGGCGGGCGCGGAACCGCGAACAACACCGGGTCCCCCGAGCGCAGCGGCTCGGCGATGCGCTGCAGGTAGGACCGGCGTGCCATGGTCAGGCCGCATGCGCCTGAGCGCGACGGATGCGCTCGGCATAGGCGCGCCGCCGATCCTGCGGCAGCGCAAGGATCGCCGCTTCCGGCCAGTGATAGGCGCGGGCGATCAGGTCGATCTCGTCGTGCACCGCGGCGGCGGCGCGGCGCAGCTCGCTCACCACCACGCGGGCGACATGCAGCGGCGCGTGGACATCAGTGCCGCAGGCCGGGCACTCGCCTGCGATCGGACGCGAGATCTCCGGCGCCATGGCAGCCATCGCCCTTTCCACCCGCGCACGCTGGCGTGGCGCGCGGGCGGCATCATCGAGGCAGCGCTCGGCGAGGTGGCGCGCGGGCTGGGCGAGGCGTGCGACCGCCGCCTGGTCGCCCGCGGTCGGCAGGCGGAAGCCGGCGCCGTCGAGCCGGAACCAGCCTGGCCGTTCCGGATCGGGCGCGACGCCCGCGACCGCGCGCGGCCGCACGCCGGCGAGGTAGTCGTCGATGCGCAGATCGACCTCGACGCGTTCACGGCAGGCCGGGCACGCGAAGGCGAGGGTGAGGTGCTGCCCGAAGCGGGCGGCGCGCAGCGCCAGCAGCAGCGTCTCGAAATCGGTGACCGTGAGCGCCGCCCAGTCGCGAGCGCCGTCGGCCTTGGCGAGGCGCGGCAGCAGCGCAAGCGCGACCTCGACGGCGCCGCCGGTCGTCTCCTGCAGCAACATGTCGTCGGTGCCATCCGGTGCGCGAAGCGCGACCTCGGCGCCGCTGACCGGAAGGCGGGACATGGTTTACTTCTCCGTGGGCTCGGTCAGCGAGGTGTCCTGTTCCCAGCCCTCGTTCTCGAGTTTTATGTGCTCGATCGCGATCGAATTGGCGCCGGCGTCGAGATCGGGCAGCGCCTGGAACTCGGAGACCCAGCAGCGGTGCACGAGATAGCGCAGCGCCGGCTGCCCTTCCTCGTTGAGCAGGTCGATGCGCACCTCCTTGCGCAGGTTCTTCAGCGACGTGCTCGGCGAGCCCTTGTCGAGCACCTGCGCCGCATTGGCCCAGTCGGAGAAATCGGTGTCGTGGGTCACCCCGCGCTCGAGCGTGATGGGATCGTATTTGGTGCGGCCGAGGCCCTTGAGGATGACGGCATTGCCGCCCTCCTTGTATTCGATCACGTCGGAGGAGCGCTTGAGCCCGCCGACCTTGCTGACGGCCGCGACCGGCGCGGTCGAGGTGCCGAAATAGACGAGGAAGCGATACGACTTGTAGGGATCGTAGCGGTTGATGTTGACGGTGAACGGCTTGCCCATCGCGCAATCTCCTCACGAGCCCGCGGTCTGACCGGCGAGCTGGGCGATCTTGATGATGACGAACTCGGCCGGCTTGAGCGGCGCGAAGGCGACGACGATATTGACGATGCCCTGCGCCTGGTCGTCGGGCGTCGTCGTGGTCGAATCGCATTTCACCTGGAAGGCCTGGCTCGGCGTCGAGCCCTGCAGCGCGCCCTGGCGGAAAAGCGAAAGCATGAATCCCTCGATCGAGGCCTTGATCGCGGTCCACAGCGGCTCGTCGTTGGGCTCGAACACCACCCACCGCAGGTTGGCCAGCAGCGTTTGCTCGATGAACAGCGTCATGCGCCGCACCGGCACGTACATCGACTGCTGAAAGGCCACGTTGCTGGCGACGAGCGTGCGCGCGCCCCACACCACGGTGCCGACGCCCGAGAAGCTGCGCAGGCAGTTGATCGAGTCGAGGTTGAGAACGCCTTGCTGCGGGTCATTCAGCGCGCCCGAGTGGACCGGCCCGGTGGTGTTGAGCACCAGCGTGGCGAGGCCGGCCGGTGCCTTCCACACGCCGCGCGCGGCGTCGGTCGCCGCATAGAGCCCGGCGACGAAGCCGCTCGGCGCCATCGCAATCTCGTTGCTGGTGATCGGGTCCTGCGAGATCAGGTAGGGGAAATACAGCGCGCCGTTCTGGCTGCGCGGCAGCGACGGGCCGCTGGGGCCGCCCAGGCCCTGCATCCAGTATTGGATCGGCTGCGGCGCGTCGGTCTGGGCGCCGACCGCCGGCGCCTGCGGCGGCGGGTCGATGATCGCGAAGGCGCGCTTGCGTTCCGCGAAGGCGAGCGCCGCGCTGACGACGCTGAAATCGGTGACGCCGGGCACCATCAGCAGGTTGAAGATCTCCAGCTGGTCGAGCGAGCTGTTGGGCTCGAACACCGCGATCGTCGAGCCGTCGCCGACCGTGAAGTCGGAGGCGCTGAAGCCGGTCGCGACCGTCGCGGGCACCGTGTAGGCGAGCGAGAGCTGCTGGTTCGCGATGGTCGTGCCCCAACCCGCCGCCGCGGGACTCACCTGCACGAGCGCCGACAAGGCGTTGATCATCGCGTCGGGAAGCTGCCCCGCCGCACCGGCGAGCTGGATGCCGCGATAGGTCTCGACCTGGCTCCCATAGGTGATCGCGACATCGAAGGTCGCGCCGCCGTTGCGCGTGTTGGTGATCGTCACCGTCATCGGAACGATGTCGGTGAGCTCGCGTGCCGTAAAGGTGATACCGCTCGCCCCGCTCGATGCCGTATTGGAGACCGTCACGGCGACGGTGCCGGGGTTGGCGATATCGGCGTGCGGCACCGTGGCGGTGAGCTGCGTGGGACTCACGAAGCTCGTGGCGAGTGGAACCCCGTTCCAATTCACCACCGCGGCGGGCGTGAAGTTGCTGCCGTTGACCGTGAGAGCGATGTCCGCGGCGCCGCCCGCCATCGCGCCCGCGGGCACGAGCGACGAGATGGTCGGCAGCGGGTTCGATCCGCCGATCGTGAAGGTCGCGGCGGCGGAGGTGGCACCACCCGGGTTCGTCACCGTGACGTTCACGGTCGCGGCGGAGCTGACGTCGCTCGCCGGCACCGCCGCGGTGATCTCGGACGCGCTCACATAGGCCGTGGTGAGCGCAGACCCGTTCCAGTCCACCGCCAATCCCGCTCCCGAGACGAAGTTGTTGCCGTTCACCGTCAGCGTGAAGTTGGCGCTGCCGGGGCTGATGCTCGCCGGGGAGAGCGACGAGATCGTCGGGGCCGGATTCTGGGTGCCGATCGTGAAGGTCGCCGCGGCGGAGGTGCCGCCGCCCGGGCTCGGATTGGTCACGGTGACGTTCGCGGTACCGGCAGCGCCGACGTCGGCCACCGGGACCGCCGCGGTGAGCTCGGACGCACTCACGTAGGTCGTGGTCAGAGCAGTCCCGTTCCAGTTCACCACCGATGCCGGAACGAAGTTGCCGCCGTTGACGGTAAGCGCGAATGCGGCACCGGCGTCGACGTCATCGGGCGAGAGCGACGAGATCGTCGGGACGGGATTGGTGCCGCCAACCGTGAAGCTCAAGGCAGTGGCGGACGTGCCACCGCCGGGCGCCGGATTGGTCACCGTGACGCTGGCGTTCGCCGCGGCGGCGACGTCGGATGACGGCACCAATGCGGTCAGCTCCGAGGCGTTCACGAAGTTGGTGGTGGGCAGCGCCGTTCCGTTCCAGTTGATGGCGGCCCCGGAGACGAAGTTGCTGCCGGTGACCGTGAGCGTGAATTGCGGGCTTGCGGGCGCGACGCTCGCGGGCGAGAGCGACGTAAGCGTCGGGGCCGGATTGGCGGTTCCGATTGTGAAGGTGCTGCCCGCCGACGTTCCGCCGCTCGTGGTGGTCGCGGTCGCCGCGATGGCGGCGCCGCCGGGGCCAAGCCGCGTAATGATCGTGTTGCTGCCGTCGAACAGGCCCGGCTGCAGGCCGACCACGTAGGCGGTCGAGCCGCCGTTGAGGAAGAACTGGTAGACGGCGCGCGGCAGGCTCGCGTCGACGAGGCCGCTGCTGAACAACGGCCCGAAATAGGTCTCGTAGTCGGTGAAGCTGAAGAGCTCCTGCGCGACGTTGAAGTTCTGCGTCTTGAACGGGTGCGAATAGCCGACGAACGCGGCGATCGACGTCGGGGCCGGCACGATCGCGTGCGAGCTCGACAACTGCTCCTGGATGTATAGGCCGGGATATGAGGGGCTGACGGACATCTGAGGCCTCGGTTTGTCGGACGAGCGGAGGACGGCGGCCGCGGCGCGGCGCGCGCCGGATCACGAAGGCGGCTTGAGGAGGAATCCCTGACCGACCATGCCGGCGAGCACCGTCTTCAGCAGCTTCACGTCGTTCGGCTTGAGGGGATGGTTGGCGGCCGGCCAGTTGGTCGGCGGATCGATCAGCCCGCTGGCATTGAAGGACAGCAGCGAGAGCGGCACCTGGTATTGCTTGCCCGGCTCGGTGTCCTCGCTGATGAACGTGATCGGCGATGCGCCAATGACAGCCATGCGGTGGCTCCCTGGTTCGCTGGTTCCGGCTCGATGCTACCGAGCCGCGGCCGGCGCACTATCCATCCCTGGATCGAAATGAGATCGAGCGAGGGACTAGATCGCGGGATCATGCGCTAACGCCGCAGCCGGTCGGCCAAAGCATCGGGCGTGAAGGCGGCGGGCTCGGCGGCGTCGAGATCGACGAGCTGGGACAGGTCGGGCGACACGGTGAGCACTTGTGCGTCGGGCAGGAGGGTGCGGATCAGCGCTGCCTCCGCGGGCGGCGCCGCCGGTCCGACGATCACGACATCGGCGCCGAACGCGCGCAAATGTGCATGAGCGGCTTGCGCGTCCGGCAGCTCGGTCACGCTCGCGCCTTTCACGCGGCTGCCGAGACCATGCCGAATGAGGTCCGCCAGCAACGGGGGCACCACAACCATCGCGATGCGAAGCCCGGGCACCTGATCGTATCCCGCGAGAATCCCATCATCTTGCGGGCGGTCGGCGCGCGGCCGCTATGGATCGTTGGATGGAGAGAGGATCGATACTGCATTTGTCGTGGGATGGCGGACCCCAGAGTCATCATTCTGACGGGTCGGAAGGCCGCAGCCCGGCGGCGACGCAAGCGTGGTGCTCCCGGTCAGCGCCCGGCGTTCATCCGCACCATGACGTCGGCGCGCCGCTGCAGGCTGAGCTTGCCGAGCAGATTGTGCACGTGCGATTTCGTCGTGCCGAGACTGATGCCGAGGCGCCGCGCAATATCCTTGTTGCTGAGCCCGGTCGCGATCAGCTGCGAGATTTCGCGCTCGCGCCGGGTCAGTGGCATGAACGCCGCTGGTGCTTGCTTGCCGGCATGCTCGCTCGCCCCGATCCGACGCAGCAGGCTGCCGACGATGCGCATCGGGCAGGTCTGCTCGCCGCGCCTGATCTGGCCGATCAGCAGCACGAGATCGTCGACCGAGGCCGTGTTGGGCACGTAGCCCGCGATGCCGGCCTGCGCCCAGGCGAGCACATTCTCTTCCGTCTCGGCGATCGCGAGCGCGATGACGCTCGCGTCGGGCAGCGCATCGACGAGCTGCATCGCGGCGGCGACGCCGCCCGAGAAGGCGACGTCGAGCAACACGATCTCGGGCTGCTGCGCCCGCGCGATCGCGAGCGCGAGCGGCAGCGTGCCGGTCTGGCCGCAGGTCGCGATGCCGGCGCGCGCCAGAATCTCGGCGAGGCTTTCGCGCAGAAAGCACACTTCCGACACGATCAATGCGGTCGGCTGCGCGTCCAATCCGATCTGAAACGGGTTCGGCGCCATCGTCCGGCTCCGCCACGCCAAGCATTTTCCGACCGAGGCGTCCGTCGGCAAACGTTGCAGGCGGTCGCCCCCGCCAATTCTGGCAACGATCTTCAGTGCGCTCGATTACGTACGTGTGTCCAACGCCCGCGGATGGTCGGGCCAGGCGCTCGAAGCAATTTCACCACGGTAACGGGATATAGTGTTGGGCACAACCTCACGTTCATCATAGCGCTATTTCAATTCTGCGCAAGAAAGTGTGCGCTAACGCACACATCGCGACGTCGGCTCCGCTGGAGAAAAGCCCGGCTCGGAGCCTTGGGGGCTGATAGCTTGACCGGTCATTCCTGGCGACGTACGACGGCGGAGCAGGCTGCGGCAATTTTCGATCATCCTTTCTCCTCTTTCCTCTTTCGAACGGAATCTCCCAATGAAGCTCGTCTGCTTCGACGATTATCGACTGGGTGTCCTCAAGGATCCGGCGACGCTGGTGGACATCACGCCCGTGGTGCGCGACGCGGCGCAGGGCGATCCGCGTCTCCTGATCAACGCGGTGATCGAGAGCTTCGCGCGTTACCGTGGCAAGATCGAGCAGGCCGTCGCGGACGGCAAAGCCATCCCGCTCGCGTCCGTGAAGCTGCGCCCGCCGGTGCCGCGCCCCGGCAACATCGATTGCATGGCGGTGAACTACGCCGAGGAAATGATCCCGACGCCGCCGCCGATCAACGGCTTCCACAAGTCGCCGAACGCGATCATCGGCTCCGGCGACACGATGGTTCTTCCCGATGTGCCGGCGACGATCTTCGAGGGCGAGGCCGAGCTCGCGGTGGTGATCGGCAAGCGCGCCGACAAGGTCAGCGCCGCCGATGCGATGAGCTATGTCTTCGGCTACGTCAATTTCATCGACGGCTCGGCCCGCGAGCTGCCGCCGCCGGGCAACACCTTCTATCAGGTGAAGTCGCGCGAGACTTTTGCGCCGATCGGCCCGTATCTGGTGACGGCGGACGAGATCGCCGATCCGCACAAGTTGCAAGTGAAGTTGTGGGTGAACGGCACCTTGAAGCAGGACTTCTCGACCGCCGACATGGCCAACAAGATTCCGCGCTGCGTCGAGTGGGTCTCCTCGATCCACCATCTCGATCCCGGCGACATCATCGCGACCGGCACCAACCACGGCGGACTCAATCCCTTCATGGACGGCGATGTGGTCGAGTTGGAAACCGAGGGCCTCGGCCGGCTCAAGATCTCGGTCCGCGACGACCTCAAGCGCACCTGGCCGCGCGAGACGCGGCTGGAGCGTCACCGCAAGAAGCTGCCGACGATCACGCCGCAGTCGGGCGGCAAGTACGCGAAGTAGAGGCGGCGACGCGTTTTGCCCGGACGCAAAATTTGTTCTTGCGCCCCATCGGCATTGACCGTAACGGCATAAATGCAAGGTATGAGAAATGCGCTCGAACGTCGGCAACGGCGGGCGGGTGATTGTATTTGTGTGACCCGAGAAGCTCGGTTTACCCGGGGTCGCTTGTAAATCGCTTGTATTTTACAAGCGGCGCCGAAATCTCCCCGGCCGGCTGATGACCAGGACGCTCCGCATCGCATTCATGGTGCTCGCCGCGCTCGGAACGGCGCAGGCGCAGTTGCGCGGCCACGGCGGGCCGGTGCGCGCACTTGCGGTCACGGCGGATGGGCAGACGGCGGTCTCCGCCAGCTTCGACGAGACCGTGATCCGCTGGTCGCTCGCGCGCGACGCGGCGCTGCAAGTGATGCGCTTCCACGAGGGCTCGGTGAATGCGGTCGCGATCCTCGCTGACGGCCGCACCGCCACGGCCGGCCAGGATCGGCGCGTGGCGCTGTGGATGCCCGGCGCCGATCAGCCGGCCACGGTGCTCGCGGGTCACGAGGCGCCGGTGGTCGCGCTCGCAGCCTCGTCCGACGGCCGGTGGCTCGCCTCCGCTTCGTGGGATCACACGGTGCGGCTGTGGCCGCTCGCCGGCGGCGCGCCGCGCGTGCTCGCGGGACACACGCAAAACGTCAACGGCGTCGCCTTCGCGCCCGATGGCCGCGCCGTGGTCAGCGCCGGCTATGACCAGACGCTGCGCATCTGGCCGCTCGCCGGCGGCGCGCCGGTGATCGTCGCGCTGCCGAGCCCGCTCAACGCCGTCGCGGTCGCGACCGATGGCGAGATCGTCACCGCCGGCGCCGACGGCAAGATCTACTTCCTCTCGCCCGCGGGCGAGCTGCGCGCCACGCTCGCCGCTGCGGAAACGCCGATCATCGCCATCGCGATCTCGCCCGACGGCGCCCGCGTCGCCGCGGCGAGCATCCGCGGTGCGGTCGCCATCATCGACCGCGCCGCCCGCCGCGCCACCGCCACGCTGGTGGGTCCCGGCCTGCCGGTGTGGTCGGCGGTCTTCCTGCCCGACAATCGCACGCTGCTCACCGGCGGCGCCGACCGCATGATCCGGCGCTGGGACGCGACGACCGGCGAGCCGATCGGCGGTCTCGCGGTCGGCGAGGCCGAGGATGCGCTCGCGCAATACGCCGGCGACCACGGCGCCGAGGTGTTTCGTGCCTGCGTCGCCTGCCACACCCTGCGCGCCGACGCGACCAACCGCGCCGGTCCGACGCTCGCCGGCGTTTTCGGCCGCCGCATCGCCAGCGTCCCGGGCTATCGCTATTCCGAGGCGCTCAAGAAGCTCGATATCGTGTGGACGGCGCAAACCATCGCCAAGCTGTTCGAGCTCGGCCCCGCGACCTTCACGCCGGGCACGAAGATGCCCGAGCAGACGATCGGCTCGGCGGCGGACCGGGAGGCGCTGGTGAAGTTCTTGGAGAAGGCGACGAAGCCGTAGGGTGGGCAAAGGCGCGAAAGCGCCGAGCCCACGGCGCTCGGCGGTAGGCACGCTTCGCTGTGCCACCCTACGAATTCTGGCTACGAGTTCTCGCCCTTCTTCTCCCGCTCGCGCAGATAATCCTCGCTCGTGCGCACGGCCGGCCGCGGCGGCGCATAGGGATCGACTTCCTGCTCGGTCGCGGCCGCGATCCGGCAGTCCTCGCACATCCTGAGCATGTCGAGCCGCGCCGCCGAGTCCTTGAACATCCAGTGCTTGCCCTCGAGCTTGGCGATGACGCGGTCGATCGTGCTCTTCACGCCGAACGGCTTGCCGCAGCGGAGGCAGCAGAACGGCTCCTCCTCGTTGAGCACGCGCGCCGCAGCCGTCACGGCGCGGAAGTCGAGCTGCGGCTTGAGTGTGATGACCTTCTCGGGACAGGTCGCCCGACACAGCCCGCACTGCACGCACGCATCCTCGGCAAAGCGCAGCATCGGCCGATCCGGATTGTCCGTCAGCGCGCCGGTCGGGCAGGCGGAGACGCAGGCGAGACAGAGCGTGCAGCCCTGCCGATCGACCTCGATCGCGCCGAACGGCGCGCCGCTCGGCAGCGCGATCACGTCGACCGGCGCCGGCGCCGACCGCTGCAGCTCGCGCAACGCCACGCGCATCATGTCGCGCTTGGCGCCCACCGCCGCAAAAGCTGCCGGGCGAGGGCAAGGCTGGCCCGGCACGATCGCGCCGAGCGCCTCGCCGAGCGCGTCCGGATCGTCCGTCTCGGTGGTCGTGATCCGGCCGTCGCCGAAGCCGAGCCCAGCCAGGATCGGCTCAGCCAGCGCAATCGTGCGCCGCAGTCCCGCGACGTCGTGGCGCGGGCGAGCGCGCAGCAGGAAACGCAGCGCGCTCGCGCCGTAGGCGAAGGCGGCCGCCACCGTCTCGATGCCGACCTGCGTGACCTCGTTGACGGCGAGCGGCAGCACATTGGCCGGCAGGCCGTCGCCGTGGCGGGCGAGGGCGTCGATCAGCGCGCCGCCATGCTCGTCGTCGTGCATGAGCACGATCGGATCGGCGCCGTCCGCCGCGCGATAGGCGACCAGCAGGGTGCGTAGCTTGCGCATCAGTGCGTCGGCCGGCGGCAGCGCGTAGCTTGCGGCGCCGGTCGGGCACACGGCCGCGCACTGGCCGCAGCCGGCGCAGACCGCCGCATCGATCGCGACATGGTCGCCCGCAGGTGTGATCGCGCTGGCCGGGCAGAGCTCGAGACAGCGATTGCAGCCGACGATGCGCGAGCGCGAATGGGCGCAAAGGTGCTCCGTGAAGGCGATGTAACGGGGCTTGTTGAACGAGCCGACGAGGTCGCGCGCCCTCATCGCGGCGCGCAGCACCGCGGCGGGGTCGCCCGGATCGGCGCGCAGGTAGCCTTCGCGCAGATCGGGCGCCGCAAAGAGCGGCGCCTCGCCGGCGAGGTCGAGCACGATGTCGCAGCGCGACGTGGCATTGTCGCGCGCCGGCCCGAACGCGAGGGCGCCGCGCGAGGCGGGCGAAGGCGTCGCGAAATCGTCGACCGTCAGCTCGAATTGTCCGAGATGTCCGCGCGCCGCGCGGATCGTGCCTTTGGCGATCGGAAACGCCGTCACGCGCGGCGGAACGACGCCCTTCGGCCGCGTCAGCAGCACCGTCACGTCGAGATGCGGCTCGAGCAATCTCGCCGCCTCGATCGCGCCCTCGTCGCGGCCATAGATCAGGATCACGCCCTCGCTGTCGAGGGCGACGAACGGCGTTTCCGGCATCGGCTCGGCAGCTGCTGCGATCAGCGCCGCCATCTTCGGCCCGGCCGCGCCGGCGTCGCGCGACCAGCCCGCGGTTTCACGGATGTTGACGAAACCCATTTCGCCGGCGGCGTCGCCGGCGGTCTCGCCGAACAGCGGCGCCTCCTGCGTACATGCCACCGTGACGGGGCGGCCGCTCGCCGCGGCCTCGCGGAAGCGTTCGAGCTCGGCCCGGCAGAGCTGGCGGCCGGTCTTCACCTCGGCGCCGCGACAGGCCTTGCGCACGCAGTCCGCATCGAGCGGCATCGTGTCCTCGCACGAGCACAACAGAATGATGCGGTCGTCGGCCATTCGGCTCCTGGGTGCCTGCGCTGGCGGGTGCGCCGGCAACACGGTATCTAATTATACGCGAAGCATCGCATTTTCCGGCGAAGCGGTCACCGGTTCGCCGCGAGAAAATGCGACGGCGTAGTGATCCGAGCGTGCGAATGCCAGTCACCGCCGCCGGCGCGGCGCTCGACCTGCCGCCCGCCTACCGCCTCGTGACCCTGCGCGAGGTCGGCGACGCATTTGCGCATGCGCAGACGATCGCGTCGCAGGAGGGGGCCGGCACGCTGGTCCATGTCGGCCGCTTCGATCTCGCCGAGTTCGCCGTCATCCTGGAGCCGGACGAGCCGCTGCGCGGGGCGCGGCGCGCCTTCTATGCGGGCTGTGCCGCACTCGCCGACGCGCTCGCGGTCTACGCGCCGCCCGAGAAGCCGATCGAGTTCGCCTGGCCGGACGCGATCCACGTCGACAAGGGCCTGGTCGGCGGCACCCGCCTGGCCTGGCCGGCCGGCGCCGACGAGGACGCCGTCGCCGATTGGCTCGTCTTCGGCGCCATGATCCGCACCGTCGCGATCGGCGAGGAGGAAGCCGGCCTGCATCCGCTCGCTGCCGCGCTCAGCGATGAGGGTTTCGCCGACGTCGGCTCCGGCCGGCTGGTCGAGAGCTTCGCGCGCCATTTCATGGTCGCGCTCGATGCCTGGCAGGAGAGCGGCTTCGAGGCGGTGGCCAAGACCTATCTGCCGCGGCTCGCGGCCGAGTCGGGCGTGCGCCGCGCGATCGATGCGAACGGCGATCTCCTGGTGCGGCGCCCGGGGCGTCAAGAGGTCGAGCGCCGCGCCTTGGTGCCGGCGCTGGCCAACCCCTCCTGGCTCGATCCTGCAACCGGAGGGCCGCGCCGGTGAAACTGCTGCGCACCATCCGGTTCGATCCGTCCGATACATTCGTGTTCGACCGCGCGGCCGAGCCGGGCGAATGGGCGGTGTCCGGCGCCTTCATGTTCGCCGACGCCGATCCGGCGGCGCTCACCGGCAAGGCGCGCACGGCCTTTCGCGCCGGGCTCCTCGGCATCGGCTCGTTCGGCTGGTCGACGCTCGCGCAGATCGTCGAGGCGAGCGAGCAGGATCGCGCCGCCGTGACCGAGCTTCTGGCGCGGCAACTGCTCGCTCGGTGCGGCGCGCCGGATATCGCGCAGGCGCGCGCGGCTGCCGCCGAGGAGATCGCCTTCGCGGCCGCGCTCTGCACCCACCCGGCCGACACGCTGATCGCGGTTCACCGCACGAGCGACGACGGCGAAATCCGCGAAGCCTTTCGCACCTTGCGCCCGCGCGACGGCCCCAAGCCACTGCGCGCCTTCTCATTCCTCGAGGTGGAAGGCGACGAGGAGCCGGGCGACGCGATCGATCTCGCGGCGCTGGCGCGCGAGAAGAAGTGACGAAAGGCCCCCGTGTGATATGATTTTCGCATGACGCAACCCGCGCCGGGCCCGAAGGACTTCTGGCTTTCCTGCGGTCATCATCTGCTCGACCGCGACGCCGGCGGCGGGCTCGTCGTCACCGACGAGTTCCTCAAGGCCTATCTGGCGCGGCCCGAGCTTGCGCCGCCGCCCGAGGCCTGCGTGGTGGAAAAGACGCTGCACGCGGCGCTGCTCGCCGGCCCGCGCCGGCCGGTTGACGCTGCCGATATCGCCGCGATCGCCGATCCCGATGCGCGCGAGAACTGGGAACTGCTGATCGCGTTTCGCGACCGTCTGCTCGCGCAGCCGACGCTGGAAGCCGCCTATCTTTCGCTCATGCGCGGCGGCACCGGGCGCACGCCGCCGCTCTTCGTCAATCAGCTCGTGCACGTGATCCTGCGCAATCTGCTCGACGGATGCGACGATGCCCATGTGCTGCGCGCCGCCGAAATGTTCTTTCGCCCCCAGCGCATCACGCTGCACGACGGGGCGGTGCTCGCCGCCGACGAAGAGCGGATCGCGAGCGTGCAGCCCTCGCCGAACGCGCCGCTCGTCGCGCTGCTCGGCCTCGAGCGGTCCGTCGCGATCGACGTGCTCGGCGATGGCAATGCGGACGAATATCTCGAGCGCAGCGACGCCTACGACATGGCGCTCGATCTCACCGCCGGGCGGCGCGGCCTTGCGGCGTTCGCCGAGGTGATGGTGCGCTGGGTGCGCCACCTGCTCGCCATCGACGTCGTGATCGAGCCGGTGACCGAGCTGCGCAATGCGCGTTTCACCTGGTATGTCGGCCTCGATGCCGAGGGCACCCGGATCGGCGACAGCCTGTGGCGCGGCGAGTCGCTCGATGCGGGGACAAATGGCCAGGTGGTCGGTTTGTTTCGCCTCACCTTCCGCGACCGCGCCGTCGCCGAGGATGCGCTCGCAGGCGAGCCGGTCTATCTGATCCTGGCGATGACGCCGGAGAAAAGCTTGCGCATCAAACCGCAGAATCTCCTCACCGGGCTCCCGGTGCGCCAGCGCGAGCCCGCCGCATGAGCCGGCCCGAACCGCTGGCGCGAACGACCGTCGGCGTCGTGGTCGAACGGCGCAAGGCGAAGAGCCCGTGGATCGACTTCGTCTGGCGGCCGATTGCGGCGCTGCCGGGCGCGCCGGAGACGCGGCCGTGGACGGTGCTCGAGGGCGATGAGGAGACGCGGCAAATCTATGTCGGCACCGCCGAGATCGGCCTCTACCGGACGGATACGGCGCAATATCGCGACAATCTCGCCTCCGGCAGCCCTGGCCTGTGGGTGGTGCTGCGGCCGACGGAGGCTGGGCCGCCGTTCGAGGTCGTCGCCGTCACGGCCAATCCGAGCGAGGGCGAGGCCTTCACCGAAAGCGGCGCCGATCTCGTCGAGCCGGTCCCGATGCCCGAATCGGTGCGCGACCTGGTCGAGGCCTTCGTCGCGGAGCACTATGTCGAGCAAGGCTTCAGCAAGCGTCGGCGCCAGCGCGCCGATCCCGATGCGCTCTCGCGCCGCCGGCCGGCTGAACCGCACCGACCCGGCAAGGACGGCAAGTCATGAGCGGTCCGGAGGACTTTCTGACGCGCTGGTCGCGGCGCAAGCGCGAGGCAGCGCAGGCTCCGCAGCCGTCGGCTGAAACCGAGGGCGCGGTGCCGGCGCCTGAGCGCGCGTCCACGGCGCCGAGCGAAGAACCGACTCTCGACCTCTCCGCGCTGCCGCCGATCGAAGAGATCAGCGCGACGACTGATATCCGCGCCTATCTGGCGCCGGGCGTGCCGGCCGAGCTCACCCGTGCGGCGCTTCGCCGCGCGTGGGTCACCGATCCGACGATCCGCGACTTCATCGGCATCGCCGAGAACCAGTGGGACTTCAACGATCCCAACGGCGTGCCGGGATTCGGCCCACTCGAGGACGCCGGCCGCCTCGTGGCGCAGTTGCTGGGAGAGGAAGCAGGGCCCGCCGCGCCGTCGGCGAGTTCGCCGGCACCCGAGTCGCCGCAAGCGCCTCCCGCCGAGCCGAGCGTTGCCTCGCCGCCGGATGCGCCTGCAACCATACCTGCAACCATAGATGAATCGGCGCCGGCGGCGGCCGGCGAGCCTCGACCTCCCGCGCCAGACCCGGCAAACCTTTCAGCGACGCCACCGATTGCTGCGCTGCAGCAGCCCGATCGGAGGCAGTCGATGCACGCGCCAATCCCGCGCAGTCATGGCGGCGCGCTGCCCAAGTAAGCCAATTTGGTCTTCCACGCCGGCACATCGGCGTAACATGCAGGTGCGTCGTATCGCGTCGAGACAATTTGTGTTTTTAACGTGGCCATAGCCTGAACCTATTGACCGCCTCGCGCGCGGGGGACTACTTTTTAACGCCTCAAATCGAGATGAGCCGGCAATGCGGGATGCGGGTCTCGAGGAAGCAATACGAGCCGCGGGCGGCGTGGGCGCGCTCGCGCAAAAAATTGGCATCTCGCAACCTTCAGTCTCCAACTGGTCATGCGTTCCGGCCGAGCGCGTCGTCGCCGTCGAAGCCGTGACTGGCGTGACGCGCGCCAAGCTGCGCCCCGATCTCTACGTTGATCCATTGGCCGCGAAGATCGACGAGGTCGATGCCGCGCGCGCCGCCGAGTACGCGCTACTGGCGGCGTTGCTCGCGCGCGCTCCCGATGCCGACATGCTCCGGCGACTCGCGCGCCTGTGCGGTGATGCAACGTCGCTCGGCCTTGCTCACGCGGCGCTCGCCGAGGCCGCGGCCGCGTCGAGCGTCGAGCGCGCCTCGCGCGAGTTCTTCGATCTGTTCATCGGCCTCGGTCGCGGCGAGCTGCTGCCCTACGGCTCCTACTATCTCACCGGCTTCCTGCACGAGCGCCCGCTGGCGCGTCTGCGCGAGGATCTCTCGCGGCTCGGCATCGAGCGCACCGAGGGCAACTGCGAGCCGGAGGATCATGCCGCCATTCTGTGCGAGATCATGGCGGGGATCGTCGGCGGCGGTCTTCCGGCGCCGGCCGGCAGCGACAAGGCGCTGTTCGATGCGCATCTCGCGCCGTGGATCGGCCGGTTTTTCGCGGATCTTGAGCGTGCCGAGGCGGCCGGTCTCTATGCCCGCGTCGGCGCGCTCGGCAGTCTGTTCATCGCCATCGAGAGCGAGGCTTTCGCGCTGCCGTCGTAACGCGCGGCGCACCCGAAGCCTTTCAAGGAGGACGCGGTCATGCAGCGGAACGACAAGACGAAACTCGGCCGTCGCGACGTCCTGCGCGCGCTCGGCCTCGGCGCCGGCGCCGCCGCCATGGCGCCCACGCTCGCGAGCGAGGCCCGCGCCGACACCGAGAACAACGATGACAAGCGCAAGGCCCGCTACAAGGAAACCGACCACGTGAAGGCCTATTACCGCGTCAACCGCTACCCCGATTCGAAGTAAGGAGGCGCGCCGTGCTGATCAGACGAGCCGAACGCCAGACCCAGTCACGCCGCGGCACGCTTGCGGCCGCGCTGACGGAGAATTCACGCGGCAGCCTCGATCGCCGCACCTTCCTGCGCCGCTCCGGGCTCGCGGCCGGTAGTCTCGCGGCGATCGGCGCGCTGCCGCTTTCCGGCGTGCGCCCGGCCAAGGCCGGTCCGCCGCCTCCGGCGGGCGTCGCGATGACGGTGCGCAAGAGCGTGTGCACCCATTGCTCGGTCGGCTGCACGGTGCTCGCCGAGGTCGCGAACGGCGTGTGGATCGGCCAGGAGCCCGCCTGGGAGTCGCCGATCAATCGCGGCTCGCACTGCGCCAAGGGCGCCTCGGTGCGCGAGCTCGTGCACAGCCAGCGCCGCCTGCGCTACCCGATGAAGCTCGCCGGCGGCCAATGGACGCGCGTCTCGTGGGATCAGGCGATCAACGAGATCGGCGACAAGCTCCTCGACATCCGCGCCAAGTCCGGCGGCGACTCGGTCTACTGGCTCGGCTCCGCCAAGATGACCAACGAGGGCTCGTACCTCTTCCGCAAGCTCGGCGCTTTCTGGGGCACCAACAACACCGATCACCAGGCGCGCATCTGCCATTCGACCACCGTCACCGGCGTGGCCAATACCTGGGGCTACGGCGCGATGACCAACAGCTACAACGACATCCGCAATTCGCGCACCGCGATCATCATGGGCGGCAATCCGGCCGAGGCGCACCCTGTTTCGCTGCAGCACATCCTGGAAGGCCAGGAGATGCACCGGTCGAACCTGATCGTGATCGACCCGCGCATGACCCGCACCGCCGCGCATGCGACCGAGTACGTGCGCCTGCGCCCCGGCACCGACATCCCGGTGCTCTACGGCATGATGTGGCACATCATCAAGAACGGCTGGGAGGACAAGGAATTCATCCAGCAGCGCGTCTACGGCTTCGAGGACGCCAAGAAGGAAATGGAGAAGTGGACGCCCGAGGAAGTGGAGCGCGTCAGCGGCGTGCCCGGCGAGCAACTCAAGCGCGTCGCCGAGATGTTCGCCAAGCAGCGGCCTTCGACCCTGATCTGGTGCATGGGCCAGACCCAGCACACGGTCGGCACCGCCAACGTGCGGGCGAGCTGCATGCTGCTGCTGCTCACCGGCAATGTCGGCGGACCGGGCACCGGCGCCAACATCTTCCGCGGCCATGACAATGTGCAGGGCGCAACCGACGTCGGCCTCGATATCGTGACCTTGCCGTTCTACTACGGCGTGCTCGAGGGTGCCTGGAAGCACTGGGGCCGCGTCTGGGAGGTCGACTACGATTTCCTGAAGTCGCGCTTCGACGACAAGAAGATCATGGAGACGCCCGGGATCCCGCTCACCCGCTGGTTCGACGCCGTGCTGCTGCCCAAGGACCAGGTCGCGCAGAAGGACAACGTGCGCGCCATGTTCGTGCAGGGCCATGCGTCGAACTCGATCACGCGCATCCCCGAATCGATGAAAGGGCTCGCCAAGCTCGACCTCCTGGTGGTCGCCGATCCGCATCCGACCACCTGGGCCTCGCTCGCGGTCGAGGCCGGCCGCAAGGACAACATGTACCTCTTGCCGGTCGCGACCCAGTTCGAGTGCAAAGGCTCGCGCGTCGCCTCCAACCGCTCGCTGCAGTGGGGCGAGCAGGTGGTCAAGCCGATCTTCGAGTCGAAGGACGATCTCGAGGTCATGTACCTGATCGCCAAGAAGCTCGGCTTCGCCGACAAGATGTTCAAGAACATCAAGCTCGATAACGGCGTGCCGATCGCCGAGGACATCCTGCGCGAGATCAACCGCGGCAGCTGGTCGACCGGCTACTGCGGCCAGTCGCCCGAGCGGCTCAAGCTGCACATGGCGAACCAGAAGGACTTCGACATGCTCACGATGCGGGCGGCGTCGGGTCCGGCCAAGGGCGACTACTACGGCCTGCCATGGCCGTGCTGGGGCTCGCCCGAGGTCAAGCACCCGGGCACGCCGCTGCTCTACAACACGCATCTCGCCGTCATGGACGGCGGCGGCACCTTCCGCCCGCGTTTCGGCCTCGAGCGCAACGGCGTGACGCTGCTGGCCGAGGGGTCGTACTCGAAGGACTCCGGCCTCACGGACGGCTATCCGGAGTTCACCTATGCGGTGCTCAAGAAGCTCGGCTGGGACACCGATCTCACCGACGTCGAGAAGGCGACGATCGAGAAGATCGGCGGCGACAAGGCCGACACCGTCTCGTGGTCGCTCGATCTCTCGGGAGGCATCCAGCGCGTCGCGCTCAAGCACGGCTGCGTGCCCTACGGCAACGGCAAGGCGCGCATGAACGCGTTCGGCCTGCCCGATCCGATCCCGGTGCACCGCGAGCCGATCTACACGCCGCGCGCCGAGCTCGTCGCCAAATATCCGACGCTGCCCGACGCCAAGCAGTTCCGCCTGCCGAATGTCGGCTTCTCGGTGCAGAAGGCCGCGATCGACAAGGGTATAGCCAAGGAGTTTCCGCTCATCCTCAGCTCCGGCCGCCTGGTCGAGTACGAAGGCGGCGGCGAGGAGACGCGGACCAATCCGTGGCTCGCCGAGCTGCAGCAGGACATGTTCATCGAGATCAATCCGGCGGACGCGGGTGAGCGCGGCATCAAGGACGGCGCCTGGGTGTGGGTGACGGGTGCCGAGAACTCGTCGAAAGCGAAAGTGAAGGCGCTGGTGACCGAGCGGGTCGGCAGGGGCGTCGCCTGGATGCCGTTCCACTTCGGCGGCTGGTTCGGCGGCAAGGACCTGCGCGCCAACTATCCGCAGGGCACCGACCCGATCGTGCTCGGCGAAAGCGCCAACACCATCACGACCTACGGCTACGACCCGGCGACCGGGATGCAGGAGCCGAAGGTCACGCTGTGCCAGATCAAGGCGGCATGAGGAGGCGGCCATGGCTCGGATGAAATTCCTCTGCGACGCCGATCGTTGCATCGAGTGCAACGCCTGCGTCACCGCCTGCAAGAACGAGAACGAGGTGCCGTGGGGCATCAACCGGCGCCGCGTCGTCACGCTCAACGACGGCCGGCCGGGAGAGCGCTCGGTATCGATGGCCTGCATGCACTGCACCGACGCGCCGTGCATGGCGGTGTGTCCGACGCGGGCGATCTACAACACCGCCGATGCGGTGGTGCTGCATTCGAAGGACATCTGCATCGGTTGCGGCTACTGCTTCTACGCCTGCCCGTTCGGCGCGCCGCAGTATCCGAAGGTCGGCAACTTCGGCTCGCGCGGCAAGATGGACAAATGCACCTTCTGCGCCGGCGGCCCGGAGCTCGACGGCTCGAAGGAGGAATACGAGAAATACGGCGCCAACCGCCTCGCCGAAGGCAAGCTGCCGATGTGCGCCGAGATGTGCTCGACCAAGTCGCTGCTCGCCGGCGACGGCGAGATCATCGCCCAGATCTACAAGGAGCGCGTGGTCAAGCGTGGGTACGGTTCCGGCGCCTGGGGCTGGAAAACCGCCTATCACGAGACCATCGCGTCGTAACCCGGACGGAGGCGCAATCATGAGATCCCTTCTCAAGCCCTGCCGCCTCGCGTTCGCGGCCTTCGCGCTGGTGGCGCTGGCGCTCGTCGCCACGCCGGCGCCGGCGCAGCAGCCGAACTCGGTCAACCCGACGGCCGATGCGGTCAAGGAGGATCAGCTCCTGCAGCAGCTGCACATCATCGGCGGCCGCGGCACCATCCCGGACGTGAAGTCGTACAATATCGAGCAGCCGGCCGGACGCGACTGGCGGCATTATCAGGAAGTCGTGCTGCCCTGGGTCGGCGCCATCGCGATCCTCGGCATGCTGGTGGTGCTCGTGGCGTTCTATCTCATCCGCGGCATGGTGCGGCTCGAGAGCGGCCGTTCCGGCCGGACCATCGTGCGGTTCAACGCCTTCGAGCGCTTCGTGCACTGGATGACGGCGACCTGCTTCATCATTCTCGGCATCAGCGGGCTCAACATCACCTTCGGCAAGCGCCTGCTGCTGCCGCTGATGAGCCCGCAGGCCTTCACCGACTGGTCGCAATGGGCGAAATACGCCCATGATTTCCTCAGCTTCCCGTTCACCATCGGCGTCGTGCTGATCTTCCTCATGTGGATCGCCGGCAACCTGCCGGCGCGCGGCGACCTCACCTGGCTCGAGGAAGGCGGCGGCATCGTTGGCAGGAGACACGCGTCGGCCGGACGCTTCAACGCCGGACAGAAGGCGATCTACTGGATCGTGGTGCTCGGCGGTGGCGCCATGGCGGCAACCGGCTATCTGATGATGTTCCCGTTCTACGTCACCGACATCGCCGGCATGCAGACCGTGACCATGATCCACGGCACCGTTGCGGTGCTGTTCGTCGCCGTGATGATCGCGCACATCTACATTGGCACGATCGGCATGGAAGGCGCCTTCGAGGCCATGGGCACCGGCACCGTCGACGTCAACTGGGCGAAGGAGCACCATGACCGCTGGGCCGAGCAGGAGCTCGCCAAGGGCCGCTCCGCCGCGCCGCCCGCGGGAGCTGCCGCCACGCCGGCGGAGTAGGCCTTCCTACTCTGCCGGGAAGGGGGCCTTCGTCGTCTGCCGCGCGGGCAGGCCGATCAGATGCGCACCGAGCTGGTCGAGAACGCGACGCCTGCGGATTCCTGAACCTGGTCGAGCACCACTGCGGCGATGACCGCAATGGCGACGGCGGCGATGCAGGCGGTGAAGAAAACGCGCATTGCTTCCCCCCATTCAAAGGTCATTATCCTTTACTGACTGAATATAGCACCGGAAGGCGCGAAAATCACGCATCACGCGCACGGTGCAGCCAAAAGCAAGCCCTTGAGTGCAAAGCGCGAATGCTCACGCACGGGGCTTGCCGGCGGCAATAATGGCGCGACTCAAGACACATTGCGGAAAATCTTTCATTTACCGCGATTCCCAATGTGTTCCGCCGTAGCCGGCCGCGTTGCTTCCCCCTTAAGCATACCTCCCTATGGTACCCGCATGTATCGAACAGGGGGGAAGTCATGAAGAAATCGATGATCCTTACCGGCCTTGCCACGTTCGCGGTCGCCGTGATCGCGATCCAGATCGTCCGGGCGCCCGGCGTGGCGATCGAGACGCAAGCCGGCGAGAAGTCGGTCGCGCCGTTCGAGATGATGCTCAAGGCGCGCGACCTGCCGGTCGAGTCGGTCAAGAATCCGGTCTGAGCGCCAAGCTCTCACATCGCTGAATGTCAGAACGCCCGCGCTGGAAAGCGCGGGCGTTCGTTCGCGTGCGCAAGCGAAGCGCCGCCGCTTAGCTCCTGGACGGTTTCATGCCGTGCGACACGTCAGGTGTGCCGCGGAATAGCGACATATGCGTATGCGAGGCGACCCAGGGATCGCCAACCTTCGCACGGGTGAACGACACGGTGGCGCGCCCCTTGCGGTCGAAGGCCTTGCCGTCGTGATGGTAGCCGGTCGAATCCCACACGGCGAGCCCGACCGCGAACAGCCGGTCGGGTGAGACGAACGCTTTCGCATCATCGAGCCGCCACACGAACCTGTCGATGGTGGGCCAGACATTGCGCCACTGGTTCTTTTCCGCGAGGTCCCGTCCGATGATGAAATCGGTGAAGGTGCCGAAGGCGACGAAGTCTTCGGCGAACAGGTGGCGTGCCGCAGCGAAGTCGACGGCCTGCACATGTTCGGCGAGTTCGCGAAACCAGGCTTTGACGGCGTCCAGATCCTCTGGAGTGCTCTGCGGCGCGCTCAGGCTCATGGTGCGGCCCTGCGGAAAGATCGCACGAAGCGTAGTGAAGATACTGGGTGGCCTCAAGCCGTCGCGGCGCTTGCACGCGATAGTTGCATGTGCTCTGACTAGAAGACGTTGGCGATTTGGAGAAGCGGAAAAATCCAGTGAGTATAGGGCCGCAATACTGACTTGGATTTCTCACGTCGGCGGGGCCACATAACCGCTTGGCACGCTATCTCGTCGGCGCTCTCTCGACGAGGTGGCGTAGGTCTGCCTCATTTCGACGGACGGGAGTGCGGCATGGACGATCGTGAGACACGCGCGGCGCTCGACCGTCACTGGGAAGCCTCGGACGCGGGCGACTTTACGGCTGAGCACGATATCTACCGTGCGGATGCGGTGCTTGAATATCCCCAATCGGGAGAGCGTATCCGGGGCCGCGACGGCATCCGCGAATCGCGCGCCGCTCAACCCAACGCGAAACGCTTCGAGGTCCGCCGCATCACCGGCGCCGGCGACCTCTGGATCACCGAATTGATCATGACCTACGACACGACGCCATTCCACGCGGTGAGCATCATGGAGTTCGCGGACGGCAAGGTTGCGCGGGAGACGCAATATTTCGCCGCGCCGTTCGATCCGAGCCCCTCGCGTGCGCGCTGGGTCGAGTCGATCGGATGAATGCGGCGGCGTGGCTCCAGGGCCCAATCCTCAAACGACACCCGATCGCCGCCGGTTCTTTTCTGACGCGATTTGCTAACATTCGACATCAGTGCACGCGTCGCAATGACAAGGATGGCGTGCCAGGAGGCCCCTCATGAACACCGTGCCGAAAATCGACGTCGCCCATGCGCAGCCCGCGAACGGCATCGATCCGCGCGAATGGGAAACCCGCGTCGATCTCGCGGCCGCCTATCGCCTGGTCGCGCTCCATGACATGTGCGACCTGCATCTCAATCACATCTCGGCACGGGTGCCGGGCAGCCACGAGCATTTCCTCATCAATCCGTTCGGCATGATGTACGAGGAAATCACGGCATCCTCGCTCATCAAGCTCGATCTCGCCGGCAACATCATCGCGAATCCCAATCCGGATTACGGCATCAACCTGCCGGGCTACGTGATCCACAGCGCGATCCATGCGGCGCGGCCGGATGTCGGCTGCGTGCTGCACACCCACACGCCGGCCGGGATGGCGGTGTCCGTGCTCGACTGCGGATTGCTGCCGCTGACCCAGACCGCGATGCGCTGGGGGCGCGTCGCCTACCATGACTACGAGGGCGTGGTGGTCGAACGCGACGAGCAGAAGCGGCTCGTCGCGAACCTCGGCGACTGCGAGGTCATGATCATGCGCAATCATGGCCTGCTGGCGTGCGGGCGCACCATCGCGCAGGCCTTCAGCAACATCTTCCGCCTCGAGCGCGCCTGCGAGACGCAGCTGCGCGCTATGGCGTGCAACGCCAAGCTCGTGCACCTGCCGCCCGACGTGATCGCGCGCACCAATGTCCAGCTTGCGTCGTCGCCGACGCCCGACGCCAAGGGCCGTTCGCTGCCGCAAGGAACGATCGAGTGGCCGGCGCTCAAGCGAATGCTGGATCGCCGCGACCCGTCATACAAGACGTGAGATCGCGGGCGCTGCGTACGGGTTTCGCGGAACGCAAAAGATGTCGTCGAACCTTGGTCTTGAGTCCCGGGTCATCCCTGTACCCCAGCTCGACCCTGATCTACGCGAGGCCATGTATCGCCTGTTCGCGATGTACTACGACGGGGCGGATCGCAGCCGCTTCGACCGCGACTCCAGCACCAAGGACGAAGTCGTCACGATCTGGCGCGCTGGCGCCCTTTGCGGGTTTACGACCCTGCAGTGGTTTCCGTTTTCGCATGACGGCCGCGATATCGCTGTCCTGTTCTCCGGCGATACCATCATGGAACGCCTGCACTGGGGGCATCAGGCACTGGCGTCGGCTTGGCTGAGGCGGGTCGGGCAGTGGTCGCGACGGTGTCCGCAACGGCCGCTCTACTGGCTTTTGATCGTGAAGGGACACCGCACTTATCGCTATATGCCGGTGTTCGGAATCGATTTCGTGCCGAGTTGGCGGACAGGTCCCAACACCGAGGCTCTGCTGACATTGCGCAATGCTCTCGCCCGCCACCGGTTCGGCGACGCATTCGACGAGCGCGACGGCGTGGTTCGTTTTGGCGACACCACCAACCGCTTGAAACCGGCGATCGCGCAACCGACGTGGCGGGAGCGAACTCGGCCCGATGTCGCATTTTTCCTCGAGCGCAATCCCGGCTACGTGAACGGCGACGAGTTGGTGTGTCTTTGTCCGTTGACGCCCGAGAACATGCGACCATTCGGGCGGCGCATCTACGAGCAAGGGCGGAGAGCTTGAGTGCTACAGGGGTGGCGAGTGCTCGAGAGCGCTGCTCGCACCGCGGCGGCCCGATTCGATGCGGCCTTGCGCGATCCCGCCGCGGCGCAGACGGCGCTGCTCGAACGGATCGTCGCAGCCAATCTCGATTGTGAGTTCGGACGTGCCTACGGCTTCGCTGCGATCGACAGCCTGGCCGCGTTTCGCCAAAGCGTGCCGATTGCCGGCTACGCCGATTTTGCGCCGGCGATCGACAGGATCGCGAACGGGGCTGCCGGCGTGCTGACCTCCGCACCGGTCGTTGCATTCGAGGAAACCGGCGGAACGACAACTGGAGCCAAGCTCGTTCCATATACGGCTGCCAGCCTCGTGGCCTTTTCGCAAGCGGTTCTTCCCTGGCTCTGCGACCTCGCCATCCGGCGTCCGGCAATAAAGGAAGGGCGAGCCTACGTCTCGATCAGCCCCGTCTTGCGTCCTCCGCGGTCAACCCGAGGCGGCATCCCCATCGGCCAGGGATCGGACGCGGCGTATCTCGGACCCGGTCTCGCCGACGCGCTCGTTTCGACGCTGGCGGTCCAGCCGGCCGTCGCCGCGTCGGCGACGTTCGAAGACTGGCATGCGGCGACGTTGTCGCAACTGATCGCGGCCGGCGACCTGGCGTTCGTATCCGTCTGGAGCCCGACGTTCCTGCTCGAGCTGATCAATGCGATACCGGCAAATGCCGAAGCGATCGCGGCGCGGCTGCCACCCGACGCGCGCCTTCGGCTTGAAGCAAGTCTACGTCCGCCGTCGATCGCGACCGAGCGGCTCTGGCCTCGCCTCGCGTGCATTTCGGCCTGGACTGACGCAAGCTCTGGCGTTTATGCCGCGCGGCTCCGTCACCTGTTCCCGCAGGCGGCAGTCGAGGGGAAAGGCCTGCTCGCGACAGAGTGCGCAATGAGCGTTCCACTCGGTGGTATCGATGGCGCAGTGCCGGCGCTGCTGTCTGCCGTCCTCGAGTTCGTCGGCTCCGATGGCACCCCGCACCTAAGCGATGCGCTCGAGGTCGGACGGACCTACGATGTCGTTGTTACGACCGATGGCGGCCTCTATCGCTACGACATCGGTGATCGCGTGGCGTGCGTGGGCAGGGACGGGTCTGTGCCGCGCTTGCGTTTCGTCGGGCGCCGCGGGGTGCACAGCGATCTTGTTGGTGAGAAGATCGACGAAGGGTTCGCGGCGGCGGTCATCGAACGTCTCGGGATCGTCGCCACCTTGGCGGCACATGCTGGATCGCCGGTGCGGGGCATCAAGCCTCACTATGAACTCTGGTTGAACGAGGACATTCCGGACACCTCAACGACTGTAATGGCTGCAGAACGTCTCCTGTCGGCCAATCCACAGTACGCTTACGCGCGCTCTCTTGGACAGCTCGGGGACGTTGTGGTACTTTTCAAGCCAAATCATGTCGAAAGGCGCGCTCACCGTCTGATGATGTCCGGCCGGCGGCTTGGAGACATCAAGCCGGTGAGCCTGCTGAACGCTACAACGGGTGAGCCGGTCTCAGGATGCGGATCGCACTGATATCGCCCAAGGGCCCCCTCTATCGCAGCAATGGCGGCATATTCAAGAAATCGTTGCGTTACCAGCCCCTGACGCTCACCACGCTTGCGGCATTGGTCCCGTCCGAACTCGATCCGGAATTCATACTACACGACGAAGGTGCCGAGGATGTGCCCCTCGACATGGATGCCGACATCGTCGGCATGACGGTCATCACCGGAAGCTCGACGCGCGCCTATCAACTCGCGGCAGAGTTTCGCAGGCGCGGCAAGCCCGTGGTGCTCGGAGGACCGCACGTGACGCTTGTCCCCGATGAGGCGGAATTGCACGCAGACGCCATTTGCGTCGGCTACGCCGAAGAAAGTTGGCCGCGGCTACTCAGGGATTTCGCTCGCGGCCGGATGCAGCGGCGCTACACGCAGGCGCCGAACTTCGAGCTGACCAACCTCCCGTTCGCGCGCCGCGATTTGCTGGATCGGCGCAACTACCTCACGCAGGCGGTGTTCGAGGCGACGCGAGCATGCGCTCACAAGTGCGAGTTCTGTGTCGCTCCGACGGCCTGGGGGCGCAGGCAGTTCCAGAAGCCCATCGCCCATGTCGTGGAGGACATTCGCCGCGTCGGCGCGCGAAGGATTCTGTTCATCGATCTCAATCTTGTCTCAGACGTGCAATACGCGCGAGACCTGTTCACCGCCCTCGTGCCCCTCAAGGTCCGCTGGTTCGGCTTGGCGACCAGCCTGATCGGACGCGATCCGTCGTTAATGGATCTGATGGCGAGGAGCGGCTGCAGCGGCCTGCTCATCGGATTCGAATCGATCTCCAGATCGGGCCTTGGGACGATCGACAAGAAGTTCAACGATCCGCAGCTCTATGCCGAATTGATCCGTGATCTGCACAAGCGCGGCATCACGATTCAGGGGTGTTTCGTGTTCGGCAACGACGAGGATACGCTCGATACCTTCGACGAGACGGCCGAATTCGTGATCAAGACCGAGATCGATCTGCCGCGGTTTGCGATCCTGACGCCGTTTCCGGGCACGCCGCTACACCAGCGACTGCAACGTGAAGGGCGCATCCTGACGCGAGACTGGGAAAAGTACGACGGTCAGCACGTCGTTTTTGAGCCCATGCGCATGACTCCGGCCGAGCTGCAGAGCGGCCACGAGGCGGCGTGGAAGAAAGTCTATCGCTGGGGACCGATATTCCGCCGGCTGCGCCACGCCGGAACGCAAATGCCGCTGTCTCTGGCCGCTAACGTCGGCTACCGGTTCTACGCGCACCATCTGCACACGCACTACACTTGCGACTGGCCGCAGGTGCGCCGTGAGGCGCCTGAGGCGGCCTGATGCGCCTGACGCTCGTGCACCCCGCTATCGGGCGAAAGCCGGGCGTGAACTACATGCGCACATGGCAGATGGAGCCGCTGCCGATCGCGGCCCTGGCCGGCCTCACGCCGCCCGACGTCGCCATGACATTCTTCGACGATCGCATGGAAGCGATCGATTTCGACGCCCCGGCGGACCTCGTCGCCATTCCGGTCGAGACCTACACGGCCAAGCGCGCCTATCAAATCGCCTCCGAGTTTCGGCGCCGTCGCGTCCCGGTGATCATGGGCGGCTTTCATGCGACGCTCGCGGCCGGCGAGGTCGGCCGCTACGCCGACAGCGTGGTCGTCGGCGAGGCGGAGGGGCTATGGCCGCGCGCGATCGAGGATGCCCGTAGCGGTCGGCTGCGCCGCCTCTATAAGGCGGATACCCAGCCGGATATGGCGTCGGTCCGCTACGATCGGCGGCTGTTCAAAGGTAAATCGTATCTTCCCATTCGATTGGTGGAGACAGGACGTGGCTGCAAGTTCCCGTGCGAGTTTTGCGCCATCCAATCGTTCTTCGATCGCACCGCGCGACGGCGGTCGATCGGCGACATCGTCGCAGAGCTGTCGGATCTGAGGGGCGGCACGAAGATGTTCTTCTTCGTCGACGACAACTTCGCGGCGAACATGGCGGAAGGGGCGGAGCTCGCAGATGCGCTGGCGCCGCTCGGCATTCGCTGGATCACGCAGATGAGCATCAACGCAGCGCACGACGAGGACATGCTCGCGCGCATGGCGCGCGCAGGATGCGCCGGCGTGCTGATCGGGTTTGAAAGCCTGGACGAAGGCGTCTTGCGGTCGATGCGCAAATCCTTCAACCGCATGAAGGGCGGCTATGAGCCTGCGCTCGCCAACCTGCGCAGGCACAATATTCGGGTTTATGGCACATTCGTCTTCGGTTATGGCGCCTACCGGCGCGAGGCATTCGAGGAGGCGGCCGCGTTCGCGATCGAGCATCGCTTCTACATTGCGGCCTTCAACCACCTGACGCCGTTTCCCGGCACGCCGCTCTATTCCCGACTGCAGAAGGAAGGACGGCTGATCTATGAACCCTGGTGGCTCGATGACCGCTACCGCTACAACGACCTGCCGTTCCGCCCGGAGGGCGCCGATCCGGATGCCATTCGACAAGGCTGCCTCGACGCTCGGGCAAAATTCTACAGCTGGCACAGCATCATCAAACGCTTTGCCGATCCGCTCAATCGGAGGGAAAGCGTGCTGATGCGCAACTTTCTGCCGATCAATTACATGCACCGTGCCGAGCTCGGCCAGCGCGACGGCTTTCCCCTCGGCGACCCGACGTGGCGAGGCCCATTGCTCGAAGTGCAGTGACGTGAGCGTCTCCTTCGACGTTGCGACATTGGCCGACGAAGCCGAGGTGCGACGATTGCTGCGTGAAAATCCGATCGGTGGCCGCTACGCGATGTCGATAGAGAGCGAGCCCGATGGCCTGGCCGGGACCGAACTGCCGGGAGAACGCAAGACCGTCATCCTGGCGAGAGACGACAATACCGGCGCAGCCGTCGGCCTGTGCCAGCGCGTCGTCAGGCCGGCCTATGTCGACGGCGAGCGCCGCATGCTTCCATATCTCGGCGCCCTTCGTATTGCGGCGAGCCACCGTCATCGGATCAGCATTCTGAAAGGCGGCTTCCGCGCGGTGCACCAGCACGGGGCGCGGCCCGACGAGCTTGCCTGTGCGCTGACATCGATCGCGAGCGACGATGCACGCGCGCGCCGCGTCCTGACGGCGGGCCTGGCGAGCCTGCCCAGATATGAACGTATCTCCGACTATGTGACCTTTGTCTTCCCGCCGCGCCGTCGCCGGCCGGCGGACGGCATCGTTCGGGCGGTCGATGTCGACCTCGTCGATGTCGCCGAATTCCTGCGGCGTACCCTGTCACGGCACCAGTGCACGCCGGTCTGGAGCGAGGCAGCATTGCGTGTGATCGGCGCGGAAAACGTCCTCGTAAGCCGCGCAAAGGGCGAGATCACGGGCTGCGTTGGCGTCTGGGATCAGTCAGCGTTCAAGCAGACGGTTGCGCGGGGCTACCCGCCGGCCATTTCGATCGTGCGGCCCTTGCTCAATGTTCTCGCGCCCCTTGTTGGAAAACCGCGCCTGCCGGCAATCGGGGCTCAGTTGCGGCTCGTCTATCTGTCCGCTCTCGCGATCAAGGGCGATCGAGTCGACGGCCTCCTGCATTTGATCGGCGCGGCGCTTGATCTTGCCGCGAAGCGCGGTGCGGCCGCGGCCGCCTTCGGTCTCGATGTGCGCCATCCATGGGTGACGGCGATTCGCCGCGCATTCGCCGCCATCGAGTATCGGACCGATCTCTATTGCGTCCCAGAAAACAATCGGCGGTGCATGCCCGCAATCGGTCGATTGACAATGCCGGATGTCGGACTGTTATGATCGGTTAGGTTGTGGGGATACGGGTGATGTGAAATCGCTCGTATGCGGGATCTCGCGATGCGGCACATCACGTACATCCGCCCGAAGCTCGGAGACGGTGCGCCGGCCGATGCAATGACTCCCCTGGTGTTCGCCCTGCTCAAGGCCGTGACCCCGGCGGACATCGATACGGTGCTCATAGACGAGCGGGTGGAGCCTTACGCTCCGGTGCCGACCGATCTCGTCGCCATTTCGGTCGAAAGCTTCACCGCGCGAAGAGCCTACGAGATAGCCGCGGATTATCGCATGCGCGGCGTTCCGGTCGTGATGGGCGGTCCGCACGTGACGCTGCTTCCCGACGAGGCGGCCCGGCATGCCGATAGCCTCGTCATCGGCGACGCCGATGGACAATGGGAAACCGTCGTCGAGGATGCGCGGAAAGGAGCGCTCAAGAAGCAATATACGAACGGGTTCGCGGCCAACCGCCATGACGGCGCGCGCTTCGATCGCAGCGTCTTCGACGGCAAGAAGTATGCGCCGGTGCACCTCGTCCAGGTCGGCAGCGGTTGCCGCTTCGCATGCGAGTTCTGCTCGATCCACGCCTTCTACGGTGAGAGCCGCGCTCAGCGGCCAGCTGAAGAGGTGGCGGCCGAAATTGCGGCACTGTCGCCCAACAGGCTGATATTCTTTGTCGACGACAATCTGCTTTGGCACCGGGATCGCTTCGTAACGCTGATGCACGCGTTGAGACCGCTGAAGCGCATGTGGTCGTGCCAGATATCGATCGACGTCGCACGGGACGACGACCTGCTGGATCTCATGCGCGACGCGGGCTGCCGTCTGGTCCTGATCGGCCTGGAGTCGCTCAATCACGACAACCTCAAACGCATGCACAAGAACTGGAACAATGTGGCCGGCGAATACGACGAGGTCGTGGAAAAGCTGCACCTGCGCGGCATCATGCTCTACGCCTCTTTCGTCTTTGGCTATGACGAAGATCGCTATGCCGACTTCATCAGGACGGCGGAATTTGCGCGCAAGTTTGCTTTCACGATAGCGAACTTCAATCCGCTCACGCCGTACCCCGGCACGGCGCTCTACAGGCGCCTCGAGGCGGAAGGCGGGCTCCTGCGGCCGCGCTGGTGGGTCGATCCCGACTTTCGCTATGGAGATCCCGTCGTCGCGCCCCGGAGCATGTCGCCGGAGGACTTGCGCGACGGTCCCACGGCGGCGCGCCGCATTTTCTACAGCTGGGCATCCATTGGCCGACGCGCCCTTTTCGGACTTCGACGATGGCGTC
>Ga0126371_10000563_pt1 | contig 30835 bp, 25 predicted proteins | sample PanSoiMetaPlot_4_FD_110145 | JGI IMG/M metagenome (GOLD analysis project Ga0126371, IMG submission 110145) | Tropical forest soil microbial communities from Panama - MetaG Plot_4 | ecosystem: Environmental > Terrestrial > Soil > Tropical forest > Bulk soil | place: Panama | collected 2016-02-17 | reverse complement strand
CACCGCCAACGCTGGCCCCAACTTCATGGAGGCCATGATCAGCGGAAAATTCCAAGGAATGATCTGTCCGACGACACCTACAGGCTCACGCAAGGTGTATGCGAGATATTGAGCGCCCCGCATAGAGATGGGAATGGTGCTTCCCTCTATCTTGGTCGCCCATCCCGCATAATAGCGAAATGCATCCGACGCAGTCGGGACGTCCACTACCCCCGAGAAGAACACTGGTTTGCCGTTGTCGAGAGTCTCTAGCTCGGCCAGTTCTTCGTGGTTCTGATCGATCAAGTCCGCTAGCTTCCACAGTAACCTGCCTCGTTCGGAAGGCGACATCGCGGGCCAGGGACCTGACTCGAATGCCCTGCGTGCGGCTTTCACCGCGAGATCGATGTCCTGCTTGTCTCCCTCAGCCACGTGCGCCAGGACCTCACCCGTTGCCGGATTGTAGGTTTCAAATGTCTTGCCCGAAACGGCTTCAACCCATTTACCTCCAATCAACATCTTTCGCGGCTTGCGGATGAACTCGCTGACATCATTTCGGAGTTGTGGAGTTGTTGCGGTAACCATGGCTTCTCCTGATTAGGTGCAATTCTGGACAATCTTCACGCTGCAACCCACCCGTACTGGGTATTGCTCGGCGTGGGATGTCCCGCTTTATAGTCCTTTTTAAGCCGTTCGACGTAGTCGCCGGGGATCGGATTGCGCTTTGCGGCGGGATCAATCCCGTACAACCGGGACGCATTCAGTCCGAATATTTTTGCTTTGACTTCAGGGGTGAGTGGCGCGTACCCGAAGCGTTTCATCAGCGGTTCTGGCATCTCCAGCCGACGCAGTGCTTCGATCTGCCACTGCGGCGACCCCCACCAGATCGAGTCGGTTCCCCAGAGTACATGGTCGTCACCATATGCCTGGATGATCATTCCCAGAACATGCGCACTCAGCATGGGATTGGTCACGACCATGGTGCCGAAGCTAGTGCCCAATTCCATGTACACATTCGTCATGTAGGGATTCTTTTTACGGTACTCGCATAGATCCGAAACCCATGGCACATACGGATTCTTTTTGAAACCATCCTCCGCAGCCGGTAAGGCGTCTTCAACCGTTTTGAGTCCGGAGTGATAAATCAAAAAATTCAGCTCGGGAAAATCCTTCGAAGCCTTTACCAGATCCTTGGGATGGCAATGGCCCTCATTGAATACCCCGATGGCCAAGCCCTTGTGCAGACAAATGTTCTTGATCTTCAATTTATCGCGAGTGTATTCGAGAGCGGGATAGGCGATTCTCTCATCATCCACCCACCATCCCTCTTTGTTCGCGCCCAACCCTTGCCCAGTGTAGCCTTTCCATGCGTCGATCTTCAGCGACTCCGCCTGGCGGTGCATGTTCTCGAGATTCCGCGTTCCTAAGTCGGGTGAAAAGAAGCCGTGACTCATCATCCGTTCGGAGTGCGTCAATTCGTTAACGATATTGCGCGTTCTCACCATTTCGTCGGGAGGAATGATCATCTTGGCTTCAGTCGCGTCTGGGATGCCGCTCAGGCAAGCGACCGCTGTATCGCTATCGAGGAAGACTTCCTTGATGTAATTGTCGAGTTCGAAATCGGATTGCTTCGGCTCCTTGCCCTTGAGCGCAGGATTAAATTGCCCTCCACTCCGCCGAGTATCGAAAACATCTGCGGGGCCGATAAAATGACGGCCTGCGGCCACATGATGGGTTTGCACATCAAAGATGAAGTAGTCGTTCTTCATCGCGGCACCTGCAGTGCCGTCGTATAACTCGGCGGCATCGACCCGGAAAAAATCCCCAAACACAGTGTTCATCGCAGCAAAGCCGGCTGCCATTCCACAAGCCGTGCGGAAGAACTGGCGACGGTCCATTCCCAATTTGCTTGAGATTCTCGACCCCGTTTCCAGCAGCACATTCTCTACCGCCCGCTGCTTTTTGGTCTGCGCCAGCGGAATGAACTCCTCGTTAGACACAACCTGGGTTGGGATCGGCAGATGGCGGTCCAAGTAATCGTCCAATTCGTGTTTTCGCACCCAACCGTTGTGGGGCTCAGGCTTACGAACTGGGGGAGTAGTTTTGGAGTTACTCATCCTCTCCTCGCGAGAAAGGAATATGACGTGGCGAAGTAAAAGTCTGACTCGGCTTCGCTTGTGGGCGGTAGGAGCAGCCTACTTTTCCTGGAGCGATTCCAAGTAATGATTCAGGTTGGCGATGCGCATCTGCACTTGTTCTTCGCGACCCTGACTCATGCGCCAGAACACCGGCCCCCACACGGGCATCTCCTGATCTCCATGGGCCATGAGTTTCGCTTGTCCGCGGAGAATGGTTGTTACTTTATCCGAAGGGTATTTCCCACCATTCCGTTTCGCTAATGTGGTTAGATCGGCCGGAAGTTGCTTCAGAGCATTCGCGGCCGGCCCATCGCCCTTGGCGTCCTTGCCATGACAAGACGCGCAGTAGCTCATGAACATTTCTTTTCCTGACGCGGGCGAGGTCATGGGCGCGGCTTCGCGTTTGACTGTAGTCTGTGATTCCTGGGCACGGGCAATCCCCAAGCCAGCGACTAACATTGCGACCATGCACATCAAATAGCGCATTCGCATAGAAGGATCCTCCTCCAGCTTGTGAGACCTCCCATCCTTTCATCAGAACATGAACTTCACCGAGAACTGCAGCTGCCGCGGGTTGAGCATCGTACGCGGGACACCAAAGGTTGCGTTAGGCTTGGCCGGAATGAACAGACACGTGAACCCAGTTGAAAAACACGCGTCAGCCGGATTGAAGTTCGTGATCGGAGTAGTCGCGAAACTTCCGACAAAAGATGGTACAACATTCGTCACGTCGCCAACCGGGCAGGCCACTGATCCGGCACCCTGCTGAATTGCGCGGGTGGTTGCGTCCTTGTATTGGTGTGGAATGGCGCCGCAGAATACAGGAGATCCGTACACGGACGTGACTTCGTCTACATTCGGACGGTTGAAGACATTAAAGGCATCGAAGGCCAAGTTCATTTGCATCCGATCACCGAAATGGAAGTTCCGGGAAACTCGGAGATCTGTAGAGTACAACTTGTCCCCGACATAAGTGTTCCTCGGAACCATGGTCTGACAGTGGTCGACGGAAGGGCAAGAACTTCCCGCGGGAGTACCCCCGACACGGTCGGTGGCGCCGCCCGCAACGTCGTTGAGGGTGTTGTTTCCGTAGAAGAGCGTGAATGGCCGGCCTGACTGCAAAGTGATGATTCCGCTGAACTGGAAATTGCGCCACCAACCGGTGTTGGGTGTGTCTGCCGTGAAGTTTGCTACAAACCGATGGCGGGCATCCTGATTGGAGTTAGCACGCTCTGCCGTGTAGTCGAACTGGTTGACGGGAAGATTGATGAACGTGGTGAAATTTCCGTTGTCGATGGTATGGGAATAGGTGTAGTTCGCCACCACGTGAAAATTCTTGATGCGCTCAATTGCGGTGATGGTGCCGCCATGGTAATTGGCATTCGCGACATTGTTGTTGTAGTCCTCAAGACCTCCGCTCAGGGTCTGCAGGCCGGAGCCCAAGGCGCCCTGAAAGAACGGGCCTAATCCAGCCAACGCACCCCCAGCTAGAGTTGGGGAACCGGTGCACGGAGAGAGTGTTCCATTCTGGTCGAGAAGTCCCGGGACCCATTCGGGCAGCGGGTCGGTCGGCGGGGCCGTCTTCGTAGTACCGACGGGACAAGGAATGTTGATGTTGTTGCCGCGAACCAAGCGATGCGCGCTTACAAACAGATAATTCAGATTGACCGCGAAGCCCCCGCCAAATTGGTGATCAATTTCCAGACTGGCTTGCGAGGCATAAGGCAGTTTCGAGTTTCGCTCCATGCCACCTTCACCGATGCCACAAGCCCCCGTCGTAAAGCAGGTACCTGCCATGGATACCTGAGGGACGGCGGTGTCGTAGGCGCCGGTTTGGATAATGCTGGCTGCCAATCCTGCTGCGTTTTGACTCGCCGGGAAGCCGAGCAACTGATAACCCTGTTTGGCTTGTCCCAGATTGGCCATGATGTTCGGAAACACCTGAGGCTGGATCCCAGCACCGCTGCAGATCGCAGCAATCGAGGCTGGTGCATGATTGCCGCATTGATAACCCGCTACGATCTTCTGCGTATTGGGAACGAAGAAGAACGTCAGGTTCTGGCGGTCATAGAACAGGCCGTAGCCGCCGCGAATCACAGTCTTTGAATCCGGGGAGTAGGCGAATCCCACGCGCGGCTGAAATCCTTTGAAGTCGTTTACTACGAACGCTGATAGCCCCGTCTCCACGTCCCAGCGCAATCCGTAATTCAGCGTAAGCTTGGGAGTAACTTTCCACTGGTCCTGAGCGAACAGCCCCCAATATCCGTGGTCAATCAACCGGCTGTAGCGGTCAAAGAACTGCGGCGGATATGCATTCGCCCAAGTCGAATTCGGAAATCCGCCGCCATTCAGTGGGTTGGCTGTCGTAACGGTCGGCGCACAGGGTGTTGCCGAGCAGGCTGTTGGGTCGGTGGGGAGGGGCACGCCCGCATAGGTGAACACCACGCCATTGTCTTGGGGAACCGGACAAAAACCCGCTGATTGATCGATACCTGTGCCTGCCGTCGGGTAGTTGCCAGCGCCTGGAAGGCCATTGAAGAACTTAGCAAAATTGGAAAAGCAGGTTACGCCCGGTATCAACATGCGAACCGGTGTGAATCCAGGGAAGTTCTCCAAGCTGGAGACCCAGTTAGCGTCGCCTCCAAAACGCATGATGTGATTCCCTTTTACCCACGAGACTGAATCGGAGAATTGGGCACGGGTCTCGTAGAGGCGGTCATTCGTTCCGAAATTGTGTCCCAGCTCGAGATCATTCAGGATGCTGAAGTCCGGCTGACCAGTGGCCCCGTAAAAGTTGTAGTGCCGGCGGGCGTATTGCGCGAGTGCGGTGTTGACCACGTTGTTTGAGAACAGCGTGTTCAGCGTGGCAACTACAGATTGGTCTCTCACGAAGAGATTTCGGCCACCGCTGGGGACACCGATTCCGCCCCCATCCAGGGTGCTCCCAACCAATTCATTGAGAGCCCGGATGTCTTCGATGTTGTAGCGAACCGCAAAGCGATTGTTCGTTGTGAATTGATGATCGACACGAACGAAACCAAAGTCATCATCGCCCGTTTTCAGGAAGCCCTTGAGAAAGTTGAATGCTTGCGGCTGGGTTATGTTGGCAGGGTTGCCTGCGAAATTCGGAAGGCACGTATTGACCGCTCCCAAGCAACCTTCTGGCGCGAGTCCCATGAGCGCCTTCGCCTGATCGATCAACTGAATGTTGTTAACGAGATCCGGCGGGTACACCGGGGATTCGGCACGCCGTTTACCCTCATAGTTGAGGAAGTAAAAGGTCTTGTTCTTCACCAGAGGCCCACCCAGCGTGGCTCCGAACTGATTCTGTCGCAAAGTGTGTGGCAGGGGTGCGGCTTGGAGAAGGGAACGCGCGTCCGTCGCGCTGTTCTGAAAATACTCATAAACAGAACCGTGGGTGTCATTGGTTCCCGACTTTGTGACGATGTTGACGATGCCGCCAACTGCACGGCCATACTCGGCGCCAAAGCTGTTGTTCACCACCCGGAATTCCTGTACTGCCTCTTGCGGAGGTGTGGACCGTTGAATCCCGCTGGCGGCGTTAACGAAGTCTGCGCCGTCCACAGTAATCATGTTGCTGAACGAGCGCATGCCACCGAAGGAAATTTGAGTCACCTCAAACTCTGTAAAAGTCGTGCCCAGGCTGGTGCGGCTGCTCGCGACGCCGGGAGTCAAAAGCGCAAAATCTGTGAACACACGATTGCTGATGGGCAGCGAATCGACTTGCTGCTCGCTGATCACTTGACTGATCTCGCTACGCGTCGGTTCGATGGTGGGCGCCTCTGTGGTCACGACGACCGTCTCACCTGCGCTGGCCACCTTGAGCGCAACATTAACCGTTCGGGTTTCGGCCACGGTTAGCACGATTCCAGTCTGCGTATAGTTCGCGAAACCTTTGGAGGACACCTTCAAGGCGTAGGTACCGGGGGGCACATTAGCGAAGGCATAAAATCCTTTTTCGTTGGAGACCGCGCTGAATGACACGTCTGTGGCGGCGTTCTGCAACAGAATGGTGGAGCCGACTACAACGCTCGAACTGGGGTCGGTGACCGTGCCATTCAATTGCGCGTTGCCGGTGCTACCTTGCGCGAAACATAGCTCGATGCTGGAAAGGAAAATGAACGCCGCTAGCAGGACTCGCAGTGCTGAACACACTCTCATCGACCCCTCCTACGGGACGAGCAACTCGGCTCCGTTTTCGATGTGTGTAGTCCGACGCGGTGGGGCGGACGTACGTCCCCCTCAAGACCTCTGCCCTGCAAAATCCCCACCCGACTGGGCTAGGTGTGTAGCATCTTGAATGTTCGATGTCAATCGGAAAATGTATACCTTACACCTTTGCAACAACCATTTTGCACGGTTCTAGGGCCAGAATGTATGCAGAGTCATGCATGTTTGAGTTTTGGCACGCTTGGCGCAAGTTGGCGCGACAGGAAAATGACGCCTGCAGGTGAGAGCAAAAGCTCCTCACGCCGGTGCAAGCAGCGTTAGCACTTCCCGGACATCCTGCAAAACACGGTGAGGTCGTCGATTCAGTGGTTGCTTCGCCCAGTCTCGCGCCAGTGTCATCCCTGTGTTCACCCCAATACCAAATGCACCGCCCCGACGGGCCATGATCATCTCCACCAAGGGATCATCGCCCACGACCCCGACTCTATGCATCGGAACCCCAAGTCTCTTGGACACCATTCGCAGCGCATGAAGCGAGGGTTTTCCCGTAAGAATCATTGGCGCACGCGCCAGTTTCCGCACCGCTGCCGCGATCGCATGGGAGTAGCCCATTGTCTTGCCGGCGGTGGTGACGAAGAACGGTACGTCGGAGGCTACATAAAGCTCAGCCCCGTTCCAAATCGCCTTGGCTGCAATCTCGATGTCCTTCATGGTGCAGTCGGGATGCCACCCGATGTAGACAGCCTGAACCCGCTCGGCGTCAGGATGACCGGGGAACAGAATTTGAATTCCGACTTCTGCTAATGGATGACCGACGCCGGGTGTCCCCAATACCAGTGCTCTCTGCACACCTCGACGAGGCATCAGGTCGGCCGCAACGGTCGACGGCGTGAGCAGCGCCTGGTCATCGATGGGCAGGCCAAGAGCTCGAAGCTTTGGCGCTTGTTGGCCAGGTGGATACGCGCTCCCGTTTGTGAGCGTTACAAATGGAATGCCACGATCCTTGAGTTCGGTCAGTAATTCGATCGCACCCGGCAACACTTGGTAGGTACCCAACGACTTGTCACTCAGGATAAGAGTGCCGTCAAGGTCAAACATGAGCCCATCGATCTGGCCGATCAGTCTTCTCTTGCCGTTGCGTGACACGCCCATGTTCAAGCCTCGGTTCTCGCTGTCGGTCCTCTCAACTCGAGCTTGAATCCATTCTTTTCAACGGATACGTGGGCAATGTCGCGCCGAGCAATGAGTTGGCGGATGAGATTCATTACTGGTGTTCGTACTGGATCGTAGATCTGTGCCGCCGGACCTGCTGCCTTCATGGCGTCCACTTGTCCGGCAGGCATCGTTGCGCGAAGGAGAAATTCCTCATCGCTCAACTCGACTCCGATCCTTTTTCGCAATTCCGGCAGCGGGAGCATGCCAGTCTCCTGACGCAGTTCGCGTGTTCGCGGCAACGCCTCGATGCGATCCCTGACCTCTGGCGCGATGGGCACGTTCGGTCTCCCGAATTTCCCCAACGCATACCGAATTACTTCGTCCGGAATGACGCCGTAGCGCTCTTTGCCAGTCACGTTCATCACCGCTTGTGATAGCAACATCTGCGAAAACGGAGTCATGACAATGGGCCACCCCAACTCTTGCCGAACCCGATCCAACTCCTCGGTGACTGCATCCTCCATGTGCGAAAGCCGGCTTTCGGCGAGGTGACGGCGCATCGTGCCGACCATTCCTCCAGGCAATTGATGGTGGAAGTAAGCCGCATCGAAAGCCTGGGGGCGTCCCACAGGAAGCTGTTCCGCTTCGGCGAGTCGTGTGAAGTAGCGATTGACTTCCGCGAGCGCTTCCGTATCGAGATCAACGTGATGTCCAAGTTCTCGCAGATTTGTTACCACTCGTTCCGAATGCGGGTTGGAAATCCCATCGCTGGCCGCGCCCGAGGCGCAATGTAGTGCACTCACGCCCCAGCCGGGCGCATCCATGTAGACAAGCTCGGCCAGCCCAATCGTGCAGTGGGAATGCAACTCAAGTGGCGTGTCGCCAATTACTGCTTGAATGGCGGGGACTAGTGTGCGGGCGCGCAACGGAGTCAGCAGGCCGCCCGGGTCCTTGATATAGAAGGCATCAATATCAGCGCTGGCGACGAGCTTCCGCGCACACTCCACATAGTGAGCATCATCGTGGATAGGGCTCAGAGTAAAAACCAGAGCTGCCACTACGTATTCGCCGCCAACCTCTTTGACCATTCGTGCACAGGCAACGTTGGCCTCAGCATCGTTCATCGGATCCGCCAATGCGAATCGCCGTATTCCATTCCTCACCAGCGTGGCAAAGGCCAGTTTCATGAACTCAGGACTAGCCGTCTCCCACGAGATGAAACGAAATCCCGTAGAAAGAAACTGCAACGGAGTCCGCGACATGGCCTTCGCCATCAGACGAATCCGTTCCCATGGATCCTCTTTTTTGTAGCGGACGGCTACACCCATGTGTGTAGAAGTTGTGAAATCGATTGCCTTGAACCCAACCCGATCCATGACAGGTGCGATGGTCAGAGTTCTGGCAGTATCTATTCCGAGTGCCGCCCAGAGACTCTGATTCCCATCTCGTAGCGATGTCTCAACGATTTGCAGGTTAGACATTGGATTCAAGCATTGGGGCGCACTCGCATGAGTATCTCACCGTACTCAATGGGCGCGCCGTTCACGGCCAAAATCTCAACCACCTCACCCTTCACACCCGCTGGCACGGAATTCATCAGCTTCATCACTTCGATGATTCCAATGATCGTGTCTTGTTCCAATTTGGATCCCACCTCAACGAACGGTGGCTCACCTGGTCTCGGTGCAAGATAGAAGATTCCCAGAAGAGGAGACGGGATATCAATCAGCCCAGGTTCCGAGGGTGGTTTGGCATTTCTCCTCGGCGTCGGCCGCGACAGCATGGTCTCAGCAGTCGGCACTGGCGGGGTTTGCGAGTCGGTACTTTGTGGCGAGGGCCTTGCGGAACGGCGCTGCAAGTTAAGCTTCACCCCGTCGATCTCAAGAGAAAGACTGTCGAAGGTGGATTCCTCGATGAGGCGCATGATCTCGGCCACATCCTTGGCCGTGAGGGTCAACGGCGGCCTCCAAAGATATTCATCACGTGCAACAGTGGGTTCTCTACCGATTTCGCAACGGGCGCCTGAGCCTTTTGCGACCAAACAGTCTCTGGCCGACTCTGCAACAGATGAATTTGGCCGGCGCGGTCAATTGCCCACTCAATGTCTTGCGGTCGCCCATAGTGGCGCTCGATTTTGCGGGCGATGTCCTTGAGCGCGGCTAACTCCTGGTCGCTGATGGACGGCGAACGGCGCGACTCCGCCGGTGTCTCGATCACTTTGGTCCCGCCGCTTTCAGAAGGCACATGTTGGATATGCTTATCCGAGATTTCCCGAACGGAAATTTCCCCGGTGATCTTCGCGATGACGAAACGATCTGGTGTCACTTCGCCGCCGACTATGGCGGACCCCAACCCCCAGGCTGCTTCAATCGTGATCACCGAGCGGTCTCCGGTGAGAGGGCTTCGGGTGAACATCACGCCCGCGGTGCGCGCATCCACCATTCGCTGGACAACCACAGCGATTGAGACTCCATCTTCTGGAACTTTGGATTTGAGGCGGTACGCGAGCGACGGAACTGAGTAAAGGCTAGCCCAACAAGACTGTACTTTCTCCAATGTGGCGTCCGCACCCATCACCCATAAATACGTGTCTTGCAAACCGGCAAAGCTGGCACCCTCCGCATCTTCGGTAGTCGCGGAAGACCGCACTGCCAGTGGCCAGTGCGACTTATCTCCGCACAGCTTCGCGTGTGCCTCGATGATTTCGTCGCCGAGGTCTTCGGGTAATGACGCAGTCTGAATTCGCTCCCGCGTTTCTTCCGACAAAACTCGAATGCCCTTGAGGTCCTGCAAGCTCAGCGCCGCTATCCGAGTCCTGATCGGCCCTTGCTTCTCCACAACAGTAAGGAATCTTTCGAACGCGTCGGTGCACACCACAAAGCCATCCGGCACGGTGATTCCTGCACCGGTCAGTTCGCCCAACGAACCGCCTTTTCCTCCAACGGCAGCTCGATCGTCGAGAGTGATATCAGCGAACCAACGGATGTTTGAGGACGCGCGCATTCAAGACGGTTCACAAGTACAGCTGACGGTTGATCGGTATTCCGTGCTCGCGGCAGTAACTCTCGTAATGGTTGATGAACCAGAAGACATCGGTCGTTTCCACGAAGTTGCCGTTTTCGTCATAGAATTCGATCGGTCCCTGGAGCCAGGCGAACAGTTTGACGCCATTCGGGTTATCGCTCACCAATGTGTGTATCAGTCCCGGCGTTTCGTAGATGAAGTCCCCCGGGCCCGCAACCCAATCGTATTCGAGATAGCGGGTGTTGCCTTCCAGGCACATCATCACAACGGTCCCGCGATGTTTGTGGGTGCCGACCACCCCGGCGGACTTGAGCCAGAGAATGTTGCTGAAGACATTGTGTCGCGTATCAAACAGGAGATGTCGGATTGCGGCATTCGGACCGAAAGGCACCCATGGGCTTTCTTTCTCCGATGAACTGACAAATGTGCCGGGAACACCATGTCGCTGGATAACATCTCTATACGGCTCCGGCAGATCAACAATCTTGTAAGCCGACGAAGCAGGAGCCGTCATCCTGGTCGTAATCAATTCAGTCATATCAGGCATCCTCCGAAAGCGTTTTTCCTAGCACCCAGTGGCGCACAACGTAAGGTGATCAGGCGCGCATCGAACTCTCGCGAATTTTAAAGCTGCTAACCCAGGATCGTAACAACGCCGCGCCCTCCATCCACACGAATGCGCTGTCCGTCCTTGATTGCATGAGTCGCCGTACCCGTGCCAACGACTGCGGGTAGACCGTATTCTCGCGCGACAATTGCCGCATGGCTCATGGACCCGCCGATATCCGAAACTGCCGCGGCAATCTTCTGAAATACAGGGGCCCAGGTCGGATTCGTTACTTGACAAACCAAGATGTCTCCGTGGTGCAGACGGGCAATTTCGTCCACCGACTTTACGACGCGCGCTACGCCCTCCGCAACGCCACTCGATGCGGCAAAGCCCTTGATTTCGCGGGAATCCGGCTGACTCTCCGCCGTCAACCATGCATCAAGGCTCTCCCTGGTAATGCCCCATAGCATCACGATGGCGGGATCGTCGATCACTTCGGGAACTGGGCCGAGCGCAGGTGGCGTTGTGTGCTTTGCCCATTCCGCAATCGCTGCCTTGCGCTCTCGGACGATGGCAGGCCAGCGCGAAGGCCCGCGGGGAGACGAACCGTTCGACCACGAAATCATTAGGTCGACAATCGCTTCCTCCAACTCGAACCGCGTCAGTTGAAAGACGTCTTCGGTGTCGTGAAAAAATCCGTGCTGCGCCAGCAGAGCACCGAATTCTCTAATCTTGTTGAAGAACAGGTTCGTGTACCAGTGTTCACAATAAAATTTGTGACCCTCCACGTAGGGAAAGACGCGGTGCACCAGCGTGATCATCTGATCGTACGCGGCGCGTTCCTCATCACTATTCAAAAGCTCACGATAATCCGCGATTAGCTGCTTGCGTTCCTCCATCAGTCTCTGGATCGGTCGCTCAATACGGTCGCCCGCTTTCACGTTGGCGATGTAACCTGGAAGCGCACCGAAGGGCATCGTCAGATCATCGTTCCATGAGCGGTGATAGTGGTAGAACCCGTCCCCAACGTTGATGTTGAACCATGGGTCGCGGGATACTGCGAGTTCTTCAAGCCACGTTTTTCCAGGTTCTCCAAGCTGTTCCAGTTTCTTGATCACCTGAGCCGGCGAGGTTCCATGCTGTAACGCGCCATCAACGCCCAACTCGATCGCGCGCACCGCCAGTCGTCTAAGTTCATCGTCGGGACGAAAGATCTCCGCTTGCATGCCCGAAACCATGCGGGCCACGGTCTGTTCGCTGATCTCCGGAAAAGCTTTCTTGCAGAAATCGAAGAACGTCAGATACGCGCCATAACCGAGAAGCAAAAATTCGAAATGGTACTGCCACATCCGGAAGTAGCCTTCGAGAGTCTTCTGATAAGTATCGAGAAGATAGTGGTTGGAGGCAATTCCCCGTCCCGCGTGAACGTGCTCTAGCGGCTCGAACTCCGGGAGTTCCGGCTTCGCAAACTTTTCGGCCTCTCGGATCAAATTCACCATTTTGTCTTTCCACTGCGCGTAGAGGCGCTCCCAGTTCTCGTAGTAGTAAAAAGCGCGTTTTTGGAATTCCTCCGTACGCCTGGCGATCTCTGCTGAATCGCTGACCCCATTGCCCCCTATGTAGATACGACCATTGATGATGCGATAGTCGATTCCTAACGTCGTGGGAAGAGAGTGAACTCGTGTATTGGCGGCGCCCAAGGCGCAATATGCCGCTTCGGCGGTGGTGACGTCGAAAGCAGACATCGGCTCCGGGAAGTGCATGGAGTTGTAGAACCAGAAACGGGTGTCGTCTTCCTTACTGAATTGCATGTAGTACGGATATGCCGCCTGGGCTCGCTCCGTACCCGTCACCACCTTCAGCGAGCTTGGAACCGGAAAGCTTTTCGGCTCGACCTTTGTTTCCATGGTTGCCACCACCCCGAAGCGCCCGTCATTATATGCGCGAATCTTCATGCGTAGCCGACGCGCAACGACTAGAGAGAAAAACCTCCATCAATCGTGCGGGGCGCGATCGATCCGCAGAACCCGATCGTCCGTGGCACCGAATAGAATTTCGAGAAGTTCGGGCCGGTTTCGCTGCAGAGCCCGACTGTTCACAGTACCTTTCTCGGTCAACTCTCCCGCGGAATTCGACGGTGCGACTTCGACCAGCAATGCTGCCACAATCCGGTTGGAACTGCCCGTCCCCGCGGCGGCGAGTTCGGTAAGACGTTCGTAGAACATCGTCCTGAGCGACTTGTTGGATGCCAACTCCGCAGGAGACGCCGTACGATCCATAGCGACGGCGCTTGCGCAAACTTCCCAATCGGGAAAAATAAGGATTCTCACGTCTTCACGGTCGGCTCCCACGACCAAGACTTCGTTCGCAAGCGGCCGCAAAGCATCGAGAGCATCGAGTCGCAGCTTGCCAGCACTGACCTTTGTACCTGAGCTCAGCTTGAAAACTTCATTCATTCGTCCATCGAATCGCAGACCCGCTTGGGGCCGTTTCGGGTCAATAAAGCTAAGCAGATCGCCTGCCCGAAAGAAGCCCTCCTCATCGAAAGCCGCCTCTGTTGCCTTCGAGTCACGCCAGTAACCGGGCGTGACATTTGGGCCCCGGTAGCGGACTTCGAAGGAATTGTCGTGCGGTATGAGCTTGAGTTCCACACCGGCCACCGGTACACCGACTACCCCAGGTCCACTCGCATGGACGTTGCCGAAAAGCGCGATGGGAGCCGTCTCTGTCATACCCAATCCAGAGACCGTAAGAATCCGATGGCCGACTGCTGCAACAGCCAGTCGCTCGAGGTCAAACCAGGTTGACGGTTGCATAGAAGCGGCCGCATACCAGAGAAACTGGAGCCTTCGGAAGAAGTGCTCTCGCAATTCGCCATCCGCCTGGAGCTGAGGAATGAGGAGTTCATAACCCTTCGGAACATTGAAATAAATCGTTGGCGACACCCGCCGCAGCAAGTCGAGGCTTACGCCGAAGAGGGTGGGCGTCGGCTTCCCTGGATCGACGTAGAGGGTGCCACCATTGTGCAGGATGATGCTGAAGTTGCTATTGCCGCCGGCGGTGTGATTCCAAGGGGCCCAATCCACCATCACCGGAGGTTCTTCCGCCAGGCAGGGTGCCACCTGTCGCTTCATTTGCGAGTTGGCGCAAATCATTCCATGCGTGTTTATCACGGCCTTCGGCATCCCCGTGGAGCCCGAAGTAAACAAAAACTTGGCGATGGTTTCTCGGCAGACTTTTGCCGCGGCGGCGGCGACTGCATCCTTGCGGCGGCCGTTGCCCTGCAGCGATGCGAGCTTGCGCATTCGCGGCATTGCCGATGAATTACGAAGAGCAAGCACCGGGACGGTTGGATCGAGCGCCTGCTCGATCGCTTGACGATAGAGAACACCGTCGTCGACGACCACCATGCCAGGAGTCAGCAGACGAAAGGCGTATGACAGCTTGATATAATCCGTAGTTTGTAGGGCATACGCGGGCGCGATTGGTGCGATCGGAATTCCGACATAAAGCGCCGCCAGCATTATGAGGGCATGATCGATACCGTTTGCGGCAAGGATTGCCAGGGGCCGGTCGGAACTAAGTCCGCACTCGAGCATTCCCTCCGCGAGTACCAGAACCGCGTCGCGAGCCTGGCCGTAGCGAAAAGCGCGCTCCCCACGGTCCGTTTGCTCCACGATAAAGATGCGCTCCGGAGCCTTTTGTGCCCAGAAGTCCAGCCAGGCGCCTACCCGGTGCTCGTAATCTGCCAGGGGATCGACCGACCGCATCAGCCACGTATTGTCGGGCCGATGGATCAGGTCGACGTCGGGCGAAAAAAAGCGCACTGGTCTCAACGGCGCATGGTGGACGTTGGTGGTGCCGTTCAGTGTACTCAACGCTAGGCAGCTTAATGGATGGCATTTGCCATCGCAAGGGGACGCTAAAGTTACCTGCAAGTCGTTCTTAGGAGAGACCTTTCTCAGAACCCGGATATGAATAACAGCGCGAGATCATTGAACGATGCAGGCAGACGCAAGGCCGCCCCTATGGAAGTCTATGATGAGCCGGGCCACTTGATTCGGCGCGCCCAACAAATCTCCGTCTCGATGTTTCACTCGACAATGGGTCACGGAGTGACCCCGATCCAGTATTGCGTATTGCGAGTGCTTCAAAGTCACCCAGGAATTGACCAGGTGACACTGGCCAGATTTTGCGCACTCGATACATCGACGGCTGCGGATTTGGCAGTGCGCCTAGAGGAACGCGGACTCGTCAGGCGGATGATGCCGATGAAGAGCAGGCGCTTTCGCCTGCTGCATCTGACGCCCGAGGGAACAAATCTGCTAAAAAAGCTCGTTCCCTCAAGCTCCCTCCTTGCTCGCCGCCTGCTGAAGGCCCTGAACAAGGACGAACAAAAGATTTTCATGCAATTGCTCCGAAAGTTCGTGCACTTGAACAATGAGGAAAGTCGCGCACCCCTCGACCGGGGTTTGGCATTAACGCGAAACAACAACTCGCGCCATCGAGTTCGCTGAATTTTCAGCCTGGCCTAAATCCTACCGATATGGCTCTGGTCCGTGGCGTGTACCCTCCGGGGAACCTGGACCACCCATCCTAACTATTCCAAGGCCCTTGATGTTTCTGGCAAAGTTGGTAAACGTTCCGTATACTGAACGCCGTTTAACGAATGGCGAACGTGGGGGCGATGATCTAGGGTTGCAAGTGTCAGGATGCTGACGGTCACCGTAATCCGCAGAACTGGAGTGTACCGATGAAACAGAAAAGTCTGGAAGACGTACTACAAAATGTCGGGAACCCGGTGCACATGCTACGCAACTCACAGATCGGAGCTTACGTCTATCCGGTCGTGCCCACAGAGTATTCGAACTGGCGTGACGAGCAGCGGGCGTGGCGGGAAACAGCCGTGCTCTTCGACCAGTCTCATCACATGGCGAACATCTATGTCGAGGGACCCGACGCCCTCAAGATGCTTTCCTATCTAGCAACCAACAGTTTCGCGAAGTTTCCCGTCAATCGCGCAAAACAGTTCGCTCCCTGTAGCTACGACGGCTTTGTAATCGGCGACGGCATTCTGTTTCATCTTGCGGAAAATCGGCTGGTATTCGTCGGGAGAGCGCCCGCTGCTAACTGGATTCAATTCCACGGCGAAACGGGTGGCTACAAAGTCAAGATCGAAAAGGACGACAGATCCCCCTCCAATCCTAGAGGGAACGCGGTCATTCGCACTTGCTACCGCTACCAGATTCAAGGTCCCAACGCTCCGCAAATCCTCGAGAAGCTAAATGGCGGCCCCGTTCCGGAGATCAAGTTCTTCCATATGGGTGTCGTCCATGTCGCCGCTCGCAAAGTTCGGGCATTGCGTCATGGCATGGCGGGCGCTCCTGGTTTGGAGATCTGGGGGCCCTACGAAGAACGCGAGGAAATCCGTGCTGCGATCGTCAGCGCGGGCCGGGATTTTGGTCTGCGTGAAGTGGGAAACCGGGCCTACGCCACTAACACTCTTGAGTCAGGTTGGATTCCCTCGCCTCTGCCTGCCGTCTACACCGGCGACAAGATGAAGGCTTATCGACAGTGGTTACCAGCATCCAGCTACGAGGGGACTGGTTCGCTAGGTGGCAGCTTCGATTCCAACAATATCGAGGATTACTACATGTCGCCGTACGCCTTGGGTTATGGGCCTTTCGTGAAATTCGACCACGACTTCCTCGGACGCGATGCACTGGAGAAAATGTCGGGGGACTCACAGCGCAAAAAGGTCACCTTTGCGTGGGACGCTGAGGATGTTGTGAAGGTCTGGGCGTCGATGTTGGGGTCGGGAGATTGCTACAAATACATTGATCTTCCCCTTTCCAACTACGCGTCTGCCTCATACGACAAAGTCTTGCAAGGTGGAAAGACAATCGGGTTCTCAATGTTTAGTGGATACAGCTACAACGAGCGATCGATGTTGTCGCTGGGTGTAGTGGACCCCGATGTCGAGATCGGCACCGAAGTCAAGATCGTTTGGGGAGAAGCTGGTGGGGGTTCAGAGAAGACGACTGTCGAGCACCATAAGCAAATCGAGATTCGAGCCGTTGTGAGTCCAGTGCCCTACTCCAAAGTTGCCCGGGAAACCTATGCGAAAGGCTGGCGCACGGCACAGGCGCTCGGAGTCAGTTAGAGCACTGGGCATTGATCCAGTCGACAGTCTTGTTGAAGCCGCCAAAGACAAAGAAGTGCAACCCAGTGATGCCGAACGGCATGCTTCCGTTCTTCCCTGCTCCGGCGTCGGTGACAATGTCCTGAATGATGGAAGCAGGTCCGTTCTGCGTTATCAGCTTCGCGAAGGATGGATGTTCGGTGAGCACGTGCATCGAGTTGCCGATTCCGCAACGCATCGCATAGCGCAGCAGAGTCGTCACCGAGGCTGGTCCCGCAAGTCCTACGCGCACGGGGCTGTCAATACCCTGGTCGCGAATACGCTGCAGCCACCCGACGATCGGTTTCGCTGTGAAGCAAAACTGCGTAACGATCGAAACGTCTAATCCAGTAGAGCGGGCGAACTCCAGTTTCGCTCGGAGCGCTTCTTCCAGCACAATATCGTTGATGTTTGGGTTGCCTTCGGGAAAGCCGGCGATGGCCATACGGTTGATACCACGTTTTTGAAACACCCCAGTCTGCATGACCGCCAGGCTCGAATCGTATGGTCCCGCGGGTTTCGCTCTGTCGCCTCCGATCACGAGGATACGATCGACACCTGCTTCGCCCGTCAGTCTTAAAACAAGCTGCTCGAGCTGAGCTGAGCTCTCGAGGTGGCGCGCACCGATGTGTGGCACTGGCAATAGGTCTTCGCGTCGAAGTTGCCTTGCCGCAGTCACAAGATCCATCGGGTTGGCGCCCGGGATCCATGTGAGAAATACTTCCGTCCCAGGACTAAGACGCTCTCGAGCGACATCCAGGGCCTTCGAGTCGCCTGGATGCATCTCAATCGAGTACCTGCTGAGCATCTTCGCGATCGTGAAAGATTGGGTTGTAACGTTCATGCAAATCAGCACGTTCAGTATACTGAATATCGCGGCTACATTCTTTCCGCAGCTATGAACATTGTCAAGCAACCGTTGCGGTTAAAGTTTTTGGCCCGCGGATTTCTTGTGTAACACGTACTAAAGCAGCAGGGATGCACATGGCGCCATGCTTGGCTTGACAGCCAGAATCAAAGGTGAGAGGTATATTGAGTGTACTTAAGGTCCGGGAGGGGAGCGCGCGACCGCGGACGGCCCACCCTTCACCCCAACCGGTCCGGCCGCACTCCGAAGCAAACCACAATCCGAATTGCATCCGGGAGAACTGGCGCATGCAGAGTGAACCTGTCATGGATGTGGCTCATTTAGGCCACCTCGAACTGCTAACCCCAAAACCAGAGGAAAGCGCTCGGTTCTTTGTGGACGTGATGGGAATGACCGAGAGCGGTCGCGAAGGAGACTCGCTTTATCTGCGTGCGTATGACGACTACGAACGCCATTCCTTGAAGCTCACAGCCTCAAAGCGACCCGGGTTGGGGCACGTCGCTTTTCGCACGAGAAGTCCGCAGGCCCTGGAACGGCGCGTTGCCGCATTGAAAGGATCGGGTTTCGACATAGGCTGGACGGACGGTGATCTGGCCCATGGTCCCGCTTTTCTGTGTCAGGATCCTGATGGCCACAAAGTCGAGCTGTACTACGAGACGCAGTGGTATCAGGCACCGTCGACGTTGCGACCAGCTCTGAAAAACCAGGCGCAGCGATTTCCCGGGCGCGGCATTAACGTTCGCAGACTCGATCACTGGAACGGCCTCGCCGTCGACATCAAGGCCAATCGTGAGTTCTTCGAGAATTACCTCGGTTTTCGTTTGACAGAGCAGATCGTGATGGACGACGGTTCGGAAGCGGCCATGTGGATGACCTGCACCAACAAAAGCTACGATTTCGCTTACACGCGCGACCACACCGGAACCAAAGGACGGTTGCACCACTTCACCTATGCTGTGAACAGCCGCGAAGAAGTCCTCCTTGCGGCAGACATCTGCTTGGAGCATGGCGTATATATCGAGACCGGCCCCCACAAGCACGCTATCCAACAGACGTTCTTTCTCTACGTGTACGAGCCTGGGGGCAACCGAGTCGAAGTCGCCAATGCGGGGGCTCGTCTGATTCTCGCCCCTGATTGGAAGCCGATTCGTTGGAGCGAGGGCGAACGAAAAAAAGGGCAGGCATGGGGCCTGAAGACCATCGAATCATTTCACACGTACGGCACGCCCCCGGTGGATTGACCAGCCAGGCATAAGTACGGTCGTATATCGCGCTGACAGTACGATCAGCCTGATTGACCGCCAAGCGCATCTCAAAAAATGCTATCGTGCAAGCGTTCTGCAAGTCCTCACGAGAGGCCCACGTCCGGTGACTGACAAGAAAACGGCAATGGTCGTCAGCGCACATTCGGCGGATTTTGTCTGGCGTGCCGGGGGCGCGATCGCTCTGTATGCTGAGCGCGGATGGGAAGTCACCGTGGTCTGCCTTTCCTATGGCGAGCGAGGCGAATCCGCCAAACTCTGGCGTGAACCCGGAATGACTATAGAGAAGGTGAAGGCTAACCGTAGGGGGGAGGCGACGCGAGCCGCTGAAATCCTTGGTGCGAAGACTGTCTTCTTCGACGTCGGCGATTACCCGATGAGGGTATCGGATGCCGTTCTGTACGAACTCGCCGCTCTTTGCCGGAGGATTCGCCCCCGGTTCATCCTCACGCACGCCCACAAAGACCCTTACAATTTCGATCATCCGCTGGTATCTCACCTCACGCAGGAAGCACGGATTGTCGCCCAAGCGCACGGACACGAGCCCCAAACACCCGTAATTGGTGCGCCGCCCGTGTTTTTGTTCGAGCCTCACCAACCGGAACAGTGCGGTTGGAAGCCGCAAGTGCTTCTCGACATCACTTCTGTCTGGCCCAGGAAATACGAGGCGTTTAAGGCGATGACCGCCCAAGAACATCTTTGGCAATACTATGAGCGCGTGGGCTTGCAGCGCGGCGCACAGGCCTCGCGCAATTCAGACAAAAACATCAAGTACGGTGAAGCCTACGAGCGGGTCTTTCCGCAAGTGACCGAGGATCTCCAATGAACAAACCGATGGTTGTCCGCCAAGTAGAGCAGCCACCAGCGGATGCGGTCGTGGCACTCGAGAAGTATGGCGTGACCACTGTACATGAAGCTCAGGGACGATGTGGCCTTCTTGCCGCATATATGCGACCAATTTTCCCGGGCGCGACTATCGCGGGTTCCGCTGTCACTGTGACACTACCTCCTGGCGACAACCTCATGATCCACGTTGCGGTCGAGGTCTGCGGTCCGGGAACTATTTTGGTCGTTTCGCCCACGTCGCCTTGTACCGATGGCTATTTCGGTGAACTGCTGGCAACCTCGTTACGTGCTCACGGTGTGAAAGGGCTCATCATCGATGCCGGATGCCGTGACGTTCGCTCTTTAACCGAAATGAAATTTCCGGTCTGGAGCCGTGCCATCAGTTCGCAGGGCACCGTCAAGGCAACGCTCGGATCAGTGAACCTGCCGATCATGTGCGCAGGTGCGTCCGTCGAAGCTGGCGATGTGATCGTCGCCGATGATGATGGAGTCGTGGTCGTAAAGCGTGCGGCCGCACAGGAAGTCGCTGCAGCCGCGGAACAAAGGGTTCGCAAGGAGAATGCGACCCGAGAACGACTTGCACGTGGGGAACTCGGACTCGATATCTACGACCTGCGCCAGAAAATCGCGCAGCTCGGCCTCAAGTACCTCTGAGAGCGACAATCGCATGACGTCCTCGCAAACTCCGATCCCTTGCACGTTGATGCGCGGCGGAACCTCAAAGGGCCCTTTTTTCTTGGCAAGTGATCTCCCAGCCGATACAGAGCTGCGAGACCGCATTCTACTTGCGATCATGGGCTCTCCTGACATCCGCCAGATTGATGGAATTGGTGGCGCTGACCCACTCACAAGCAAGGTCGCCATTGTCTCTCGATCTTCACGCCCAGGAATTCAAGTCGACTATCTTTTTGCTCAGATATCGATCGATCGTCCCTTAGTTGACGTTACCCCAAACTGTGGGAATATGCTCGCCGCGGTGGGACCTTTCGCGGTTGAAAGTGGTCTCGTGTCTGCCAACACTCCCGTCACTCCAGTCACTATATACATGGTCAACACCGGCAATATCGCCGTTGCTCATGTCCACACACCCGACGGGCGGGTTAGCTACGAGGGAGACGCGTGTATAGCGGGGGTACCTGGGCTTTCTGCCGCAATTCGGATTGACTTTCTCCATACCGAGGGATCGGTCTGCGGAGCGCTTTTGCCTACGGGACAGGCTCTCGACAAGATCGAGGGAATTGACGTAACGCTCATCGACAATGGTATGCCTGTTGTCGTGATGCGCGCCGCCGATCTCGGAAAGACTGGTCACGAGATGCCCGCTGAACTCGACGCTGACAAAGAATTCAAGATTCGTCTGGAACAGATTCGGATTATTGCGGGCGAACGCATGGGTTTAGGTGACGTAAGTTTAAAAGTGGTTCCAAAAATGACGTTGATCGCGCCTCCCCGAGGCGGCGGAAGCCTGATCACTCGCACGTTTATCCCACACAAGTGTCATGCCGCGATCGGCGTTCTGGGGGCGGTGACGGTTGGGACCGCCTGCGTGTTGCCTGGCTCGGTCGCGACTGGAGTTGTGTCTGTTCCCGATGGCGCGGTAAAGCGATTGTCGGTGGAACATCCGACTGGAGAATTTTCTGTCGAACTAGAAGTAACGGGAGCCGACGGCGTTGCGCCCAAAGTGACCCGCGCTAGCCTCATCCGCACAGCTCGCGCATTATTCCGTGGGGAAGTTCTTATTCCTTCGGCGATCTGGGATGGTGTCACTTCCCGGGTCAATAATGAAACTGCCCGGGCGATCACCCATGCATAGTGCACAAACCATTTCGCGCATCGCGATTATAGGGTTCGGCGAAGTCGGTGGAATTTTCGGGAGTGATTTAGCGCAACAAGGGATCGAAGTCTCGGTGTTCGACAAACTATTGGCTTCCCAATCGCATAGGCAGCAAATGCTGGCGAAGGCTCGCAGTTGCGGAGTGAAAGCCGAAGACAGCCTTCGTGATTGCCTGCGCAATGCCGACCTTGTGATCTCGGCCGTTACCGCTTCGTCTGCACTGGAAGTCGCGCAGGAAACCGGGCCAATCCTTGTTCGGAGCCAGATGTTCCTCGACATCAACTCGGTTTCACCCGAAACAAAACGCAAAGCTTCCGCCTTTATCGAAAGCAACCAAGCAAGCGATACTCCGCGTTTTATCGAGGCGGCGGTGATGGCGGCCGTTCCCGGAAAGCGCCTGAAAGTCCCCATGCTGCTTGGCGGCAAGCATGCAGTTGCCGCGAGCGATTCGCTTAACACACTAGGAATGAACACGACAGTTTTGAGCGATCAAATTGGCGTCGCATCCGCGGTAAAGATGTGCCGCAGTGTTCTCGTAAAAGGCCTCGAGGCCTTGACGGTTGAGTGTCTCTTCGCAGCCCGTCACTATGGGGCCGAAGATATGGTGCTCGAGTCCCTCGACGTCACCTACCCGGGCATGGGTTGGAAGGACCAGCTCTCCGATTATCTGATCAGCCGCGTCGCCGAACACGGACGAAGACGCGCCGCCGAATTGCGTGAGGTCGCACAGACTCTGAGGGAAGTGGCCATCGATCCCACCATGACGCTCGCCGCGGCCCACCGTCAGGAACAACTGGTGAATGAAATCATCGAAAACAACTTCCCGTCTCAGTCTCCCGACCAGTTCTCGTGGCGCTGTCTGGCTGACAATCTTGTGACAGGAAGACGGTCTCGGGTTGCAGAGTGAAATTTTCAGCAAAGCGCACCGCCGCCCGTGCAGCGCGCCGATACGCAATGGCCTGGTCTGAATTTAACGGTCTAAAGACGGGCGTTCCGGATTCTCCGCAGAGCGCGCGAAAGGACGCGTCATGTTGATGCTCGTCCTGGCTCCGTGAGCGTGTTCCACCATGAGGGCCGCAACTCTGGCTCCTTCGCCGTTTTCCAGCGCTTGGACGATCGCATGATGCTGCCGGTGAGAATAGAGTAAGTGATCGTACATGCGAGGAAGATCGATCTTGTCGAATGCAATGGCGTGTGCGGCTGCAAACGGTATCCGATCATTGCGTGCGATGGCTTCCGCCACCACCTTGCTGCCTGCTCCCTGAACAATCAGCGCATGAAATTGTCGGTTCATCTCGCCGTATCGGGCCTCGTCCGCCTGAACCAGATGCCCTTTCAAGAAGATCTCGTCTCCTTCATGAAGGGACTCGTGGAGTGAGTGTATGAGCCGCCGAGGCGGCCCCTGTTCGGCTAGCATGCGAGCCGCCAGGCCCTCAAGGGCGCCACGAACATCGATCGCATCCATAATCTCTTGAGGGGTAAATGCGCGCACAACGAAACCGCGTGTATCCAGCTGTGTGAGCACGCCTTCCTGGGCAAGAATGGGCAGCGACTCGCGAACAGGTGTTCTAGAAACTCCCAGCTTTGCTGCCAGTTCAACCTCTCGGACTCGCTGGCCCGGTGGCAGTTCGCCGTGCAAAATCATTTCGCGAATTTTTACGATTACTCGTGAGTTCTTGCCGCTCATTTTGCATGCAAACTATAGCAGGATTGGATGGGAGGTTGAAATTTGCATACACTGCCGCCCCTGGATTATCGGCTATTGCGGCGGCGCGACGGCTCCTTTGTATTGCCTATCGTGCACTATGTCACGCAATACCAAGTAGCTTGCGGGCATTCTCCTTGAGTATCAGCGGACGAACTTCGTCCCGGATTGCGATCTTTTCCAGATCGGCTAACCATCGATCGGGGGTAATGAGCGGGTAATCCGAACCGAACAACACTTTGTGTTTCAGGAGCGTGTTTGCGTATTGCACCAGTTGCGGCGCAAAGTATTTAGGCGACCATCCTGACAGGTCCATGTAGACATTCGGCTTGTGCAGACAGATCGAAATGGCTTCATCTTGCCAAGGAAACGATGGGTGAGCCATGATGATCGGCATGTCCGGAAAATCGACGGCCACATCGTCAATCGGAAGCGGATTGCCGTATTTCAATCGCACCCCGCCCCCACCGGGCAGCCCGGTTCCAATCCCGCTGTGACCGGTGTGAAACAGGACCGGAAGCCGCGCTTCTGCAAAGACTTCATACAGTGGGTATGCAATCGGATCATTTGGAAAAAACTGCTGGACGGGGGGATGAAGTTTTAATCCACGGACAACTCCAGCGGAGATAAGCCTCTTCGCCTCGGAGACGCCCTGGCTACCTCTCTGCGGGTCGACGCTGGCAAAAGGAATCGCTATATCTGCATTGGCCCTCGCAAACTCCACCACTTCGTCATTTGTCACACGCGGTTTGCCCGTTAACTTCTCGTCGACCGCAAAAACAACAAAGCCGATCTTTCGCGAGCGGTAGTAGTCTGCCATTCCCTTCCGGTCGCGCGCGGCCCCCGAGTCGCCGAAGTATTTCTTGGCGGCGGCATCGATAGAATTGTCCTGCTCCGGCTCAAGATGCACATGCATGTCAATCGCTGTGAGCGATGCGACATTGCCGCCAAACAGGCTCATGCTTGCTCTCCTTTAGTCTCGCGGGCTTCGTCGAAGCTTCGAAACGTTGTGTCCGACGCAGCCAGCCGCTTCAGCAATGAACTCACCTTCCACCTCGCCCCAAATTCACGTTCGAAACTTGCGATGCGCTCGACGATACGCTTCAATCCTATCGAATCTGCATAGAACATGGGCCCACCCCGCCATGCGGGAAAACCGTAGCCGTTCACGTAAATGACGTCGATGTCCGAAGCGCGCAGGGCAAAGCCTTCTTCCAGCACACGCGCTCCTTCATTGATCAAGCCGTACAAAGTACGCTCGACGATTTCATCGTCGGTGAACTGCCGCTGCGGAATGGAAGCTTTCCGCGAGAGGGAGCGGATTAGTTCCACAACCTCCGGATCCGGCGAGAGTTTGCCGTCCTCACCATAGGTGTGCCAACCTTTTCCGGTTTTCTGTCCGAAACGTCGCATCTCGCAGAGGGCGTCGGCGACAAGCGGTTTGCGCTCGCCAGGCGCGGAGAATTGATGCAATTCCCGCCGAACTCGCCAAGCCACGTCTAAACCGGCCATGTCTTCGACTTCGAAAATTCCCATCGCCATACCGAAGTTTTGAAGGGCGCGATCTACTTGCTCCGGTGTCGCCCCGTCTTCCAGAAGAAATTGCGCCTCATACATGTAAGGGAACATGAGTCGGTTCCCCACAAAGCCGGAACAGTTTCCCACGATCACGCCCACCTTGGATAATCGCTTCGCAAACGCAAGCGCAGTAGTCAGCGATTGAACTGACGTAGCTTTACCACGCACAATCTCCAGCAACCGCATGACCTGCGCTGGACTAAAGAAATGGAGGCCCAAGACGTAATCGGGTCGTCTGGTAACTCGCGCCAGCTCATCAATATTCAGAGTGGATGTGTTGGACGCAAGGATACAATCCGGTTTCAAAAGTGTATCCAGCTCACGAAAAACCGAACGCTTCACCTCCATATCTTCGAACACGGCTTCAATCACCAGGTCCGCGCCCTCGATTCCCGCGTAGCTCAGCTGCGGCCTGATTCTATTCAGTCGCTCGCCGGCCGTAGCTTGCGTCAGACGCCCGCGTTGAATCGAAGAGTCATAGCTCTTCCGAATCGCGAGCATCGCGGAATCCAGGGCCGCATGATCGAAATCGCGTATTGCAACCTTTACGCCTGCATTCGCGCAGGCCATCGCGATACCCCGTCCCATCGTTCCGGCACCGACCACAAAGACTTGGTTGATCGGCAAAGGAGGCGTTTGTTTGCTGACGCCGGGTATCTTCGCTACCGCACGCTCGGCAAAAAAACCCTGGATGAGAGCCCGGCACTGATCAGACGTCGCACATTCACGGAAAAGCTGTTGCTCTTGTGCACAACCTTCTTCGAACGACAGGGTGGCTGCGGCGCGAATCGCTTCCACTACCTTCAAAGGCGCAACCTGATTCCGTTTTAGTTTGCGAGCAAGATTCGAACCGGTCTGCAGCGCGTCTTCCAACGATGCGCTCTGTCGTAATACAGCTCTCTGCTCTCGTGTTCGGCGGTAGGGTGCTCCCCTTTCCGCAATGCGGCAAGCGTAGATAATCGCGTCCGATCGAAGATCGCCGTCCACAATCGCATCAATTATTCCCGCGTCCAGTGCGTCGGATGCCGCCAGAAGTTTTCCGGTTACACACATTTCGATGGCTTTTTCGACACCGGCAAGCCGCGGCAAACGCTGCGTACCCTCCGCTCCCGGAATGATGCCGAGATTCACTTCCGGCTGCCCGACTCTCGCGGATCTGACTGCGACTCGGTAGTGACCCGCCATAGCCAGTTCTAGCCCTCCGCCGAGCGCCGTGCCGTGTATCGCCATGATGATCGGTTTCGAGCAGTTTTCTATTCTCTGAAGCAGTTTATGAATATTCGGCGCGCCCGGGCCTCGTCCCCAAGCCAAGTCTTCCAGTTGCTTGATCTCGGCCCCAGCAACGAATGTCGTCCCCGCGCCCATCAGGACAATCGCGCGCAGTGCGTGGTCTGCTTCCGCTGCCCGTATCGCCTCTCCGATCCCTTCGGGCACACCCGCTCCGAGCGCGTTCACCGGTGGATTGTTGATCTGGATTACCGCGACTCCATCCTGGCTCTCTACAACAACCGTCTGATCTGTTTTGGTCACGGCTTGAGCATAGATTTGTATAGCCAAACTTAGCAACAGGAGCATTTCAAAATCGGCACCATTCTGCCCACCGCTAGACCAGCGTCGTCCATCAACTTCGACACGACACGGACTACGATCAAAAACAACTCGCCGATCAATATTTCCCTCAGATCTGGCTGCGTGAGAGGGCTATACTCCCCAAATCAAAATTGCCCGACGGCACAGCATGAGCGACGAAGGAAAGCCACAGGCCCGGAACAGACTTTCCACTCCATCGACATCGGCGAACGAGGCGGCGGTTCGCTCTGCGCGGCGGCGCATTGCTCTTCGGGTTCTTCCTTTTCTGTTCATCCTGTACGTAGTCGCGTTTCTTGATCGCATGAATGTGGGAGCTGCTGCTCTGCAGATGCCCAGCGACTTGGGATTCGATGAGAGGACCGTCGGCCTCGGGGCTGGCATTTTCTTTCTGGGCTACTTTTTACTCGAAATCCCCGGCGCACTGATCGCCGAGCGCTGGAGTGCGCGGTTGTGGATTTCTCGCATTATGGTCTCGTGGGGAATTCTGACCGTTGGGATGGCCTGCATACACACGGCGCGCCAATTTTTCATTGTGCGTTTCCTCGTAGGCGCTGCCGAAGCTGGATTTTTCCCTGCCGTGGTCGTTTACCTTACGCATTGGTTCCGGGCCAGAGATCGCGCCAAGGCAGTGGCTGGCTTTTACGCCGCCATGCCGCTCTCGTATGTGATTGGTTCTCCGTTGGCTGGCCTGCTACTTGGACTGTCGTGGCTAGGATTGAGAGGCTGGCGATGGCTTTTCATCCTGGAAGGAATTCCCGCAATCCTCCTGGGCGTCGTCACTCTCTTTTTCCTCACAGATTGGCCTTCTCAAGCCCGTTGGCTTCCGGTTGAGGAGCGTGCGTGGATCTCGGCTGAACTGGAAAAAGAGAAGAAGGTCAAGAAAGCGACGCGCACCTTCAGCGTGTGGCAGGCATTTCGACACCGCGACATTATTTTGCTTACGTTCTGCTATTTCTTTTCGTTGACGGGGAATTACGGGATCGCATTCTGGCTCCCAACCATCGTGAAACGCGCCTCTTCCCAGAGCGACCTTCGCGTAACGATGCTCACGGCATTACCCTATCTGGCGGGATTTCTGACTCAACAATTCAATGGATGGCACTCCGATCGTACCGGCGAGCGCCGCTGGCACGCGGCGATACCCGTGTTTCTTAGCGGCCTGTTCCTGCTCCTCGCCATCACAGCTCAGTCGAGCGTGGCTTGGTCAATATTCTTCTTTACGCTCGCGGGAGGAGCCTACTATGCCTTCCATCCTGCGTTTTGGGCGATACCCACAGAATTGTTAAGTGAGTCCGCGGCCGCTGGTGCGATTGGCATGATCAATTCTGTTGGAAATCTAGGCGGATTCGTCGGACCCTTCATCGTCGGAACTCTCGTTGCGAGGACGAAATCGTTTGATTCAGGGCTTTGGTACCTGGTGGGCAGCTTCTTCCTCTCAGGTATTTTGATGCTGGCGGTGAAATCGGGATGGAAACGGTCGGAACCCGCAAGCTTGCCGACGTCTTCCCAGGTCAGTGTATCTCCGGCTCGGGGATAGAAGCCGTACCTTCAAGGAAGTCAAAATCGCATCCTTCATCGGCTTGCTTGATATGTTGCATGTAGAGCTTGCCGTATCCACGAGGATAGATGCCCTGCGGTGCTCGCCACGATTCGCGTCGCCGCGCAATTTCCTCAGCAGTCACGCACATGTTGAGTTTTTGCTGTGGAACATCCAACTCAACAATGTCCCCTTCTCTTAGGAATGCAAGCGGACCGCCAACAAACGACTCCGGCGAAACGTGGAGAATACACGCTCCGTAGTTTGTTCCGCTCATCCGGGCGTCGGAGATTCGCAACATGTCGCGCACGCCGGCCTTGAGCAATTTTTGTGGGATCGGGAGATTGCCCCACTCGGGCATTCCTGGAGCTCCCTTTGGTCCGGCATTGCGCAGCACTAAGACACTGTTTTCATCTACCTCGAGATTCGGATCGTCGATTCTGCTGTTCATCTCGTCATAGCTGTCAAAGACAATTGCGGGCCCGCTGTGTTTCAGGAATTTCGGGTCCGCAGCCGGTGCCTTGATGACAGCGCCGTTGGGAGCGAGATTTCCGCGAAGGATAACAAGACCGCCCGAAGGATAGAGTGGATTTTCGACGCTACGAATCACGTCACCGTTGTAAACTTCCGCCCGGCTGATGTTGTCGCCGATCGTCTTCCCCGTCACCGTCTTACAGGTGAGCTCAAGATGTTGACTGAGCATTTTGAGCAAAGCGGACAATCCTCCAGCGTAGTAGAAATCCTCCATCAGATACTTTCCGGTCGGTCGTACGTTGGCCAATACGGGCGTCGTTTTCGATAACGAATCGAAGTCGTCGATCGTCAGTTTGATGCCCGCCCGGCCCGCCAAAGCGATCAGATGGATCACAGCATTCGTGGATCCACCGAGCGCAAGTAGTGTGGTGATCGCGTTTTTGAAGGACGCGCGGTCAAGGATGTCGCTCGGTATCAGGTCCTCCCAAACCATTTCGACGATTCTGCGCCCAGAGAGATTCGCCATCTTCGGGTGATTCGCATCCGCGGCAGGAATTGAAGTGGCCCCGGGGAGAGCGAACCCCAAGGATTCAGCGAGAGACGTCATCGTCGACGCCGTGCCCATGGTCATGCAGGTCCCAGCCGAACGCGCGATGCCATCCTCAATTTCTTTCCATGCTTGGACATCGATCGTGCCGGCACGCCGTTCCGCCCAGTACTTCATGACATCGGCACCGCTTCCGAGCGATTGTCCTCGCCAATTGCCGCGCAGCATTGGACCGGCCGAAACGTAGATGGTCGGAATGTTCATGCTGATCGCGCCCATCAAGAGCGCGGGAGTGGTCTTGTCGCATCCGCCCAACAACACGCATCCATCGATGGGATACGAACGCAGCATCTCTTCCGTTTCCATCGCAAGAAAGTTCCGATACAACATGGTTGTTGGTTTTTGAAATGTTTCGCCGAGGGTCATCGCCGGCATCTCGACTGGAAAGCCACCCGCCTGCCAGACACCCCGCTTCACATCTTGGGCGCGCTCGCGCAGATGGCTGTGGCACGGGTTCATATCGCTCCACGTGTTGATGACGCCAATGACTGGCTTGCCTTGGTAATCGCCTGGGACGCAACCCATCGACGCGGCTCGTGAACGATGAACAAACGAGCGCAGGTCATCTGGACCATACCAGCGGTAACTTCTTAAGTTGTTAGGACTTTTTGGTAGCATCGGGGCGTCGACAAGTTTTTCAAAGCGCGGATTTGAAAGTCAAGCCAATGCGTCGTGTCCGCTGGAGGGATGATAGATCCGGCGATAACTGACAACTATCGGGTCGCCTGGTCAGCTACTTGGGCTATAACGAATCCTCCAAATCGAGCCGGAGCCATCATCGCTGACGAAGAGTGATCCATCAGGTGCGACAGCGATTCCTACCGGACGTCCCCATACCTGGCTGTTGTCCACAACAAAGCCTGTCATGAAGTCTTCGTATTCGGTGTCCGGTCTGACGGAGTGGAACACGAATGACTTCATAGCCCACTCGTAGCGACTTGTTCCACGACCCGTGTTCGGCTGCGAAGATATCTCCTTGAAAGTCGGCTGGAAACTGTTGGCCATCGTAGCAGGTCATTTCCAGAGAGGCATTGTGAGGCTCGGGCACGGATGGTGCCTTGGCAAGGCACACCGATCAAGGGTTGGTCAGCGGAAAAGATTAGGCTGAACAATCGGACAGTCTGCCGACGGCGCGGGGGATTGCCTCTGTGAAGTTCATGCGGATTCCGTGCTCGGGTCGCAAGATCACCATGGGTCGCGCTTCGATAGTCTGGCCCGGAACCAGTGAGAAGTCGTATTTTCTAATCAGAACACTCAGAATCATGAGCATTTGCAGCATGGCGTAGTTGCCGCCGATACATCCCCGAGGCCCCGCT
>Ga0126371_10000562_pt1 | contig 30867 bp, 21 predicted proteins | sample PanSoiMetaPlot_4_FD_110145 | JGI IMG/M metagenome (GOLD analysis project Ga0126371, IMG submission 110145) | Tropical forest soil microbial communities from Panama - MetaG Plot_4 | ecosystem: Environmental > Terrestrial > Soil > Tropical forest > Bulk soil | place: Panama | collected 2016-02-17 | reverse complement strand
TCCTAGCGCGCCGCGCAAGTGGGCGCCAATGTAAGTGCGTGAGATGGGATCGCTGAACATGACCCTGCACCCTGATGGCACGCGTTTCGTTATTTTTCCTGCCACTGTCAAGTCCGAGGAGAACAAGAAGATCTGCACGTGACGTTTCTGATGAATTTCGCCGACAAGCTGTGGCGGCGGATCCCGACGTCACGTAATACCGCACGAGTGCTCCATTCGCAAAAACGGTCAGCGCTGTCTCACTGGCAGTTGGCCGCTAATAGTGCATTTAGTTCTTTCAGTAGCCAGGGCGGTTCCACCGTCGCAGTCCAGTGACTGTCAAAGTCTGGGAAGAATTTCAACGGCCGCGATTGTCAAAGCTGCCTCGCCGGTGATTGTCGTTTGCTGGGTTGCTGACGACATCACCGAGAGCTGCCTGGGCGCAATTGCCCAGGCCGCCGTTTCCCAATTACGCGGCTGGAACGAGCGGTCCGATGGAAGCCGATACTCTCATTGCGGGGGATCATCGTCGATAGCGTGATCTCCAAAAGATCGTATCAACACGGTGAGAGTTGGATGATTCTGTGAATCATGGATCAATATGACAAAAACGATTCAGCAGAAAAACAAGGACCTCGTACTCGAGGCGTTCGATACGCTGTTCAGCAAGCGCGACTATGCAAAGGCTGAAACCTTCTGGTCACCGAAGTACATCCAGCACTGCGCACACATCGAGCCGGGGCGCGAAGGACTGTTCAACCTCATCAAGGGCATCGCCGGCCAACTTCAAGTACGAAGCCGGACCGATCGTTGCCGACGGTGATTTCGTCATGCTTCATGGGCGCTTCAGCGGCTTTGGTCTTCCTGTGAACCGGATTGCCGCCGACATCCTGCGTATCGAGAACGTGGCTTATTGAAGGGTGTTGTTTGCAAGGACGGGCTTCGTCGAACCTTCCCCACCTGTAGAACCACTACGCTCCGATGCCCGGCGAAGGACGATCAATCCGCCAGCAGGGATCTTTACGCGAATTCGGTTCTCCACCGCTTGGATGCGCTCTCCGCTGATGAGGTTCTGCCAAACTGTCTGCGCGTCCGAATTTTCAAGAATGAGATTCCCGGTGTAGTTCCGCTGCGCCGAAGTATTCGCGGCAGTGATGATTCGGTTCGGGGATCCTCTGTAATAGTAAGCCGCGACGTCGGCGTCCCCTGTTTGGGGCTGATACGCCTGAGCGCCGTAAATTAGCGCGTCCTTGTATTGCTGCCGAATCTCAACGAGAGGCTTAATGTAATTCGCGAGCGGCAAATCAATGTCGCACAGCGCCAGATTATGACCGGCGGCGAAGATCTGGTTAAGTTCCGCAATCGTGCGCCCGTTGGACATAAAGTTCACTTCCGGCGCGGCATAGCGGACTGGAGAGCCAAGAATTTTGTCTTGGTTAATTGAGGACATCCAGGCGAAGTCAGCGCTCAATCCTCCATGCCAATGCCTGGCAACCGGACCGGCCGTGGTTTCGCCGATCAGCACGGCCTCCGGCTTGATCAATTGAATGGCCGTGCGAACCTTGTCAGCCAATGTCAGCACGCCCTGGCTGTACTGTTTCGCGCTGTAGAGAACGCCTTCGGCTTCGTTCTTCATGGGGATGTTCATGCGCCAGGCCCAGGAATCGAGGAAGATCCCGTCCACACCGTATTCGCCAACTAAGCGCTTGCATACGTCCGCGACATAGTCCTGCCAAGGACCAAACGACGAGATCATCGAGTAGTTATTGCGATACTGCGCATAGAGCTCGCCCGATGCATCGCGACCTCCCCAGCGCGCGCCTTTTTCATGGCCGATGCGCGAGTAGTAACTGATAATGAACGCTTCGACGTATACGATGATTTTGCCCCCGCGGTCGTGAATAGCCTTCACGCCGTCGACAAACGCGGGAATTCCACCGAGATCCGAACGCGGGATGTAGTCGCCCTTATTGCTATAGGGCCGGCCATGCTCACCGTCGCCTTCCCAGTAATCCCAAATGTAGACGACGTTGGTTCCAAGCCGCTGCGCCTGATCGAGCAGACGCGGTAGTTGACGGAAAGACTCAATGTGCTGCCTCAGGTCTTCGCCAGGGTACATGAGGTAGATTCCGCCGGCGCCTCCGCCCGAAAAGCCATAGATCGCCCCTTGATCACGGAACCACGCTGGAATCGCCGGAAAATTCCAGCGTGACCGGTGCTGCGCAGTGTAATAGTCGACGGCTGTGTGCCAGTCGCCGGTAGAATGAACGCCGATGGCGAGCTGGGGTAGCGTGACCGACTGATTCGCACCAATATCGGTCAGCCAATATCCAGAAACCGCCATGGCCGACAGGTTGAATTGCAACGGTGCGATATCGTTATCGAGATCGCCGTCGATGTCGGCGAAATAAATCCCTCCCGTGCCCCCGACATCGTAGATGCTCGCCACCTCCATTGAGTTCATCGCACCGACGGCCTTCAGGTCCGGGACGAAACGCATGCCAAGAGGCGGTTTCCTCGGCGAGTCAAGCGCCAGAGGCGGCGCGGTGTTATCAAGCGGAGCCACGGTGCCAACTTCGGTCGGAACCATACCCATACGCTGCGAAGCCGGGCCGCGCGTCACCAAGCCATTGATGCTAGGTATTACGGCATGGATCGGCAGAGTCTTCGAACTCGTATTGCTGAGCTTGATTGCGAGGCGAACGATGGGCTGACCGGCGGGAGCATCGATGTTGAGTTCGATTCCAAGCGGCAGGTCGGCGAAGTGCCCCCGCACGTTGAGCGCTGAATGCGACTCTGACGCCGAGAAGGTATCCACCGCTACACCCACGTTGCTCCGAATCACGAATCCACTCGCCGATAGCTCGAACAATGCCGACGGCTGCGCCAGATGCTCCACGCCGCTGGACTTGTTGCGAATGCCGGCAACGGAAATCCCGCGCTTACTCAAGTCCAGTTTGAGTGCGATCTGTGAGTTCTCTATCGTCACCAATTCGGCGCGGGTAACCACGGCCGCGACGAGCAGGCAGCTGAATCGGATCGCCCAAATCATTTTCGAGAGATTCAACGCAACACGTCGGCCGAATTAGCAGCCACAGGACTTGGCACCGGACCAAACACGTCTTCCGCGCCGGTTCCGGGAGCAATCACGACTTCGAGGAAACCGTTCAACATCTCGTCCCACGTCTGCGGCCCATAGTGCACATCTTTCGCGGGATCAGGATTGTTGGAATTATTTGCAGAGTTATCGTAATGGCCTATGCACTCCAGAATCGTGCCCGCGGGCAGGAGCTTTGGTTCAGCGAGGTAGTAGTTGGTCTGCCAGTGAAAATCGTAGTGCGGCACGCGCAGCAGTACCTCCACCTCGCCACTCGGATAGGTGGCGCGAAACTCGAAATCTTTTCCGCGCAGGTGCATATGCGGAAGCATTGAGAACAGCTTGACATCGCGCTTCACCAGCGCTTGAGCCCGAATCTGCTGATCGGACGCATGCGCGGGAATCGTGAAACGCTGGTTAAACACCAGTCCGGCCTTGACCTGCTCTTTTGGCGGCGCCTTGGCAAAAACGAAGCCGATACGCGTTCGGTCCTGCTCCGGCTTGCCTGTCGAGGTGTAGTGAATCTGGGACAAAATATCCGAGCCGGCCTTCACTAGGCGTGCTTGGCCATCCTCGAGAATGGGCGGCCGGCCGCCGGGCACATAAACCTCTAAAAGATCCGAATTGGAGTACATGGGCGGCTCGACACCGCTCAACCGGCTTCTTGCGCGCTGCGGACGCTGATCACCCCTGTCCCCAGCAGATCCTTCCAGCTCGATCGGATTCGTTGAATATTCGCCGCGGCGTACCGACGCGTTTGCTCTCGAAGGATGTTGTGCGGCAATAATGTGATGCACCACCGAACGGTTGCTCGGGTGCACCTCGACAGCCTGCACCCATTTGTCCTCTGTAAAGCCACTCGGAACGATTATGTATTCATACGGGATCGTGCCACTGGCGGGGATATCGAACGCCTTTGGCAGTTCAACGATCGCATCCGGCTTCCCTATCCCCCACGTTTCGCTGAACTGCATCGGGCGCGGGGCGTCCTTGGGATCCCCTTCGCGGGCGCCGCTGTCGGACCACTTCACTAGCGTGTCGATTTCCGGCTGGCTCATGGATCGATCATTGTCGAAGTGTCCATATTTCGGGTCGGCGAACCAGGGAGGCATTTTCTTCTGCAAAACCGCATCGCGAATCGCCTTCGCCCATGGGCGAGCCTCCGCGTAGCTGGTCAGTGGCATAGGTCCGATATCGCCTTTGCGATGGCATCCCTGACACCGATTTTGCAAAATCGGTTCAACGTTCTTGTGGAATGTCACCTCGGCGGTCAATGCCGGATAGCAGATGAATACGAAACTCGTCACCCAACGAACACGCATAGCTCTCCGATCTCCTGGGCTAAGACCTCGCTGATAGCCGGCCGCAAATGCTCACTTCAAGACCTAAACGCTCAAACATTGCCGCTTTTGCGAAGAGTGCTCGATTCGCGCTATCTGCATCCGGCGCATAAGCAACCTGAATGTGATTGGCCTTGTGCCGCGCCATAAGTTGGTTTTGCGACACACCGTAGGTGACGGCGCTCATAATCGGCCATTGGGGCGTGGTCATCTGCCACCGGCGCTCGGTTTCCTCGCCCGGCAGGTCCACTACACCGCCCCGACCAAGATCCGCCTTGAGGGAGCCATTGTCGACAAACACGCGGCTCCAGATGATTTCGCCAGGCTTGCTGATTCCTTTGAGAGTCCCGCCGCCGAGACGAAAATACATCGGAGGCTGGCGCTCACTTATTGCGCCACGGTAGCCGTCAACAAAATGCTGGGGCGGCGCAGCTCCCGATATCTCAAAAACCCAAACGAACTCCCCGCCGTACTCTTCGCCGTAACGTACGTCGTGCAATGTTGTTTCGGGGTCGAATCCGAGTTTGCGCCACACACGATTGGTTACCAGTGCGTCGAGGCCGGCGCATTCATCCACCTCGTTGAAATGTGGAAGCGCCTGGCCGTCGAACAAAACGCGGCCATTGCCGGCGGCCCTTACCGGTGGGCGATCCACGTTGTTCAACAGGCCTTCGGCGAGATCGGAAGCAGGCGTCAGATCTTTCAGTCCTTGTTGATACTGAATACCGATGGCATCGCAGCCGAATTCGTCTGCAAGCCGGACAGCCGCGATGTACATTTTGCATTGTTCGAGAATCTGATCGTCGGTAAGGTTGACCTCCGGGTTCGGCCCGGTCGAAAAGCGCATGCCTTTCAGGTCCAGCCACTGCCGAACGCTGCGCGCCTCTTCGTTTTTGACCTCAAGCATGGACGCGTATAGTGCCGATTGGCTTAGGCGCTCTTTGAAGATGCCGGTACGGTGCAGGAGTTCGTCCGGGATGATGGCGTTGTACATCCCCATGCAGCCCTCATCGAACACGCCGAGGATGGCCTTGCCACGCTGCAGTTGGGAGGATAGCTGATCGGCAATGCGCTGGGACTCATCGGAAAGCTTAAACGTGGAGAGTGGACAAACATGACTCGTGTCATGTTCGACTTGTCCTCGGTTCAACCACTCGCGCAAGCCGGTTAAGAAGAACTCGTCTGTGAATTTCGCGCTCCACAGCGTGCTATAAGGAATGCCTGCCTTGGTCATCGAGCCGTTGAGGTTGAGCATGCCGACGAGACCGGGCCACGTGCCGCTCCAGTTGGCAATTGTAAGGATCGGGCCGCGATGGCTGTACAGCCCAGCCAGCACGTGGTGGCTGTATTGCCAAACCGCCTCGACCACCAGCAAAGGCGCGTCGGGAGGAATGTTACGGAAGACCTCCATACCGTACCGCTGGCTATCGAGGAATCCATGCTGCAACTCGGGCTTAAACGGGTGTGCGCGAACCACTTCGCGGCCCTCCCGCTGAATGGCGGCCACTACATCGCGCTCCACCTGTTCCTGAGCGGGCCAGCACTTCTGGTTCGCAGACAAGCGAAGATCCCCGCTTGCGACTAGATAAGTTTTTTGAGCCATGAGAGAGAAAATCCTAGCTTGCGGCACGCGTTTGTTTCGCCGCGCTTACGTCTCGCGCCTGGCGTGCTTCGTACGCGATCGTCTGCAGGCTCGGCAAGACTTCCCCGACCCTGGTGGCGGCAGAATCGAGGCTGCCAAGCGAAAAATAGAGCGTTCTGAAAGCCTCGAATAACTGCTTATAGGCGGCGACGGCTCCCGGATCAGGCGACACAGTCCGATAGGAAGGACATAGTGCGTCCTGCGCTTCTTCAACGGTCCGAAACTCTCCGGCCGCCAGGAACGCAAATACAGCCGCACCAACGCTGGTCACGTCGCCTGCCGGCACTAGGACCGGCTTATTTAGCACGTTCGCGTAAACCTGGTTGAGAACCGAGCTTCGCTGCGGTATGCCGCCGCCGTTGATCAGCCGCTTGATGGGCGTGCCATATTCGGCCATCCGGTCCAGAATGATTCGAGTGTGAAACCCAGTGCTCTCGATGGCAGCGAATAGTTCATCCTGCGCCGTGCTCGTCAGGGTCCAACCAAGGGTCACGCCGCCGAGCGCCGGGTTCACCAACACGGTCCGGTCTCCGTTGTCCCATGTCAGACGCAGTAGGCCAGTCTGCCCGGCGCGATAAGATTCCAAGCCCTGCGACAACGCGCTGACTGTGGCGCCGGCACGTCGCGCGATCGCTTCGAAGACATCTCCGACAGCCGAAAGGCCGGCCTCGATACCTGTGTAATCGGGATGAATCGAGCCGGGAACCACACCGCAAACTCCAGGAATCAATGTGGTCTCTTCACTCATCGCCATGATGCAGGTTGAGGTTCCGATCACATTCACAACGTCGCCCAACCGGATGCCAGCGCCGATCGCATCCCAGTGGGCATCGAGCGCGCCGACCGGAATCGGAATGCCGGCTTGCAAGCCGAGACGCAACGCCCATTCCTGGCTTAACGTGCCCGCAATCGCGCGCGAGGTGGCGAAACGCCCGCTCAGCTTGGCGCGGACTCCGTCGAACAGCGGATCCACACGGTTCAAGTAAGCTTCGGACGGAAAGCCCTGCCAACGACTGTTCCACATCCACTTGTGACCCATGGCGCAAATGCTGCGCGGGACCTGGTCCGGATTTTCGATGCCGCACAATGTCGCGGCAATCATGTCGCAATGCTCCAGCGCCGTTCGAAGGCGTGCACGGCCCTCTGGATTGTTTCGCAACCAATGGAGCAGTTTCGCAAAGCCCCATTCCGACGAGTATGCTCCGCCACACCAGTCGATCGCCTCCAGGCCAGTTTCGCGAGCCACACGAGTCAGTTCGCCGGCCTCGACCCTGGCGCGGTGGTCACACCAGAGATAGTAGTCATCCAGAGGCTGAAGACCATCTCCGACTACAATCACGCTCGAACCGGTGGTGTCGAGCGCCAGAGCCTTGACCTCCACACCAGGCACTCCGCTTGCGCGTAGGGCGTCCCTCATCGCACGTTCAAGCGCCGAGAGATGATCAGAGTGGCTTTGTGTTGCGTGATTCGGATCGGCTGCGGTGCGATGAAGCGGATATTCGGCGGTCGCCGATCCCAACCGGCCGCGGACACTCTCGAAGATCGAGACGCGCACGGCGAGGGTCCCAAAATCTACGCCCGCGACAATGCCCATACCGCTAGTTCACTTCCAGATCGTCACGGCTGGGTAGCTTCGGAAACGGGGCGTGCGGCTCGACTTGATACCAATACGCGACCGACGAGATGTCATCGGTAAGAGGCAGGTAGCGCCGGTCGTTCCTCCATCCCAGGGCATGGATCGTAACCCGCAGGTCGCTCTCAAAACGAATGGGATCGGGAATATGCCAGCGATACAAGCCGAATCGTTGTTGCGACTGATACAGCCCGTCGGGCTTGAGAACCTGAATCAGTCCGGAATAGGGCGACGTGAACGGCTCGTATTGCTTCCTCTCCTGATTTTCGAAGTTGTATGAGCCGCAGAAGTAATCTTCTGTGCCAGTGCCGTTGATGGTGGGGAATTCTTTGTCGCCATCCATAAAAAACTTGATCTCGCCTTCCCCCCACCAGCCATTGCTCTTCACGCCCCAAGCCATATACGTACCCACATATTGGCCTTTGCCTTTCACCTTGTCGATGATCGTGTACACGTCTTTATAAGGCAGCGGATTCACGCGCCGGAACTGAGCATGGAAGTAAGCCGTATCGGCCGGAAGCTGCGTGCGAGTGAAGTCGACTTGATAATAAATTCGCATCGGCCGCGCATCCATGTTTTCCATGGTGATCTTGGCGCCCCGGCGGAACGGCATCGGCCAGTAAGAATTAAACGCGCTGCCAGGATTCACGCAGATGGCGAGCGATTGCACGGGCGCATACTTTCCCCAACCCATCGCGAAAAAGTCGCCCACCGGAACTTCGACCGATGGCGACGTCTCACCGTCCCAGTACATACGTAGGATGGAGAACCGCCAATTGCCGGTGGGTGTCATCCAAATATGTTGGATCGATCCTTGTCCTGAGATGTCGGCCAGAGTGAATGTTTCACCCGGCTTGATGATCACGAAGGGATTTACTTTCCATCCGCGGCCGAGATCCCGTGCCGCCTCCGATGCGACGCCTTCTGTCGCCATTCCGCCCTTGCCCTTTTCGCCGGTGAAGTTCTCCGGACTGACAGAGAAAGTCTTTGCTTCCGAGGTACGGAAGATATTGCTCAGTCCATTCGCGAGACCATCGTAGGCGCCTTGTTGCGCGAGTATTGTGACCGAGCCTGCCGCGAGAATTCCCGAAACCAGCCAAACACGCGATAGCTTCATGACCGACTCCTGTGCGCTTTGAAACTCGGGACTGTTCAATTCTATCGTCCGGCCGCGCGAACCGGCTGAGCATTGACTCTCGCCGTCGCGTTCATAGGCAGGAAGGGTCCTGCGCCCGGGCCGAGAAGTTCGGGCGTGTCCGTGGTGGGTTCGATCGCAACTTCCATGAAGCCATTCAGCATTTCTTCCCAGGTTTGCTCGCCGTAGTGCACGTCGAGGGTAGCGTCGGGATTGAACGGGTTGTTCACAGAATTGTCGTAGTGTCCGGTAACTTCGAGCACCGTTCCCTTCGGTAGGACCCGGGGCTTGTCGAGATAGTAGTTCACTTGCCAATTAAAATCGTAGTTCGGAACACGCAGCAGGACTTCGCTCTCGCCAGAGGGATAGATCGCCCGGACTTGAAAATCTTTGCCGCGGAGATGCATATGCGGCAGCATAGAGACCATCTTCACATCGCGCAAGATTTCTGCGCGGGCCCCGATCATTTGATTGCTTGCGCCGGCCGGAATCGTGAAATGCGTGTTATAGACAAGGATGGATTTGATTCGTTCGCGTGGGGGGTCTTTGGCAAAAATGAAGCCCACGTTGGTTTGATCTTCCTGCGGCGTCCCAATGGTTGTGTAGTGGAGCTGGAACATGAGCGATGAACCAGCTTTGACCAGTTTCGCTTGCCCGGGTTGCAACTCCGGAGGCAGACCGCCAGGGACAAACGTTTCGAGCAGATCGCCTTCGCGCGCCGCAGCGAATTGCGGCGGTTCCTGCCCAGGTTTCAGCGCAGCGAGCATGCGGGCTTCAGCATCAGAGGTGAAGAAGCCGCTTGTACTTGCCCGGGGGCCATTCCTCGACGGCGGCGTCGCCGATAGATTGATGTGGTGAACGACTTTTCGGTTGCTTGGTCGAATCTCGACCGATTGAATCCATTTGTCTTCTGTGAAATTCGTAGGTACAACGATGTACTGATAGGGCACCGTACCCTTGGCTGGAACGTGGAACGCCTGAGGGATTTGGATGACGACGTCCGGCTTGCCCATATGCCAGCCATCGGAAAAATGTAGCGGCGCCGGTGCATCCTTCGGATCGCCCTCTACTGTGCCGTTATCGGTCCAGGACTTGAATGTGTCGATTTCGGCTTGCGTCAGCGATCGATCATTCAGAAACGTGCCGTGAGCTGGATCGGCGAACCACGGCGGCATTTTCTTTTGCACCACGGCTGCGCGGATCGCCTTCGCCCAGGGCCGAACTTCTTCATAGGACTGCAGCGGCATCGGCCCAATGTCACCAACATGATGGCAGCCCTGACAATGGCGCTGTAGAAGTGGCTCCAAATCCTTATGGAAGGTGGCCGGGGTGACTGCCCAACAATTCAGTGCGGCCAAGATAAGGACACTGACGGCTTTCATAACTATAACTAATGAATAAAGGATCGCAGGTGCACCGACAAGGTGTTTTCCTTGACATTTCGGCTAGTTCTTCTGTTAAAACCGTGTGGATGAACGTCGGCGGCTCCAACAGGCTGCCTTTTCAATGTTTATCGCGTGGCTGACGGTCTCATTCGACCCTGATGGGGGACCTGTTTCCGTGACAAGCGATTCAGTAGGAGAAACGCCACGGAGGACCGTATCCGCAAACTTTCAGCGGCGGAAAACCGCTCGCGCTGCGTTTCTCAGACAGAAACTTCTCGGGGTTACCATTGGGGTAGGTTCCTGCCTTACTCGGAATGGGTTAGGATAACTATTTGCTTGAAATACTTTTGTGTCTCTGAAACCTTTAGACGCCGTCTGATTTCGCAGAATAAAACGCTTTGCGCCCCGGGGCGAAGCGCTTGCTTCCATTCGCCAACTGGCCGAGCATGGGAGCGATGTTGACTCGTCGAACCTTCACGACTGGTTTCGCCGGGCCCCTGATCCTGAAGGCCACCGACAAATCGGGTTCGCAGCGGCGGATCCTCGGTGATGGCGATCACAAGTACGAGGTTTTTCACGACTGTGGCATCTTGCCGGCCAGCATCCGGTATGGCAATACGCACGGCGTCTGCGAGGATTCTCAAGGCCGGATTTACATCCATCACACCGTGCATGCATGGCCAAAGCTCCGCACCGAGCCGCGTGAAAAATTTGTCGCAGGAAAGTTTATCTGCCCACATAGCGCCTGCTTCGATCATGCGGGAAATATCTTTGTCGTAGAGTGGGTAGAAGTAGGACGTGTCACGAAACTTAAGAAGGTCAGCTAGATCCGCTTTGAAGAACGGGACCTCATCGAAAGAGCGCTATCTGATCGAAGCCGTGCTACGGGCTTGCGATATCCTGGACGCGTTTCAATTCGATGGCGAATTGCTGCGCCTGCAGGAACTCGTCGCACGCACCCAGATGAACAAGACGAGGGTGTTCCGGCTGCTCTGCACCTTAGAGGAGCGGGGGCTGATCGAGCGTATCGGTCCCCATCAATACCGCTCCACCATCAAGCCGCTTAAGCCGAACAAGCATCGATTGGGTTATTGCGCGCTGACTCTCGAGAATGCTTACTCGCGAGCAATCACGGAGAGCGTAAAGCGGGCCGCCGCCGAGGAGCGTATCCACCTAATCGCGCTCGACAACCATTACAACTCCAAACAGGCGCTGCGCAACGTGGACTTGCTGATTCGCGAGCGCGTGGACTTGATTCTGATGCACCAAGGCGACGATCACTTGGCGCCGATCATCGCCTCCCGCATTCGGGAAGCCGGTATTCCGCTGATCGCGATCCACGTTCCGCATCCAGGCGCGAATTATTTCGGACCCGACAACTATACGGCGGGTGTGACTGGAGGCCGCTACATCGGCCGGTGGGTAAAGCAAAACTGGCAGAGCAAGATAGACGAAATCCTGTTAATTGAGTATCCCCGCGCGGGATTATTCGCACGCTCGCGTCTTACCGGTACTGTGGCAGGCATAAAAGAAATTTTGCCGGACATCGAGGAGGCACGCGTAGTTTTCTTGAACGGGCAGGCCCGTTTTGCGGCCAGTCTGGAAGTGACCCGTAAGCACTTGCGGAGAGCGATCCGCCCGGAGCGAACCGTGATCAGCGGAGTGGATGATCCCAGCACGATCGGGGCGTTGCGGGCATTCGAAGAAGCTGGGCTTGCGGAAAAGTGTGTGGCTTTAGGTCACGGGGGAGCGCCTGAAGGGCGCACCGAGTTGCGCCGTCCGCGGACGCGATTACTGGCATCGATGGCGTTCTTCCCGGAACGCTATGGGGAAGGGTTAATCTCAGTTGCGCTACAAATTCTCGCGAAAAAATCGGTGCCTCCCGCTGTCTTTGTCAAACATCAGGTGATGACACCGGCCAATGTCGATCATCTATATTCGACTGATGCGGTGCGTCAAACAGCCGAAATGACCATGGCATCGATGGGCGACACGGCCTGACCAGCGCTTAGCCGAAATCGATGCTTAGTGGAGCGAAGAAGTCGTGTTCGCCGGAGCCCCCGCCGGTGCCGGCTCGAAAAACTGCGGCGAGACTTCGCGCGGTTCGAGCGCCACGTCGAGTAAGCCGCCCAGCATTTCATTCCAGGTTTGTTCTCCGTAGAGGACACGCGCCTTGGGATCTGGATTGAACGGATTATTGGGCGAATTGTCATAGTGTCCCAGGACCTCGATGATAGTTCCCTTCGGCAAAACCTTAGGAGTCTCGAGATAATACGTGAGTTGCCAGTTGAAGTCCCAGTGCGGAACGCGCATCAGAATTTCCGACTCACCCGTTGGATAAAGGGCGCGATACTCAAAATCCTTCCCGCGGAAATGCATATGCGGGCGTAATGTAACGACTTTCAAATCGCGAACCAGGCGCGCCCGCGCGTACACTGGGTAATTGTCCACCATGGGCGGAATGTCAAAAGCGAAGTTTTGCACGTTGATGGTGTGGAGGCGCTCCTTCGGCGGCTGCTTGGCGAAAATCAGCCCGAGGCGCGACCGGTCGTCGCCGGCAGTTCCGGTGCTCGTGTAGTGAAGCTGGAACAGAATCACCGAACCTGCCTTAATCAGCTTGGCCTGGCCTGGCTGAATGTCCAGCGGCAGCGAACCCGGTGTGTAGCCTTGGATGTATTCGCCGCCGAGGCCCGAGTCGAACTGGTTCGGCATGGGACCGCCGGCCAGCGCCTTCTCGGTGCGCTCGATCACGCGCTGATCGATGGCGTCGGCGTCGAGAAACTCGCCCAGATTTTTAGCCGAAGACGAACTTGACGGAATCGCGTGCGCCTGGATGTGGTGCACCACAGAACGGTTGCTTGGCCGAATCTCGGCGGCCTGTACCCACTTGTCTTCGGCCAGTCCTGCGGCCACCGCGATGTACTGGTATGGGATTTTGCCATTCGCCGGCACATGGAACGCCTTGGGCATTTCAATAATCATGTCCGGTTGGCCGATGGTCCAGCCGCCTGGGAAATCGCGCGCCTTGGGCGCATCCTTCGCATCGCCTTCGAGCGCCCCGCCGTCAGTCCATGCGATCAGTGTATCGATCTGCTCTTGCGGCAAGCGCCAATCGTTCGAAAATTTACCGTAATTCGGATCGGCCAACCAGGGAGGCATCTTCTTCTGCACCACTGCGGCGCGAATCGCTTTTGCCCACGGCCGCGCATCTTTGTAAGTCAACAACGACATGGGAGCTACTTCGCCAGGCCTGTGGCAATTTTGGCAGTGCGCTTGGAGTATCGGCTCAATGTCTTTGTGGAACGTCACTTTAGCTGTTGCGTTCACCGCCGGCTGGGCCGGTACGGACTCGAAATAGTGCTGCGGTTTCGCAGCCGGATCTTCGGATACGTCCATTAGGCCGCCCATCATCTCGTTCCAGGTCTGCTCACCGTAAACCACGAGCGCGTTGGGATCAGGGTTGTTGGCATTGTTCGCTGAATTATCGAAATGGCCGAAGACTTCGAGGATCGTTCCTTTCGGCAGCACCTTCGGTTTTTCGAGGTAGTAGACCAACTGCCAATTAAAGTCCCAGCGAGGCAGTTTCAGCAGTGTCTCTGTCTCACCGGTGGGATAAATCGCGCGATACTCAAAATCCTTTCCGCGAAGATGCATGTGCGGAATGAAAGACACCAGTTTCATGTCGCGCGTCAAGCGGGCGCGCGCTTGGATTGGATAGTTCGGTTCGCGCGGCGGAATACTGAATGCAAAGTTCTGGACGTTAACCGTGCGGACCCATTCTTGCGGGGGCTCGGTCGCGATCTTGAACCCGATCCGCGTTCGGTCGGTGCTGGGCTTGCCGTTGGTCGTATAGTGCAACTGAAACATCAGAGCGGAGCCCGCCTTGATGAGTCTCGCTTGGCCAGGCTTCAGGATCGCCGGCGGCATACCGGGCACGTAAAAACCAACGGCATCTCCATCCACGGCATCGGCAAACTGATCGGGCGGAGGATCTTTGCGCGGGGCCAGCAATTTCGCCATCAGGTTGGGATCGAGAAACTGACCCACTTGCACGGCTTTCAGCGTGGCCGGCTCGCGGACGAAGGCGATTGCGTGATGGAGCGCGGCGCGGTTGCCCGGCCGAATCTCAACAGCGGTCACCCAAGTGTCCTTGGTGAAACCTGTCGGTACGACAATGTACTGATAGGGCACATCGCCCGCAGCGGGGATATGAAATTCCTGCGATAGTTCGACAATTGCGTCCGGTTTGCCGATACTCCACCCTTCGAAGAACTCGCGCGCTGGCGGTGCATCCTTGGTATTGCCTTCAGGCGCGCCTTCGTCCGCCCATGCTACCAACGTACTAATTTCTGTTTGTGACAGCCGACGGTCGTTCGAGAACTTGCCGAAGTTGGGATCGACAGGCCACGGGGGCATCTTCTTCGACGCAACCGCATCGCGGATCGCCTTCGCCCAAGGCCTCGCATCGTTGTAGGTCAGCAGCGACATGGGCGCGATCTCACCGGGACGATGGCAGTCCTGACATCGCCTTTGCAGAATCGGTTCGACATCCTTGTGGAAACTGACCGGGGCTCCGAGCAGCGAAACCGAGCTAACGAGGCACACAACTACACGGCGAGGTGAGGTCCTCATACGGAGTCATCATATGACTGGCGAAACCGTGCGGCAACGCCATTGAACGGGTCGCCGAAGAGTTCATACATTGAAACAGAGTTGTCATCGTATCGTTTCGACCAAGTAGCTGGATACAAAGCCCGCAGTCCCCAGTGCGGATCGAATCGCGAGAAGAAATTGGACTTTTGCGCGCTAACGGTGCCTTTTTACGTGTTTCGTTGTGTGAACTATCGAGCCAACCGCCAAGACAATCTTGCACCGATTCATACGTTCGCCTACGCTTGTCCAAACGTAGCCAATGAGGGTGTCAACGTATGAACACTTTGCGAACTAAGTTGCTTTTCGGGCTGTTGCTTGCAAGCGCGTCTTCGTGTTTCGGCCAGTTGGACCGGGCCGCGATTCTGGGCACAGTCACCGATGCCTCCGGGGGCGTGATCCCCAACGCCACCGTTAAGGTGATCAACACGGGAACCGCATCTGAGCAATCTATCACTACGGATTCCAACGGGAATTTCATCGCTCCCGTATTGCCGGTTGGCACCTATCAGGTCACAGCCTCGGCGAGCGGTTTCAAAACTTCGGTTCACGACAATATCGTTCTGCGCGTAAATGATCGCACGCGTATCGACTTAGTATTAAATGCCGGCGATGTTACCGAGCGGATTACGGTCGAGGCTCAGGCACCGGTAGTCGACACGGCTTCGACGACTCTCGGTGGTGTGATCGAACGCGAGCAAGTGGCCAACTTGCCACTCAACGGCCGAAGTCTGGCATCTCTGATGGGCCTCGCGGCGGGCGTGAATATGCTTGGGACGGCGCAACAGCGCAGTATGAACGGCGTAAGCCAAACGCGGTTGTTTGAGAGCGGTTCCCGCCTGCTAGTAGACGGCGGCGACTCAGGACAGGTGGACTCAGACATCATTGACAGTGCATACGCATCTCAGGCGCGCGTGACGCGTGCAAGCGTCGATGCAGTGGCCGAAATTCGTATCCAGGAATCTTCGTTTTCGGCCGAGTACGGGCAGTCCATGGGCGGCGTGGTGAACTTTATCACCAAATCAGGCACTAACCAGTTTCATGGATCGCTGTTTGAATACTTTCGCAACGAGAAGCTGGACTCACGCAACTACTTCAACGTGTCGCCGGCGGCGAAGCCGCCGTTCCGCTTGAACCAGTTCGGGGGAACATTCGGCGGCCCGATTATCAAAGACAAAATTTTCTTCTTTGTGAATTATGAAGGCGTCCGTCAGCGGCTGGGAATTTTCCAAAACACTTTCGTGCCCACGCAGGCCTTTCGCAACACGCTGACGGCTGCGGTGCGCGCCGAGGCGGACCTTCTGCCGCTTCCGAATGGTCCGGTTTCGCCGACTGAACCGCGCCTGGCGCAGTTTATCCGCGGAGTCTCAAACGAGCTGACGGAAGACACCGGAAGCGGAAAAATGGACTACCACATCACGTCCAAAGACGTTCTGACGCTGCGTTATAACCGCAATGAATCGTTCACGAAGAGCTGGTTCGGCGTTGGACCTGGGCAGTTCCGACCGGTCCCGGCGCTCCTGCAGACCGCAAAAATCGCCTACACGAAGACCTTGACCCCCAATCTGCTGAACGAGGGTGGCATATCTTTCAATCGAGGCGTCTGGTACGCGGGTGCTGCCGGCGATGCCGCTACTCTCAATTCGCCGATTGTCGGAAGTATCGCCGGCATGGCAGCCATCGGGCCGGCAGTATTCGATTTGCCCGTGGCCAATACATCGTTTACTTACCTTGACACCGTGTCTTGGATCAAGGGCCGCCACGCCCTTAAGTTCGGAACTCAAGTGGTTGGCAATCGCGACAACAAAGCCATCTCCTTCCAGGAAATCGCGACCTTCCTTACGCTGGACAGCTTTGCGGCCAATCAACCATTCGCAATTCAGACACTCGGTCAGCCCCGCCAGGGAATGCGCAACAAATACGTTCACTTCTTTGTGCAGGACGATCTTCAAGCCACCAAGAAGCTCACGCTCAACTTGGGGTTACGTTATCAATACGACACCGCGCCGTCGGAATCACATGGGCGCATTGCGAACTATAATCCGGTGACGGGCGACATCAATGCGCCGGGTTCCAGCCTTTTCGACGCCCCGAAGTTGGATTTCGCCCCTCGCATCGGATTCGCCTACTCTCCCTTCTCGTCAAAGAAGACCGTGATCCGCGGCGGTTTCGGGATCTTCCACTCGCCCCTGGTAGCCGCGGCCGCTCAATCGGTTCCGTCGAATCTACCTGGAATCGGTCAAAATGCTACGGCGCTGAGTCCCGGCATAGGATTCCCGTTTCCCCTAAGTAAGCTGATCGCATCCACGCGCAGTCTGTATGCGTTCCCGAAAGACTGGAAGCAGTCTTATACCGAAACGTGGAATTTCAATATCCAACAGGGCTTTGGTCAGAACTCCGTGCTCCAAGTGGGCTATATCGGCAATCGCGGACTGCACCTCAGCCCCTTCCAAGAGTTGAACCGGTTGGTACCCGGGACGACGGTGCGTCAGAATCCGAAGTTCGGTACGATCACGAACTTTTTCGATGGAGCCATCGCGGATTACAACGGCCTGCAGGTGACTTTCAAGCAGCGTTTGACCAAGGGGTTCACTGTTAACGTGAACTATACCTGGAGCCACGCGCTGGATGAAGGCGGCGTATCAAATGGACCGGCAACCACCGCCAACCAGGATGACCACAAGTTCCGAAACGAGTATGGCAGTGCCGATTACGATGTCCGGCATTACCTGGAATTCGACTACACCTACCAGATTCCGTCTGTTCCGCGCATCCCGAAAGTGGTCGGCGGTGGATGGCAACTCAACGGCGTGACAGTGATGCGCGCCGGGTTGCCTTACAATGTGATCTGCGGCTGCGACGCGGCCGGCATCGGTGCGGCTACCGCTCGCCCAGATCTGCTTGCCGGTGTCTCAACCCAGCCGTCCAGCGCCGATCTCCCCAAGCGCCAGCTGAGCATCGCGGCCTTCCAGACGCCGGTGGGGCGCTTCGGAAATCTGGGCCGCAATGTATTCACTGGACCTTCTGCGTATAACTGGGACTTTTCGCTGTTCAAGAACTTCACGGTTCTCGAGCGCCAGCAAGTCCAATTCCGCGCTGAGATGTTCAATATCTTCAATACACCGCAGTTCGCTAACCCGGGTTCCACTACTTCTTCGCCGGCGACGTTCGGTCAGAGTCTCGGAACCATCGCAGCGGTCGGCGGATTTGGATCGAACCGGCAGATCCAGTTCGCATTACGATACGGATTCTGAGTAGCTGATTCTGAGGAGTAATCAGATGACCGTGAGGAGTTGCGTACATCGCGCGGCCGCGATTGTCAAGAAGGTCGTGATCAATCCGCACCGCGCATGATTGCCGCCTAGGGCTACACTGGAACACAGGAATTTTCCATGTCGACCGACCTGCGCAGAAATTTTGTCGGCCGCTTCATGCGATGGAGCGGGCTGGCCGCTGCGGCGGCTGCGACCGCTCGCGGGCAAAGTTCAACCTCGCGTTCGGCGCCTAACGCGTTGGCGGCCGGGCTCGGCGATTTACATCTAGCTCGCAGCGGCCGGAACCAGCGCGCGTCGAGCCATGATATCTCTGGGCGCAACAACGACTACGTCGCCGTGCAACCGGGCACAACCGCGACCATCGCTGATATCCGCGGCGCCGGCTATATCCGGCATATCTGGATCACCATTGCAACTGAAGAGCCGGAATACTTGCGGCGTTGCATCCTGCGTGCCTATTGGGACGGAGAATCGACTCCGAGTATCGAGTCGCCGGTCGGAGACTTCTTTGGTGTCGGACACGCGCGCGTCTCGAACTTTTCCTCGCTTCCGTTGAACATGGTCACCGGCGGGCAGCCTATGAAAGAAAACCGCGCGGCGATGAACTGCTATTTTCCAATGCCCTTTGCGCGCGGAGCCCATATGACCCTTGAAAACCAGGGAACCAAAGTCATCCGTGCGCTGTATTTCAACATCGATTACGAGCAACATGACTCGATTCACGAGAATGCGCTTCGATTTCATGCGCACTGGAGACGCGTGAATCCTACGACCGGGACCATGGATCTGAGCAACCGCAACAACGGCTTCTTGGCCACCAACGCGACCGTAAACTTGGACGGCAAGTTCAACTATGTAATTCTGGAAGCCACTGGGCGCGGCCACTACGTCGGCTGCAATTTGTCGATCGACCACATTAATCCGATCCCGAACTTCGGTTGGTTCGGCGAAGGCGACGACATGATTTTCATCGATGGCGAACCGACTCCGTCCATCATTGGAACCGGGACCGAAGATTATTTCTGCGCTGCTTGGGGTTATCCGGGCGGATTCAATCCTATGCCCTATCATGGCATTTCACTGGCCGGTCCGAACGACGGGCTGATCATGTTCCAAGGCAAGTGGACCATGTATCGATTCCATATCCAGGACCCGGTGATGTTCACGCGCTCGATCAAAGTCACGATCGAGCACGGTCACGGTAATGTGCAGTCCAACGACTACTCCTCCGTCGCCTATTGGTACCAGAGTGAGCCGCACCAGCCTTTCCCCACCCTTGCCAAAGTCGAAGATCGCCTGCCCATACCCGATGCCGAGAGCAATCGAAAGTTCTGGAAGACGTATTGACGCCGTCGGCTAGACTCGATTCAATGGCCTGGGACAGCCGTCGCATTCTTGCGCGTCTTCAGAGTTTTCTCGGTCTAGTCGTCATTTTTATCCTGGCAATCCTGATTAGTCCGAAAACGGGCGCTGGCGAGCGTATCTTCCTGGAAGCCGGCAATCTAACGGACATTCTGCGGCAGGCAGCCGAGATCGGTGTCATGGCGCTTGGTATGACGCTCGTGATCCTGAGCGCCGGAATCGATTTGAGCGTTGGCAGTACGCTAGCGCTCGCTGCGACGATTACGGCCATGGTCTTAACACGATGGAATCCTGATTCCGGAGCGGGTACACGGATCTTCGTTGCGATGCTGGCAGCCCTGGCGGCGTGCGCAGCCGTTGGTGCTCTCAATGGTGCGCTGATCGTAAGCCTGCGGATTCAACCCTTCATCGTGACGCTGGCGACCATGATCGGAATCCGAGGGCTTGCGCGCCGGCTGACCGACAACACCAACATCGATTTAGGATTCGGGCACGACGCCGCTTCTACCTTTGCGCGCGTTGGGTCGGGCAAGACGCTGGTGGTCACGATTTTCGCCGCGCTGTCGATCATGACCGGAATTGTGCTCACTCGAACCGTCTTTGGGCGGCGCGTCAAGGCGGTCGGCGACAACGAACGCGCGGCTTTTTATGCCGGTCTTCCGATTGGCAGGACCCGGATCTGGGTTTACCTGCTCTGCGGACTGCTTTCGGGCGTGGCCGGCATCCTGCATGCCGCGCAAAATCATCAGGGAAATCCGAATGCCGGCATTTCCTACGAACTGGATGCAATTGCGGCGGTCGTAATCGGAGGTACCAGTTTGTCGGGCGGTAGCGGATCGATCACGGGTACGGTTGTTGGCACTCTGATTACGGGAATCTTGACCAATATCCTCCGATTGAACAACGTCGACAGCAATACGGAACTCATCTTGAAGGCGGTCATCATTATTGCCGCGGTATGGATTCAACAGATCCGAATTTCGCCGCTGGCGCGGAGAAAAACATGATCAATCAGGTTACTCGCCGATCGGCGCTCGCCTCCCTTGGTGTCACGCTTGGCTCGTGCGGTGCGAAGAAGGCGACTGATGCGAAGCAAAGTTTCGTCGCCTTTAGCCAATGCAATAATGCCGAGCCCTATCGCGCCGCGCAGAACGAGCTAGTGACACGAATTTGCGCGAGGTCGCCAGACCTACGTTTGAGCATCAGCGACGGCCAGCAGGACACCAGCAAGCAGATCGCGCAGATCGAGACTTTGATTCTTCAGAAACCGGATCTGCTCATTGTCGCGCCCAACGAGCGAGCGCCTCTGACCGCGGTAATGGGCAAAGCGATGGCAGCTGGGATTAAGACCATTTGCCTGGAGCGCGACATCGTAGAGCCTAACTACGATACCTACATCGCGTGCGACAACCACGCCATCGGCAAGATGGCGGGCGAGTTTATCGTCGAGCAGCTCAAGACGCGTTACGGGAAAGCGCGCGGGAAGATTGTTGAACTCAAGGGACTCCTCGGAGTCGAGGCGCAGATCAACCGGCATGCAGGCGCACATGAGGTTTTCGACCAGTATCCAGACATAAAGGTGGTGCACGAAGCAGTCGCCGACTGGCTGCAAAGCAAAGGGCGCGAGCGCATGGTGGAGATTCTCCGCGCGCAGCCTCAGATCGATGTTGTCTATGGACACAACGATCCCATGGCCGTCGGCGCGTACTTAGCAGCACAGGAGATTGGGCGGGAGAAGCAGACGATCTTCGTCGGCGTGGACGGACTCGGGGGTCCGGCGGGCGGTATTAAGAAGGTGATGGACGGCGTCCTGGCTGCGACTTTCTACTATCCGCTGGCCGTCGACAAAGCGATGGAGATCGGCAATCGCATGCTTCGGGAGCGAGGCTTCAAACCCGACAAGAAATATGTTTTGTCTTCGGAGATTATCACCAAGGCAAACGCCGCGGACATGTATCAGAAGCTGACTTTCTAAGTGTCGCCATGCTGCTTCGTGCTCGACAGATCCGCAAACACTACGACGGAACGCAGGCTTTACGCAGTGTGGATCTGGATGTCGCAGCCGGCGAGGTGCATGCGCTGGTCGGCGAGAACGGCGCTGGCAAGAGTACGCTATCCAAAATCATTGCGGGTATCGAACAGCCCGACTCCGGCGAATTGATTTGGGATGATCGCCGCATCGCCTTTCGGAATCCTGTAGAAGCGCAGCGTGCCGGCGTCGGCATCATCCTTCAAGAACTGGATGTTTTTCCGCATCTCAGCGTCGGCGACAACCTGACAATCGGGAACCTACGGGCTGAAGGAAAAGTATGTTTGCGACAGTCGAATATGCAAGCCTTTTGTGAGCCGCTGCTCGATGAAGTCGGCCTGCGTATCCCGCTAGGGCGTTTGGTGCGAGACTTGTCGATCGCACAGATGCAGCTCATCTTGATTGCTCGGGCGCTGGGCATGGACGCTCGGCTGCTAATCATGGATGAGCCTACGAGTGCCTTGTCGGATGACAATGCGGAGACGTTGTTCCGATTGATGGCTCAGCTCAAGCAGAAGGGCGTTGCCATTCTTTACGTGTCACACAAAATGGACGAGATTTTTCGATTGTCCGACCGCATCAGTGTGCTTCGTGACGGCGCCCACATTGCCACAGTTCCCAGATCGGCAACGGATTTGGAGCACGTTATCGCCATGATGGTTGGCCGGGAGTTGGAGTCCGGCACCGGCCATACCGCAGCCGAGGCACAGCGTCAGGTCTTGTTTAGAGTGAAAAGACTCTCCAGCCGCAAACTCACCGGCATAAAATTCGATCTTCATGCAGGAGAAGTTCTGGGGGTCGCGGGACTGGTCGGGTCAGGACGCACTTCCTTAGGCGCGGCTCTGTTTGGCATGGATTCTAGCATGCACGGTGAGGTGGAACTGCGCGGCAACCGCTACGAGCCTTCCTCGCCGAGTTATGCCATACGCAGTGGAGTCGGCCTGGTTCCGGAAGATCGGAAGACCATGGGCTTGATGATGCAAATGAGCGTTGAAGACAACGCGACCATTTCGGTTCTCGATGAAATTCAGTCCTTCGGATTCCTCCGCAATACAGCCGCGCGAGAGATAGCCGAAACGGTCAGCGGCCGTCTTCGTCTGAAGACTGCCGGGCTGGATGCTTTGATTAGTACGCTCAGCGGTGGCAACCAACAAAAAGTGCTGCTTGCGCGGTGGCTGCTCGTGAACCCAGACGTCATCATTCTCGATGATCCAACGCGTGGAATCGACATCGGCGCGAAATATGACATTTATCAGGTCATTCGAGCTATCGCCGAGAGCGGCAAAGGCATCATCCTGATTAGCTCGGAATTGCCGGAATTGCTACAGTGCTGCGATCGAATTCTGGTGCTGCACGAAGGTGAGCAAACCGGAATTCTCGACCGCGCCGACGCCACGCAAGAAAAAATTATGGCGATGGCCACGCGTACTGCCGCGGCGCCTTAAACAGGCGCCCCGCAAGGATCGGATATGAAACGTTTCGCTACGCTAGCATGAGTACGAGCGTGGGTTAATTCTGGCCATATACGTCATCTATTTGCAGCTGTTTCGAGAAACTCACGAACCACTGGCGTTCCGAAACATTTTGCAGCTCGCTGTTTTCGGCTTGGTATAATTCCAAGCGAACCATCATTTCCGGAGGATGTTTTGCACACGATCCATGACGTGGCAAGGTTAGCAGGCGTCTCTATTGCCACGGTTTCCGCAGTGCTGAATAAGAAAGGTGGCGTGAGTGCGGAGCTTACGGATCGAGTCGAGAAAGCGCTCCAGGCTCTCGATTTTCAGCCGCATCAACTCGCGCGTGGGCTCAAGGCGCGGAGGACGAACACGATCGGAGTCGTGATTCCGGATTTCACGAATACATTCTTCGCCGAAGTGGTCCGAGGCGCCGAAGACGAAGCGCGCTCGCAAGGGTATTCCCTCATTCTGTGCGACTCCAACGAAGACGGCGGTATGGATCGCGTCAACCTAGATAATTTGTATGCCCGCCGAGTGGACGGCGTACTACTCTCGCCGTCGCACGTGCTGACAGGACTAGATCGCCAATCGCAACGCCGCTTCCCGATCGTATTTGTAGACCGCATCGCGCCCGGATTTGACGGCCCGGCCGTCGTAATCGATAATTTCGCGGGAGCTTACCGGGCGACTCAGCATCTGATCTCGTTGGGACACAAACGGATCGCAATCATTGCGGGCCGCCAGGAATTCTGCAATGCGATGGATCGGTTGGAAGGGTTTCGGAAAGCGCTTCAGAAAGCCGGCCTCCCATTGCATGACGAGTATCTGCAACGCGGTGACTTTCAACTCGAAAGCGGGCACCGTTGTGGCCTGAACCTTCTGCAGTTGCCCAAGCCGCCAACTGCCATTTTTTCCTCCAGCAATAAAATGACGCTCGGTTTGATGAGCGCGATCACAGAGCTAGCACTGCTCTGTCCGGGGAACGTCAGCGTGTTAGGGTTTGACGATTTCGATTGGGCCGCGAACTTCAGCCCGCGCCTCACAACGGTGGCCCAGCCGACGCATCACATGGGAGTGGAAGCAATGCGAATGTTGCTGGCCGCAATTCGGAGTCGCGATCAGAAGGCCGAAGTAGAACGAAAACTCGTGATGCTGAAGCCGGAACTGCGAATCAGAAACTCGACTGCTCCACCGCGCGAAGCAGCCACCGCTTAAGTAAACTTAGCGCGACGCCGTTTCTTGCTTTGCGAGCGCTGGCGCGTCCTTAAACATCTCCAGCGACTGCGCGGGACCGATTGCGAAATCGACGAAACCCGCCATCATCTCCTCGAAGCTCTGCCGGCCGCCCTTCACGACCACACTGGGATCGGGATTGTATTTGTTGTTCGGCGAGTTGTCATACACGGCCACGCATGTGATGACACTGCCGACCGGCAGAATTTTTGGATTCTTCAAATAGTAGGTCATTTGCCAATGGAAGTCATAGCGCGGAACACTAAGAAGGACTTCCGTTTCGCCGGCTGGATAAGTTACACGGAACTCCATCGCTTTCCCTCGCAGATGCATGTGCGGCATGAACGACACGATCTTCACTGGCGCGATCGTCTCGACGCGCGAAACTAGCCGGTAATTAGATTCGCCAGGAGGAATCTCGAGCGGCACGCCGTTGTTGATTCGTACGGTGCGCACACGTTCCGCAGGCGAATTCTTGGCTAGTCGCAACCCGACTTGTGTACGGTCGGTCGCCGCTTTCCCGTTCGGCGTGTAGTGCATTTCGAAAATCAGATCCGAGCCGGCCTTCACGAGCCGAGCCTGTCCCGGCTTCAGGATGATCGGGTCGGCGCCAGGAGCGTAAACCTGCAGATGCTCCGGTTCGGTGGTTGCCGCGAAGTTGAGATTGGTGCGGTTCTTGTGTTCCTTCACGACGTCTGCGAGGTCAGGTCCCGAGATTTGGAAGAACTCGTTGTAGGGTTCGTTCTTTCCGTACGTTAGATCGGGCTCGCGTGTGTAGACTACGGCGTGATGAACTACAGCCCGGTTCCCGGGTCTCACCTCGACAGCCTCTACCCAAGTGTCTTTCGTAAAACCGGTCGGGATTTTGATCCATTGATAGTCGATTACGTCTGTGGCCGGGACATGAAATTCCTTGGGCATCTCGAAAATAACGTCCGGCGTGCCGATCTGCCATCCATCTGAAAAATGAACTGGCGCAGGCGCGGCTGCCAAATCACCCGATGGTGCACCGGCGTCGGCCCAGGCCGTAATCGTTCGGATGTCGATTTCTGAGAGGGAGCGGTTATTCGCGAAATTGCCGTGCTGTGGATCGGCGTGCCAGGGCGGCATCGTTCGCGTGGCTACAGCCGATTTGATCGCCTTCGCCCATGGCCGCACCTGCTCGTATGTCAACAGCGTCATCGGCCCGATTTCACCCGGCCGGTGACACACTTGACAGTTCTTCTGGAGAATCGGGGCCACGTCGTGAGCGAAAGTAGGCGGCGCACCGGACTCGGTGGCGCTGAACGCGTAGCCGGCTCCCGCCAAGATCACGACAGCTTGAACGAACAGAGTTCTCACGTCACCATACTCTGCCATCCCGCTCACTCGATCAACAGCGATTTCTCTACATCGGTGCATGCGCATCCAGCAAAACCGCAGGGCCGGGCGCATCAAGCATAACTGCTTCACGGGTCTGGCCTTAATGTATGGATCCGACAGGCACGCCATCAACGTGCCGACAGCGAATAGTTTTGCTCACCGAAACTGCTGTGCGTGGTTCCTCCATGAAAACCACGGCTGAACATAACTGTAAGCCGTGTATCGGAACTCGCTCCAGCCGAGCGATGGATTTGGACCACCAGGGTAGAGCGGCGTATCGACCGGCGTAAACCGAATCCGAACGCGGATTTTCGACCGCCCTCGTGTAAGTTCGCTCGGGATCAAGAACTCGTCATCCCGAAAACGGCGATTCGAGGTTTGGAGTACGTGCTCCGTCGCGCCGAGCTCGTTGCGATTTGGAGGAAACGAGTACACGCAAGTGTTCGATCCGGCCAAATACCAGATCCCAGCCTGTCGCCAGGCAGATCTTTTGTCAGTCGCATCGGCGACGAAGATCTCCGCTCTCTGGTTCAAGAACGAGTAGTCCAATTTGCGGCGCAACATCACGCCGAGATTCTTCGGATCGATTTGCAGAGTGAACTCCGAAGTGCCTCTAGTCGATCGCCCTCGGTCTTTCGTCGCAGGAAAAACTTCCACGCCATTGATCGTGTCCGGACCCCATTCGTAGCGCGACTCAATTTCGTACGGCGCCGAAGCATCCGGCGAAACATAGTTGTGCTGGCGTTCGCTGGCTTCGTCGCCGACCGCGAATTCATCCGTCTTGATCAGCGATGCGGCGGGCAACCCATACCAGTAGGCGACGGTTTCGTAATGCTGTGTCGATTCGTTAGTTCCACCGTGCTCGAGTCGTATGATGGCATTCTTTCCGAACGGCATCAGATCAGCTAACAGGAAACGATAGGCCGACTCGATACGATCTTCGGTGCTCTTGGCTTCCTGCGCAGTGCGGGCTCCGACCGGATGCCCGGCAAACGGCAGCGTCATGTTCAGCCCGCCCCAATAGTCGCCACCGCCACCCCATTCTTCCGTTCCCGTTCCTTGCGCCTGCGGCGTTTGACTGTCGTCGAAAAAGAATCGGGGATCGCCTTCGAGCGTGCGCAGATCCGCATCGTGAGAAAAGATGAATGAGGTGCCGATGAACTGCCCAGACCAGTCGCCGCCGCCTTCTACATTTCTGGTGTCGAGAAGCTCGATATCTTTGCCCGGCTCGGGCCGCGGATGATCGCGATACGTGGCATGAAGATAGCTCGTTTCGTTCGCAGCATCTTTGAGCGGTCCGAAACGGACGCTCCACTCGATGTCCTTCAGGTCCGAATCCTCGACACCGGCGAGTTCGATGCGTGCGGAATGAAAGAACGGCATCGGCAAATAGCAGCTCAGGTGGACTCGAGTAGCGTCGTAGCGGATCACCATCGGAAAGCTTTTCACCAGGTACTCGCGATTGTCGCGGTTGTAGAGAATGCCGGCCCCGAAAAACAACGCGGCGGGAGCATCGATGGAAAGCTGCGAACGTTGATCCCAGGTGATCCGCAATCGTGCGCGCGAGAATGCGAGCGCTTGGTCGCGCGGGATCGAAAATTCGAGTGCTCGGATGATACCCGGTGACCCTGACCGCGCCCACACCTCCGATGATTTCGAACGTGCGACAGTTAGCTTCCCGCGATTTTGCTGCATGCCGGATTGGCCTACCGGCGGCGCGATGTCGCTGCCGGCTTTGGATATAAGATCGAGGACGTCGTTTGATGGCGGTGTGCGGCCGTCCCAGGATTGAATGGGCCGCGAGAGCTTCGTCCCGCCGATGAACTGGTGATAGATGTAGTAACCGGTTCCGTAGAATGTCCGCGAGTAGGCCATCCGGAATGTTTTCTCGAAGCCGATTGGGATCCACGACAAATCGGCGCCCTTAGTGTCCGACCACGTGAACGCCAGCGGCTTAGGGAAAAGCTCGCCGGGAAGAAACGTTGAGCTTCCGACCGGATGAACTGGGTCGGCTGTGCTCGTCTCCTGGACGATGTGGTCCAAGCCATCGACCTCGTAGTGCCATGGGCTGCCATGCCAGTGGTTGTAGCGAACGAAGTACAGAATGCCGGGGCCTTGCACATCGAGAGTGACGTTGCGGTCGGGTGCAAGCTGATAGAGAAAGTGGGAGGCATCCGCGGTCTCGTTGCCGCCAGTTCGATCGTAAGTGCTGCGCATGTACGCACGAACTCCGATGCGCTGCGTGGGCCAGCGATCCCACATTCGATACGCATCGAGGCCAGTAGGAATCACCGGAGATGCACTCCACCCGCTGAGGCCGGCGAGCAGAATAAGAACCGGAAATGACTTCATCTTGCCGCTACGGATGAGTCGTTCTTAACAACAAAAAGACTTTTCGCGTTCTTGGCTGGATCGAATGCGATCTCTATCCAGCCACTCATCATTTCGTCCCAACTTTGCTCGCCGTAAGTGACCGTAGTCTTAGGATCGGGGTTTGCTGGGTTGTTTGCGGAGTTGTCGTAATGCGCCGTGCACTCGATGCGTGTTCCGCGCGGCATTAGCTTCGGCTTTTCCAGAAAATACGTTAGCTGCCAATTGAAGTCGTAGTTCGGGACGCGGAGCAGGACCTCGGTTTCGCCGGACGGATAGACGGCTTTATATTCGTAATCGCGCCCGCGATAGTGCATATGCGGTTGAAGGCTGATCAGCGTGACATCGGAACCAAATTCGACCATCGAACGAACCTCATGATGTTGCGCGCCGGGCGGAATCACGAAAGTCCAGTTCTTGGCGACCGCAGAAAGCACGCGCTCTTTGGGCGGCTTGTTTGAGAAAATCAATCCGATCCGGCTTTGGTCCGTACCCGGAGTGCCGTTGGTCGAATAGTGGACCTGGAAGATAAAGTCCGAACCCTTGGGCACGAACTTCGCCTCGCCGTCCGGCCAGCGCTTGCCTTGTAAACCGGGCACATAACCAACGAAGAATTCGCTATCCGGTTGAGACCCATCGGGTGGCGGAGTGAAATTCGTGTTCTTCGGTGGCGTGTAGGGTTCGCCCGGCCTGAAATTCCGCAGCGTTTTCTGATCCGGTGTTCGGAGGATTGCATTGATATGGTGCACGAGCGCGCGATTACCGGGACGCACCTCGGCAGCTTGCACCCAACGATCCTCGGTGAAATTGGCTGGAACCACCAGGTAGATGATGTCGAGTGTCCCGGTGGCTGGTATCGGCAAGGCCTTCGGCATCTCCAAAACCAAATCGGGCTTACCGATGGACCAACCATCGGCGAAGGCGACGGGACTCGGGAGATCGGAGGGGTTGCCTTCAGTCGCGCCGCCATCCACCCAAGACACCAGAGTTGCGATCTCCGCTGGTGCGAGTGAAATATTGTTCGAGAAGTGCCCGTAGCGGGTGTCGGCAAACCACGGTGGCATTTTCTTTGTCATCACCGCCTGGCGAATTGCCTTGGCCCAAGGCCGCGCATCGGAATAGGTGAGCAAAGACATGGGCGCGATCTCGCCCGGCCGATGGCATTGTTGGCAGTGCTTCTGAAGAATAGGTGCGACGTCTTTTGAAAAAGTCGGGGCGGCGAGCGAGGCGGTAGCGCCTCCCCCCACAGCAGCAAAGAGCAGAATTATACCGCGCAAGTTCATGTCCGTTTTCTTCTGCGAAACGTTTCAGAGAGTGACCTCATTTTGTCTAAACACATCTACCGAATCGAAGTCTATCCGAACGGCAATTGAAGAGCAACCCATTGCATACTGAGTCTCCAAGTAGTGCCGCAGCCGAAAGTGAGGTTTAGATTCGGCTGTGAATCGATTCAAGAACCCAGCCTTGACCCGGCCTGACCCCCCCGCTAAACTGGACCGTGCCGGATATGCGTCAACTGCTTACAGTTGTTGCGTTCACGACAACTCCGATGTGGGCCGCACAGCCGACGTTCTATCGTGACGTTCTTCCGATTTTGCAGAAGAACTGCCAATCGTGTCATCGGCCGGGCGAAATCGGTCCGATGGCGCTAGGGACGTTCGATCAGGTGCGGCCCTGGGCGAAGGCGATTCGTCAAGCCGTGGTCATGAGGAAGATGCCGCCTTGGTTCGCCGATCCAAACGCCGGTAGATTTTCGAATGACCGCAGGCTCAGCGACAACGAGATTGCCACGCTGAGCTCCTGGGCTGAGTCCGGCACGCGCGCCGGCGATCAGAAGGACAGTCCGAAGCCGATCGTCTTTCCTACTGGCTGGCGCATCGGAACGCCGGACGTGATTTTTGAAATGTCGAAGCCGTTCGCTGTTCCGGCCAATGGAACGATCCCCTACGAATACATCATCGTTCCGACGAATTTCAAAGAGGACAAATGGATTCAGGCTGCGGAATTTCGGCCTGGCGAACCGACGGTGGTTCATCACGCCTCGATCTATTCGCGCGAGCCCGATTCGAACTACGCAGCCGGTCATAAACCAGGCGAGTTCTTCGAACTCGATGAGGAGGTTCCCGTCGGCGCCCGCAAAGCTCCCGAGCCTGGACACCTGATGTTCTCTCCGCCCGATTTCCCGCTGCACTTACAAGTCTTCGTTCCAGGAGGAGATCCCATCGTGTTGCCGGATGGCCAGGCGCGACTGATCAAAGCGCGATCCGATATCGTGTTTCAGATTCACTACACCCCGAATGGCGAGCCCGCTTTGGACCGCAGCCGAATTGGTTTGATTTTCGCCAAAGCTCCGACGCGTGAGCGGGTCAAGACGGTCCGCATTCAGAACGGCGTGCTGATCCGAATCCCTCCGGGCGAGTCGAACTACCGTCTGGAATCGCGAGTCGTAATTCAGGAGCCGCTGCGTGTGGTTTCGCTCCAGCCGCACATGCATTTTCGTGGATCGCTCTTCGAGTACAGCGTGATCTATCCTAGCGGCGAATCGGAAGTGCTGCTACGCACACCGCATTACAATTTCCATTGGCAGCAGACCTATGTGCTGGCACAGCCGAAACTGCTGCCCAAAGGAACGATCCTGATCTGCAAGGCCGGATACGACAACTCTGCGAATAATCCGGACAATCCCGATCCCAGGGCCTGGGTCAAAGGTGGTCCGCAAAGTTGGGATGAGATGATGGCGGGGTTCATGGATGTAGCGTTCGATCCATCCATCACATCGCCGGATTTCTTCCGCGACGCTCCTTCATCCAGCGCGGCGACTGGCGGCGGCAGATAGGCACCCGTTGCCAACCGCTTCGAAAGTGCGTTTCGCGCTTGCGGTAATTCTCTCTCGAGCGTGTTTTGCGCAACTCCAGACG
>Ga0126371_10000561_pt1 | contig 30896 bp, 19 predicted proteins | sample PanSoiMetaPlot_4_FD_110145 | JGI IMG/M metagenome (GOLD analysis project Ga0126371, IMG submission 110145) | Tropical forest soil microbial communities from Panama - MetaG Plot_4 | ecosystem: Environmental > Terrestrial > Soil > Tropical forest > Bulk soil | place: Panama | collected 2016-02-17 | reverse complement strand
GCTCGCCAGAGGGAAGAGAGCCAGGATCGTTGCGCCTACTGTAATCAGCACTGGCCGCAGCCGCTCGATTCCCGCATCCCGGATCGCCTGGTCAAACGGTTCGCCTTTTTCATGCATTTCTTCGATGAAGTCAAACAGAACGATCACGTGGCTGACAATAACGCCGACTAGACTGGCAATCCCCAGAAAGGCCATGAATCCGAAGGCTGTGTGCATGACGACCAAGGCGATAAGTGCGCCCACGATGCCATAGGGCGCGGCGGCCAGCACCAGAAGAGGCTTCACCGCGTGGCGGAACTGAAACGCAAGGGCCAGGAAGATGAGCGCGATCGACGCAGCCATGACGACGGTGAGATTGCGGAAGCCTTGCTCCTGCTTGGCCTGTTCCCCACTCACGACGATGTTGTAGCCCGGAGGCAGCGATTTCCGGAGTTCGGTCAACTGTGGCAACGCCGCAGAAAAAACTTCCGAGGGCAGAACACCGGGAGCAGTGAAGCATTGCACAGAGATGTTACGGAAGTGTTCAAGATGCCGGATACGCAGGGTTTGCAAGTTGTTTTCGATCTTGGAGACCTCGAGAAGCGGCACCTTGCTGTTGGATTGCGAAGAATACACGTAGAGATTCTGGACGTCCGAAAGTCTCCCGCGCTCTTCCATGCGCAAGCGCGCCACCACCGGGATTTGCTGATCGCCCCGGCGCAACGTTGTGACTCCGGTTCCGCTAAGAGCCGTGCTCGCGGAATTCGCGACATCTTGGTTCGTGACTTCGGCGAGATTCGCGCGGTCCGGGTCCACTTTCAGGGTGACCTCGAAGCCGTCCTGTCCCCAATCGTCACGAACACGCATCGCGCCGGGGACCGAACGCAGGATGGCAGCGGCTCGCGAAGCAATGTTGCGCAGCGTTTTGATGTCCTTTTCTTCATCGAGGGCGCTGATGTCGGCGAGGCCGGTGACGCGGAGCTCGACCGGATAGTCCACCGGATTTGTTTGAAGTTGCCGCACATCGACCAGTGCGCCGGGAATGCTGCGCGAGATGGCGTCCTGGAAGGCGCTAACGATTTTTGGGGTGTCTTCCTTTTCGTAGAGTTCAATGATCACCTGCGCGTAGTTTAGCTGCTGGAGCTGCGGGGTGACGGAAAACCAGAAGCGCGGGCCTCCGCCACCTTCAAAGGTTGTGAGCGACCTCAGGACCTGGCGCGGTTTGCCGTTTTGCGGATGGTCTTTGCCATATTGTTCGGCGGCGGCGCGCACTGCGGCTTCGACCTGCAGCGCGGACTGGTCGGTGACGAATAGCGGCACGTCGTTAGGCAGCCAAACGTCAAGAAAAGAAAGGTATTGTACGTCCTCCGGGAAGAATTGCGTTTTCAAGCCATGCGCGAGCAGCCCACCACCCACAAGAAAGACCAGCGAGCAGGCGAAGGCGATCCAGCGGTGACGTATGGCTTGCTGCCCTAGGCGATAGTAGAAACCCGTGAAGCCGCGAGCGCGTTTTTCTTCCATAGAGAGCACTTCACGCTTGCTGCGCCGCAAAAGATAGTAGCCGAGCAAGGGAATGAAGGTCATCGAGACAAGGCGCGAGGCTACCAGCGCGCAAGTCATGACGATCGGAAGGCTGTAGAGGAACTCTCCGGTTGTGCCGGTGAGCATGAGGAAGGGAAGGTAGGCGACGATGTTCGTGATAGTCGCGAAAAGAATAGCGTGAGCAAGTTTCGTGGGACCGAGCCATGCCGCGATGACCGGCGGGTGGTCATCGGCAAGGGATCGCTTGATGGAATCGCCAGCGACAACTGGATCATCCACAAGCAGACCAAGTGCGATGATGAGCGTCGCAATGGAGACTTGTTGGAGGTCGATACCCAGCAGGTGCGCAAAGCCAAACGTCATGGCCAGAGTGATGGGGATGGAAAGGGCCATTAGCACGGCAGAACGCCACTCCCAGAAGCCGATCAGCGAGACGATGACGACCAGCGCGATGGCTTCGTAGAGGGCGTCCATGAAAAGAGCGACATTTTCCTTCACCTGGCGCGGCTGGTCGGAGGTCGAAGCGATGATCAGGTCGGGTGGGAGAAGGCGTTTGGTTTGCTCGAGCTTGGCCTGAACGTTTTTGGCAAACTGAGCGATTTGCTCGCCCTTGCGCATCTGCACAGCCACGGTCACGGCACGCGTGCGCTGCCACTTGCCCTGAGAATCACGCCAAGAATAGTAGTTCAAGTATCGGGCGGGGCTTTGATAGCCGCTCCGAATGTCCACGAGATCGCGCAGGTAGACCGCCGAGCCATTCGCGGATGTGCCGGCAATGACATTGCCGATGTCCGCGGTGCTGGTGAACTCACCGGAAGGATCGATCAGAATATTTTTGGAGCCGGCTTCCAGCGCGCCGCCGGGCAAGGTAATGTTGCGCGCGTTCAGAATGCCCTTGAGGTTTGAGGGCTGTAAGCCGTAGGAAGCCAGGCGTTCCTGGGAATAGTCGAGGTAGATCTGCTCGGGAAGCACGCCGGAGCGATCGACGCGCGAAACTTCCGGCGCGCCGGTTAGTGCCCGAGAAAGCAGGTCGGTGAATTGGTCGAGTTCGCGGTAGGTGTATTTATTGCCGGGAGCAGCGGCGAGGCGCGCCTCGATTTCCGAGGGTTGGTGAACCACGACCGGCGGCCAGGCGTCGGGGTGAATCTCTGATTCGTGCAAACGCGATTGCACAAACAAGCGGCCGTATTGGTAAATCGCGGCGTCTCCCTTGTCGGTAATCGCGTCGGCAAGGACATATCCGGCACCGGAAGTGATGCGGGTGCTCCGGAGGAAATGTTCCGCTTCGGCCGACTCCACGAACAAACGCAGCGTGCGCTCCACGATCTCCGCGGGTACCGATTCCGGGAAGCAATAAACGATCGTCACCGGCGTCCCGGTCTTCGCATCATGGCGTTGCGCTCGCAAGGAGGTTAATCGCGCTTCGATGGCGTGGGCGCGCACGGCGATGACGGTGGGAGCTTCGAGCGGGCTGGCAACGGTGAGCATGAGCGCGGCGGTATCGCCGAAGTCGCTGTTGAACTTGATGGGACCCGCGCCCTGCGGCAGGCTCAGCGAATTCAGCTTCAGATTCATGTCGCTGAATTCCTTCTTGGAATCGTTGATGGTGTCCGAGAGCTGCACTTGGATGATGGATAGATTCGGCATGGAAAGCGACTTGATGCCGAAATCAGCGCCAATGGGTGCCCGGATATTTGGATTTTCCGCGATAGTGGATTCGATCGGCCGGGTGACGAGCTGCTCGACTTGTTCGGCCGTGGCTCCTGGCCACTGGGTAATCACTGAGGCGACCCGTACTGGAATGTCGGGATCCTTGCGCTGTGGCATCTGCGTGTAGCCGTAAATTCCCAGGGCCATGGTGGCCAGCAAGAGGATCCAGGAGATCTGGCGGTTTTCGACAAAGAACCGCGCTGTGTTGCGGTCGTGCTCGATATAGTCGGCGTCGGGGCGATGTGCCATCCGTTTCTCTCGTGTATCTTCTAGACTAAGGAATCAGGCGGACCACCTGGCCGTCGGTCAAGAGGGTCGCTCCATTGGAGACGACGCGCTCGCCGAGATGCACGCCTTTAGTGACGGAAACCATGTTGCCGAGTGCGCCGCCGGGTTGCACGGGCCGGCGCCGGGCGATGTCTTTTTCGCCTTCTCGTTCGACGACAAAGACGCTGAAATTTTTCGAGCCGTCGGCGACGGAGATGATCGCGCTGAGGGGGACGACCAGAACAGGAGCCGGCAATTTCGCCTGTCCAAGGTTCAGCGTGACCACCATACCGGATTTCAGCAATTGTTTCGGGTTCGGAAGCGCAACTTCCACTTGAAAAGTGCGGCTTTTCTGATCGGCTTGTGGGCTGATCGCGGTGACGCGACCTTCGAAGGATTGGGAATAGATCTCGGTGCGGACCGACTGCTTCTGGCCGAGAGAGATCGACGGCAGGACGGTATCTGGGATTCCGAAGACGGCTTTAACGACCGAGGTTTCCCCCATGGTGAAGGCGGGTGTGCCGGTGGCGACCAGTGCGCCGATTTCAATGTTGCGACTGAGAATCTGGCCGTCAGAGGGAGTACGGAGTTCGCAATCCACCAGAGACTGCTCAGCCTGTGCAAGCATAGCCACGACGGTCTTCACCGAACCCTGGCTTGAGTCGAGTTGCGCTTTCGCGGCGTCAAAGTCGGTTTGCGTCATGGCGTTGGCACTGTAAAGAGCCTGGGCGCGTGCGAAGTCCTGTTCGGACTTTAGGGCCCCTGCTTGCGCCTGGGCCAACTGACCTTGGTATTGATCAACGGCGTGGCGATAGTCGGACTGGCGCACGGCGGCGAGCACCGTTCCTTTCTTCACGAAATCACCCTGTTGCAGATTGCGGGCGCGGCCGTCAGCGCCCTGGCGTTGCAGGATGCTGGTGACGTACCCCGCGGATTTAAAAGACAACGAAACCTGCTCGTAGGGAACGATGCTGGCCGAATAACTCACGCCCTCGTTACCGGAGTATTGCTCGACTTCCGCCACGACGACCGGCGTTGGCGGAGGTGTCGAGGGTCTTTTCTCCGCACGGCATCCCTGCAGTGCCAGCGCAAGTACGAGCGCACCAAGGAAGTTCCTCGTTTGGTTTGTCTTGCTGCGCGAATTCCTCATCTAGTCCTCGCCGAGCGATTTCTCAAATTCCGAGCGAGCGGTCCAGAAGTTGGAAAGCGCCTGCTGGTATTGGGCGGTGGTCTGAGCGAAGTTCGCCTGTTCGGTCTGGAGAGCGCCGAGCAGCGCGGCTTTTTGTTTGTACTGCTCGAGCACGACCTGGAGTTTCTCTTTCTCCGCCTGCTGGGCCAGCTGCGCCACTTTTACCTGCGCGCGGGCCTCACGAAGTCTGCGGAAGCGATTGTCAAGATCAATGACCACCTGACTCTGCGTTTCGGTGAGATTTAGGCGGCTTTCCTCGATGGTGCGCTGCTTTTCGTCGAGAAGGTGGCGTTTGTAGCCCCAGTCGAAGACGTCCCATTTCAGAGAGAAGCCGATGGAATTGACGTTCTGCGGGAAGCCCACGATGCTGAACGGAGAGAAATACATATAGTGACCGCTGATTTCGGGAATGTACTGGGCTTTCTGCAAACGCCGCGAAAACACGGCCTGGTCGATCTTGAACTGCGCCTGGCGGATTTCGGTGCGGTTTTCGAGTGCGACCTGACGGGCGGACTCGAGGCTTTGTTCTTGTGGCAGTTCGTCGGGAACGCTGTTGAGACGAAAATCCGTCCGGATGTCGCGGCCCATAAGGTTGTTGAGGTTTTCCTTTTGTGTTTGCAGGGTGTCCTGCAGCGTGACGATCTGCAACTCCGCCTGGGCGAGTTGCACTTTGACGCCGGTGCCTTGGTACTGGAGCGCGGTTTTTTCCTTCACATATTGTTCGGTGGTGCGATCGACCTCTCGCAGTGCTTTTGCGTTTTCTTCCGCAGCGTCGAGGGCGCTCTGTGTCTGAAGCAGGGCATAATAGGCGCTTTTGACGGAGTCGTTAATTTGCTGGCGCTGCTGGCGAAGCTGCTCCTGGCTGAGTTTTTTTCCAACCTTGAGCAATTCGACATTGAGGTGGACATCGTAAAGCTTGCTAAGCGGCTGAACGACCTGAATGAAAGCAAGTCCCGAGAATTTGGGATTGGTGGTGATGACCGAATTTTCGCTGGGATTCGGAATATTGCTTCCGCCAACGCTGCCAAGCGTGCCTTTTGGAACCTCGATGGTAACCGCAGTGGGCAGGTAGGATCCGATGAGCTGGACGTTGAATTGCGGATAGCGTTGTGTGCGAGCGGCCAGGATAGCGTCGTTGGCGTAGAGGACGCCCTGGTCGGAAATTTTGATTAGACGATTATTCTGCTGGGCCTCGGCGATGGCCTGGGACAGGGCCAGTTCAGGGAGGTCGCCTGCCGACGCGGTCTGCGCCATCGTCCGGGAAGCGACGAGCAACAAAATTGAGAAAGTAAGAAAACGGCGGGCCATGCAGACGGCACCTCGAACGTTGCGCAATTCCGAAGGGAGCTTCCTTCGAGGCGGCGAAGAAAGCGGTTCTGGCGATTCGAGGCCTTTCCTCCAGCCAAAGCGAGCGCGAATTTATAACTCAGTCGGCGGGGTTGTCAATCAGAAAGGCTGACACGCTGGAACAGGGAGTCGCATTGGAGCGCCCGTATCTAGCGGGTATACTTTCCTCCGCGGATGCGAGGCTTTGTTTCCGACATTCGCCCTGCCGGCAGTTCTATCCTTGGGAGAGACTTATGCGCAGCTTGATTTGCAAATTGCAAGCCGGCATTTTTTGCTTGGCTGTCTTGCTGGCCGCCAGCGTTGGGGTAGCCGGACAGCAGGTACCCAATGTGGCGGGAGCCTGGAACATCAATGTGAGTGGAGATGCGGGCAGCGCGGACCAGACCATCGTGCTCGAGCAGAATGGCAGCAGAGTGACGGGGACGTTCAAAGGGCCACGGCAGTCCGGAAAGCTGGAAGGCACGCTGGACGGAAACAGGATCCAGTTTCATGTGAAGGCGAGGGTTCCACTGGACTACACGGGAACGGTTGACGGAGACACGATGAAAGGCACCATGAGCGGCCGTGGGAAAACTGGAGATTGGACCGCCACGCGGGCGAAGTAGCGAGTCTATGGCTCGCTTTCTGTGAGGGTGGGGCGCTGCAGCCAGCGCGTTTTTTCGCAATAGGCGTAGAGCTCGTCTCGGAATTTGGGATGCGCGATTTCTATGAGCGCTTCGGCGCGCTGGCGGATGTTGCGCCCGTGCAAGTAGGCGACGCCGTATTCGGTGACGACATAGTGCACCGAACCGCGAGAAGTGACCACACCGGCACCGGGGTCCAGCATAGGGGCGATGCGGGAAACCTTGCCGCCCTTTGCGGTCGAGGGAATGGCGATGATGGGTTTGCCGCCCTTGCAGCGAGAAGCGCCGCGAATGAAATCCACCTGGCCGCCGATACCGCTATAAAAATAGGTGCCTATGGAATCGGCGCAGACCTGCCCGGTGATGTCCACTTGCAGGGCTGAGTTAACCGCGACCATTTTGTGATTCTGGGAAATGACCCAGGGATCATTGGTGTAAGAATTCGGGTGAAATTCAAACGCGGGATTGTTGTCCACGTAGTCGAATAGTTTTTTCGAGCCAAGAACGAAGCCGGTAACGGTCTTGCCGCGATGGATCGTCTTGCAGCTTCCATTGATGACGCCGGATTCGATCAGGGGAATGACGCTGTCGCTGAGCATTTCCGTGTGGATACCGAGATTTTTGTGGCCGGTAAGCTGCAGCAACACGGCGTCGGGAATGCCGCCGATGCCAAGTTGCAGCGTTGCCCCATCTTCGATGAGAGAGGCGACGTTGCGGCCGATAGCGCGGTGCATGTCGGTGATTTCGATGGGGTGAAGCTGGCAGAGGGGGCGCGAGCTTTCAACGATAGCGTCAATGTCGCTTACGTGGATGAAGCTGTCGCCGTAGGTGCGCGGCATCTGGTCATTCACCTGGGCCACAACGAATTTGGCCTGGCGCGCGGCGGTGAGGGTGGTGTCTACGCCGACCCCGAAGCTGCAGAAGCCATGAGCATCCGGGGGAGAGACTTGGATGAGAGCTGCGTCAATGGGCATCTGGCCGGATTCGAACAAATTCTCAATCTGGCTGAGGAAGACCGGGGTGTAGTCCGCGCGACCCTCGTTGACCGCTTGCCGCACGTTGCCGCCTATGAACATGGCGTTGTGGCGGAAGTGACCTGCAAACTGAGGAGAGATGTAGTCCGCGCAGCCGAGCGTCAGGATGTGGACGATCTCGACGTTTTTGACATGGGGTCCGCGGGCCATCAGCGCCTCGACCAGGGTTTCCGGCTCGGCACAACCTGGGTGAATGTAAACGCGCATCTTGGACCGGATGCACTGCATGGCTTCCTGCGGACTGACGACTTTACAGCGATATTCTTCCTGCCCGCTCATGGAGGCTCCTGAAAGGATCTAGCTAGCGACATCCGGCTACAGGGGGGAGCAATCTGAGTGCCAGCAGATTGGTTTTGTGAATTTTACAACCTATTGCAAATGAGCGACTTAGGCTGTTCCTAGTGACGATTGCACAAGCCGCTGTGACATTTGACCCAACTTGTTAGGCGAGACTGCGTGGCCAGACTCAGGTAGGTCCCCATGGCCGCAAAATTGGGGAGTGAAACTGAATGGTTCACCGACTCGTGGTTTCTGGTGGGGAAACTTTGACGGAGCTTGTTGTGCCGGGCGGGCTTTAAGCGTGTATCGTAAAAGAGAATCACTCGATTGGCGGACGCATGAGCAAGCTGAGAATTCTGGTTTCTCTCACCACGAACGACAACGACTACCAGGTGGAGCAAGCCAACGCCGCAGAAGAAGCGGCGCGGAAGCAGGGAGTCGAGTTGCAGCTTCTCTACGCGGGCAATGATGCCATCAATCAGAGCACGCAGCTTTTAAAGGCGGTGCAAGCGGCCGAAGCGGAACGTCCGCACGCCATCATTTTTGAGCCCGTTGGAGGAACGGCGTTGCCGCAGGTGGCGAAGGCTGCAGTAAGCGCAGGTATGGGATGGGTGGTGCTCAACCGCGAAGCGTCCTACGTGCCAGAGTTGCGGCAGCTCGGCAAGGCTCCGGTTTTTGTCGTCACCGTCGACCACGTCGATATTGGCCGCATTCAAGCGAAGCAGTGCGCGGCGCTGTTGCCGACGGGCGGGACGATTTTATACATTCAAGGACCCTCGGAGAATTCCGCGGCGAAAGACCGCTCGCGGGGAATGACCGAGCGCCTGCCGTCGAACCTCCACTTGATTACCTTGAAGGGACAATGGACCGAAGAAAGCGCACTCAGGGCGGTACGTTCCTGGTTGAAGCTGACGACTTCGAAAAAAACATCGATGGATCTGGTGGCGGCGCAGGACGACTCCATGGCCATCGGGGCGCGCAAGGCGTTTCAGGAACTTCCGGGCGAAATGGAGCGCGAACGGTGGCTTTCGGCGCCGTTTCTGGGAATTGACGGGCTGCCAAAGACGGGCCAGGCATGGGTACGCAGTGGGTTGCTGCGCGCGACGATTTTCAGTCCGCCGAATACAGGGCAGGCAGTTGATATGCTGGTGGACGCCATACGGAACGGCAAAGCGCAGCCGGAGCGGGCGCTAACCCAGCCTGTTTCCGTGCCTCCGATTGAATCGCTGAAGCCTCAGGCCAAGAGCTGAGTTTTTCGGCGCTGACGGCCGCTCTATTTTTTCTTTGCTCCCGAAGATTTTTCCTCAAGCACCAACTGGTGTGCGGCGTCCATGTGCGAGTCCTCGAGTTCTTCAAGGAGCCCTTCATCCGACAGGTCCATCGGACGCGAATGTTTCCAATCGCGGCGGACGATTTTGACAAGCCGCTCGACAAGGTCGCTGTTATGGACCTCGATGGCCAGTTCGCGGCGGCTGTCAAAGCTTCCCGGCGTGAGATTGATGGACCCGATGATGGCGCGGGCATGATCGGCCAGCAGCATCTTGCCGTGCAGCTTGAGGTGCTTGAGGCGGTGAACCTTGATGCCAACGTCGTCCATGATGCGCAGGCCGCCGACGCCTTCGATGAGTTTTTCCTTCTTTAGTTTGTGAGGCGGTCGGGCGAGGACACGAACTTTCACCCCGCGGCGTTTGGCGCGCACGAGCCGCTCGATGATAACAGCGTCCTGGTAGCGCTCGTTCTGGACGTAAAGCGAATGCTTGGCATCGTCAATGAAACGGGCGATGCGATCGCGGCCATTCCCGCTGCACCAGATGAGGTGCCGCGATTCGTCCACCTTAAACTTCGTGCGCTTCCAGTCGGCCTCAAAACACTCGAGGGCTTCCTCTACTTCCGCTTTGCGGGTGGTGATGACGGCGTAGTCCCGGGTTTCGGTGAGATTCTTCGTGTCCCAGTTTAGGGATTTGATGTAGGCGACCGAATCGTCCACGATCATGGATTTTTCGTGGGTGACATCGAAGGCGGGGTTGCCGTCTCTTACTTCAATTTTGGCGGCCAACAAGGACTTGCGCGTGGCCCGGTTTTCCGTCTGACCGCTGCGCCGCGCCGGATTGAGCATGATCTGCACGCGTACGCCGCGCTTGCGGGCATCGATTACGGTCTGGAGCATCGTGGGATCGGTGAAGAGAAACATTTTCACACGAAGAGATCCCTTTGCTTTGTTGATGGCCGCGATGATGGGCTCGGCCGTGTCGTCGGGCAGGGTGATCAATGAATGGCTCATTCTTCCTCCTGCAATGCGATGGTTTCCGGGGCCCGGTTTGCAGGCGGCTTGACAGGCGGCGGCGCGGCAGCCTCGCTGTCCGCGGAAAACTGCGCTTCGTACAGACCGGCGTAGATGCCGTGTTTGGCCATCAATTCCTCGTGGGTGCCTTGTTCGGCGACGCCACCGCCTTTGAGGACAATGATTTTATTGGCGTCGCGGATGGTGCTCAACCGGTGAGCGATGGTAATTACCGTCCTCCCCTTCATCAGTCGTTCGAGCGCTTCGATCACGGATTTTTCGGATTCCGTGTCGAGCGCGGCCGTGGGTTCGTCGAGAATTAGGATGGGATTGTTGCGGATGAGCGCTCGGGCGATGCCAATGCGCTGACGCTGGCCGCCGGAGAGCGTTTCGCCACGGTCCCCGATCATCGAATCGTAACCGTGAGGCATTCGCCCGATGAACTCATCGGCGTTTGCGAGCTTCGCGGCCGCTACAATTTCGTCGCGGGTGGCGCCGGCGCGGCCATAGGCGATGTTTTCGGCGACGGTGCCGCGAAAGAGAATGGTTTCCTGCAATACATAGCCGATCTGATTGCGCAGGCCCTGTAGGTTGAGTTCGCGGACATCCATGCCATCCACGGAGACTTTTCCTGCCGTAGGGTCATAGAAGCGCGGAATCATGCTGACGATGGTGGATTTTCCTCCCCCGGTAGGGCCGACGATTCCCACCATTTGAGCGGCTTGAATCTCGAAGCTCACGTCTTTGAGCACCGGGGCATCCTTGTCGTAGGCAAACGCGACATTTTGAAAAGCGATGTTGCCTTTCAGTGCGCCCGGGTCGCGGGCATCGGGCGATTGCGGGACGATGTCGTCAGCATCGAGGATGGCGCGAACCCTATCGACACCCACGGCGGTCTGGGCGATGGTGTTGGTCATTTTGGCCAGGTCCTGCACGGGCTTGAAGAACTGGGCGAGATAGGAGAGAAAAACAATGAGGGCGCCGGCGGTCATCGCGCCAGACAGAATCAGGGCAGAGCCGCGCCAGAGTACCACGGCGGTGCAAACGGCCACCGCCACAGTGACGATCGGCGACAGCATGGCCTTCACGCGCCGGGCTTTCAGGGCCGCATCGATGGTAGCCTGGCTCACTTCGCTGAGCTCTTGCTGCTCGAGATCTTGCCGGCCGAACGCCTTGACCACGCGCATAGATTCAAGGCCCCGCTCGACGACCGCGACCATGTCGCTTTGCTGCTTGCGTACTTCGTGTGTGGCTTTCTTAACAGCTTTTTTCAGTCGCGAGACAAGCAGAAGCATAAATGGTGTAACGGCCACGGCGATCAGTGCGAAGTCCCAATTCAGCCAGAACATGATGCCGAGCATGGCGACGATCGTGAGCAAGTCCACGAGAATGCCAAGCGTCGAGGATGAAGCGAAGGCCTGGATGGTCTGTACGTCGGAGGTCAGCGTGCTGAGGACAGAAGCGGTTTGGTGCGTGTCGTAGTAGTGCAGGGAGAGTTTTTGGAGATGATGGTAGGTGCGAAGGCGTAGGTCGTTAGCCACCCACTGGCCGACGCTGGTCGTGTAGTAGTTGGCAACGTAGGAGGCGGCCGCGCCGATCAGAGCGATCACGATGACCGCCAGGGCAGCGGCGGCAGCGATTTGCATTTTATTTTCACCGTACAGGATCGGCTGCAACAAACGCTGGAGCCACGGGTGCAGCTTGTGATCGCCAACAACGTTGTCAAGGACGACTTTTAGCGGCCATGGCGCAGCGACACTCATTGCTGCCTCGACCAGCATGGCGCAAAGAATGATCGCCAAGGTGCCGCTATAAGGCTGAATCAGACTGCGGATCAGGCGTAGCAAGAAGACTCCTGGCTCCGGAGGGAGCGTCGTGAAGCGCGGGCGATATGCGAGAGATTGTACTCAAATCGGGCAAAATAGGCTTGCCTCGGGCTCCGTCACGCAGCCGGGTAATGAGTACCGTTTCGACAACAAACCATTGCTCGCGAGGGTCTAAGAGGCACAAAATCTTGGCAGAGTAAGACACGGCCCTGTCCCCCGGTGATTCACTCGTCCGGCATTGAAATGCTGGCGAGGGAGTGAGAAAACCGGTCCATGCCGCAAGCTTCACGAAGAATGGTCGGATTGGCGCTGCTGTGCGGAGCGTTAGGCGGCGCACCGGCGCGTTCTCAGGATGTTGCCGAAGCAGCACGCCAGGAGCGCGAACGCCAGGCAGCGAGGGCGAAGAATCCGCACCACATTTACACTGAAGAAGACCTCAAGCGCGCGAAGATTCTGACTCCCGAAGATGATGCGCGCGTCGTTTCCCGCAAAGCGACGATTCCGGATTTGCAGGAGCAAGGACAGCAGCCGCAGGTGGCCGAGCAGCCACAGGAGAGTCCTTCTCTTGGAGAAGTTGCGCGGCGATATCGCCAACAGAATGCCGCGCGTCAAGTTGAACAGGTGGCCAAGAAAACGGAAGAGAAGTCACGCTATCCTCTGGAACTTCCTGGGGTGATGCTGGCGCAACCCAAGCCGGTGATGCCACCAAATAGTAACTCGCTGCGCGAAGATGAGTGGCCAACGGCGAAGCGGACTTCAACTGCCGCCGCGCTGGCCAGTTCGCGAATTTCCCCGTTTGCACCCGAGAATCCGGTGACGCCGGTGGGAGTTCAACCGGTGAGCCCTGCGGTCGTTGTGGGAAGTTTAGTTCGGAAAAAGCAAGTGCTGCCTGGTGACAGTTGGTGGAAGCTGGCGCAAAGGTATCTGGGAAAGGGTTCGAGGTGGCAGGAGCTTTGGCGCGTGAACCCAGGCCTCAACCGGAATCCAAACCGGCTGGCCGCCGGAACAGTGGTTTTTGTGCCCGAGCTCACACCTGTCCGCAGTTCCCCGACCGGTCCGCCGATTACGGTGCAGGCAGGAGACACGTTGTGGTCCTTAGCCCGCGAGCGGCTCGGCTGTGGGCAACGTTGGCCAGAACTGGCCGCCGCAAATCCCCAAGTTACAAACTACAAGAAACTGCAAATCGGCACGAAACTCAGTTTCCCCGACGGCCGGCAACACGGGTGTTTCAGTAGCACGCGTCTTTCCCCGCGAAATTAGAGCAAAAGGCCCTGCCAGGGCTGTGTGTTCATAGTGCCTTCATATCCGCGTAACCACAGGAGCGCAGGCTCCTCTGGGCCTACCGCTCCTCTGGGCCTGCAGAATCTTCGGAAGGAGAAGGCTATATGTCCAAAGAAGCAGCGGAACACCATCGCAAAGCAGCACAGCATCACGAACATGCCGCCAAACATCATCAGGAAGCGGCGAAGCACCATGAAGCTGCCAACCATCAGGAAGCGGCTCACCATGCTCACTCGGCGCAAGGTCACCTTCACCACGCAACCCATCACGCGGCGGAAGCCGCCAAGCTCCACGCGGAACATCATGGGCACAAGGCAGCGGCTGCCGGTGCTTAGCTGACCCGGCGCGCACGGATTACGTTCCGCGGTTGTTTCATAGTTCACGGAGGCGCTCCACCTAAGCGGTGCATCGCCTCCTGCGGTTTTTCCACTCGCTTAATTTGTTTGCCTTGCCCGGAGAGTTTTTCAATTCGAATTCTCCCTCGAAGTATCAGGCAGGAAACACTAAATCCTCGGTCTTCTGCTTCATCGAGATTCCTGCACCGCTTCGCACCCCTGTGTGCGGGCCGGGCCGGTCAATTTTTTTGAAAATGGTGGGGCTGGGCGGATTCGAACCGCCGACACGCAGTTTAGGAAACTGCTGCTCTATCCATCTGAGCTACAGCCCCGCTGATTGCAGTTTAGCATGGCCTTAATGCCTCTTCTCGAGCGCGTTCGGTCAGCGGGGCAGTCGCAGCTCAGGGTTGGCGGGCGGTGATGTGCGGTTTGCGGCGCATCCTGACCTGACTGGATTTCGCATCCTTTTGCCAGCCGCCCAGTTCGAGCGCTGCATCGAGGCACGAAGTACGCAGTTCGTCGGCGTGGGCGCGGTCCATCAGGGCCCGGGCTACAACCATTCCTCCAATGCTCAGAGCGGCGATGGCCTGCGCTTTCTTGCGGGAATGGCACTGGTTCGGGGAAAGACTTCGTTCAAGCACACCGACCATGGCCCGGAACACGGTTTCGAAGGCTTGTTTCGCCGTCGCATCGCTGCGAGCTATATCGGTGGGAAGGGCAACCATCGGGCAAGAGTTCTCGACATCCTCAAAATGCTGGCGCGACAAATAGGCGCTGACGATCTGCACGCCCACATCCGATGAAGACAAATCTACGTGCACTCCTTTCCAGCAATTCTTCCATTCCGGGTCGGTGAAAAAGCAGTTCATCACTTCGGCGTAGAGATCGCTCTTGCTTCGGAAATAGCTGTAGAAACCTCCATGCGTGCGCCCGGCGGCAGCCATGATTTGGGCGATGGAGACGTTTTCGAATCCGTAGCGATTGAACAGGCGCCTTGCGCAGTCGACGATCTTTCTCTTGATTGCCTTGCGGTGGCTCGGAGGGTAAGGCATGGATTGCTCCTGATGCGACCACGATCAGCGTTTCGGGGACTCTACTGCCGGAAATAATATTATGTTGAACATATTTTGGGCGAATGTTGTTATGCCCGTGTTGGGAAACAAGCCGATACCGCGCAAAGGCTGAACCATGGAGGCATCGATGTTTACAGCAAAGAAGCAGATTGGCGGGCGGCTGGCGAGCAACCGGCGCCAATGGATCCTGGGAGCTACGCTCGGGAGCAGCGGTTTTTTTTCTGGAGCGGGTCGTTCCCTGGCGTTTCGCGAAGAGGAGCTTTCACACGGCGCCGAGGCGATTCACCAAGAAGTGAACTTCAAGGCCAGCCCAAAGCGGATTTATGAGGTGCTTTTGGACGCAAAAGAGTTTCAGAAGGTACAGATGTTGAGTGAGGCGACCAAGACGATGGATTTGACAGCAAAGCCCGCAGTGATCAACCTGCAGCCGGGCGGAGAATTCTCTTTATTCGGGGCGTATATCGTCGGCCGGCAGGTTGAACTGGTGCTTAATCAGCGCATCGTGCAGGCGTGGCGGACAGCGAACTGGAGTCCGGGCGTCTACTCGATCGCGAGATTCGAGCTGGCGGCACAAGGCTCTGGAACAAGGCTTGTCTTTGACCACACGGGTTTTCCAATAGGAACGGGGGCGCATTTGGCCGCGGGTTGGAAGGCCAATTATTGGCAGCCGCTGGCAAGATACATGGATGGAGAATAGAGCTGTTGCCCGGGCATTCGCGACCCAGGGTGAGCAAGCGCAACCGCCAACATCAGAACTGACAGCCACCGCGTTCCTAGGTCCGGCACTGTGGTACTATCCAGCCGTAATCCTTGTGGCGCCCGCCTACGCCTGCCTGGCCAACCTTTGGAGGTTTCCATGAGCAGCAAGCTGAAGTGGATCGGTATCGCCATTGTGGTGATTCTCCTGATCCTGATTGTCCTGCCGTTCCTGATCCCGGTGAACAAATTCAGGCCGACGATTGAATCGAAAGCGTCGGAAGCCCTGGGCCGCAAGGTGCAGCTTGGCAATTTGAGCCTGTCGCTTCTGACTGGATCGGTGGGGATTGACGATGTTTCCGTCAGCGACGATCCGAAATTCAATTCGGGACCGTTCCTAACTGCAAAATCGGTGAAGGTCGGCGTTCAACTGATTCCCCTGATTTTTTCGCAACAGCTCAACGTTGAAGAAATCACTATTGAGAATCCGCAAGTGACGATGTTGAAGGATCCCAGCGGGCGCTGGAACTTTTCTTCGATTGGCGCGAGCTCCGGCAAGGGCAGTCCTGCGAAAGCCGGCAGCAACAGCAGTTCCGCCGGGAGCTCGGCAGAGTCGGTTTCGATCGCGGAGTTGAAGCTGGAGGATGGGCAGATCACATTGGGGAATACCGACTCGAAAAAGCGCAGCGTGTACAACAAGGTGAATCTTACGGCCACCGATGTGGCCATGAAGAACAATTTCCCAGTCGACTTCTCCATGGAATTACCGGGCAGCGGAAGTATGAAGATCAATGGAAAAGTGGGCCCGGTAGACCCCAACGACGCCGCGCGGACGCCCCAAAATGTGAAGATTGCGGTCAGCGGTTTGGACCTCGCGAAAACCGGATTCCTCGACCCATCGCTTGGGCTGGGCGGCACCGCGGACATGGACGCCACTCTTGTGAGTCAGGGGGGCGAGATGGCCATCAAGGGTCAATTGAAGCTTTCGAAGGCCATTCTTGTGGCTGGCGGAAGCCCTTCGGGGATGCCGGCGGTCGTAAATTTTGACACCAAATACAACATTGAAAAGAGCGCCGGAGTATTGAGCCCCTCGACGATCAGTATCGGAAACGCAAAGACAAATCTCAGCGGAACCTACAAATCGCAAGGAGATGATTTTCTTGTGGACCTGAAGATCGTGGGCAGTGGTTTGCCGGCAACCGACCTCGAGGCGTTTCTACCGGCGCTGGGCATCAACCTTCCGGAAAAGTCGAAGCTGACGGCGGGAACGATGAACGCCGATCTGCACGTGACGGGTCCGACAAACAAACTGGTCACCGATGGGAACGTGGGTTTGTTCAGCGGGAAGCTCGCCGGTTTCGATCTGGGGTCGAAAATGTCCGGGGTGGCTTCTTTGGCAGGATTGAAGACAGGCGGCGATCTAGTGATTGAGAAATTCACCAGCAATGTGCACATGGCGCCGACGGGCTTGCGTGCGGATAATCTGGATGCGGTGGTTCCTGCGCTAGGATCGGTGGTTGGCGGCGGGACGGTGGATTCGAAAAACAATCTCAACTTCAATCTGGTAGCGACGGTGAACAGCGCAGTGGTTTCCGGCGTTGCTGGGGGAATGGCCGGGGCTACTGGCGGGACCGTCGGGAAAGTTCTCGGTGGAGGCGCGGCCAGTTGCAACAATGGCGGGATGAAAGTGCCGCTGCAGGTGAAGGGCACCACGGCAAAACCCGAATTTTTGCCGGACGTCGGCGGCGTGGCGGCTGGGATGCTAAAGAATCAACTCTCTTGCGCTGGAGGCGCAGGCGGTTTGGCGAACACGGCTGAAGGATTGGCGGGAGGAAATAAGGGGACCGCGGGCGCGATCAACCAGCTCGGCGGCTTATTGAACAAAAAGAAGAAACCATAGCGCTATTTTTGGTTTTGTGCGTCAAACCGGGACAGACGATTCACCGTCGTCTGTCCTTTTTTGTGCGCGCCCTTGACGTTCCGGCAGGTTGCCACTAGCCTCATTACCCTGCGGGGATGTGGTCCGACGGGGCTTCGCACAAGCAAGTACGCCTGAAAGACAAGGAGCATGAAATGAGCTGGAGAAGCATTCCATTGCGCGTGTGGGCGGTTGTGCTTGCTGGTTTGCTTGCATGGTGCGGCACGCCGGGGGCGCATGCGCAGGGCGGAGAGCCGCGCACGTTTGCGATCCGCGGAGCGAAGGTTGTGCCGGTGTCGTCGGCGCCGATCGAAAATGCAACCGTGGTAATTTCGCGCGGATTGATTGTCGGGGTGGGGATGAATGTTACGGTGCCACCCGACGCCTGGGTCATTGAGGGCAAGGGGCTGACGGTTTATCCCGGATTGATCGATGGATTCACCGACGTTGGGATGGCGGCTCCCGCTGCACCCTCTGGGGAAGGCGGGCAGAAACCGCAATTGGTTTCGCATGGACCTGAGGATCGCCCGGCGACGACGCCGTGGCGCAATGCGGCCGATGAAGTGAATCCGGGCGATCCGCGCGTGGAGACCTGGCGATCGGCCGGATTTACGACGGTAGTGGCGGCCCCCAAGGGCGGAATGTTTCCGGGGCAGGCTGCGGTGCTGGATTTGGGAGGCGAACGGGCTGGTGAATTGGTCGTGAAGTCGCCGGTAGCTGTGCCTACGACGCTCGATGCGCCGGGCGGGTTCCGAAATTATCCCGGATCGCTGATGGGAGCGATTGCCTATGTGCGGCAGGTGTGGATTGACGCGAATTGGGAAACACAGGCCCGCGCCATTTACGAGAAGAATTCACGGGCCACGGAGCGGCCGAAATACGATCGCAGTGATGCGGCGCTGGCAGAGGCGCTTGGCAAGCACGCGGTGGTGCTGATTCCCGGAAACAGTTCGCTGCAAATCGAACGGGCTTTGCGTTTGGCCGAGGAGTGGAAGCTGAATGCTGTGTTGTATGGCGGGCAAATGGGCTATGAAGTGGCGCCGGATATAGCGGCGAAGAAAGTGCCCGTGCTGGTAAACCTGAAGTGGCCGGAAGCATCGAAGGATGCCGATCCGGAGGATACGCCTTCACTGCGCGAGCTGCGGTTTCGGGATCGAGCGCCTTCTTCGCCCGCCACGCTTGAGAAGGCTGGAGTGAAATTTGCGCTCTATTCCGGAGGAATCGCTGCGCCAAAGGATATTCTTCCCGCGGTGAAAAAGGCGATAGATGCCGGGTTGAGCCCCGATGCCGCGTTGCGCGCGCTAACGCTTTCGCCGGCGGAGATTTTTGGTGTTTCCCAAACGATGGGTTCGATCGAGAACGGCAAGATCGCCAATCTGGCGGTAACCGACGGTGATCTGTTTGACAAGAAAACCCAGATGAAGATGGTGTTTGTGGACGGGCGCAAATACGAGGTGCGCGAGGTTCTGCGGCCGAGCGAACCGCCGAAGGGCGACTTAACCGGTAAATGGACATTGAAGTTCACCACGCAACAAGGCGAGGAACAGGCTTCGGCCGACCTGGTGATGGAGCCGGATGGCACGCTGACCGGCACGGTCACCAGCGACCGCGGCACGGGCAGCGTTTTCAGCGCTTGGGTGAGCGGCGACAAGTTCAGCTTCACGATCAATATTCCCATCGAGGGCGGAGCGAGTGATGTGGTGTTCACCGGCACATTTGAAGGGACTTCCATGAAGGGCTCGATTTCAGCGCTGGGCTACAGGTTTGATTTCAGCGGGACGAAGCCGTCAGCGTCGTTCACCACGTTTGGCGGAGGTGCCCAATGAACGTACGAAAACTCATCGCGTGGTTGGCGCTGCCATTCGCGCTGGTGAATTCGGCTTCGGCTGCGCCGAATAAAAGTGCGGCCGACCGATCGGGTTTGGACGCGCCCGCGCCGGTGATCCTGATTCGGAACGCGACGATTCTGACCGTGTCCCACGGAACGATTGATAAGGGCGACATACTGATCAAGGACGGAAAAATCGCAGCGGTCGGCAGCAATGTGAAAGCGCCGTCGGATGCCCAGGTGGTTGACGCAACGGGGCAGTTTGTATCCCCGGGAATCATCGATTGCCATTCACACATCGCGGTAGACGGCAGCGTAAACGAGGGTTCCGTTTCCGTTTCGTCCATGGTGAATATCGCGGACGTGATCGACTCGGACGACATTTCGATTTTCCGCGACTTGGCCGGAGGCGTGACAACCGCAAACATCTTGCACGGCTCGGCGAATGCTATTGGTGGACAGACCGTAGTGATCAAGTTGCGATGGGGACAACCGGCAGCGAAGTTGCCGTTCGAAGGGGCCCTGCCGGGAATTAAATTTGCGTTGGGCGAGAATCCGAAGCGTTCGAATTTCCGGGTGCCGGGCGGAGCGGACCGTTACCCGGCTACGCGCATGGGTGTGGAAGAGACTATTCGTAGCGCGTTTACCGAGGCTCGCGACTACAAGAAAGCCTGGGATGAGTACAACAAGCGCGTTGCCGGAGGCGAGAAGAACGTCATACCTCCGCGCCGCGACCTAAAGCTCGATCCACTGGTCGAGGTTTTGGAGGGAAAGCGTTACGTTCACGCGCACTGCTACCGCGAGGACGAGATTCTGATGCTGCTGCGCGTAGCGAAGGAGTTTGGGTTCCATGTGCAGACCTTGCAGCACGTGCTGGAGGGCTACAAGGTCGCCGATGAGATCGCGGCGGCCGGGACCGGCGCATCCACGTTCTCCGATTGGTGGGCCTACAAAGTGGAAGCCTACGATGCGATTCCCTACAACGCGGCGCTGATGACAAAGCGTGGTGTGGTCGTTTCGGTCAATTCGGATGATGCAGCCGAAGCGACGCACCTCAATCAGGAGGCAGCGAAGTCCATGCTCTACGGGGGGCTGACGCACGACGAAGCGTTGAAGCTGGTGACATTGAATCCGGCCATTCAATTGGGAATCGACAAGCGGGTTGGCTCGATTGACGTAGGCAAGGATGCCGACCTGGCTATTTACAATCGCGATCCACTCAGTGCGTATGCGGTCGTAGAGAAGACGCTGATTGACGGACGCGTTTACTTCGATCGCGTGAAGGATATTTCCGGCCGCGCCGCACTGGAAAAAGAGAAAAAGGACCTGCTCGGAAAAGCGGCCAAGAAGCCGGAGCCGGAAAAGAAGCCGGACGAGAAGAAAACCGGAGAAAAGAAGCCTGAAGAAAAAAAGCCGGAAGCGAAAAAACCCGAAGATATGCCGAAGCCGCCGCAAGCGGATGCCGGGGGTGTCCAGTGAATCGCCGCTACTACTTTTGTTTTGCGGCGGCGCTTTCGCTGTCTTGCGCGTGTGCAAGTAGCGCGCAGACAGCGACGGATTACGCCATTACGCATGCCAAGGTATTTACGCTGGCCGGGCCGCCGATAGAAGACGGTACGGTTTTGGTCCATGACGGAAAGATATCCGCCGTGGGCAGCGCGATCAACATTCCAGCCGGGGCACAGTTAATCGACGCCAAGGGCCTACAGGTGTATCCCGGTCTGTTCGATCCCGTTACCCAGATGGGATTGAGCGAAATCAGCGCCGTTCGATCGACCGTGGATACGACGGAGACCGGCTCGTTCAACCCTGACCTGGTGGCGGCGACTGCGATCTTGCCCTCAAGCGCCCATATCCCCGTGACCCGCGCGGCGGGCATCACCGAAGTCGTTGCCGCTCCAGCAAGCGGCGGGTTTGACAGCGGCGGGGAGAGCAATCTGGTTGGCGGGCAGGCTTCGGCGATTCACCTCGCCGGATGGTCTATCGAGGATATGGCCATCAATAAGCGGGCGGCCATGGTGATCGGCTGGCCGGCGATCGAAACGCGCACATTCGATTTCACTACCTTCTCGATCAAAGAAAAGCCGTTCGCCGATGTGAAGAAAGAGTACGACAAGCAAGTGAATCAGCTTGCGGACTATCTTGAGCAGGCCCGGCACTACGCACAAGCGATGCAAAGTTCCACCAACAACTTCCAGCGCGACACAAAACTGGAGGCATTGGCGCCCGTGGTGCGCGGCGAGATGCCAGTGCTGGTGTTTGCGGATGATCAACGGCAGATTCGCGACGCCGTGGATTTCTGTGACAAGCAGAAACTGAAAATGATTCTTGCCGGGGCTTCGCAGGCGTGGAAAGTGAAAGACCTGCTGCGCTCGAAGAGCGTGCCGGTGATCCTGGGCCCGACACTAGCCGCGCCTTCCGAGGAAGATAATCCCTACGATCGCCTGCTCACGCAGCCGGAAGAGCTACGCGCTGCCGGCATAAAGTTCGCCTTTGGCAGTTTCGACAACAGTTTTGCGCGGAGACTCGGGCAGCAGGCAGCCAATGCAGTGGCGCATGGGCTTGCTTATGAGGAAGGCCTGAAGGCTGTGACCCTCTATCCGGCGCAGATTTTTGGCCTCGATAAAGAGTTGGGCACCCTGGAGGCCGGGAAAATCGCCAACTTCATTGTGACCAACGGTGATCCCCTCGAAGTGACGACCGAAGTTCGCTATCTGTTCATCAAGGGACAGCTCATCTCTACGGACAACAAACAGAAGGCCTTGTACGAAAAGTATCTGAACCGGCCAAAGCCAGCCCGCTAGGAATCGGCGTAGCCTGTAGTCTTCGGTCCGAACAAGCCTTTTTGCGGTTCAGCCGCAACTTTTTGACTCGGTTCGCGTATCTAACAGTGGACTGTCATGCGCGGATTCCGCTGTCTCGCCGTCACTTGCATGCTCTCGGCCTTGGCCGTAGCCCCGTTGCGCGCCGACGAAGCCCAGAAAATTATGGACCAGTATTTGAAGGCCGTCGGGGGAAGCAAAGCCGTTTCCCGGCTGCAGACGCTTGCGATTGACGGGACCGTGCGTTCGATCGCCGACGAAGCTCCGGGCACCTATACGTTTAAAGTGAAACAACCGAATCGCCTGTACACCGAGCTGCGCACGAACGGGAAAACATTCATCGAGTCTTACAACGGAAAGTCGGCCTGGCATGAAGGTTCCGATGGGCAGATCAGCACCCTGCTGGGGCCCGCGGCCCTCGAACTCGAGGCGGCCTCACAATACTACAATACGCGGCTGCAACAGCTTGGCAAACGCAAGGTCGGCACTGCCTACAAAGGCGAGACGCAGGTGCATGGGCGTCCGGCCAACGAATTGGATTTGACCTACCCGAGTGGCGTGCAATGGCAGATATTTTTCGATGTCCAGACGCATCTGATCGTTCAGGAAAAGGCGCAGATTAATGGGGTGCCGCGGGAGATAGACTACGACGACTATCGCGCGGTGGAGGGAGTCAAGGTCCCCTACAAGATTGAATTGCACCGAGGCGATGAAGTGTATGCGGTGACGGTGACCCGCGTTGGAGTCAACGAGACAATCGGCGAACGCGTATTTGATTTTCCAATCAGATCCCAAGTGAAGCTGCCGGACCTAAAGCAGCTTTTCGAGGAACTCGACGCCAACCAGAAGCAGATAGACAAGCTCAAGGAGAATTACGCCGGCACCCGGGCGGAAGAAGAAACCGAGTACGACAAGACCGGCAAGGTAACAAAGAAAGAAGTGAACGAATACTCTTTTTTCTACTTAGGTGGAGACGAAGTGTCCACGTTGGTGAAGAAAGACGGAAAGCCCCTGAGCGAGGCTGAGCAGAAGAAGGAAGAAGAGAAGACACGAAAGCACATCGAGGAAATTCAGAAGAAGGATAAAAAGAAAGAAGAAAAAGAGGCCAAGGCCAAGGAAGAAGGAAAACAAGACAAAGACAAGGACAACGACGAGCCAGGGATTGAAGTCTTCCTGCGCACCTCGCAATTTGTGAATCCTCGGCGCGAGCGGTTCCGCGGCCAGGATGTTCTGGTGTTCGACTTCGAACCAAACCCCGAATACAAGCCGAAAAACATGACGGAAAGGGTAGTGAAGGATCTGGCCGGTGTTGTCTGGGTGGATGAAAAGGCCAAGGACGTGGCGCGGTTGGAGGCGTATTTCGTGGGCGACTTCCGGCTGGGGGGCGGGCTGCTGGCAACCCTGGAACGAAACACGAGTTTTATTTTCGAGCAGGCTTACTTGAATAACGAAGTCTGGCTGCCGACCTATGAGGAAGCTCACGTTGGCGCGCGTTTCCTGATGGTCAAGGGATTCAAGGTCAATATGGTGACGCACTATTCCGATTACAAGCGTTTCAACGTGGAGACGCTCAATAGTATCGGGAAACCAAAGGAAACCGCTGGGGCCACGACTTCGCCTCCCACTTCAGTCCCCCAATAGCAATGCGCATCTCGGAAAAACTATAGCGTCGGCGTGTGACTTAAGACTTCGCGGACTTTCTGCACCAGGGCCGCCGGCGAAAATGGCTTTTGCAGAAATGCGAGGCCCTTTTCGAGCATGCCGCCGGTGGTGATCACGTTGTCGGTATAACCGGACATAAACAAAATACGAATGTCGCGACGCCTCGCAGAAATGCGAGCGGCGAGTTCACGGCCGCTCATTCCCGGCATCACCACATCTGTGAGCAGCAGATGGACTTCGCTTTTGAGTTGCCCGGCGATCCGTTCGGCATCTTCAGGATCTTTTGCCGGGATTACGTCATAACCCTTTTCTGCAAGAACGGTGTGAATGAGTTCCCGCACGGCGACTTCATCTTCGACGACGAGGATGGTTTCTCTGCCGGCTTGTGAATGCAAACGTGATTGCGGAGTCGCGCCTTCATCAAGAACCTCGTCCACTCGAGGCAGATAGACCTTAAATGTGCTGCCCTTTCCGGGCTCGCTGTAAACCCAGATATAACCGCCGCTTTGTTTCACGATTCCGTAGACGGTCGAAAGTCCAAGCCCAGTGCCGCGGCCGCTCTCTTTAGTGGTGAAAAACGGTTCGAAAATGTGCGCCACAGTCTGCTGGTCCATGCCCACACCGGTATCGGAAACGGCGAGCATCACGTACCGACCGGCTTTTACCGAGGCGTGCTCTATGGCATAGCCTGCATCGAGGTCGGCGTTACAGGTTTCGACGATAAGGCGTCCGCCCTCCGGCATCGCGTCGCGCGCGTTGACCACCAAGTTCATGATGACCTGCTCGACCTGCGCGGGGTCTGCTTTCACCTTACCGATATCTTCTCTAACGCGCGTGATCATCTCGATCCGCTCATCCATCAAACGGCGCAAAAGGGAATCGAGATTCAGCACGATCTGGTTCAAATCGAGAATTTTGGGCTGCAAAACCTGTTTGCGGCTGAAGGCAAGCAACTGGCGTACGAGTGACGCGGCACGCCCGGAAGCGTTTTCGATGCGCTCGATGTCGGAGCGGACTTCATGCGGGATGTGCGGACGGCTCAGGGCAAGTTCGGTGTAACCGGAGATGATCGTCAGCAGGTTGTTAAAGTCGTGCGCGATGCCGCCCGCCAAGCGCCCTACCGCTTCCATCTTTTGGGATTGCTGAAGCTGTGTTTCCAAGGCCTTGCGTTCGGTGATGTCCACCATGATGCCTTCCATCACCGGATGCGTGTCGCTGCCCTGGACGACTACCGCCGTGTCGCTCAGCCAGACTTCCCGTCCGTCCTTCCGGCGTATGCGAAATTCCGCGGTAAATGGAAAGCCCTTACGGCTCTGCTCTTCGGCGGCGACCACGGCAGGAAGGTCATCGGGATGGATATGTTCGTCCCAGCTCGTCGCAAGATTCAGCCACTCTTCCGGTGTGTAGCCGAGGATCGCTTCGATCTGTGGGCTGACGTAGAACCATTCGCCGTGGATGCCGATCTCGGCGATGTAGGTGATGGCGTTGACCTGCTCGACCAGCATGCGATATTTGGTTTCCGCTTCGGCGCGAGCCATTTCCGCCTGCTGGTGCAACGATAGGTCTCGGGTGACGCAGACCGTTCCGCCGTCCGGCAGAATGCCGACGTGCATTTCGATGGGAATCTTGCTGTCGTCCAGGCGCCGGAGTTGCAGGTTTCCGGTCCATTTGCCAGTCTCAGCGAGCGACTTGCGGACTTCCGCTTCCCGGGTACCGGTTCGCTGAAATGCATAGGCCACTTGCCAGTGTTGGCCCACGATCTGCGCCGGAGACTTGAACCCAAGCATCGACGCCAGGGCCGCGTTGGCGTATACGTGGACGCCTTTCTCGTTGAGGATTCCAATGCCCTCAATGGAAGATTCCATCGCCATGGTTTGCCGGCGCACGGTCTCTTCGTCGAGTTGCTGGCGGTACTGCGTCAGGCCAATGCGCACCGCGTAGCATGCGAAGGAAATGCCTAGCAGAGTGAAGCGAATGCCTTTCTGCCCGGGGCCAAGTTGCGCCACCTGTATCAGAATGAGCATCGGAGCGAAGAAAAACATTAAATTATTGATGAGAATTTCGCCTAGGGTGCGGTTTCGGGAGCGTTCGCGTTGCCTGCTTTCGGGTTCTGGTTTCCAGGTGGCCGCCCAGAATGCGGCGCACAACAAAGGCAGCGACCAGCCGAGGTCCAACCAGGTTCCTGTGGGCACTTCCTGCGCCACCTGGGCGCGGGTAATCAGCGCGGAAAGCGAGCCGTACAAAAAAATGTAAGCAGCCAGTCCGCCAAAGAGTCGACGAGCCTGAAGCGTGGCGCTGCGCCTCCATTGCAGCAACGCCAGCAGAAAGATGCCCAGCGTCTCGACCGTCATGACATGAAACTCTCGCGCGTAGGCGTCCGGGTTGCTGAGATTGATCGCCGGCAGATAGTAGGCGCTGAAATAGATCAGGAAGAAAAGAATGCCGATTTGCAGGAAGTCGAGAAGTTCGGGTAGCTCAACAGTGGAATCCTGCTTGTCCTGGTTGAGGAAAACGGCCATAACAAAAAACATGCCGTGGGTATCGAAAACGAAACGGATCAGCGAGCCGGGAGGGGGTTCGCCGTGTAGCGCGATTTCATAGTAGGCCCAGCCGAAGTCGGCGAGTCCCCACATGGCCATCCCGATGCCGACGAGAACCCAGAAAGAGCGGGGGAAGCCAGAGTTTCGCCGCGCAGCCTGAAAACACATTCCGGCGGCCAGAAAACTGCAAAAGATCTGCAGGGCATTGCCGAAAATAGAGCCGTAGAAGGTAGGGCCCAGAAACACAACGACCAGCACGTGGAGTGTCACCACGAGGGCTGCGACCAAGGCCAAGACGCGTGGAAAAGGGCGAACAGTCACCGAACGGGTCCAGTACCGCTCCAGTCTTCAGTTTAAGAGACTTCCAGAGTGGAAATGAAATCTCCCCGACCGGTGTGCCGCGTCCGTTATGATTCGCTCTGAATACGCAGAACCTGAGTCGTTTATCGATGAGTTAATTCGTTAGGATTTAATAGCCTGTGAACTCGTGCGGACAAACACGTGGAGCGCTGAAACAGCAGTCTGCGCCCGGCCAGACCCGCTTCTCTCTAGAAGGATCGTCAGCGGTTCTCGAACGGGTAGTGGTCCTGGGCCTGCACGGCGGCAGCGACGCTACGCCGCAGCGCAATGGTGTCGACCGCCGGGCGCTTGCCGAAGCGCTTGAGAACCGCCATTTGCGTCATGAGCATGTCGCCTTCGTGAACGGCGGCAATCGCGCGCTTCGCCTCGTGGTCCACGCGCTCGGCGGCGTCCGCGATGAATACGCGCGCGGCGTCGACCATTACTGAAGAAGCGGCTTCACCCCGGCCGGCGGCAGACTTTTGTGCGCGAAGTAAGACGGACTCCATCCCGTAGATCTCCATGACGATGTTGGCCAGCGCAGCGACCAGCTCTTGTTCATCGGCCAGCTTCTCGCGGAACCTTTGTACCGCGCCGCCTGCGGCCTGCAGGAAGATTTTCTTGGTGTTGGCGACGGTGCGGGCTTCTTCGGCCAGCACTCCATCGGGAGTTTCCTCGAAAGCCGGCCCGGCGAGAATTTCATCCGCGAGTTTCATCGCGGCGGGGATCAGGGCGAGCTGCCCGCCCATGGCGCGCTTCATAAGCATCTGGATGATGAGCATGCGGTTGATTTCGTTGGTGCCTTCAAAGATGCGGTTAATGCGGGAATCGCGATAGGCGCGGCAGACCGGATAGTCTTCGTGGAAGCCGTAGCCGCCGAAGATCTGCACGGCTTCGTCCACCACAAAATCCAGCATTTCGCTGCCATAAACCTTGGCGATGGAGCTTTCGATCGCGTATTCCTCAAGCACTTTCATGGTGTTCTGAGCTTTGTTGCCGGACCCGGAGGCGGCATTCATGGCAGATTCAATATTGCCGGCGGTGCGGTAAATCATCGATTCCACGGCGAAAATCTGAATCGCCATTTCCGCCAGCTTTTCGCGCATCATGCCGAAATCGCCGATCTGCTTGCCGAAGGCTTTGCGCTCCTTCGAATACTTGGAAGCTGTCGCCAGCACGTGCTTTGCGCCACCAACGCAAGAGGCGCCCAGCGTGAACCGGCCGGCGTTTAAAACGTTGAAGGCCACAATGTGGCCGCGGCCGATTTCATGGAGAAGGTTTTCCTTGGGCACCTTACAGTTTTCCAAGAAGATCGGCGTGGTGGAGCTGCCGTGAATGCCCATCTTGTGCTCTTCGTTGCCGGGCTTGCAGCCGGGGAAGTTGCGCTCGACGATGAACGCAGTGAATTTTTCGCCGTCGACCTTTGCAAAAATCACATACAAGTCCGCGAAACCACCATTGGTGATCCACATTTTCTGGCCATTGAGGATGTAGTGCGTACCTTCCTTGTTGAGTTCCGCACGGGTGAGGGAATTTTGCGCATCGCTGCCGGCTTGCGGTTCCGAGAGGCAATAGGCGCCGATCATTTCGGCGCTGGCCAGCTTGGGCAGATATTTTCTCTTTTGCTCTTCGGTCCCGAAGTAGACGATCGGGAGCGTGCCGATGCCGGCGTGCGCGCCATGGGTTACGGCAAAGCCGCCGTACATGGAGATTTTTTCTGTGAGGTGCGTGGTGGCGATCTTATCGAGTCCCGCCCCGCCGTATTCTTCCGGCGTGCCGCCGCTCATCAAGCCAAGCTCGGCGGCTTTGCGGACGAGTTCCGCCATGAGCCCCGCCTTCTTGGCTTCCAGGTCCTTTGCGAGGGGCAGGACTTCCTTGACGACAAACTCTTCCGCGGTCTGCCCAATCAGTTTCTGATCGTCGGTGAGGTCCGCAGGAGTGAAAATATCGGCGGGGGCAGGGGATTCCAGCAGAAAGCTACCGCCCTTCGCTGCGGGTCTGTTGAGAACGGAGGTGGCCATGCGTCTTGCTCCCTTGCCGGCCCGAGGCCGCGATAAAATTCAAACGATCGTTTGAAAAGGCAGACCGGCCATTTTATGCACATTGCAGCGGATTTCGCAATAGGACCCAAGAGCATAAACGTTCGGTCTGCCATGCCTGGAAATAATGCGTCCTGCCGACCTACGGGGAGGTGAAGCGGTTGGCCTTTGGGGCTTGCTGGGGAGGGAGCCGATAACCGTTTGGCGTCTTCTAATATCAGACGCGCTCGAAAATGCCCGCTGCACCCATGCCGCCGCCAATGCACATGGTGACCATGCCATAGCGAGCATTGCGGCGTTCTAGTTCGCGAACCAAAGTGGCCGTGAGTTTCGCGCCTGTACAGCCAAGCGGATGGCCCAGAGCGATGGCGCCGCCATTGGGATTTACGCGAGTGGAATCGAGATTTGCCTGCTGAATTACCGCTAGCGACTGCGCGGCAAAAGCTTCGTTCAACTCAATCACGGCTAGGTCGTTTAAGGACAGTCCGGCCTGCTTAAGTGCTTTGGGGATCGCGTAGACCGGGCCAACCCCGAATTCTTCCGGCGGGCAACCTGCGGTGGCGTAGGCTACAAATCGCACTTGCGGTTGCAACCCGAGTTGGGCAGCTTTCGCCTCGCTCATGAGCACCACGGCCGCGGCGCCGTCACTCATCGGAGAACTATTACCCGCTGTCACGGTTCCCTTTGCATGAAAGGCCGGCTTAAGCCCGGCGAGAACCTCCATCGAGGTGTCGGGGCGAGGCAGCTCGTCGGTATTGAACAGAAAGGTTTGTGTCGCCGGCTTGACGGGGCCTTTACTTTTGCCGCCGTTGCTGTTGGGCAGCGAAGTGATTTTCACCTCGACGCTCGCAGTCTCGTCTTTGAATCTGCCGGCAGCCAGCGCGCTGACCGCTTTTTTGTGGGAGTCCACGGCAAACTGGTCGGCTTGTTCGCGCGAGATGCCGAATTTGCGCGCGATGTTTTCCGTGCCGAGTCCCATGTTGATGTAAGCGTCCGGATAGTGATCCACCAGCCAGGGATTAGGAGAGATCTTGTTGCCGCCCATGGGCACAAGGGACATTGACTCCGTGCCGCCGGCAACGATTACTTGAGCCGCGCCGAGGCGAATGCGTTCCGCAGCCTGCGCAATGGCCTGGAGGCCGCTGGCGCAGAAGCGATTCACGGTCATGGCGGAGGTCTCTACAGGAAGTCCGGCGCGTAACGCCGCGATGCGCGCGACGTTCATGCCTTGCTCGCCTTCGGGCATGGCACAACCCAGAATCACATCGTCAATTTCTTTAGGGTCGAGGCCCGGCACTTTCCCGAGCGCTGCCTTGATGGCTACGGCGGCCAAGTCATCGGGACGCGTGGTTCGCAGAGAACCCTTGAACCCGCGCCCGACGGGAGTGCGCACCGAAGAAACAATTACGGCTTCAGGCATGACGGACCTCTCTCGAGCAAAACCTTCCCGATTGTCGGCCGCTGCCGGAAAAAAAGCAAATCGGCCGGAAATGGCGGTTTCCAGAGGCAGAAACAAAAAACGTGCCTCAAGGGGTCAGTTTCGCGCGGTCGCGAGGATACAGGGCAGCTTGCCGGACGTTCGCGAGATTCAAAACTTGCGCGGTCAGACGTTCCAATCCAATCGCCAGGCCCCCATGCGGGGGCATGCCCAGTTCAAACATTTTGAGATGGCTTTCGAAATTGTGGGGATCGATTCCACGCCGGCGCAGCGACTCTTCGAGGTCTTCGCGACGGTGCAATCGTTGGCCGCCGGTGGTGATCTCGATTCCCTGGAACAACAAGTCAAAACTGCTGGCGGCGCCCGAGTCCCCGCGGGGTGCGGTATAGAACGGGCGGCTCGAAAGCGGGAAACCGATTACGAAAACAGCAGGGACGCCGGTTTCGTTGGCTGCTAGCTGGCACAACTGGCGTTCCGCCTCCGGGTCAAGATCATCGATCAAGTCCGTGCGATGGAAATTCTCTTTCAGCAAGTCCAGGCATCTTGCAAATTCCCAACAAGGAACGTCCAGCATCGAGGGCAACGGATCGCGGCGAAAGGAGCGCAGTACGTCACCGTAGTTTTCATTCAACGATTTGAAGATGTAAGTTAGGAGTTCACGTTCTAATTGGATGACATCTTCCGGCCCGTCCACAAAACCAAACTCGAGGTCGAGGGAATAGTATTCGGTGAGGTGGCGGCTTGTTGCGTGGGGCTCGGCACGGTAGACGTGACCTGTTTCGAAAACGCGTTCAAATCCGGCGACTCCGTGCTCCTTGTAAAATTGCGGGCTCTGCGCCAAGTAGGCG
>Ga0126371_10000560_pt1 | contig 30924 bp, 37 predicted proteins | sample PanSoiMetaPlot_4_FD_110145 | JGI IMG/M metagenome (GOLD analysis project Ga0126371, IMG submission 110145) | Tropical forest soil microbial communities from Panama - MetaG Plot_4 | ecosystem: Environmental > Terrestrial > Soil > Tropical forest > Bulk soil | place: Panama | collected 2016-02-17 | reverse complement strand
GAGATTGCCGCCTACTACCAGCGCCGCGAACAGATCATCCTCACCCGCGCCCGCGAGCTGACGAACCGGCCGGCCGAAAAGCCCGCCGATAAACCGGCGGAGAAAGACGACAAATTCGACCTCTTCGGCGACCCCAAGGGCTCGATTGAGCGGACCGTGAAGCCGCTCGTCGCCAACGCCGCCGATCAGGCGATGCGCTCGATTGCCCCGGCGCTCGTCAATTCGTGCAAGATCGCGATGGCGTCCAATCATAAGGACTGGGGGCGCTGGGCGACGGAGGTCGAGTCGATGATGTCGGGTTTTACCGAAGACCGCTTGACGGATCCGGGCAACTGGGAGATCGCCTACCGCCAGGTCAAGGGCCTCCATGCCGACGAACTGGCCGTCGAGGCCGCGACCGAAGCCCGCAAGAAAGTCGAGAACCCGGTGGAAAAATCCACCCCCAAGGGGGCCGATGCCCCGAAACCGCGCGTGCTCTCGGATGAAGAGAAAGGCATCGCGCGCAAATTCGATTTGACCGACGACCGCTACCGGGAAGCGGCCGCCCGCTATGAAGACACCGAGGGGGCCCTGCCCCTGACGTTCGATTCCCGCAAGCCCCGCAAACGTCCCGTTCCCCCAGGAAAGGCCGGCTGATGCCAGAACCGCAGGAGCCCGCCTTCAAACCCATGACCGACGAGGAACGTCGGCGCCGCTATGAGGAACTCCGCCGACGCTCGAGCTTGAGTCGGATTTACGCCCGGCACCGCAATCCCGACATGTATGTGAAATGGGCCCGCGACGACCGTTATGACCGCGCGCTCCACAAGCATCTCGGCTTTGAAATCGTGCACGAAGATCCGAAAAAGCCCGAAGCGCGACGCCTGATCGATACCGTGGTCCCGATCTCGGACGACGGGTTCTATCGGACCGGGGATGTTATCCTGGTCCAGATCCCGCGGATCGATTACGAGTTCTATTGCCAGATGAATGTGGAAGAGTCCCGCCGGATGGTCAATGCCGGTAAAGAGGGATTCAAGTCCGACGCCGCCAAACTCGGGATTCCCGTCTTTGAGCGCGACAAGGCCGGCCACATCATCCATTCGTAAGTCTCGACAACCTTTTTTGCTGACAGGAGGCCGTGAATGGCCGGAACCAATACGGCGGCGCAGCCCATCACCGTATTCAAGGTGATCGGGGGACCGGGCGACGCGCTGCCCCTATCGATGCGATTGCCGCAGGCGGCTCTGCAAACGCTGGCGTTTGGCACCATCGTCCAGATTGTGGCGGGTTTTGTCCAGGCCGCCGGCACGATTGCGGCACCGACGCTCTTGGCCGGCGTCTCGTCGCAGGCGGGCGATAACCTCGCGACCGCCGGCACGGCGCCCTTTGGCGGCTCCTCGATCATCTATGGCCGCGTCCCCAACCAGCCCGCCGCCGTCAACATCCCCATCGGGGCGCCGCCGATGGATGGGACCCTCGGGGTCATTCTGGCCTCCGATAGCACGATCTTTGACGCGGTGACCGACGCGGCGCACGTGCTGGCGGCGACGGATGTCGGCTCGGTTTTCGGCCTCACCAAGGATGCGACCACGGGCCAGTGGTTTGTCGATACGACCATCACCACCCCGGCCACGGGGGCCTGCGCGGAGGTGACCGAGTTGATCGATCCCATCGGGGTCGGCGCCTTTGGCGTCGGCACGACCGGGGGCCGGGTGGCCTGGCGGTTCACCCGCCCCTGTCAACAGTTGTTCCAATAGGGAGCGAGCATGGCGACAACACGCGGACAATTTGCACAGTTACTGGCGCCGGGCCTGCACAACATCATCTACGAAGACCTCGACGCCCAGCCGGAAGAGTATTCCCAGATCGCCAACGTCGGCCCGTCGTCCCGAGCGTACGAAGAAGAGATCCTCATGGCCGGTCTGGGGGCCGTGCCGACCAAACCCGAAGGCGAAGTCTTGAAGATGGACGACCCGATCCAGGGTGGTTCGTTCCGGCTGACGCATCAATCCTACGCGCTGGGGTTCCAGGTCACGCGCGAAGCGTATTCCGACGACCTCTACGGCAAGATCAAGCAGGTCGGCAGCGATTTCTCCTCCTCCATCAAACAAACCATCGAGGCGACGTTCGCCAATGTGCTGAACAACGGTTTTACCGCCACGACGGGCACCTTGACCGTCGATGGCGTCACACTCTTCAATACCGCTCACCCACTGCTTGGTGGCGGCACCTACTCCAACCGGGCCGCCACCGATATTTCGCTCTCGATCTCGGGCATGCAGGAAGTGGTGCTCCTGGCCGAGAAGAGCGTGAATGAGCGCGGATTGATCAAGCGGCTGATGCTGACGACGCTCGTCATCCCGCCGGATCTGCAGTTCATCGCCGGCGAGATCTTGAATTCGGCCTACAAACCCCAAACCGGCGATAACGACGTGAACGTGATGCAGGGGCGGGTCGAGCCGGTGATGAACCACTATCTCACCTCGAAGACGGCGTGGTTTGCCACGGCCGAAAAGAGCCGGCACCATCTGCAGTTCTTCTGGAGAGAGCAGCCGGCCTTCGATAATCAGGATGACTTTTTCACGAAGGGCGCGAATTTCAGCACCTTTTTTAGATTTAGCACCGGGGCGTGGTACTGGCACGGGGCGTTCGGGTCGAAAGGAGCATAACCATGGCGGACTGGGCAGTTCCGAATCCCTCTTCAAAAACGGCGAATGCCTTCATCTCCAACGCCTCGACCGCTGCCGCCACCGCCGTGCCCATGCAGATCTATAAACCGGCCGGGCCGATCAATGTTCCCGCCAACTACGCCATGTACATTGCCACGATCCAGTGCACGAATACCGCCGCGACGGCCACGGCCGTGCAGTTGAAGGATGGGACGGCGATTGTGGCCACGATTCCCTGCCCGGCATCCGGCGGCTCGGTGGTCCCGCTGTTTCCGCAGCCGTTTATTCCGCCGCTGCGGATTTCACTGGGCGTGACGCCGACCCTGACCGCCCTGGCGGCGACGACGACGTTGTATTTGTTCATGTCCGGATATCTGGATCTGCGCTAGGAAAGACGGATGGCCAATCAATTGTCGACCAATCCGTGGTCCATCGACACGCCGTCGGCGACGCCGCTCTATCTGGGCAATATGCCGCACGTCCAGATCGAGTGGATCGATTACAGTTCCGCGACGACCAGCGATGTGGTGGAAGTGCAGAACCGATATGGCCGCACGATTGCGTTTTTGACGGCCGACAGCGATTTCACGACCGTCCGCACGGGCCGGATGGGGTGGGTGTATGGGGTGCTGGTGCCGCTGACGACGACCAATAGCGCGGGCACCTCGGTACCGAATCTGGCGCACGGCCGCCTCTTGATCTATTTCGAGTAGCGTCGAGTCGGTTCCATGGCGACACAAACCACGGTGACCGGACTGATTACCGATGCCGGGGGCAATCCCGCCACGTCCGGCACCGTGACCTTCAAGATCGTTCCGCAATCCAACGGGGTGGTCTTTCGGATCGCGGGCACCAATGTCATCGCCCCGGAGCAGGTCGTCGGCGGCATTTCCTCCTCGGGGCAACTCCTGAATCAGAACTTGACGGGACCCTTGCTCGTCTGGGGCAATCCCGCGATCCTTCCCGCCAACACCACGTATAACATCGTGATCGCGCCCAACAACGTCGTGAGTGCCGATGTGCAGGGCGTTCTGATTGTCGGAACCACGTACGATCTCTCCAACATCCAGTTCGCGCCGATCACGGACCTGGTGCCGCAGCAGGCCTCGATCGTCGCGAATCCTTTTCAGACCAACATCCTTCCGTCCGCGGGACACGTCTTCAATATCGGCTCGCAGCAGCTCCCGTACGCCAACATCTTCGCCGACAACATTACCGCCGCGAGCATCACCGGCACCTTGATCACCCCCGCTTTCCCGTTTGCCAGTCTTCCGGCGATACCGCCATCGGCCCAGGGGACCGTCGCCACGGTGACCGACACGACCGGCGGACTCTATCTGAACAGCGGCACGCAGTGGGTGAAAGTGTTCCCCCTCATCAACGTGAAGGATGCCCCCTTCAACGCCAGAGGGGACGGAACGCATGACGATACGGCGGCGATCCAGGCGGCCTACACGGCGGCGGCGGCGGCCAATACCTCCGCCTTCGTCGGCGGCGCCACGGTCTACTTTCCCCCGGGGATGTACAAGACCACGTCCCAGATTACCCAGACGGGAAACAACATCTACACCCAAGGGGCGGGTATCGGGGCGACCCAATGGCTATTCTTGCCTACGGCCAACGGTACTTGTTTTCAGGTCTCTCGCCCGAACGATTCCGATAACACCTTTGGCGGGATTTCCGGAATCTCGTTTTATTCCACCGATACGGCCTTTGTGAAAACGGCGCTGAATCTCGTCGCGGTCGCTCAATTCAAGGTCGAAGATGTCGCGATCACCGGAACGGCGACAGATACGCCGGGCGGTGCGTTCTACTGGGGCGATACGACAAAAGCGTCCATCGGCATCCAGACGAATGGTCACCAGGCCATCCACTTGAACCGGGTCACGGTTTGGGCCAATCGCCCGATCCTGCTCGGTAAAGATCCGTTCGTCAATAGTAACGACACGGACCTCTTCAACTTCGAGAACCTGTTTCTCGTCGGCGGCAACGCCCACCCCGTTATCGAAGCGCAGCAGGAAATCGTGGCCGGCAGCATCTTCTTTGGAGGTTATAACGACTGGATCGGTGGTGTCGACGCGTTCAAATGGATATCGACCGGCGTCGGACCTGGTCCGCACACGCGACCGACCATCCGGTTCGATAATTGCCGCTGGGAATCCGGTCAGGCTGGACATCATTTCAATATCCAGGCCAGTGGCGGCGACATGATTTTTGATCTCACCCTCCGGAACTGTGTGGCGGAAAGCGGTTGCCCGAACGGGATTCTGCTGCGGAACGTTCGGGGCTGCATGATCGACACCTACCGTTTCTTTGGCACGAGCGGCATCGCCGTGGATGTGGACAGTTCCTGCCAGGGTTTGGTGTTTCTGGGTTGCGCATTCACCGAACAGGGCGCGACGATGAGCACCACCGGATTCCAGAACTTCCTGAATTTCAACAAGGTGCTGGGAAATCTCGGTATCGGCACGTTTGACGCAGCGAATGGCAACAGCGTTTTCGGCGGCTTGCATTTACCCAATCTTGCCACGATTAACGGTGTAGCGACGGACAGCACGTCGAAGCGGCTGCTGTTCCTCTCGAATACCAATACCGTTCAAATCGATGCCGATGCGATGGGAACGGTATGCGGCGGCGCTCTGACGGCATCCGGAACGTTGACGTCCACCGGCGCTCTGACCGCTTCCAGCACGCTCTCGGTCACGGGTGTCGCCGCCATGAACAACAATGTGACGGTGGCTGGCAATCTGAGCGTCGGCTCGGGTGGGACTCTCACGGCGAATGGACCGGCAGTGCTGAGCGGTTCGGTCAATGCCACCGGCACGGTGACCGTGAGCGGTAGTTTTACGGCGACGGCTCAGGCCAACTTGAACAGCAATGTGGTCGTGGGCGGGCCGACGAACATCAATAATCGCCTTCTGACCATGCAGGGCAGTGATGTCGCTTCCGCCGCGACCATCACCCTGGGCACCGGGAATGTGTTTCAAATCACCGGGACGACCCAGATCAACAACATCGTCACCACCAATTGGTCCAGCGGCTCGATCATCATCCTGCTGTTTCAATCGGCCTTGACGCTCGGGCATGCGGTGGGTGCCGTTGCCGGGGAGTTGTTTCTGCGCGGAGCGGCAAATCTGGCGGTCGCGGCGGGCACGACGCATTCCTTCGCCCTGATCAACAGCATTTGGTATCAGGTGGACTGATGGCGACACAGACCACGGTCACGGCCACGATTACCGATGCCGGTGGTAACCTCGCCAGCAGCGGCACCGCCACCTTCCGGCTCATTCCGCCACAATCCAATATCAGCGCGATTGCCTTTCGGGTGGCGGGTACGAATATTCTTGCCCCGCAGCAGGTCATCGGCGGCATTTCTTCTTCCGGCCAATTGTTGAATCAGAGTCTCAGTGGACCGCTGTTGGTCTGGGGAAATCCCGCCATCCTTCCGGCCAACACGACCTACGAAGTGATTATTGCTCCGAACAATGTGGTGACCTCCGACATCCAAGGTGTTCTGATTTTTGGAACCAGCTACGATCTGTCCAATATCCAATTCGCTCCGATCACCGATCTGGTTCCGCAACAAGTCGGCATCGTTGCGAGCCCTTTCCAGACCAACATCCTTCCGGTCGCCGGTCACGTCTTCAACATCGGCTCGCAGCAGTTGCCCTACGCCAATATCTTCGCCGACAATATTACGGCTGCGAGCATCACCGGCACCGTCATTCCCATTGCGCCGGGCTATCCGCTCGCCAGTCTGCCGCTGATCCCGCCGTCGGTTCAGGGCACGCTCGCGTTGGTCACCGATACCAGCGGCGGACTTTATTTGAACAGCGGGACGCAATGGGTGAAGATCTTTCCCTGGATCAACGTGAAGGACGCTCCCTTCAATGCCACCGGTAACGGGACGACCGATGACACGGTGGCAGCACGAACGGCATTGCAGGCGGGAGTATCCGGACCGACCGGCAATCCAGTCTTTTTTCCGAAGGGGACTTACAAAATTACGTCTTCGATTACGATCGGTTCGAGCTAAGGAGCCCCATGCTGGTACTGGATCGATTAAGCGACATCCTTCGCTGGCAAGGCGACGAGGAGTTAGAGCGGGGACCGCAAGCCGCGTTTGAGGCGGCACGGGATCGCCGCGATCACCGGCGGTTCCGCATCGGGGAAGCCGGACGCCGTCAGTCCCTCTCGTCGGTGTGCGGAGCGGCCGTCCGGGCAGTGGCCGAAGCGAAGCATCTCCACGCCTCCAACGATCGCAAGGTGATCTATCCCGGCTGGTTTGGAAAAATCGCGCCCCACGTGGATATGTCCGGCATCATCCAACAAGCCGTGGATGCGTCGATGGCGGCCCCTTCCGTGCTTCCGGTCGTGTTCCCGGCACAGCCCTTCGCGCTTCAGGTGAATCATCCGATTCAGCTGGTCAACCCGCTGAGTCTTGCGGATGCGGGAGGACCGATGATTCTCGGCTCCGGACGGAACGCGACCGTATTCGACAATCAAGTCGCCGGCACGTCGACTGCGCTGGCGGCGATGTTCGAAATCCACTCGACGGCCGGACTGAACACGTTTCTGCGCGGGGGACACCTCCGGGACTTCAGTATTACGACGACCACCAACCCGGTGTTCTCCCATGGGATTCGGATTCGCGCATGGTGGCAATCGCATATCGAGAATGTGCAGATCGTCGGGATGAGCGGTTCCGGCTTTGTCAGCGACTGCCAGGTTGGCGATGCGGACGGCTCGACGGAAACGCTCATCGACAACTGCTGGTTTGTCCAGAATGGCCGGTTTGGGATCGAGACGACGAACGGAACGCCTCAAGCCGTTGAAATAAGTTGGCCCGTCCTCCGAGGCACCTACTGCATGCAGAACGTGCTTGGCGGGATGAGTATCCGTGCGCTCGGTCTGCTCTGCGACAACAGCGCGTTTGCGCTCAACTGTCTGGCGGTGGCTGGGGTGATGAACCCGGCAGCGACGGGGGGCGTGCAGATGCGTGTCGATCATGACGCGACCGATACGTCCCTCCGGGACATGATCTTCCGTTCCTGTGACTTCGAAAACAATGGGATCGGTGGGCTCGATATCCAAAGCTGTATCGAGGGCATGGTCGATGACACGGACTTCCTCTACACCCAAGCCGCGGTGCCGACCGGCACCACGAACACGTTCGGGATACGCTTTGGATCCATCACGCCGGGTCTAGTCCAAAACGTTTTCGACATCGAGGTGACTCACAGCGTGGTCCGCGTCGATGCGGCCAACTATACTCAGTTTGTGTTTGGAAGAAACTCGCAGTATTGCGAGGTGCGGGACACGTTTTGGGGTCTGTTGAGTGGTGCGGGCGCGCAGCGGTTCAACTTCAACTTTACGGCCACGAATGACCCGAACAACTTTTCCCTCATCCCGCAGATTGAGGATGATGGGGTGCCCTGGCCCCGGGTGGAGTCCAACAACACCAATAACGCGGCGGCGAGCGGGGCGACGCCGAATCCCTACACTCCGAACGCCATCAAATTCACCAATCATTTTATCTACATCACCACTCCCGGAAATTTCACCATCAATAACCCGGTGACGAGTAACAACACATTCACGGGTGTTCGGATTCTCTTTGAAATCATCAATGCCACGTCGCCGACGCAAAATATTTTTGTGCAGTGGGGAACCCAGTACCTTCTGCGCGGCTACACCGACCCCAATCCCTCCGGTATTGGCGGTATCGGCGGGCAGGACCTGTACAGAATCGTGGAGTTCGTCTTCGACAATGTGACCGGATGGAAGCAGGTTGCCGCCAGCCATGCCGTTTCGACCATTCAGGTGAACAATCCGGCCTATAGTGCGAATCCGATTCCCGCCAACAGTACGGCCACTTGGACCGCCACGTTCCCGGGTGCGGCGTTGAATGATGCCGTTCTGGCCACACCTCTCACGGGTACGGGGCTGGGTGCGGGTTTAACGTGGTCCTCATGGATCAGCGGCGCGGGCTCGGTCACGGTAATTGTGGCCAACTGCACCACGGCCCCGATTACTCCGAATCCGATCAATTGGCGGCTGACGCTGGCGAAGCCATGATCACGCTTCACGCGATCGCCCTCGTCTTCGCGGTCATCCGGATGGTCGAACTGGTCACCGTTGACACGCTGTTCGCGCCCCTCCGCGAACGCTGGCCGAAATTATGGGCCTGTCCGCGCTGCGTCTCGGTCTGGGCCGGAATGGTGGCAACGGCGCTCTACATCGGGTTTCCGTACGGCAACTGGCCCTTCGCCCTCTCGATGCTCTACATCCTCTACAATATCGGCATGGCGCGCCTCGCCACGTCGTCCTTGATCCAGGGCCGGGGGATCGTCATCGACATCGATGCCAAAGGGGATGCGCGGCTGGTGCGCGCGGATCTCCCGCCGCCGGAACTCGCCTTGACGATGCGCAAGATCGCCGAGGCGCTGGAGAGGAGTTGAAGCGATGCCCAGACATCGGGGTCTCTACATGCAGCAATGGCATGCCTGCGACCGCTGCGGGTTCATCTTCCCCATCGGGCAGTTGATGATGCAGAAAGGCATGCTCCTCGATTCCAAGTGTGTCGATGTGCTCGATGTGGAATACCGCCCCAAGATCATCGCCGAAGCTCTCGCGGACACTCAAGAAACCCAAAACGAATATGAAAACACCCAATCCGATCCGGCTACGATTGAATTTATTTTACTTCTGCCGCTTGGGGTAAAGATTGCGCATTTGATTATGGCAGGCCTTGCAATGTGGCATGTTTAGATCACGATGTCGGCTGTTATGTCGAATTGGATTCCATGGGAATAAGGTTCTCGGTTTGATTTCGTGACACCGCGTGCATTCTTTATGGGTGTTATTACGAAACGTCTTGATGAAATGATGCTTGATGTGATCTATCCGAAGCATCACTTTGAGATTCTCTGGAGAATTGTTGAGTTTGTCACCGTCAATGTGATGGACAATCTCCGAAGCTTTTAGGGGTCTGCCAAGAACTTGTTGCATGACGAGGCGGTGTTCAAAAATGACGACGCCATCAATGAAAAAAGCCTTATATCCCTGCGCAGTGATATGACCAGAGCCGTTGGGTCTCCGTTTATATGTGGTCGGCGAACCGTTCCGTTGCATTATTTTGTAGTGGTTGTCGCAAAGCTGATGCTTTCTGGTAACGATAGGCTTGCCGCAGCCATCAATTCGACATGGAGACATATGGACATTCTGGCGTCTAAGGTCGTAATTGTCCATGTTATTTAGATGGCGACGATAGCGGACCGCGTGCCGATCGTCGCGTCCCTCTTGGGGGGCCGTACCGATCAGAACACGAACATCTCCAACTGGATCCTGAACAGTTACCGGGATGTGGCCTCCGCCGTCCCCTTCGAGGAACTCGAGCTCACGCAGACGACGCTGTCCGTCGCGAACATCAATACGGTGCCCTATCCGTTCGATGCGCGCGGGATCAAATTCATCACGCTGGGTTTTCCGGCCGCCAATCCCACCTCGTTCCGGCCGCTGTGGAAACGCAATGTCGGCATTCTCGACCGCTACGCCCCCACGCCCACGGGCGTTCCGGCGATCTGGGCACCGTTTAACAATCAAATCCTGCTGGCGCAAACGCCGGACAACAATTATCCGTTGATCATCCGCTACTGGCAGAAGGTTGTGCCCGATCCCCTCATCCAGAACAATACCGTGCTGAAGGTGCCGGACGACTGGCTCGAGATCATCGACTACGCGGCCCAGGAGCGCGGGCTGATCGATTTTCAGGATATGCAGAAGGCGAATGATATTCATATTTTGCTGTGGGGGGATCCGGCGAATCGCAAGAAAAATCCCGGCTTGATCCGGTCGCGTCTGACCCGCATTCAAGCCGAATACATGGGTGCTTCCTATGGCTTCCGCCCGAGAATCTACCGGTTCTCGCATGTCAAATAATCGTCCGCTTCCAGGGTTTTACGGACATGGCTGAACTTCGCAGCCAGGCGCGTCTTCAGACGCAACTTATATTATTTCAGCCGGGAGGGCTTTCAGCGATGCTCACGATCGGACAACCGGTGCAGGGGGGAACGCCGCAGGGCATCTTGTTTGTCGATGCGAGCGGGAATCTGGCCGAGGACGCGCCGGCATTCATCTATCAACCGACGACGAAGATATTGACGGTGAATCAGGTGACGGTGACCGGAGTGGTGACGGCATCCGGGCTGATCACCGCCAATGGGGGGATCAGTGTAACCGGGACCGTGACCGCGTCCGGATTGATCACGGCGAATGCGGGGCTCTCGACGACGACGGTGGCGGCGACGGGCAATATCTCGACCACCGCCACGCTGAGTGCGGCGACGATTACCGATACGGGACTGACGTCCGGTTCGGTCCCTTTTATTGATGCCTCCCACAATCTGGCCCAGAACAATGCCGCCTTCTTCTGGGACGCGACCAATGCGCGGGTGGGGATCGGGGGGAATGCGCCGGCCGTGAAACTGGATGTGACGAGTGGGGATAATGTCGCTGCGACGAATATCGCGACGTTTTATTCGAACAATCGGACGACGGGTGGCGTCGCGATCGGTTACCAGGAAATCCGGCAGGTGGTGGCGAGTGCGCCTCTAAATATCAATCCAGGGTTGCCGAGCGGGAATCTGAATCTGGGACCCGGGACGAATAACTATGTGTTCATTGCCGGTGGGGGTGCGTTTGTCGGGGTGAATATGGGGGGAGGGCACAATCCGGCGGCCCCGTTTGTGGTATCGAATTTAGGAAATGAAGGGCTGGAAATGAATCCGACGGGCGGGAACGTGACGTTGCAAACGTACAACCGGACGACGGTGGCGTATGCGCCGCTGCTGCTGAGCGCGTCGACGATCCGTTTAGAGATTGCGGGCACGGACAAGGCGATCCTGGATGGATCGGGACGGTGGGGCATCGGGACCATATCCCCGACCTCGCCATTGCATGTGGTGGGGCTGCCGACGTTTGCGAATAACGCCGCGGCAGTGGCGGGTGGATTGACCGCCGGAGCGTTTTACCATACGGGGCTGGACCCAGACGAGGTCGCAGTCGTGCACTGATATGGAACTGACGCTGGACGAAAAGGAATTCCTGAAGAATCTTCTCAGCCAAATCCAGATCCGGCCCGCACAACCGGATGCGGAGCAGGTGGTCGAGATGGTGCACGCGATCCTGGGGAAACTGAATGGCGTTTGAGCTGTTCGTGAACAATGACAATCTCGTGTCGCTGCTGGGTCTGACGGATGTCCAGACAGGCATGGTGGTGAATACGGCGACGGTCCAGGTGACGCTCCGGGACACGCTGAACCGCGTCATCACGGGACCGATCACGATGCCGCATGTCCCGACATCGAGCGGGAATTACCAGGCGGTGATTCCGGCAACGACGGGCATTGTGGCGGGCCAGAGCTACCGGGCGACCATCACGGCCACCGGGACGGGCACGGCGGAATGGGATATACCCGTGACGGCGCAATGGCGCGATGCGGTCTCGCCTTGAGTCCGGAGGATATCGGCGGAAACCCTATGAGACGTTCCAACGTCACCTCGAATGCCTTCCGTACCGTGGGCTATGATCCGGCCACCCGGACGCTCGAGATCGAATTCCACAATGGACGACGCTACGCCTATGCCGGTGTCTCCACCCACACCCACATGCGCATGGTGAATGCGGATTCGGTCGGCGATTTCTTCCACAAAACGATCAAGAATAAATTCAAGTACCAGGAGCTTCCGCCCTTGAAAGACACCCAGGCCAAGGACGAAGAGCCGACCGCATGAGCTTCGGCCAACTCCCCCTGAACGCCCCGTTCCAGGGCATTGTCGATTATGTCCCGGCGCCCTACACTCCCCGCGCGAGTTTTGACGAACTCCTGAACATGTGGGTCTATCGGGGACGACTGATCACCCGACCGCGGCTGAACGACTTCACCGTCAATCCCGACGGTTCCATCATCTGGAACATCGTCCCGTTCCTCGATATTGAAGGCAACCTGCACAACCTCATCCTCGCCTCCAACAACATCTACATGCTGACGCCGGGACCGGTCTGGAACGGCCCGCTCGAGGTCCAACCGTGGGTGTCCACCCTCACCTATCAACCGGGCGACATCGTGCGCACCGACTTCACCCACTGGTGGGTCGCCACCGCCACCTCGACCAATCAGGCACCGCCGAACGCCGCCTTCTGGCAGCCGATCCCGACCGGCAGCGGAGCCACGGGCGTGCCGTATGGCGTCAATATCTCCCAGGGCCGGGTCTATTTTGCCAACGGCTCGCTGCCGGGGCTTTATTCCGATGGCGAGGCCACGCTGAAGTCGATGTTCACGCCGGGATCGTTTCGGTTCATCGCGGTCCTGGGCAACCACATGGTCATTGCCAACACGACCGAACCGCCCCCGGCCACCAACGGCGCGACGGACTATCCCTACCGGGTGCGCTGGAGTGACAATGGCAATGCCACCAACTGGGTCGAGTCGGCGGCGACGTCGGCCGGCCATCAGGACCTGCTGGACGTCCCGGACCAGATCACGGGGCTCGCGACCCTGGGCCGCTCCGGATTCGTGTTCCGCACGAACGGCATCACCCAGATGACGCCCACGGGTGTGGGAGCGTCACCGTTTCAATTCGATGCCCTCTCGACGGCACCCCACGGGGTCGGCAATTTCTATCCCTATTCGCTGGCGGTCTATGGCACGATCGCGATGTTTGTGTCCGAGGATGATGTCTGGTCGTTCGATGGTTCCTCGTTCATCCCCGTTGGCGGGGTGGTGAAGCCCCGGCTCTTCCACGATATCGCCGACGCGAACGCCAGCCGGATTATCGGCATGCTCTTTGTCCGTTGTAATCCGCAATTCAAGTATCTCTCCTATTGGATCTCGATCCCGCTGACGGCGACGAGCCTGCCGGTGACGTGGGTGTACAGCTTCGATTCACAATCCTGGCAGCGGTTTCAGGGTGGAGACGCCTTGCGGCAGACGGCGATCGCGAATATCGTGATCTGACATGGCGATTCTCCAAGTCACCCCGACCAGTCTGAGCTTCGGAAATGTCACGACGGGCACGACCGTCGCGTTGACCTTGTCGTTATTCAACACGTCGACGACGACGAACCTGAATATCGGCACGGTGAATTCCAGCAATTCCGATTTTGTCCTGGCCGGCGGTGGTCCCGGAAGCATCCAGCCCCAGCAGACGGCCTTCTTCCAGATCAACTACACGGCGAGCGCCACGCTGGGACCGTCCTCGGGAACCATCACCATTTTCGGGGATATGGATAATGCGCCGGTCGTGATTCCGGTCACCGGCACTTCCGTCGGTCCCGGCACGCCGCAGATTTCCGTGAATCCCTCGAGCTGGACCTTTCCCTCGACGAAAGTGGGTGTCCCATCGGCTTCCCAGACGTTCGTCGTGACCAATACCGGCACCGCCAGTCTCGTTGTGCAGATCCCGGTCTTTCAGGCGCCGTTTTCCGGAAGTGGCCTGCCGGGAGGACCCACCACGCTCACCGCCGGTCAGACGCTGACGTTTGGCGCGGTGTTTACGCCCGCCGGACGCGGCTTTGTGTCGGCCGCGAACGGCATCTCGATCACGTCGAATGCCCCCACCTCGCCGACCCTGATCGCGCTGGCGGGGACGGGGCAGGCGATCAATCCCGCCTATGTCGTGGTCGGCGGTTTGGAAAACGGCTTCACGGCATTCGGGTCGATCCTGCGCCAGTTCCAGGCCACCAACTTCAATTGCGAAGCCAACGCCTTCGCGCAGAAACTGATCCAGCCTCAGCAGGGCATGGAGGCTACCCTGCAACGGGTGCTCGTGCAGTTCGAAGATATCGGCCCGGCCACCCTGGACGTGTCCGCTCAGGCCAACCGCTATTCGACCATCCTCGGCGCCACGACCGACCAGTTTGTGTTCCAGACCATCCAGATCGGATCCGCTTCCGCGACCCAGGCGGTCGTGAACGCGATGGCGGACCTGGTGGTGCAGGGCAATCTGATCCGGCTGGGCTTTGTGCCGCATGGTCCGCTGTTTCTGGTCTCCTATGATCCGGAGATCGTGCCGGCGGGGGAGGTGAAGAAGACGTGAACGTGCCGGGACTGCCGCAACTGTCCACGGACAAGACAGCCTGGACGCCCGTCCAGCGGCGAGACTTGCTCCTGTTGTGGCAGGAACTCGGACGGGTGATCGGTGTGAATGCGACCCATATCCAGGGACTGCCGGTCTATGCGAATAATGCGGCGGCGGTGGCTGCGGGCCTGAATCCCGGCAGTCTGTACCGCACGGGAGGCGATCCGGATTTGGTGGCGGTCGTGCATTAGGGGCTATAATCCGGGCGATGATCGCCGAGATCCAGCAGATCGATCCCGAAAAGATCGGGCGCGAGGACGCGATCGCGTTGTGGGATAAAGTGCGGAAGCAGCGTCAGTGCTTTGACGATCTCACGCGCGATCGAGGCGACGTCTTCGCCGCCCGCATCCTGAACGCCGCCACCGCGTGTTTCCAGACCGAGGACTGTCTGGTGCTGGTGGAATCCATCATCCCGAAGCTTTCGGCGGAAATTCATTTCTACATCTGGTCCCCGATGCGCCAGGCGGACATGCTGCGCTATGCGCGAGCGATTCTCCGCGAGATGTTCGAGACCCACCAGCTGCACCGGATCTCGGCCTATCCGCCCGCCTTCAACCAGACGGCGCAGCGGATGGCGGTGCGTCTGGGGTTCAAGTGGGAAGGCAATATCCGGCAGCAGTTTTTGTACGAAGGCCGCTATCACGATGTCCTGGTTTACGGATTATTGCGGCAGGAATTTGCCGCGCTGGGAGGCCGATAATGGGATCGCTGTTCGGCGGGCCGACGGTGACGAAGGTGCCGGCGCCCGCACCCTTGTTTCCTGGACTGCAGCAGTCCTACATCAATTCGCTGCAACAATCGGGCATCAACACCGCCGCGTTGAACACGTTGACGCAGGCCGCGACGACCGGCTTGCCGACGGATGTCGGTCCCGCGTTTGACGCCTTCAAGGCCGCGGCACAGCGGAATATTCAGGAAGGCGCGACGAACGTGGCCGAGAAGTTCGGCGGGGGCATGGCCCCCGGATCAGATCTCTTCAAAGCGGGTGTCGATTACGAATCGCAGGCGGCGAAAGATCTGAACGCGCAGCTGGCCCAATGGTCGATGGCCGCGTCGGAAGCGGCGGCGGGACGCCGGATGGGGGCCGCGACCACGGGCGCGCAACTGGTGGCCGACCCGGCGCTGGCCTTCCGTCAGACGGGTGTCGTGACGCAGCAGCCCGGACTGCTCGGCGGGTTGGGTTCCTTGTTCTCGTCGCTATTTCCGAAATTCGATCTTGGGACGCTTTTCCCGCCAGGGAGCGTCTTCAATCCCAATGCGACCCGGACGCCTCCTTTCGGCGGAGGCACGGTGCCTGCGCCGACGATCAGTGCGCCGCCGTTGGGTCCTGGTGCTTATGATCCCACGCAGCCCCCGTACCAGATTCCGCCGTCGCCGGACGTCAATGTCAATCTGGATTACGGGTCGCGATATCCCGGTCCACCGGGATATGTTGATCCTTACATGTACCCACCGCCGGATCTGCCCCCGGATTATGGCGGTGGGGATGGCGGCGACTTTACCGAATTTCCGGACTTCGCTTGATCTGGAGGAGTTATGCCGGTTTCCGAAATCTCGGGCGTCACGATTGGGCCGTCGGCGACATCGAACCCGCTCATGGATTTCGCCGAGCACCTCCAGCGGGCGCGGGAGAACGAGCGCCAGCAGGCTCAACAGCAATTCAACATGATGGTGAAGATGACCACCGACTCGGGAGGTCGTATTACTTGGGATCCAAAAGAAGTGGATAAGGTGGCCAAGCGGGCTGGTTTTGGCGGGGCGATGCTGAGCCAGGGACCGGCGGGACAACCCAGTCAGGTTCAAAGCGCGTTCGCCGGTTTGGCCGAAGCCGCGCGCACCAGAGAAAAGCAGCAAACAGACCTAAGTGCGGCGCAATTGGACGAGGCCAAGGCCGGGACGGAAAGCACAAGGGTGGCTACGGCGCTCAGGCAGCAGCAACTCGATTTAGCCAGGGAGCACCAGAAACAGGAAGCCGACGTCAATCTGTCGTTGAAACGGCTTCGGGAGGACGACTACACGGGAACCCCAGACGCACGTAAAAGTCAGCGCATGGGTGACGCTCTCAATGTGGGGATATTCCATAAGTTGGATGCGGCCACAATGGAGCGGCTCGGACTAACCAGCGCCGAAGCCCTCCAAGCGAAAAAAGATGCGGATGAGGCTCACCGGCTCACCCTCCAAAGCACTCGAACGAAGTACGCGCTGGATTTATCGAACATGGTGATCGTGGATCCCCAGACCAAGAAACCGCGCAATCCGAATCAGGCCGAGATCGATGCGGCCATGGCGGGTCAGCGGGTGCCGGGATTGACGACACTTCCGGAATTCAATGAGATGACGCTCAAAGCGGCGCAGGCCGCGGCCGACACGCTGCGGGCGCAGGCGGAATGGAAGAGGGCGGAAGCGACCGGGAAGCTGACCGACATTGAAGTGCAGGAACACGACGCCAAGAAGGAACTGCTCTTGGCCCAGGCGAAGGCGCTGAAGGACAAGGGGATGACTTATGAATACAAAGACCTCTTGGACATGATGGAAACCTTGAGGAACGAGAAATTGGCGGGCCGTAAGCCGGATGAAGACTTGATGCGCCGGATCGAGGTCGAGATGGCGAAGGCCTTCGGCGGCACGCCGAAAGACAACAAAGATTGGCTGGGCCGGCTCGAGGAGCGCGGTTTTAACTTTCCCAGCGTGGGTCCCCGTTCGGAACTGGTGACCAACCTTCAGCCGAGACAGCCGACCCCGGAAGAAATGGGCGGGGCCGTTCTGCCCGCAGTGGGTCGAATGGGCAAGGGTGCCGGTGAGTTTCTGGAAAGTGGGCAAGAAACCGCAGAACGGTTCGTTTATGGATTACTGCACCCCGGACAACCTCCACTGACGCCGGAACAACTCAAGGCGATGCGGCAAGGGCCGAAATATCCGCCTCCGTTTGGGCCGTAGATGATGGCCGCACGGGAAGAGTCACTTACCGAAGGTCTCCCTCCATCGGATCTCTCACGCACTCCCAAAGATGAGATCGCTGAAGAATGGAATCGGATCGATGCCCAGTTTCCGCGCGGAACTTCCGACATGGACCGGAATAACGCGCGGATGCAATTTTTCAACAGCCGCGTGCGACCGAAGATCCGCGATCCCCGAAACACCCAAGCCACGTTTGACGACTTCATGCGGCGGACCGAACGGCCCTGGACCGATCGGGCGGGAGACATCGGCGAACAGATCGGCGGCAAGATCGGCGAGTTCATCATCCAAGGTGCCGAAATCGCGGCCCTGACGGCAGTGGCCGGGCCATTGACGGGGGGATTGGCGAAGACGTTGATGGGTGCCGGACCTGCGGCAAATATCGTCGGTAAAATTGCAAGCGGCGGTTTGGCGTTCGGGGCCTACGACGCTTTGAAAGCGAAGGAAGGGGACCGCGTGGCGGCAGGGCTCAAGGGCGCGGCGTTCGGTGCGGTTACCGAGTTGGGTATCGGGGCCGTCTTCGGATGGTCGGAAAAGGAAGCGACCAAGGCCCTCGATGATGCGGAGAAGAGCAAGACCGCAGCGGAAACGCCGATCAACGTACCGGGACGTCCGGATCTCCCGACCATGGGCCACGTCGCTGCCGAAGTGAAGGCGGCCGAAGTGAAAGCGGCCAAAGCCCACGGGATCACAACCGGTCCAGCGATCGCCACGCCAGGGACGGGCGGTCTGCGGGTGGTGGTGAAAGATGCGGAAGGCAAGCCGACCGTCCATACCGTCACTCGTGCGAATCGCGAGGACATTCTCGCGAAAGTGGATGCCGCGCTCCAAAACGGCGGCGAGATCGGCAACGTCTTTTACCATCCGAATTCTCAAGCACGGATGGTCGAATTCATGCGGCATTACGCGGATAAGGCCGAAGCCGAAGAGCAAACCTTCCGCATGAAGGTGCCGGAGGGCCGCAGCGGGGAGGTGGCGAAGGAACTGAACCGGCTGGGTCTCGGCGGCAGGGTCGTCGATGACACGACCATCGCGGTTGGGCCGGAAGCACCGTGGCTCAAGTCCCAGCGGGCACGCGAACTGGCCAAAGCGGCGACGCGGGGGCCGACGGTTCCCGAGCAACAACTGCCGGATGACATCTCGAAGACCATGATGGAGGCCGGACGTGTCCGCAACGAGATCAACTTGACGGAGTCTCCCGACCCGGTTCATCGCCGGCTTCATAGCTTGCTGGGCGATGCCGCCACGGACTATGGAATCACCCGCGAACAGGCCGGCCAGTTGGCCTTGCGGTACTTCGAGCGCAATATCGGAAAAGTGGAACCGGAATCGGCAACCAAGATTTTGAACGACTACAAAGGACGCGGGGAACGCTTTGGCGCGGTCATCGGAGAACGCCCGCCGGAAGGCTACGACATCGAAAGCCGGCTGCCGGGATTCCGTCAAGCCCTTCCCGGAGCGGAAGCGCACGAAATCGATGTGGACGAATTGACGGGGCAACTGCGCACCCGTCCCGTCGGCACAACGAAATGGCTGGATCTGCCTTCGGAAGAACTCGGATTTGGCGGGGCACAGATCCGGACTCCGGAAGGACCCGTACGGATTCTCGCGGCGGATGCGACGGAGAAGCAGATCGTCCATGAGAACTTGCACGATGGCTTTTCTCATGCGGATCTGGATAAGCAAGTGCCACGATTGATGAAAGGCCATGAAGAAACAGCAAACGGGATCATCGAAGGCCTTCGGGGCGCATCCCCCGCCTATCGCGGGTTCTCCCGTAGCGCGATGGCGAATGAGGCCCTGGCGGCGGCGGGGACCGCCATCCGCCTCGGGGATCGCGCGGCTCTCGAAGAACTCGCGGGATGGGATACCTCGGAAGATCACGTCAAAGCCTTCGTCAATACCGTTGCGGGCCGGACGTATACGGAAACGCTCGGCATGGAGCAGACCGCGCCCATCCGGGCCTTCCAACGCCGCCTGACCGATCTGGTGCGACGCACCTCCGCGGACGTCGCTCAAGCTTTAGCCGACGGCCAAATGATGGGTTATACCACCTGGTACGACCCGGAGATCGCGGGATGGGTCATGCGGGATGGGGAAGGCCGAGACATCATCCACAACAATATCGAGGATGTCTGGAATCATCTCCATCGGGCGGACGTCTCGGACCTCTCTCCCGATATGGCCCATGACGCGTACTTCTCCGGAAACCCTGGATCCCTGGCACCTTCGGGAATGGAGCCTATTCAAGGCAGTGCGACGCCAGAACCGTTGGATATTCCCATGGGCTTAGGCACCTTTGCCACGCTGACCGCGCCGGCAATGGATTACGCCGCCCGCCTGGAAGAAGACTTGGTGAAACAAGGAAGCGCGATCCGGCCCTACTTGCCATGGCGGCAGCTGGAAATGACGGCACGCGATGCCAAGCTGGCCATGGATCGCCAGCAAGTCGAACGCAATCGCATTATCCAAGGACTCTCTGCGGGTCAGCGGCAAGCCATCGGCGAACTCTTGTCCCGCCCCGAGACGGACTGGAGTGCGATGTCGACGGCGTACAAGATTTCGGATAGCGATCTCGCCAATGCGCGCTTGCTATCGGAGTTGGATGAGACCCACCTCCAGGGCGGACTCAAACGAACGTTGAAGACCATACGGCAAGTGCGCGAACGGAGTGGCAACCTCTCCGGCATCGGTGGCGATCCATGGGTGCGCGATGCTATCGAGAAGAGTCATCTTGGCCATTCCAACCTGGATGTGGGCTATATCAGTCAAGCCGTGATGCGGAATGGCTACAATGAAGCCATCGCGGAGGATCTCCAGGCATTTCGGGACATCCAGAAGCAGTTTCCCCGAAAATCGCCGACCTGGCAAAACATGCAGAATTATCAGAATCATATTCTGGATATTCCCGATGCTTCGCAGCACTACCTCGACGAAACCATGAAGCGATGGGAAGTCGCGGCCAACGCTCGCCGCCTGGAGATCAACAAGAAACTCGGCATACAAATTCCCGAGATCAATCTGAAAGGGGCCTGGGGGGCCGTCCGCAACTTGATGTTTGTCGGAGGCCTCGGCGAGCGCTTGGCTCCGGCCGTCCGCGATACGTTCTGGGGAACCATGGGCATGATCAATATTGGACCCACGGCCTGGGCGAAGGGGTTTGCCCGGACCATGACGAAGGAAGGCCGTGCGGAAGCCGATGCCGCTGGTGCCCTCTTCCATCGCGGAACCGCCGGACAATTCTGGGGAGATGCGGCACTCGGCGAGGTGCCGACAGGACGGGCCTACGAGTTTATCAACCGATGGACGGATCGCATGCTCGCCCCCAACCGGATCGGCCATAACATCGGTCGCGCCGCCACCTATCTGGGAGAGAAAGATCAGGCCTTGGAGCAGATTGCCCAACTGCGTGCCGGAAAGATCACCAGCGCCGAACTCATGGATAACACCGGGGCGTGGTTTGCTCGCTCGCCGGAACGGGCGCGCCTGACCGGTATCGCCAACGATTCGACGATTCCTCTGGAAGAGGCCGCCCGCCAGTTCGGCCTGTCGGCGACCGAACAGGTCCAATTCGGCGGTACCCCGGGCCAAATTCTTCGCACGGGGATGGGGCGCATGCTGGGACAATATGCGACGTGGCCGATGAACCATATCGAGTTCACCCGGAAGCTGGTGCGCGGCGCGTTGGACAATAAAAAAAAGGGCGTGCCCGCTTTGGCGTTGTGGGCGGCGCTGAATTACGGCGCCTTTGAAGGGATGAAATCCCTGGGCATCGATGTCTCGAAGTGGCTCTTCGTTTCCCCGGCCGGCTGGACGGGATCGCCGAGCCTGGAATTGGTCCAAAATGCGCTGAAAGCGCCGGAGGAATCGCCGGCCGGTTTGAAGGCCCGTCACGATATCCTGACGTTTCCGCTGAGTATGTTCCCGGGTGGGGTGGAAATGGCGGATGTCTACCGCGCTTGGAACAAAGGGGATCTCTCGGTTGCGGCACTGGCGGGCTTCCGGCCGTACAAGGAAGCGACGACGGATGAGGATCTGGAGTCGGAGTTCATCCGGGAAATTGGACTCAATCCCAAGACGTTTGAATAGGAGACGTGGATGTACAACGTGAACGTGAAGACGATTCCGCATGAACTTCAGCGCTACGAGACCTGCGGCGACTACTGGACCGAAGGCGGCTGCATCCAGTTCCGCGTCACCTCCCTGGGGAATGCGGACTACGAGTTTCTCATCGCCATGCACGAGCTCATCGAAAAACAATTCGCGCGCAAACTGGGCATATCCGAGCAAACCATCGATGCCTGGGACCTGGCGCACGAGGAGGAAGAAGAACCCGGGGCGATGCTGGAATGCCCGTACCGCGAAGCGCACATGATGGCCGAAGCCATCGAGCGCGTCCTCGCCACCAAGTTGGGCGTCGATTGGGAGCATTACACGAAAACGATCCGGAGTGTCATGGAAAACACCCGGATCCCGCTCGATCCGACAGTCCGCGACAGGCCGGATGCCGAGGTGTGGCACAAGGGACAAAAGGGCAAGGTGCCGCACCGGTATCTGGGCAGCCGGCGGAAAGCGGCGAAAGGCAAGATCAAAGAGCGATCCCTATTACAGGGTAAATAAGAAAGGAGACCCACCATGGGTTTAAAACCGCCCCTCTGGACCGATTCCCCCGGATCGACGATCCGCAATGCGGCCAACGTGCCGCACAAAGAACGCCATCACAATCCGTCGAAGAATGCCGCCACCATCGCGCATGGACCGGGCGAGGTGCCGACCGAGAGCTATGTTGCGAATGAGTCGATGCCGATGCGCTCGCCGCAGTTGAAGCCGCTCCCCGGCAAGACCGATCTCGGCAAGGGCAGCCCGCGCCCAGATCTGAAAGGCCAGGGCACGTACGGTCCGACGGGGAAGAACCCGGCCGAGGTGCCCTTGAAGTCGCTGGTGTACTCCCGGCCCGCCCAGGCGAAGGACAATCCGGGAGTCTGATGAAGTTCTTCCTGATCAGCCAGGACGGTGACGGTTTAGGAATTGCCCGCCGTCTCGTCGATGAAGGCCACGACGTCACCGTCCGGATCCGCAATCCGAAAGCGCGCAGCGATTACGATGGCCTGCTGAAAAAAGCCGATAAGCTCTCGGTCGAGAAGGGCACGCTCTATCTGTTCGATTCGACCGGCGGCGGCAAAACCGCCGAACGCCTCCAGGGCCAGGGCCATCCGGTGCTGGGCGCCTCGATGTTCGCGCAGCAACTCGAAATGGACCGCCACCTGGCCCTCGAGCTCATGGCCGATGCCGGTATCCAGGTGCCCCCGTCGAAGCATTTCACCGACTACCACTCCGGTCGCCAGTACGTCGAGACCACCGGCGAGCGCATGTGCTTCAAGTCCGACGATAACGGCGGCACTTCCTACGTCGCCAGTGGCCCCGACGATATGCTGGAGTTTCTGAACCACCAGGAAAAAGAAGGCGAGAAACCGGACTTCGAGCTCCAGCATTTCGTCCAGGGCCTCGAGATCTCGACCGAGATCTGGTTTGACGGCGTGGACATGACACCGCCCATCAACCACACGTTCGAAAAAAAACAATTGATGAACGACGACATCGGGCCGTCCTCCGGCTGCACGGGCAACGTCGTCTGGGCCTGCACCCAGACCTATTGCCGAATCTGTGAGGAAGGCATCAAGCGGTTTATCCCGATGCTCCACCAGCAGGGCTATCGCGGTCCGATCGATCTCAACACGATCGTGAACGACAATGGGGTGTTTGGGCTGGAGTGGACGCCGCGCTTCGGCTTCGACAGTTTTCCGGCGTTGATGGAGATGATGACGGAAGGGGTCGGGGATACCCTCGAAAAGTATTGCCGCGGCGAACGCATGACGAAGTTTCCGATGCGCGAGACCGGCTTCGGTGCCGCTCTGCGCGTGACGATCCCGCCGTATCCTTTCGAGAGAGAGGGCGAAGCGCTAGCCCCGCAGGGCATCGCGATCCGCGAACTGGTGCGCGCAGACCGGCCGCACGCGTATTTCTATAACGTGCTACTCGATCCGGAAGGCCAGCTCCGGTCGAGCGGGGCGTCTGGCGCGATTGCGGCGTTCACGGGATTCGGGGATTCGATCATCGATGCGATGGGGAAGTGCGAAGAGATCGCCCGGCGCGTGGACCTCAAGGACAAACAGTTCCGCACGGATCTGGGACACTCGTTTTCCGAGTCCTACAGCCAGTTCCAGCGGCGGATCGCTCAGCCGGCGTCCCCTTCGGAGAAGAACTCGCTATCGGTGACCGCGTCCTCGTCGAACACCGTTTTGGTAGTCAATGCCTGAAGCGGTTTTCGTGATGCAATCGCATCAATCGTGACTTTCAAATCCTTGGCCCACTGGATCATCTCGGGCGTGATGGACGCCGGTAAGATGTCGTCCAGTCCGTCTTCCGGCCGGCGGAATCCGATCACGTGCTGGTACTCGATATGCCGGTAAGACGAGCCCCCTTCGGTGAACTGCGAGCCCGCATAGCGGGAAAACATCACAATGTAGCCCGGTTTCAGCCGTTCGTGCAGCAGGGGGTCTTCCCCGAGCTTCAACACAATCCCGGTCGTGGGTGCTGGCATGTGTTCTTCAGCCACCACCGCATGGATGCCCGCGGCTTCGGCCCGGGCCGTCACTTCGTCAATCGGTGTGATTTCACGGATGAAGATGTTTCCGGCGCAGGGTTCCCATTTGAGCACTGTTAGATCCTCCGGGATGAATATTGGCGGACTGAGCTGCGGTTCTCGAAGTCCCGACGGCATGTCGTCTTCATAGATCGCGCCCGGTCGACGGCAGCCGAACTGTTGTTTCCAGAGTTCCCATGCCCGATACGCCTCGTCCGGGTCATCCCAGCAGACCCGAACGACTTTGCGGACGCGGCGGGTGCCGCTGGTCATAATGACGATGAACCACGCCATGAGGCCCATGTTCCCGTCGGGCGTTTCCATCGGTTCGTAGCGGCAGCAAAGCAGCGAGGTCCACCGGCCGGAGGCGGACGGAAATCGATCCACCGCAATGCGGTCGATCTCATCTCCCCGGAGCGCGATCACACGGGCTCCGACGCCTCATCCGCCTGGGCCGCCGCCAACTGCTGTTCGAGCGCGACAATCTCGGCTTGAAGGTTCGTCACCTGCGACTGGAGGCCGGCGATCTGGCCGAGATCGTTGACGTGTGTCTGCTGAAGTTCGGTGATCCGGAGCGCGTCCGTGGCGACTTCCAGCTGGAGTGTGGAGAGTTGGCTATTCAGTCTCGCGAGTTGCACTTCAAGCTGGGCCATCTGGGCGGTGTCGGAGGCAATGGTCTGGTTGGCCGCGTCCAGTTGCTGTTCGCGTTGCATCACCTCGGCCTCGGATAGGGTGATCTGCTGGTGCAGTTGGCCGATCGTCGTCTCCAGATCCGTGATCTGCTGCTGGAGCGGCAGGATCTGCTGTTGGATGGCGGCGATCTGGGCCTGGAGTGCCAGGATTTCCGCGTCCTGCGTGGCGAGTTGCTGGACGAGTTTTAAATTCTCGGCCAATAACCGTTCGATATAGTCCACCATGGACTGGGGAACGATCTGTTCGGGCGCATTCACCTGTCCGGCGGGATAGGTCGGCACCAAATCGAAGGTGACTGGGCCAATCTGCAGCGTGCCTCCCACGGGATTCGGGTTCGTGCTCATGTGGAACTCCTCATCTTTCGGATTTCTTCAGCCTGCTCCTTGTCCGCTTCGCGTTGCTTTTCTCGAAAGGACTCGCGAAGACAGTCCATCACTTCCGCGATATGCATCTTGCAGCCACGCAGTTCGATGATCGCGTTGCCCCACCTAAAGTAATAGGAACTGGTCTCGGTCAAACCATCCTGCGCATCCTTACAGGGCCGACAACTCATGAGGACCTCCGGGATCGGCTCAATTGCGGCGGCGTCCGCTGCGGCCCATGCCCGTTTTTCGGGTGCTGCCCGGAGACGGCGGATAGGTTTCCCGCGCGGCCCCGCGCGCCTGGGCCTTTTTCTTTTTGGTCATTTTCTTGGCGGGCATGATGCTCCTTTACTTTTTTTTGCGAGCTTGGCTGAGGGCGATGGCCACGGCCTGCTTTCGGGACTTTACTTTTGGCCCTTTCTTCGACCCACTCCGCAGCGTACCGCGTTTGAACTCGCCCATTGTCTTCTCGATCTTCGCCTGTTTGGCCGCTCGTCCCATGATTTTGCCTCTCGCGGATTATAATCCCAACCGCAGCCCTCAAGGTATTCGTCACATGGACCTCGAAATTGGTGAACGCCGTGTCATAGAGCGACTGCCGACGGATCTCGGCGTGGCTCGCTTTGGACGTGATCACGCAGTTCATCATGGGCCAGGTTTCGTCGTCGACTTCCACTACGATGGTGCGTTTCATCGTTTCAACAGAATCTCCCCGACCACTTGGCCGTGGTCGTTATTGTCGAGAATCGTCAACCGCAGGTTCTCCGTCGGCGCCAGTTCTGGCAACGCGAACTCGGCATACTGACGATCGCCCTGGCCTTCGACGCGGCGTCGGCGGCGGACCTGCTGATTGAAAATATCTTCCCAGCGGAATTCGTAGACCATCTATCGCGCGACCGCATACGCCCCGATATCCCAGACACTCGGGTTACGCGGATTGCCCCCAATATCGACATTGAAACTGGGGATCGGGGTACCCTGCCCGATGGCCGGACTCATCGGAGCCAGATGGTCATCGCTGCCTCGGGCCACGACAATCCCGTCCGCGGTGGGGACCACGTCCGAGTTTGGACCTTCAGGAGAATTGGGAAGCGTTCCCACAAACAGGTTGAAGTCGGAGTCGATCTGAGGAGCGGCCAGCCCCGGTGGCGAATCCAGAAACAGATTATTTCGCAGCACCACCACGTCATCCACGTACGTAAACGACATTCCCACACACGCATTATCCAAGCCCCCGTCAATGGTGTTGTTGTAGACCTGGATGCGGGCATTGGTCGGGGTGAGCGGGGTGCCGTCGGGAGAATCCTGACGGACCGCCGACACAATCGCGCCATAGGATCCGGGTTGGCAGTTGCGCAGGACATTGTTGCGGATCGTGAGACCCTTGGTTCCCCCAATATTGATCGAACTATAAAAGGGCGGGTAGGCGTCCTCGATGATGTTGCCTTCGATCAGATAGTTGGAGTCGTGCGTGGAGTTTGGCATCTGGCCCGCCATCGTGATGCCGCTCCCGCGCAGGCCGCGAATGAAGTTGCCGCGAATGGTGACGTTGTAGATCCCGGCTTTCAGATCGATGCCGTCCCCTTCCTCGCCATAAAATCCGGCCTCATCAATCGTGTTCCCTTCAATGAGGAAATCATAGTGGTTGTCCCCGGAATCCGGACCTTCGACACAGCCGCCATCATCGGGCCAGTTGTAGTTCGACGCAATGTACATCGACTCGCCAATATTATTGATGAGCCGGTTATGCCGAATCGTCACATCGTGCGAGATTCCGAGGGGGATACACGTCCCGTCCAACAGCGCGGGATGGAACTGAAACGTACTGCCCAAGATACTCACATCGTGAATCGTTAGATACTCCATCACCGAGTGCGAGCCGCCCCACACAATCCGGCCTCCCGGCCCCGTGACCTCAAATCCCCGGATCGTCACATAGTCGTGGAGCGACGTGTCATCCCAGCCGATGGATAAACAACAGCCGCCCGTCATGACCAGCCGCATGCGCGACGCCCCGGTGTTGAGAACCCACGATCCAAAGAGGGGATTCGTGTTGTAGTACGCCATCCCGTCCAAGGTGAGACGGTGCGTGGAGGTATCGGTCCGTTTTACCCGGATCACGGCATCCTGAGGTCCAAGCCCTCCCACGATCGTGGAGGGGATATCCTGGTCGGCGAGACGGGCGGAGAAATGAACAATCACATCTCGCTCGGCAAGTGCGGCGTTGATCGCGCTCCACTGCGACGCATTATTGGGGTTGTTGTCGCGGAAGTCCCGCCACGGCAAGAGGGCCGAGCCATCCCCGACATGTTCCGCGTTCGGATCCACCCAGAACTCCGTCTGCGATTCCACGGGTAGATAATCTAGGGTGGTCGATGCACTCACCCCATTCACGGTCAGAGTGAGCATGTAGTGTCCAAGGCAGACCACGTGGACGGAAGTGGTCAAGGCCCAGGGGGCCGAGAAGACGACCGGACAGCCCGCGATGGGAGGTGTGCTCCAGGCGATGACATCATGCAGTGGATCACTGGAGTGACCGAACAAGGTCGCCTCACTGGCGGGAGCGGCAATATGGAGCGCTGGACCCGGATCGGGTTGGGCCAAGATCACACCCGGTAAAGCCAACAGGACGAGGAATACCCATAGAAAGTGTTTCATAGATCTTCCACGATAACGGAACGCTTCCGATTTCACCACCACGGGATATCTTCCGGTTTTGCCAGCAGGACCAAAATAAAGAACAGCAACGCCCAGATCACCCACGCGACGACCGGATAGCGGCGGATGAACCCGGACAGGCTCACAGGACGTTGATGACGACCAGGACCTCGGGGTGGGTCCCGCAAAATTTCGTGACCTCCTGGTGGATCACCCACGCATCGTCGAACGCCGGCCGCAACCCATCGAGCACGACCTTCAACAGATTGTCACCGTCGATGCGCAAGAGATCCGTCGTCTTCGGTCCCATGATGGCCACGACGCGGACATCGAGACTCTTGTCCTTGAGGCAATTCGGGCGCAGGCCCGCCTGCCTGGCCAGGACCCAGATCTCCTCTTCGTACTTCTTCGTTTCCTGGGGCGTGTAGACGTTGCCGTACTTGCCGAGACGCGGCCGCTGTTTGGCGCGGGGCAGGCCGGGAATGATGAATTGGTAGCTCATGTCCGCCGTCGGTCGTCTTCGGCCATCTCAGCCTTGGGGATAGACGCGGATCGCGCAGTGTTCGTGCATCTCGCCGCGGCTGGTGTCGACGAGATCGGCATCGTCCTCGATCGGGTAGCCGCACGAGGCGCAGATCGGCACCAACTCGACTTCGAGATTCCAGTCGTCGACAAGAAATTTCTCACTCATTGCCGCACCCCCACGCTGGATTCTTTCTTCAACCGCACGCCGGGATAGCTCATAGCGGTGCGCATCGCGACCGCCTGACGATTGAGGAAGACCTGATCGGCCTTCAGGCACTGGATCGGCGCCTTGCCTTGCGCCACCGCCTTCACCAAGTCCATCAGATTTGTCACCTCCGCCGAGTAGCGCTGCGACATGGAAACGCCCTGGACCTGCGGCGTGAAGCGTCCCAACACAATCACTGGCGCTTCGACCTTCTCGTCGAGCAATCGATTGGCTTCGTCCGTCTCGCCCAGGTCGTCCAGGATCACGGCGTTTTCCAGTTGCCGGCGCTCTTCCTCCGCCTGCGCCTGCTGCTGGAGCCGCAACTCCTCTTGCTTGCGGAGTCGTTCCTGCTCGGTCAGCCAGAGGGCGATCACGGCCTTCACCCGCCGTTCCCCTTCCTCAAGTGGCGCTTCCACCTTGTCCTGCTGGCGGATGGCCTCCTTCCAGGCCTGATGGGCTTTCGTGCGGATCGGCTCGAAGCTCGAGGCAATCTCGGCACGCAGCGCCTTGATCGTCTTGACCAACTCACACGCCCCGAGATAATCCGCGTTGGTGGAGATTTTCAGATTCCTCGCCCGCTCCGGGATCGTGAGGGCCTGGCTTTCCAGATGTTCAATCGTGCTCATCGCAGTCCTTCCTTGACTCGCGCGACGGTCAGCGCCGCGAGAAAAATGGCGTTGTCGTTTCGGTTTTTATATTCGTGAATTTTGTACGTGCCGTCTTTCATCAACTGCAGCCCCAGCCGCAGCCGCTTGGGATTCGGCGGGAGCGCTCCCGCGTAGCCGCTCAATTGAAACGCGATCGTGGGATCCATCTGCACCGTGGTCTTGACGTCGATCAGCGCTTCGACTTTGCCGTCCAGCATCCCGAGCGAGTCCAGATCCCCGCGGTACTGATAGGTCTCGTTATAGACGCGGTGCTCGATGAGCGATGCCGTGTACTTGGTCTCGGCTTTGAAGCGTTGATAGGCGATAACGTACGGTTCCCAACTCTCGCCCGCCCACCACGCCTCGTCCAGGCCATGCTCGATATCGGCAATGGCCATGTGGACGTTCACACCCCGTTCCCGCTTGCGCTCGAGGATCTCGGGATCGACACCGTTCAGGAGATACCGCAGCCGGCGTTCGTCGAGTCCCAGTTCCACCCCGCGCCGCAGGAGATCCAGATCGATATCCATCCACGGGGAGAGTCCGGCGAGCTTGAGGATCTGCGTCACCGAGAGCCAGTCCTCGCGCGCATCGCGTTCGGGTGGGGTCTCCGATGGTTCTTCAATCATGGCTTGATCTTCGAATCGAGGTAGCCATCCCAATCCTTCTTCTCGACGATATCCACGAGCCGGTTGTAGTGCTGGCGCGGGATCTCGGTGGAAGAGGCGATGCCGTGGTCGGCGAGCAACGCCTTGAGGTGTTCGATCGTCCAGCCCGTACCCGCCTTGTCGCGGGAAGCACCGATGGCGCGGAACCGCTTGGCCTGCGCCTCGGAGATGATATTGGCGGGAGGTGCAGGCGCCGGCGTCGGGGCGGGGGCCGCCGGGGTGTCGGCGGGCTCACTCGTCGATGTCGCTGCGGTCTTGGCGGCGTCGGTTTTCGCTGCGGCTTTGGACTTCTCGCCCGCGCCATCGGTCATCTCTTCGGCCGGCGTCGCCTTGTAGCCGGCCAAAACCACCACCCATGAAAAAACATTCCTCAAGGTTTTGCAGCACGCGCGGGTCTGGGCCATCGACCGCAACTGGAAAAACGGCACCCGGACTTCTCCGGTCTTGAGGCGCACTTTCTTCGGCCGGTTCTTGCCGGGCTTGTCGGGATTCGGTTCCCAGATGAGCTCGTCCGGGCCGGGATCGGCGAGCGACGTACCGCCCGAGCGTTTGACGTAGTGCCATTCGTAGGACGCCCGGGTACTCCATTTATCTTCGTCGTTCAAGCACATCGAATCCGCCGCCGAGATTTCCCGGCCCTGGGCGTTCAAGGTGACAGCGTGCGCGACAAATCCCTGGGCGGAGCCGAAGTCCACGTACTCGGTGGCCAGGACTTTCGCCGTGCACCCGAAGAAGCTGGCCACGGTCTGCCAGTCTTCGAACTCGAGATACTG